>Ga0307373_10009782_pt1 | contig 14245 bp, 14 predicted proteins | sample OX2MG_FD_202534 | JGI IMG/M metagenome (GOLD analysis project Ga0307373, IMG submission 202534) | Soil microbial communities from Risofladan, Vaasa, Finland - OX-2 | ecosystem: Environmental > Terrestrial > Soil > Coastal area > Acid sulfate soil | place: Finland: Risofladan, Vaasa | collected... | reverse complement strand
GATCTCCGCGGTGGCGAGGTCCGAGGCGGAAGTGGGAAGCTGGCCCGCGGGCTGCGCTTGAGCGGTGCTCGAAATGCGTGTGATCCCCGAGAACGACGTGATCACCCCGCCGCCGAACAGGTAGATCTGCCCGCCTACCGCGCTCGCCGAGGCATCGTGCAGAGCTGTTGGCAACGAGCCAGCCCGAACGGCTTCTGAGCCGCTCAACCGCACGATATCTGTGACCGAGGATTCACCCTGGTCGAGCCCTCCGATGAGCAGGGCGCTGTCGGAAGTGATCGCCGCCACAGCTGCATCCTGGACGGCGGCCGGAAGCCGGCCGCTCACCACCACAACGACCCTCGCGTTGGCCACTGCACCGCCGGCCGAGCCCGAGGTCCCCGACGAACCGGGGTGGCCCGCGGCGGTTCTCGTGTGGTGCGAGGTCCCGCCTCCGGCGATCAACGCTACGAGCACGATCGCCAGGAGGACCGATGCCGCGGCGGCACGGCGGCGCCGAACCTGGCGGCGGTGGGTAGCCCGACGGCGGGCCACAGGCTGCGGTCCAGGTGAGCTCACGCTATCTATGGGTGCACGACCGCGGCGTAATCGGGGCCGCCGTTGGGACCGGCTGGGATGAAATCCATGCCATCGGGGATGTTGAGGTAGCCGGGGCCGGTGCCGGGCTGGTCGGTGTGGCCATACTGCCAGACGATCCGGTTCTTGCGCGGGTCGATCACGAGAACCCTGTCCCGGTAGTCGTCGTTGACCACTACGTCCCCGTTGGGGAGCGCCATCGCAAGCGATGGGTGGTCGAGCCGGCCCGGGCCTTCGGAGGGACCGTAGCGCCACAGCACCTTTCCGTGGTGGCTGACGATCAGGAGATGGCCGGGGGATGAGTAGTCGGCCAAGAGGATGCGCCCGCCCGGGAGGGGCTGGGGGTCCGAGGGGTAGCTGACGGGCACTTTCATCGCGAGCAGCACCCTCCCCGTCGCTGAAATTTCATCGATCCAGCTGCCGTTGATCTCACTCAGCAAAACGCCTCCGCTCGGGAGCGGCGTATCGCCGTTGACGGCGTCGAGGTAGCGCGGCGGTTCGTGACGGCAGACACCGGAAGTGCCGTATTGGCGGACGATGCGGTGGGAGCGCACGAAGATGATGCGACAGCCGTAGGCGTCGGCGACCGTGAAGGTGCCGCTGGGGAGCATGTAGGCGTCGTCGGGAGTATGAACGTGCGTGCCGTCGGAGCCGGCAACGCCTGGATGGCCGAACAGCACGTGCAGGGAGTGGTCGGCGAGGTTGACCTGGACGATGTCGTTGTTGTCCTCCTCGTTGGCGATCAAGGCCCGGCCGCCCGGCTCCACGAACGTGTCGTCGTTGTAGAACAAGCGCCGTCCGGCGGCTAGGTCAGCGGCGGTGGGGTAGCGGAAGACAATCTTGTGGTGGGCGTCTACGACGAGGATGCGGTTGTTGCCCCGGTCGGCGATCAGCATGTAGCCGGGCATCCCGGAGAGCTTGGAAGCAGCTTCGTATGCGGCCCCCGTGCCGGGCTGGGACCCAACGACGTTCTTGGCTGCCCACAGCGCGGCGCGGCCGCCGACCGAGACCGGAGCCAGCGGTCCGCCCGAAACCACGACTCTGACACGTGGGGCTGCGCGCTGGGCGCGCGATGAGCCCCCACCCGAGCTCAGGACGGCCACCACGCCCGCGAGCAGGATGAGGCCAATCGATGCCGCGAGCTGGCGCTGGCGGCGCAGGCGCAGCCGACTCGCGACACGACGTCGCTGTTGCGGGCTTTCCATCAACTATCGGGCCGTCAGTAGCCAGATTGTCAGCTGGTTGCCCGAGAAGCCCGTCTGCTCATCGGCTGGGTTTAGTCTGTGCACGAGCCTGATCAATCCAATCACGTTCTTACGGTTCGGCAAGCAGCGACGCCGTTCCGGGGATGCTGCCGAGCGAGACGAGTCGTGCCAGCGCCCCAGCCCTGTGCTTGAGGTAACCGTCGAAGAACGCAAGTGTCACTCGCTCGACGATCCCGAGCTGTGGCTGCTGATCGGAGTACGGCGGGAGGTGCTCCGCCCCGAAGAGGCGGAGCAGGTACTTCGGTCGTCGCGCGACGTCGAAGAACGCGTTCGTGGCGCTCGGCGGGTTGTCGGTGTCGGCGGTCCCCTGCGTGGCCAGCAGTGGCGGGCTCCCGGCGGGAAATGTGAACCCGCCGATGCCCGGTATCTCGGCGCCCGACAGGATCACCGCGGCGCTGACCCGCGGGTCACGGTAGGTCGGATCGTAGGCGACAGCGAGGGCCGTGTCGCCACCGTCGGATTGGCCTGTGACCGCGATATGCGTGGGATCGATGAGCCCAGCAAAGGGGCCTGAGCCCGCGCTGCTGGCTGCGAGCATGCGTGAGATGACGAAACTCATGTCGGCTGGCTGGTTGGTCAGGTCCGCCTCGTCCGGCCCACCCGGAGCATTAGCGTTCTCGAGTGGGAACACGGGCGCTGCGACGACGTATCCCGCCTGTGCCCAGCTCTGCAATAGACGCCCGTAGAGGGCTGGCGTGACGGCAAAGCCGTGTCCAAAGAGGAGGAGCGGGAACGGCCCGTCAGCACGCGCCGCCGGGGCGCCAGGCAGATCGGTGCGGCCGGGGGCTCCGAGCGCCGGGTAGCGGACATACGTGAGAAGCACCCGCGGCTCGGTGGTGCCATTCGCGAGCGTGATGGTGCGACTGGTGTCGATAAGCCGCAGCACGCGTAGCCCAACCGCGAATGAAGACGGCGGCGGCTCACCACCCTGCGTGGTTGTGCTCGTGCTCTGGGTGGGCGCCGTGCCGGGCGCGCTGTGCTGCCGCGATCCCGGCCCGCTCCTCGCTACGACGACGATCAGTGCGACGGCCGCAGCTACGAGCGCGACGAGACCGAGCGCCAGGAGACGCTGACGCCGGACGATCCGCCTGCGCCTGGCCGGTTCACTAAGCACGCCCGCAACCCTACCCAAGACTTCTTAACCAGTCCTTGCATTTTCGTATCGCGTGATGAGGGGATTCTCACTGCGCGTTTAGCTGGTACGTAGGCCGGTGAGCATCAATCTGCTGATGCGGAGAGATACCCGGCGTGTGTACGCTCGGCGACGGCTTGGGGTACTGGCAGATGTCGTGGTGATCGTCGTCGCGGCTGTATACGCCAGCGTGAGTGTTGGTCAGTCGGACTCACCGAGTGCACGTGCGGCGAGCGTAGGAGCAAAGATGACGCGCTTGGCGGCGACCCGCACACAGGCTGCGCCGCGGCTCCTGGTGACGGCGCCGGGGCAGCCGACGACGAGCTGGAAAGTGACGGCGCAGGTTCGCGAGCAGCCCGCCGCATGGATCGCACAGCGCTCCGGCGTAACCCTGATGCGCTTTGACCAGAGCCTCGTGCACCTGACGCTGCACGCAGGCTCGAGCGATGGCGGCATGAGCGGCTGGACCTATGGCGACAAGATCTCCGCGCGCGAGATCCATCTACTCCTCGCCGCGTTCAACGGCGGCTTCAAGCTCACCTACCGCGATGTCGGGTTCGCCTCAGGCAGTCACGTGGCGGTTGCACTCAAGGCGGGACTCGCGTCGATCGTCACCTATACCGATGGCAGGACGGATATCGGAGCGTGGCGGGCCGGCGTGCCAAGCTCCGGCAAGACCGTCTTCTCGGTGTTGCAGAATCAGCGGCTGCTCGTCGATCGCGGCGTTGCCGCAGCGAGCGTCTCGAACTGCCCGATCACCTGTTGGGGTGAAACGATCGGCTCCCGCACGTTCGTCGCTCGCTCCGGGCTCGGAATAAACGCCAGTGGTCAGCTCGTGTGGGCCGCCGGAGAGCGTCTGTCACCCGCCGGGCTCGCCGCCGCGCTGATCAGCGGCGGTGCCGTGCGGGCGATCGAGCTCGACATCAACCCCGACTGGGTTGCGGGCTACCTTTATGTCCATCATCGGGGTGGTCCGTCGCCCGTGCCTGTCGTGCCCGGTCAGCTCGGGATTGCGGGGGAGCTGCTCGCACCCTACAGTCGCGACTTTCTCGCAATCATCGCGAAGTAGCGAGGTCCGTGACGGTCATGTCACCAAGAAGCTGCTCGAAGTGACGGACAGCGTGGAGCTGCTCCTGCCCGGCTCGATGAGTGAACTTTCACCGATTGCATAGCCTAGGCTTAGGTGGCCTGGCAATGATACTGGGCGCAGCTTCTCTTACTCAATCAGGGAGGTAAAATGATATCGGCAAGACGAGTCTCTACCGTAGTGGTCGCTGGAGCCATCGCCTTCGGCAGCATCAGCGTGCCGGCGATGGCAACCACCTCGTCGCACTGGTCGAAAGCCCAGTGCCAGTCGTGGAAGAACGGGTTCAATAAAAGGAACCCGCATCCCAGCAAAGCGCGTAAGACACGAGGCAACAAAGTGCTGACGGGGAAGGGCTGCACGCAGCGAGTTTGACAAGCAGGCACGCGCGAGCTATTCACGCCATCCGGGTAGTTCGCGCGTGCCTGCCCTCATCATGAGTGCCCCTTCGATGAGAAGAGTCACCTGGCGGCCGGTCCAGCGAGCTCAGGGTTTTGCTCGCGGCTTCTCGAGGCGGTGAAGCCCGGGAGCTCGAGTTCGATCTTCGTGCCGCTTTCGGCTCGGTGTCCCACAGCGACGTGTCCTTCGTGGGCCTCAGCAATTGCGCGCACGATGGCGAGCCCGAGCCCCGATCCACCCGAGACGCGGTCACGAGCGCTGTCGGTGCGGTGGAAGCGATCGAAGACGCGCTCGCGCTGGTCTGCGGGGATGCCCGGCCCGTCGTCTTCGACTAGGAACCGCAGGTGATCTGCGCCCTCGCGCTGCACTTCCAGCCGCACCAGTCCCTCGCCGGGAACCGTGTGTGCGATTGCGTTGCTGAGCAGGTTGCGCAGTGCCTGCGCGAGGCGGTCGGGATCGGCCCTGAGGGTCCCAGCCGGGACGGGGCCGAGTTCGAAGCGCCGGTCGGCGAGCAGGCTCATACCGTCCCACAGCTCATGTACATAGGGATCGAGGTTGATCGTCTCGAGGCGCAAGAACTGGGTCTGCTCGGCCTTGGCGAGCAGCAGCAGGTCATCGACCAGACGGCTGATCCGCGCGATCTCAGCCCGCACGAGGCGCTCGACGCGACGCACCTCCTCGCCAGGGGGATGCGGCTGGGAGGCGAGCACCTCGAGCTGACCACCGATCACAGTCAGGGGGGTGCGCAGCTCGTGGGATGCGTCGGCAACGAACGCACGCTGGCCCGCGAACGCATCGGTCAGCCGGTCGAGCATGTGGTTGAACGCGTCGGCCAGCACCCGCACCTCGCCTCCGTGGCCGCCCACATCGTGGATACGCGGGTGCAGGTCCCCGGCATCTACCTGGGCCGCCACGGTGGCCATGCGGCGCAACGGACGAGACACCCGGGTGCCAACCAGGTAGGCGGCGAGCAGCGCGCCAGCGAGCGTCAGAAAGCCGGCGAGGATGAACGCGCGCGCAACACCTCTCTGAGCATGAGCGACTGTGAGCAGGGGCTCGCCTACGCCTACGGTCACCCGACCCCCGCCGTCGGCGGTGCCCCCGGTCTGCGACCGGTCACCTGGAACACTCACCGTGCGCTTGAGCAGGCGCAAATCACCGACATCCGGGAGTCGCAGAGTCGAGTATCCGTCGTGCGCGCTCACCAGCTGTTGCGAAAGGCGATTCTCCTTCGCTTGAGTAGCGGATGTCTCACCATTGTCGGGGATCGCATGGTCAAAGAGCTCGGGGCGGTTGGTGCTCGTTCCCACCCCTGGGACGATCACGAACAGCAACGTGGAGCTCGCGCTGAACGGCTGAGCGCGCACGTAGCGCGTCGCGCGCGCTGCCACCTGCACGGGGCGACCGTCATCCGAGGAGGCGAGGGTGTGCGAGAGCTCGCTCGCGTCACCCTCGAGCTCCTGATCGATCTGGTGACGTAGCTGGGTCCCAGTGCCTCGATAGACGGTCACGAAGGTGATCCCCGTACAGATCAGCACAACCACAGCGACCCACCCCGCGAGGTGCCAGCGCAGTCCGATTCCAGCCAGACGCCGGCGCAGGCTTGGGGGAACAACGCTCCCGGATGGCGGGGTGGGAGCCGGGCGGCTAAGTGGCATCGCCCAGGCGGTAGCCGACCGTGCGCACCGTGAAAATCGGGATCGGGTTCTCCGGACGGTTGAGCTTACGCCTGAGATAGCCGATGTAGACATCCACGACATTAGTGGTTGGGTCGTGCTCGTAGCCCCACACCGCGCTGAGGATCCGCTCGCGTGAAAGCACGCGTCCGCGGTGGCGCAGCAGATATACGAGCAGCTCGAACTCGGTGGTCGACAGGCGCACGTCCTCGCCGCCCCGGCACACCTGGCGGGTGAGCAGGTTCACCTCAATGTCCGCATCACGCAACATCCCTGTAGTGGCCTGCGCCGCCAGACGCAGTTGAACTCTTACCCTGGCCGCTAGCTCAGCCAGGGAGAAGGGCTTGACCAGGTAATCGACCGCGCCCGCATCCAGCCCTACGACGCGGTCCTCGGTCTCACCGCGGGCGGTTAGCACGATCACCGGCAGGTTCGGCTTGGCTTGGCGCAGAGAGGCGAGTATCTCCAGGCCGCCTCTACCGGGAAGCATCAAGTCCAACACGATCAAGTCGAAGCTGTCGTTGAGGGCTCGGCGCTCGCCCTCTGCTCCGTCCAGCTCGGCATCCACGACAAAGCCCTCGGCCTGAAGGCCCCGCCGCACGAAATCGACGATCCCCGGCTCGTCCTCGACCAGCAGGATCGATGGTGAGAACGCCTGCTCCTCGGTGCGGTCAACGGAGGGCTGCATGACGGCAGCATAGACCTATAAAACAGCAGCTTTCCCGGCTTGCGCAATTCGATGAGTTTTCTCATCGTTCGGTTAGCAGGTCCTTAGCAAAGTCCCACAAACTGACAATGATGGCCGTCGATAATCACACAAGGCCAGGGCCTCCCACCTCCCGGCCAGGCTCATCCCCGGCATGCGCGCTGCGCAGACGTCTGACTGCGGGCGGGACGACCGGCAACGAGCGACTCACCACGGCGACCGGGATGGTCCTCCTGGTCCTCCTCGCGGCGCTGGGTGTAACGCTCCTGCGGATCAGGCCGCTTCTGAGTGTTCACATGTTCCTCGGGATATTGCTGATTCCGCCAATCGCCCTGAAGATGGCGAGCACCGGCTACCGCTTCATTCGCTACTACACCTCGAATCCTCGCTACCGGCGCAAGGGCGCACCTCCGGCCATCCTGCGTCTGATCGCCCCGATCGTCGTGGTCTCGACAACAGTGGTATTCGCGAGCGGGGTCGCGCTGTTGCTCCTCGGGCCAAGCTCCCGTGGACAGCTGCTTCTGGTCCACAAAGCGAGCTTCTTCGTATGGTTGGCCGTCACCGCCATCCACGTACTCGGTCACCTATCTGAGCTGGCCCGAGCACTGAAGACTAAGCACGAAACCCAGCCGGAGTGGGACAGGTACGGAAACGGTCGTGCGGGGCGAATCCTGTCTCTCTCGGGGGTGCTCATCGCCGGACTGGTACTCGCCATCCTCTATGTTCCCCAGTTTGGCCCCTGGCTGCACGCTCATCATTAACCGTGGATGGAACCGCTCACCGTCTGGCTGCTGAGCGCCGCATAGTGACTGTCAGGTTCTCGGCTCAGCGCTGGGGCTGGCGGCGTTGGATTAGGAGAGCGAGGGTGGGACAGGCGGCTGCGGCTCGCCGCGCGTGTTCGAGCAGCTCGGGTGTGACCGGGTTACCGTCGATGATGGGGTAGCCCCAGTCATCGAGGGTGATCATCTCAGGGAGCAGCTCGGCGCAGAGGCCGTGCGCCTCGCAGGTGATCGGGTTGACACGCAAATGGGTGCTCATCGGCTCACGCGGCCGCCGCCACGCGGGGCTGCGATGGTAGTGGGAGCTCGGAGGGTCGTGCGCATGCCGGACATGGCCCGTGGCGAGCGTGCTCGGCGAACTCCTCTGCGAAGACGTTCAGGGCGCTTGCAACGAAGCGGACGGCGCCGTCGGGGTGCGCGCAGGCGCCGCGCCCCTGCACCATCGAGGCCCAGCGAGCGATGCGTTGCTCGGTGCCAGTGGCGGCGGTTCCGGCTTTGAGGTCCTCGATAGCTGTGGCGATTGCGTTCAGCCCGTGTACGCATGGCCCGCATTGCCCGGCTGTTTCCTCGGAGAGCCAGCGGGTGACCCGCGCTGTCTCGGCGACGCCGCATGCATCCTCAGACAGCGCAAAGATTATGCCGGGGCCGAGCACTGCTTCGAAGGGCGCGAGCTGCTCTGCCGAAAGGCAGAGCGTGTGCGCGAGCATGCCGGGTAGCCAGGTGCCGGAGTAGCCGCCGAGCAGCAGCGCCTTGATTTCGCTCGTCGAACCTCCGGCGGCCTTGATCAGGTCTCCCAGCGGCGCACCGTGCTCGATCTCATAGACACCCGGATATTCGACCGCGCCCGAGAGCGTCAGAAGCACCGAGCCCGGTTGGCCAGGGGTGCCGAGCTCACGAAACCACTCAGGCCCATAGCGGGCGATCAGCGCGATATGCGCGAGTGTCTCGACATTGTTGATCAGTGTCGGGCGTTTCTGGACACCGCGTTCGAAAAGCATCGGGGGTGTCAGGGCCGGCACGCCGGGACCAGCGTTGAGGTGACTGACAAGCGCTGACTCCTGTCCCGCGAGGTAGCGATCCGGCACGAGTTCCACGCGCACCGGCACAGAGTCATATCGCCGTCTCTCACGTTCCCTCAGAGCTTGGGTGAGACTCTGCCGCGCGGTGCTCGCGGATCGCGGGAGGCAGACAATGAGCTCGCTGGCGCCGACCGCTGCGGCCGCCAGTGATCCGCCATCCAGCACGAGGTGGGGCAGCGCCTCCAGCAGCAGTTTGTCCTTGAGGCTTGCGGGCTCGCCCTCCGCCCCGTTGGCGACGACGATTGCCCGGCGTCGTTGTTTGGCGACCGCGCGCATCTTGACCGCCGTAGGGAACGCGGCGCCACCGCGTCCGCATAGTCCCGCCCGCTCGATGCGCTCGAGGAGCCCGGTGGCAAAGCCTCGATTGTGCCGTCTGCCGTGGCCAGTGGGGATCTCTCCGTGGATTGCCAGATGCTCGCGCAGACTCATCTGGCCGTGATCCGGGGTGCCGATGAGCAGACGCGGTAGGCACACCGCCTGTGTTTGGGTGCTCATTCGGCGCCCTCGGTCGCCGTGGGAGAGGCGGCGAGCGTCCCGCTGACGGTGCCCGCGCCCGTGTTGACCGCGAGGGCTACCTGGAGCGAGAGGTTGTGTCCATCGCCGCTGCGTACGCTTGCGACCAAGCGGCTTCCGTTCAGCGCGACGATTCGCCCGCGGTAGATCGCGGGCGTGGAGATGCTGTGAAGCGTCACGTGGCTGCTGCGCAGCGAGACGCCGCCTCCTCCCACTGGTTGACCGTCGATCTCGATATCAAGACGCCCCGCGGGTGGGCCACTGAAGCTGGTCGCAATCTTGACCGCGACCAAGCCTGGCCCCGGGCCCGAACCCTGTTTGATGGTGCCCGACATGCTCGTGTTGAAGGGAGCGCCCAGCCCGCTCGATTGCGAGCTTTCAGTGCTCGCGGGATTGCTCGTGGGCACACTCGTGGTCGCCGCGGAGGCGGCGGGAGCGCGGGAGGCAAGCAGTGATACCGGTGTGCCTGAGCGGTGTGCCCAGCCGCGTCCGAGCGGGCCGCCGGGCAGCCAGAGCACTAGGCCGATCGGGAGGATCGCAGTGAGTGCCAGAGCGCCGCCGCGCACGCGCCGGTGCTCGGGCCAGCCGGGGAGCGTTCGCACGCACACGGCAATCACCACAGCCACGACGCATATCGCGGTGAGTACCAGCGACCACGCACTTTTGACATCGCTGCCCGTGCCGAGACCATGTAGCAGCGCGATCGGCCAGCACGCGTACGCCAGCCAGTGAGTAATCCGCCAGGCGCGATGCCCCAAGCGCTGGCGCAAGAGGCTGGTGATGGCGACCGCGAGCAGCAGATCGAAAGCGACTGCTCCGAGCCCCAGCCAGAACGGCCGGTAGCTCCCGATGAACGGCAGCACCGCATCCAGGAGCGAGATCGGCGCGAAGCTGTCAAGCGCCGCGGTGATGATGTGCAAGCCGAGGAAGACAAGTACCAGCATCGAGACGCTGCGATGCAAAGAGTCCAACACAAACCGCGGCCAGCGCGGGGTATTGAAGCGACTCACATCGACAACACCAAGGACAACGCTCGCGGTGAGCAACAGCAGCGACACCACGCCGGTGGAGCGCGTCAGGTACCAGTAGACACTCGGTCCCACAGTGCCCAGCACAAGCGTCATCCTCAGGAGCCACCCGAGACCACTGGTGCTTCTGGCGCCTGCTGGGCGGGTTCTGACTGTTCGGCCGGCGGGGATTCCTGGGCCGGTGACGATTCTTTAGCTGGGGCGGATTCCTGGGCTGGCGCAGATTCTGGAGGTGGCGTGGGTTCCTGGGCCGGCGCTGATTCCTGGGTTGCGGTGGATTGCGGTGCTTGCACAGGCGGCTTCAGCGAGCTGGACGAGCTTTGCGAGCTCTGGGTGTGGTGAGGCTGATGCTGTGTAGAGGCTTTGCTCGAATGTCCCGCGTTTGCCGCCCGGGCACTCGAGGAGTTGATGGTCTTACCCGGGAAGGCGTTGGCTGCGACCGCTGTGAGTACTCCCGTCAACGTCAGGCTGCCGGCAACAAGCCAGCGCTTGGTGAGTACGAGCTTTCGCAGCGCAGCATCTCTTACATGGGATGAATACCGAGAGATCATGCAGTCATTATTCCCCGTCAAAACAAAATGCCAGCTAAGACACGGGTGAGATATCTCTCACGATGAGACTCATCGTGAGACTGCCCTAGCGTGAGTAGACAGTGAAGAAGTCCCGATCGTCGGGTTCCAGGTAGCGGGTCGCCGGCCGTTCCATTCCGGGCAGCAGGTTCTTCGGTGCTTCCGCGCCGGGCGCGCCGTAGGTGATGAAGCTCGTCCAGAACGAATTGATATCGAGCTCCATCGCGCGCACGGCACCGGCGCGGGTGAGCGCGTTGGCGATACTGCGCACCGACTGGTTTTCGCCGGCGACGTAGATGAGATTGCCGTGGCTGTCGACGCCTACCGAGGAACGCCACACGAGCACCGCGTTGCCGACCGTCGCGCCCCATTCGGTGCCGTTTGCGAGGTTCGGGTTGGGTTTGCTTTCATTGACGATCAGCGGCAGGTTCTGCCGCGCGAAGGACACGTTCGCCGGCGCCACCGAGCCGTACTGCCAGTCGGTCACGTCGATGTGGCCATCGGTGTAACCGACGATCGTGGCCATGCCGTCGCGCATGCGCGCGTAGGTGTGCCCGTGCAGGACGAACCCACCGCCGGAATCGGCGAGCTTGAAGGCACTGTTGAACGTCGCCAGCAGCCTCGGCCTGGCCGCCTGCGGTACGTCGGCGGGCCCGCGGGGCAGTTCGACCGAGGGCTCCAGACGGCCTGGGTGCAGGGTGATGTAGGTGCGTTTGGTGTTGATCCACGCCACGCCCGCGTACACGCGCGGGTATTCGGGCTGGTCGCGAAGCGTGGTGAGCAGCACGGGCGGTTCGTCTTCGAGGCTCGGACGCGTGGCGTGCCAGACGCCCTCGCCGGGCAGCGTGGGGTACAGCAGCGCGTGGACGCGCGCCGGGCGGTATTCGCTGGCCACGGTGGCCGTGCCGGCGGCGCCATAGCCGACCTTGGGCAGGGCCTTGAGCGTCGGGCCGCCCTTGCTCGGCGCGGTCAGGCTGTAATAGATCGACTCGACCTTCGCCACGATCCCGGCTGCGCCGTTGTTGCGCAGCCACTCGACGGTGCGGATGCCGAGCGGCGCGTTGGACTGTTCGGTTAGCACGCCGAGGAACGAGATGGCCACAGGGATGAGCGCCACGATCGACGCCACGAGCGCGATGCGACGCAGGCGCGCGAGCCCTGTCACCTCCCGTGGCGCGCGACGGGGGCGGCGGCGCGGCGGCGGAAGCGGCCGATGTGACGTGGCGGCACCAAGCTCCATAGTCAAACTGTACGGCCCGGTCGCCAATCGTCCTGCCGGCAGAAGAAGTGTGAATGGATTCTCACTAAGAAAAGTCTCACCTCGTAAAGGTGAAATCGAGCCGGAGATGCAGTAGTCATGTGGAACGGTATGGGGGCAGCAGTCACATCTTTGGGCGAACCGCGCCCCCTTTATTGGAGATTTAACATTAATTCACTTCAAGCGATAGCAAGCGTCGAGGAGACTCAATCCCAGTCCAACGCCAGCGACGTGCACGACCTGCCGGCGCCAATCCAGCTGCGGCCCGCGGCTCGATCGTCGCCCCGGGCGCTGCTGCGGGCGTGCCGTCCTCGCCAGTGGAGCAAGAACCTGCTCGTCCTCGCGGCACCCTGCGCCGCCGGGGTGATCGACGAGCCACTCCCCGCGGTGCGGGTCGCCGGGGCGCTCCTCGTGTTGTGCCTGATCTCGAGCGCTACCTATCTGGTCAACGACGTACGCGATCGTGAGCAAGATCGCGTGCATCCACGCAAGCGCTCGCGTCCGGTGGCCGCCGGTGAGCTCTCACCGCGCGCGGCTCTCCGAATAGCGGCGGTGCTGGCGCTCGTGGGTATCGGATTCGCTACCGCGATTACCCCTGGTCTGGGCGCGATCGCCTGTGGCTATCTCGCCTTGACCGGGAGCTATTCGCTGTGGTTGCGGCGTATCGTCGTAATCGACATCCTGGCGATCGCTGCCGGCTTCGTGCTGCGCGCGATCGCCGGAGGCGTCGCGACGGACATCTACCTGTCCCGCTGGTTTGTCATCGTGACCGCATCCTGCGCCATCTACCTGGTCGCCGCCAAGCGGTACGCCGAGCTTCGCGAGCGCACGGGACCCGGTCCCGTGCGGGCCACCCTGCGACGCTACTCGCTCGGGCATCTACGCCTGACGCTCCTGGTGGCGGCCACCGTGGCCGCAGTCGCCTACACCGGGTGGGCCTTCACACGACCGACCCATATCGTCTGGTACGGACTGTCGATAGCTCCATTTCTGCTGTGGCTTGACCGCTACGCGATGCTGATCGGCTCAGGCGCCGGCCAAGCGCCGGAGGAGTTGATCCTGCGAGATCGCACGCTGCTGGCGCTCACCGTCACCTGGAGCTTCCTCTTCCTCGGAGGCGTCTACGCCGGTCACTGAGTGGGCGCCGCCCGCGCTGCGCTGGCTGATGCTCGCCGTACGCATGCTTCCCCGTCCCCTCTTCTATCGCCCGAGACATGAGCGCCACTAGGCCCCTGAGCGACATGTTCCACCTGCATGCCCGCCGACACCAGACGCGCAGACGCCGTTACCTGTTTCATGTAGATATCGGCCTCGGGCTGCTGATCGCAGTGGTAGTCCTCCTCCTCGCGCCGGGCGTGGCGATCATCGCCGTCACTGCGCTGCTGATACTCGCCATCTGCATCGTCTCGATCCTGCTCGAGCGGTGGCGATCACACCGACGGTGGCTGAAATGAGATTTCACTCATGCGGAGTTACGACCGTCCAGCGGCGCTAGGGTCCACAGACATGATACTTCGTTCACTCTCCACCGTAGCGCTCGCTGCCATTGTGACGACCATGACATCCACCACGGCCGCGCTCGCAACCGGCTCAACGGCGCGCGCGCCGACCAAGTCAGAGCGGTCGGCGATCATGGCGTCCTTCACCGCAAACGACGGCAGCTCCTCCGAGGTACACGGCGTGTACGTGTCGCGGTCAAACGCCAGCCTCGCCGTGGTGTGCATACGCACACCAGAAGCGGGTACGCAAGCGTTCGTCCTTCGCCACACCCGGCGCTCGTGGCGCTATGTGACCAGCGGCGCGGTCGGCAGCGTTGGCACCCCCACCGACCGGCGCCTCGAGCGAGCCTGCGGCTGAGATAGACAACCTGTCCGCAGGCTTCGACAGAAGTCACTGTTAACGTATTCTCATTTATCAGCTGTACCTGTGTAGTGAGAGTGTTCTCACTGTCACCTTAGGTGGTGCTTACGCACACCGGCGAGATTCACCGCATGACAAACGCGAAGCTGGCGCCGGTGAGCATCGTCGTGATCCTGCTGGCAGCGGTGGTGGTAGGAGGCTGTGGAAGCCAGTCGAACGCCGCCCAGAAGGCGTCGATGGCCGCTGCGGGGCGACGCGTGTCGAGCGCCCCTCTCGTCAAGGAACCTGGCCAGCCGGGACCCGTCTGGAAGCCGGTCGCGA
>Ga0307373_10009781_pt1 | contig 14245 bp, 12 predicted proteins | sample OX2MG_FD_202534 | JGI IMG/M metagenome (GOLD analysis project Ga0307373, IMG submission 202534) | Soil microbial communities from Risofladan, Vaasa, Finland - OX-2 | ecosystem: Environmental > Terrestrial > Soil > Coastal area > Acid sulfate soil | place: Finland: Risofladan, Vaasa | collected... | reverse complement strand
GCCGGTGCCAAAGAAGCTCATGTAGCCAGAACGGTGCACCACTCTCCAACAAATCTCCTGGTCAGCAGGCACAAGCCTGTTCAAGCAGGGGTAAGTTCGGCCTAGTGAAGGATGATTCGCTTCGCTCTGGTGGCCATCGGCTTTGAGGAGCAGGATCGATGACAAGCGCAGCACCAATGGCTGCCCATACTCCGACTGGACTTGAGGAAGAGGGGAGTCACCATGCGCATCAGGACCAGGATGGCCATGGGGTTTGGAAGTCTCACTGTCCTTCTTGCGGCCACAAGCGGTATCGGATGGATCCTGGCATCGCAACAGATCAACACCACGTCGTACCAACGCGCAGCGCTCGCGCAGATTCGCGCCATTACAAAGTACCAACTCGACGTCGCCGGAGCGGCGGTGGCCGAGAATTCGATCGCCTTTGATTTCAGCTCCCACAGCAACCCTTCGGCTGATCTGATGAGCTTTGATCAGGGCAGAAGCGCAGTTCGAACCGACAATTTGACCTTGAACGCATTGACCACGAGAACGGCTGACAGAGCCGACATCCTCCAAGCAGATGGGGCTTTCGACGCCTACGTTGCGCAGAGCAACCAGATCAATGCCGACTTTAGGACTGGGAGCCCCTCTTCGCTCAAGGCCGCGAGCATCGGTGTGGCTGCACTCGCCTATCACACGATCACAACGCCGCTCGACAAACTAGCGGAGCTGAGCATGACGCGGGCGGGTGCTTCGCTCGCCGCATCCTCGGCGGCGAATTCGATGGACCGTCTTCTCATCGTCGCGCTCATCCTTGGCGCACTCGTCCTTGCCGGAGGAATAGAAACCCTCGTCACTAGTACCATTATCTCCCGCCTACGTCGAACAGAAAAAGTTCTTGCACAGATCGCTGGGGGCGATCTGACAGTCCGCCTCGATGTCGACTCGACTGATGAGGTCGGCGCAATGGGCTCGGCATTGAATACTGCGCTTGAGCAAGTTGAACGGCGAGCGAGGGCGCAGCATTTCGAGAGTCGACTGGCCAACGCATTGGAAATGGCGAAACGAGAAGAGGAAGTACTCGTCGTGATCGAGCGGTCGCTCTCCGCGACGCTCCCTGAATCACCCACCGAGCTTTTAATCGCGGACAACAGTCACGCGCACCTGCTTCGCGTGGCCACTGCTTCGCTGACCGGTGTGCCACCGGGTTGTTGCGTCGACTCACCCGACGATTGCCCGGCGGCGCGAAGAAGCCAGGTTCAACAGTTCGCCGACAGCGAAGCGCTCGATGCGTGCCCGAAGCTCCGTGGCAGGCTCATCGGCGCCATATCAGCACTGTGTATACCGGTGTCGATCTCGGGCCGCGCTGTCGGAGTCATCCATGCCACGGGAGAGCAACATGGTTCCTTTGGCGAAGGCACCGTTCACAATCTCGGCATGCTCGCAAAGCTCGCCGGCGCGAGAATCGGATTGCTACGGGTCATGTCCGAGACGCAACTCCAGGCCAGCACTGACAGCCTCACGGGACTTTTGAACCGACGTTCGTTTGAGGAGAAGAGCTCTGCACTTCGTCGCCGCGAAGCGCTGTTTGCCGTCGCGATGGGAGATCTCGACCACTTCAAGTTACTCAATGACACCTACGGGCGCGACACTGGTGACCGCGCCCTACGACTCTTCGCACGAGCCCTTCGTGAGTCCGTTCGTGCTGAAGACCTTGTCTGTCGCCACGGGGGCGAGGAATTCGTCGTCGCGATGCCCGGCTGCACCACTGAGAAAGTCCGCGAGATTCTCGACGCGCTCAGAGCAACACTCGACGCCGCGATAACGGTCGCCGGACTCCCCAAGTTCAACGTGAGTTTTGGAGTCGTCGAGGCTGGTTACCAAGAAGACCTGCCGAGCATCGTCGCTCGCGCCGATGCTGCTCTTTTCCAGGCGAAGGACTCCGGGCGTAATCAAATCGTCGTACAAGACGACTCCGGGAACACTGTTGCGCCGGGCGATGGTTCACGTCGAGCCTTCGGATTCGAACGCGAGGACGCGCCGACGAGCCTCCCGAGACAGCTCCTCGATACGACCTAGCCTCGCCTGTGTATCGGGCGACTGCGAAAGAGTGAGCCGTCGTTCGCGATGACACTGGCGAGTCCTGCGCTCGGCGGAGCCGAGTCATGGGCCTGCCAGCGATTGTCGCTTGTTGTTGCCGAGTTTCGAACTCGACGGGTGCAAGCATGCCAGGCGCTGTGTCGACGATTGCCAGGTCGACTCGGACTTTTGCCTCGTTGACGTGTTCCACATCCACGTTCTCGCCAAACAGGAACAGCTTGGTACCAGAGGTGCTCGCACCGAACGCGAGACGTATTTGTTTGATATGGATTAGACCAAGGATGGCGACAATCCAAGGATGGCGACAATAATGTACGATTGTGGCGATATAGGAGGTAGCAATGAAGGTCGGAGTTCGGGAGTTTCGGGACCATCTGAGCCGGTATCTGAACCAGGTTGAATCCGGAGATGAGGTAATCGTGACTGATCATGGTCGTGAGATTGCGAGGGTCATGCCGATTGAGAACGGTGGACGTAGGCCAAGTGCGTGTGATCGACTCGTTGCCGAGGGACTTGCGGCTGCACCTCTCAAGGCGCGCCGGCCCCTTCCGGCAAGAGGCATCTCAAGCACACAGCCTCTGAGTCCACTTGTTTCCGAGCAACGAGGGTGACGACCGCCTATTTTGACACCTCGGCGATTATCCCTCTGATTGTCGAAGAACTTGGCTCCAATGAGGCGAAAGAGCTCTGGCGCGAAGCGGATCGGGTTGTGAGCGCCAGGATCGTTTACGCCGAGGGACACGCGGCGCTGGCCCTTGCGGTTCGGACCGGGCGACTCCGCGCAGGCGAGTTGAAGGGAGCATTGCGGGAACTTGTGGGGCACTATGAGGAGCTCTACCTCGTCGAAATCTCTGATCTGTTGGTGCGACGTGCTGGTGCACTGGCTGAGCAGTATTCACTGCGAGGCGATGACTCGATTCATCTCGCGGCGGCTGAGATGTCACAAGATGAGACTCCGTTGGTGTTTGTAGCTGGCGATGTTGGGCTTTGCGAAGCAGCTGGCCGCATCGGTCTCGACGTGGTCCGCATGGCCGGGGGATGGCCAAACAGCAGACTCTGAGATGTCTAGCTTCTCCACGCCAGAAGGCATTCAGTCGGCAAGCTTCTTGGGACTCCAGCAGATTGGTCGGTCTGTGGGCTGCGTGTTTTGCGGTTGGTCGAGCGAGGCAACCTTGCGCTTGATGTTCAGGTGGACATGCCATTGCGCAGGTGCACTGATTTTCGCCACCGATTTGTTCAAATCGGTGTTTTTTTGACCCTCAGCGGAGATTGACAATACGACACAGGCCGCGGTCAGCCTCTTGCATGGGATCGAGTGAGCAAGTACCGGTCTGTTCGGCGAGATCTGTCTTGTCCAGGGTAACCAATGCGGTCACGTTGACGACCGAATCATGTGCTAGTCCCTTGACCGGTAACGTTTGCGCTGTTTGACGGTTACCGGTCGTGTGAACGCACGGCACGCGTATCGCCGATTTTGTGCCTATCGTAGTGAGCTGACGCGTTCGTTCCCAGCGTTCTTCTGTGCGCCTCCCATCTCGCAGCGATGGTTACATTAGGCCTGATGCAGTTTGCGGGTGCTTTGATATACACGGCGCGCCCGTACATCCGCGAACTGCCCATGGCACTTTTGTCGAGGGCTTCGATACTGAACTTTGTTTACGATGAATCGGTTGTATTACTTCACGTCCGTTATCTCCACTTGTAATCCCGAGACCCTAGTATTCCCTCATGATCAGTGGGTCAGATACGGGCGAATACGCGCGCCAGAAGTTCACGTTCAAAAACTTTCGGCGGTCAAATGTCTCTCTCGTTGCAGCAATGTTCTTTCTCTCTCGCATTGCCTTTTATCTTGCAGGTGTGCGAATGTGGTTTGGCGGACTGCCAGGCGACCCGCAGCTACTAGGTGTACACCAACTTCGTATACACCCCTTCTTGAGCATCTTCAATCTCCACAGTCAACCGCCGCTTTTCAATGCCTACACGGCTTTCTTGTTGAGGTTTCCACGAACGATTCAGTACGCCATCGGGACCGAAACCGCGTGGCTTCTCGGTCTTATTCTGGTCCTGAGCGCGTTCAATCTGTTGCTCGAACTCGAAATACCGCGGCACATCGCCATCACAGTGGTGGTCGTACTGCTCGCAAACCCGGCTATCGCCCTGTACGAAAACTGGTACTACTTTACTTTTACAACCGCCGCGCTCCTCACCTTTGGTGCATATGCGCTTGTGAGATTCCTCCGACACAGATCGCGTTGGTGGGGTAGCGCATATTGCATCTCTCTTGCGCTCGTAGTGCTCACGAACAGCACCTTTCAATGGCCTTGGATGCTCGCAGTCATTGTTCCCGTGGCGGTGTCGCTCCGTTCCGACTGGAAGACACTCGTTCAAGTCACACTCCTACCAATTGTCGTGGTCTCCGGTTGGTATGCAAAAGACGTCATCATGTTCCACACCTTTTCAACGTCAAGCTGGTTGGGAATGAATATGACCCATACCACGACTGACGCCCTGAGCAAAACGTCGCTTCGACAGATGATCGCAAAGGGTGAACTGACGAAGATTGTCTTGGTGCCAGCATTTTCACCGGTCGATTCCTATGTTCCCGGACTCATTCCAGCACATTCCAAGGCCGGAGCGCGCGTATTGAACTCCAAAACCGAGGACGGCATGTATACAAATTACAACAACATCAACTTCATAGCGATATCGAACGCGTACTTGGCGAATGATCTGCGATTCGTGGTACAACGTCCCGTGACTTATCTTTCCAGTGTCTCAAAGGCAGTTCAGCTATTCGTGGCACCAGCAGATGAGTACGGCGCGGCCGCTACAGACGAGGCACGGATCAATACCTATACCAGTTGGTTTGACAAGATCGTCATGTTGCAACCGGGTCACGCAGATCCAACGAGATACTCGATTCAGAGTGGATATTCCTTTGGCGGCACAGGTATCCGCACATCGTGGGCGCAGGAATCCTATGCCGAGATCCTTGTGCTTTTGACGACGCTCTTTGCCTTGCCATATCTGTTATGGCGTCGTCGGTTCCACGGCGCGCAGTTCTGGGTTTTGAGCTTCATCTTTGTAAGCACTGCCTATACCTTTCTCGTCACGAATCTCTTGGAACTTGGAGAAAACAACCGCTTCCAGATGGACCTTGGCCCGCTACCGATGATCGCTGCAGTGGTGGTCTTTTGCCAGGTCTATGCAGCCTGGAAACAGAGACATCGCTCAACCGGGAACACCATTACCGAGGCCGTCTCCCACCAAAGAGACATTCTGCCTTATCACAGGGTCATGAATCCAACTTTCAGCCGAGAGCGTCGTATGTTCAACGTCGGAGTAGACCGCGCATAGCGAATTACGAGAATTTGGTTGGCCGCGAGCGTGCCGAGGAGGGTGTTTAACGCTCTCATTACAACTCCAATCGCCAGTGCTCGGTAGCAAATCGAGCGAGTCCCTCAGCCGACACGAAACCCCACGTGGCACCTCCCGTGGACGCCCGACTACGCCGGTTCAACTACAGTAGGAGCGACAGAACGTCTCATACGTGTCATCACCGATTCCGTACGCAGGGGACGAATTGCTACCGATCAGACGGATAGGGCGCCAATTGCCTTAGCACTTGGCCTGGAGGTAAGACGGCAAACGTTGCCGATCGCGGACTAGCTCAGTCGCGGATGAGAGAGATAACACGTTTCTAGACGGAGTCGCAAATTCGGTGTTGGAGCTGATCACCGCGCAGAGAACGGTCGCTAGCTTGCTCTGGTTGTATGTCTTCGCGCAGATCACCGAGACCGGTCGTCTCGTTGTTGGTCGAGAGCCAACTGGCGTGCCCAGATCTGCGCAATAGATACTCGCTCCGATCACCACCTGCCGGAGTCGCTGGCCACCAGCCCATGACCCACAACGACTGCATTCGGCGAGGAATCGCTGCGGTCAGTACTGCCGATGGCCTCTTGATCTGTTTAGTCACCGACTCGACCTCAAGTTCGTCAAGGTAACGCTTCGCGCCACGGGCGAAGAACTCCGATCGGCTCAATCCAAGGTCTTTGGCGCGACGCGATGCTCTGTCAAAGGTGCCATTGGGGTGGGAGATTGCTGTCTTCAAATCAGAGGTGTCTTCAGGTATTAACGCTGATTCAGTCTTTGCTTCTGTTGTCCGAATGGACCCGTGCTGTGCGGCAAATCGATTCCCCACAGATTCGTGGTGTGATGAGATACCGAGATTGCATCGTTCGCTGACAACATTCCTCCAGAGAGACGTGTGGCTCATGCCTACTCCGTTGAATGGTTCGCGGCTGATTCAGATGAGGTGTCTATTTACGCGGGGGAACCTCGATCCGTGATGGTTTGCGAGCCAGTTGAGCCAGCTTTGAGAGATCTTTTGCGGGGCGATCGCGGTTCACCTGAACGTTTCGCGCAGACAAAGCGGGCAATGCAGAGCGCGACAGATCCGAGTAGGAGGAGGAGAAAGAGTCCTTCGTGGGCGTTGCTTTTGTAGCGGAAGGTGACGATGTGATGTCCGCGCGAGACTCTCACGCCGACATAGGCCGGAGCGATCATCTCGGTCTTCACGGGTCGGCCGTCCACCTCTGCCCGCCAGCCCGGATCGAATGAGGCCTTCAGCACCACCACCGAGGTGCGTGACGCGTCGACGCTCGCAGTGGCAGTGCCGCGGTCGAGCGCGAGGTGTGAGGCGATAATCACTCCAGGTGGGCTATTTGGCGTTGATCCCTCTGCAAGTGTGCGCATCGGTGCTGGTGCTCCGGCATAACCAACCGTGAGGTAACGGGCCTTCCCGGCGAGATTTGAGCGGACAAACGCAGCAGTGCGCGCGCCAATGTTCGTCCGGTTGGCCGAGATTGCACCGACGGTGTCGACGAGTTGAAGTGCCCCAGCGGTGTGCAGCTCCCAGAGCACATACGGGCCCCTTCGCATGACCAGTGTCGCGCCCTTTGGGGCCGGTTTGGCAATCGGGTAGATCAGCCATCTGACGCCAAACAGCGGGAAGTCACTTGGCACGTTTTCGTCGAAGTAGACCTCGGGATCGGTCATCAATGAGGCCGTTCTCAGGGTATATCCGACGACATCGAGATTGAAACGGGTGAGGTACTTGAACACCGGTACCTCCCCGACGGTGAGCGACGACCCCCAGCCCCCGATCTCGCCCACCGGCACGGGCAGACCCGCGTAGACGCGCCCTCCATATGTTGCTATTTCGGAGATGATCGGGGCGATTAGTGCTCCGGCGCTCTTGTCGGCGCGCTGTTGGTAGGCGATGTAGGAAGCCTCGGAGGAGTCAATCGAGAGGATCTGGTTCCATCCGGGGAGAAGGAACACGAGCAACAGCAAAAAGCCCACCGCGCGTCTCGCCATCCGGTGGCGCTCACCTGGTTGGCCAGACACGTTGAGGAGATGGCAAAGCCACCGATACAGCGCTCCGATGCGTCTCGTGAGCGTGCCGAACGCGACCGCCGCCGCGATGAGGCCAGCGAGCTGTACTCCCATCAGGAAGCGACGCAGAAAGAGGTCCTCGCTGCCAGGGAGCAGTCGGAAGAGCGCTCCAAAGGTGGTGCGTCCGAAAAAGAGCAGAAGCGAGATGACAAAGAGCGCGAGGAGATTTCGAAAACGTGGATCGGTCCTTGCACCGATGACGGAGAAAAACAGACCGAGGAGGACCAACGCGCTAAGCACCGGGAGGCGGTGTGCATCAAACAGCTGGCCGGTAAAGAGCCAGGAGAGGATCTGTCGTGCGCCGTAGGAGTTGACGTCGGGTCCGTGGACCAAGAACTCGTTGATCGAGGCAAACTTGCGCAGCAAAAGGAGCGGCACGACCACCCACGCGCTCGTCAACAAGACAAAGCCCGCGAGTTCGAGGAATCGCCGTATCCGGATGCGAGTTGGAGCCGACGAGGTGAGAAAGGCAACCACAATGCCAAGAATCGCAAGGTAGCCGGTGAAGTAGTGAAAGGCCATCGTCAAGGTGATGAACACGGTGGCGGGCAGGATCGCCCGACGGCTCTCGGTCGCGCGCCACGTAAAGCCCCAGGCGAGCGGAAGGGTCCACATCGCGAACAGCTGGCTCCACAGGCCATACCCGATGGAGAGATAGGCCTGCTGTTCGTATCCGATACCGAGCGTGCTCACGACGAGCGGGGAGAGCATCGCCCCGAATGCAGCACTCAATCGGTCAAAGCCGAGCAGACGGATCGCGATATAGATGCTGATCGGCCAGCTCGCGAGGAGGAGATAGAGCACCCAGGCATAGGCGGTGTTCGCGCCGAAGATGACCCCGAGTGCCCCGGTGAGCATGGCACCGAGGCTCTGGTAGTGGATGAACTGGGGCGACCCCTCACCAAGCAGGGGGAACCAGCTCGTCAGGGGAAAATGACCGGCGCGGATCTGGGAGGTGGCAAAGCGCACCATCTCCGCATGCACCGTTCCATCATTGAGATAGGCAACCGATGTGGTCTCGCCGCGAAGCGAGACGAGGTTGAAGATGACCGTCGCGACAACAAGACTGATGGGCAAAGCTGCGGCGACCCTCTCGGAGAGCGTCCTTCGCCCGTGCGTCCCGTCCTCACTGGTCCGTTGCACGCCCGACGTCGCTCCTATCGTGTTCGTCTCCCGGTGCAAAGTGTAGGTCGGGGCCTAGAACTCGGGCCTTCGATGGCGTGGTGTGACAAAGAGCGCAACTCCCCAACTGACGCAATAGATCACCGTGACAAGAGCCAGAATCGAAAAGCTCACCGGCAGGTTCGGAAACGCGTAGGAGAGGACCAGACCAGACCAGACCGAGACGAGTGCAATTGCCGCGCTGAGAAAGAGCGCGAGCCAGGGGCGACTCGTCAAGAGCTGCGCGGCACCGGCGGGCGTTGCGAGCAAACCGAGCAGCAAAAGCGCCCCGACGGCCTGGGTCGCCTCGCCAGCTGTGACGCCGACCAGCAAGAGAAAGCACATCCCGAGCGCCCTGACCGGCAGACCCCTCGCCTCGGCTACAGCGGGATCGATGCTCGAAAAGAGCAGCGGTCGACCAAGCGCCATGACGGCGGCGATGACGACGAGTCCGATCACGATATCGAGCATGGTCTGTGAAAAAGACAGTCCGAACATTGACCCAAAGAGCACGTTGACACCCGCGGTTGCGTTGGTGCTTGCCTGGCTTTGTGTTGCATAGATGGCGAGGAAGAAGACTCCGATCCCGAGCACGAAGGAGAACACGTTGCCGATGACGACGTCATCGACAACAGCTCTTCGACCGACGAATCCCATCAGAAGCGCAACGCCGACGCAGCCGAGATAGAGGCCGTAGCGGAGGTCGATGCCGAGTGCGAGGGCGCCAAGCGCTCCGGTAAAGGCGACGTGACTCAGCGCGTCGCCGGTAAAGACCTGGTTGCGTAGCACGAGAAAGTATCCGACAAGTCCGGATGCGAGCGCGATGACTCCTCCTGCAACGAACGCGTGCACCATGAACGGGAGCAAAAGCATGTTCGAGATTCCGACAAGCGGTTGCATCAAGCTCTCATTCCGGAACCTCGAAGACGCGCCCGACTACGTGACGAGCGGGTGTTGTTCATCCATTCGATTGCGAGCGCGAGCAGATAGAGGGCGAATCCAAAGGTCGTGAGATAGAAGCCAACCGGATAGATTGAGTAATACGCGGCACCGAGTGCGCACCAGGTCATCGCAATCGCGCTCGCCAGGCTGATCATCAGGCTGTATCGGGCGCTGTTCGTCAGGCGCTGCGCGGCTGCACCTGGCATGACGAGAAGCGCAAAGACAAGCAGCGACCCGGTGATCTGGCTCGCCTCGGCGACGGCAAGTCCGACGAGGATCATGAAGATGAGCGAGAGTGTCCGGACCGGTACACCGCGGGCCAAGGCGACATCCGGATCGATGCTGGCAAAGAACAACGGGCGTCCAATGATCGCAAGTGCACAGACGGCGACAAGACAGACCAGCGCGAGGGTGACCACCTGGGTGTTGGTGATGCCGAGAAAGCCCCCGAAGAGAAGTGAGGTCAACTGATCGAGAAAGCCCCGGTAGAGGCTGACAAAGAGCACACCGCACGCGAGCGCGAAGGCCTGCAGCGTTCCAATCAACGCAGATTCAGATCCTCTCGGGCGACCAGATGGTGATCTGGGAATGAGTCCGATCACGATCGCGCCAGCGACGCAGGTGGCGAAGTACCCAAGGGTGATCGAGGCACCAAGCAGCGCGGCTCCTGCGGCACCGGGAAATCCGATGACGGCGAGCGTGTGACCGGCGAATGTCTGGCGGCGTAACACCATGAACCAGCCGATCACGCTCGCGCCGATCGCCACGATGGTGCCTGCTGCGAACGCGTTGACCATGAAGTGGTAGGTGAGGAGCTGGGAGATGTCCGAGATGATGTTGGTCGACAATCCAGAGGGGACATGGTGCGGGCCGAGCACATCGATGAGTCCGATCATGGAACGACTCTGTGCTGGTGGGGAGGCGCGACGTCACGCTGGTCGGAGCTGTGTTGGTGCAGGTGATGGTCGTGTGTCTCGTGGACATGGCGATCCGAGTGAAAAGCCGGTGGTTCGGGCTGGCCGACGACGAAGAGGCGGTGGTCCGAGGTTGACAGTACCTCGATTGGCGTCTTGAAAAGTCGGGTCAATGTCTCGGTGGTGATGACCTCGCGTGGAGTTCCCGAGACCGCTCCACCGGGTCCGATATAGATTACGCGGTCGAGATAGGGGAGGATCGGATTGACATCATGGGCGACCATGACGACGGTCACGCCCTCGGTCGCGCTGATGTGATGGATCAGCGCTGCGATTGCGCTCTGATTCGGGAGATCGAGACTGTCAAGTGGCTCGTCGAGGAAGAGAAGACGCGGTCGCTGTACGAGTGCCTGGGCGATGAGCAGTCGTTGTTGTTCACCCCCGGAGAGCTGTCCGATCGGACGCTCGGCAAACTCGGTGGCTCCGACGAGTGCGATTACCTCGTCGACACGGCGCTGACGATCGCGAGTTGTTGCACGGAGAAACTGCTTTGGTAGCGGGATCCCCCAGTGGCCGCCGTCGAGGCCGAGGCGCACGATATCGATGCCGCGCACGCGAAGCGACGGGTCGAAGCTCCTGCGTTGGGGTAGGTAGCCGATCTGTTGTCGTTGTTCTCCTGGAGGACCGCCGAGTACGGTGACCAATCCAAAATGGAGTTCGAGCAACCCGAGCGCAACCTTGACCAGCGTTGACTTGCCCACTCCATTTGGGCCGAGGATCGCGGCAAAATCACCCGGCGCAATTTCAAGATCGACATCGCGCCAGATCGTCCGGCCGTTGATCTCAACGCAGGCATCGCGAAAGCGCACAATCGGTTCGTGATCTCGGGCCGGGTACCGAGAGGACTCCGGGGTCGGAGTGTCATCCATCGGTTCGCTGTGCCTTTGCAGTGACAAGTGCGAAGTAGAGCTGTTCAAGCTGGGAGGTCTGCCATCTTGCAAACGTTGTCGTTGCAGGCCACATCGTCTCGGTGATCGATACCACCGGGATGTGATGTGACCGACACAGCTCGAGCTGTCGCTCGATGTCTGGCGTCGCATTTTGGCGGTTGTACACGTACACCCAGATAGCTCGCGCGATGATCTGTCGGTTGATCGTCGCAATGTCGCGCGGGGCAACGTCTCCTCCCTCGCTGATCGCACGCAGGAAGTCCGGTGGCGTGAGCACTCGAAGATTGAGCGAGGGAGCAAGCATCGAGAAGATTGATTCAGATGCGCCGATGGGCACTCCGGAAAAGGTCCGAGAGATGTTTGCGATTCTCTTGTGGAAAGTCGCCAGCAATACGGATGAGAACCTGGCTGCCTGATCCTTGAAATAACCCTGTTCTGATGGGATCAGCTTCGAGAGCACTGTGACAAGTCGATCGACGACAATGGTCACATCTCCCGGGTTGTACCACCGGTGCGGATTGGCGTCGCCTGCAAGGCGCAACACCGTGCCGACGTTGATCACGTTCTTGACCGTGTCGGCCGCAAGCAGTTGCGTCGCCCAGGGGTCATATCCCAAACCGTTGACGATGGCGATGCCGGCCCCGGCAAACGCACGCGCATTGGCCGCGGTTGGCTCATAGGAATGGGGGTCGATATTCGGGTTGTTGATGATGCTCTGCGTGTCGACGAAGTGACCCCCGATACTCGACGCGATACTTCCCCAGAAGTTCTCCGCGCAGACGATGGAGAGGACGTGTTGCGGTCGTTTGGTTGGTTGCTTGGTCGGGTAACCGGAGGTGGCAGAGACAGTGATGAGAAGCGCGGCAATTACAACAGGGGAGGACCATGCGACGGCTGTGTGTCGCCGGTCGGAGGCTCGTTGTGTGGCCATTGCACGACCGTTCACCCCCGACCCCTTATCTGACTTCATTGCCAATAAGGCTAATTGATATTCGTAACCGTTACAAATAGGATGTGCCGCGGCAGCGTCAGACCAGCTGTGCATGGTGAGGGAAAATGAGATGAGCGACTTCGGTTGCCAAAGAATGATGGTTTGGAGTGTGGAACACGGTGTCAAAGGACCGATGATGAGTGACAACGAGGCGGGGAGGGCCTCTACCCAGGAGCGGTCGACGCGCCAGAAGCGAGCGCTCGCGAGGTTGCTCGGGGAGAGTTCTTCATTCCGCTCCGCCCAGGACCTCTTCGCACAGCTTCGCAGTCAGGGCGAACGGGTTGGGCTGACGACGGTGTACAACCAGCTACGTGCGCTCGCGGAGTCCGGTGAGGTCGATGTTTTTCGCACGGCAGAGGGCGAGCTGCTCTATCGACAGTGTCAGAGTTCGACCCATCACCACCATCTCTACTGTCGCTCGTGCGGTAAGACCGTGGAGGTCGAGGCCTCCAAGTTCGAAGAGTGGGCTGAGATAGTCGCGAAGCGCCATGGATTTCGAGACATTGAGCACACTGTGGAGATCATTGGACTCTGTCGTGACTGCACATAGCCCGCATTCGGTTCGCTCGCGGAACCCCGAATGTCGGTTCTCGGTTCAAGGTTCGATGACGACGCCCTCAAATTCTGGAACTTTTGGGATTTGAGGATTCATATGGTCAAGTACATCGACCAAGACCGAGCTGACCACAAAGTTTCTATACCACTTGTGATCCGCGGGGACGATCTGCCAAGGCGCAACATCTGTTGAGGTGTGCTCAATCATCTCTTCGAACGCTCGCTGATACGCGTTCCAGAGCGCACGTTCGCCAAGGTCGGCGAGTTGCATCTTCCAGCGTTTGCTCGGCGTATCGAGACGTTCTTGTAACCGCTTGCGCTGTTCATCTTTTGAGATATGGAGGAAAAACTTTACAATAGCTGTTCCCGAATCCGTGAGGAGATCTTCAAAATTATTGATGTGGGTGAATCGGCGATTACGTTCTTCTTTTGCAATCTGTTTGTGAACATAGGGAACTAGCACATCCTCATATTGTGAGCGGTTGAAGATTCCGATCTCACCAGATGAGGGGATCTGCGCATGAATTCGCCAAAGGAAGTCGTGCTCGAGTTCAGTCGTTGTTGGCGCCTTGAACGCAGCAACGCGAGTTCCGAGGGGGTTCACCCCCTGGAAGACATGGGAAATGGTGCCATCCTTGCCAGCGGCGTCTATGCCCTGCAAGATGACAAGAACTGACCTACCGTGTTCAGCCCAAAGTCGTTCCTGGAGATCACGCAGACGCGCGAGCAGGGGGAGAGTGGCCGCTTCGGTCTCCGCACGGTTACCCGGACCGGGGTGGGTGTTGCCTGGATCGTGCTTCTCGAGTGAAACCGAGGAGAGAGAATCAACCTGCCAATGAGTTTTCACAGTCGTATTTGAGCACAGCTCACGAAAATTTTCTGAACTCCACTGGCGACTCCAGATTTCCCTTGATTTATCCGTTCTCACTAGTTCAAGAAAAGCTGACTCCTAAAGACTTTCGTATAATACACTGAGTAAATGGTCATAGTAAAAGACCGCAGTGGCGCAGGAACGCAAAGCACAGTTCGGCATCGGTACCGATACGGTTGAGTCCCTCCTCGGCCGCCTGGCCGATTTCATCAATCGTGTCGGGACTGTCAGCGTTCAAGTAATTCCCTACCATTTGAGTATGGCGTTCAAGTAATTCCCTACCGCGGCGTTCAAGTTATTCCCCACCCCAAAGGGTGAGGAT
>Ga0307373_10009780_pt1 | contig 14245 bp, 16 predicted proteins | sample OX2MG_FD_202534 | JGI IMG/M metagenome (GOLD analysis project Ga0307373, IMG submission 202534) | Soil microbial communities from Risofladan, Vaasa, Finland - OX-2 | ecosystem: Environmental > Terrestrial > Soil > Coastal area > Acid sulfate soil | place: Finland: Risofladan, Vaasa | collected... | reverse complement strand
CGTGCCGTGATCATTCGGGGCGCGGGCGGAACCTTCTCGTCGGGCGGCGACTTCGACCTCATCGAGGAGATCGCGTCCGACTTCAGCGTACGGGCGCGGGTCCTGCGCGAGGCACGCGACCTCGTCTACAACGTCATCAACTGCAGCAAGCCCGTCGTGTCCGCGATGGACGGCGTCGCGGTCGGAGCGGGGCTCGTTGTCGGGCTGCTCGCGGACATCTCGATCGCGGGGCACGCCACGCGTCTCATCGATGGCCACACGCGCATCGGCGTGGCGGCCGGGGATCATGCCGCGATCATCTGGCCGCTGCTGTGCGGTATGGCGAAGGCGAAGTATCACCTGCTGCTGTGCGAGCCGGTGACCGGCGTCGAGGCGGAGCGGATGGGACTGGTCTCACTGTCGGTGCCCGACGCCGAGGTGCACGCAAAGGCGCTTGACGTCGCCCGCAAGCTCGCCGCCGGGTCCCCAACGGCGATCGGCTGGACGAAGTACGCGCTCAACAACTGGCTGCGGGCGGCCGGGCCGATCTTCGACAGCTCGCTGGCGCTCGAATTCCTGGGGATGACGGGTCCCGACGTCACCGAGGGTGTCGCCGCCCGCCGTGGCAAACGCGCGCCCGACTTCGGTGCCCGCGGTCCGCAGGGGTAGGATCGATGCACGTGAGTGTGGGTGTGGCGTCACTGACCAAGGCCGCCTGGCAGGACGTGGCAGCGGAGGGATCACTGGGTGAGCCGGTCACCCACGACGTCGATCTCAGCCACGATCAGTTGCGCAGCCTGTACCGCCTCATGGCCCTCAGCCGCCGCGTCGACCGCCAGGCGATCAACCTCACCCGCCAGGGCGCGCTCGGCGTCTTCGCGTCCAGCCACGGCCAGGAGGCGGCGCAGGTCGGGTCGGTGTTCGCGCTCGAGGCCGACGACTGGCTGTTCCCCACCTATCGCGAGACTGTGGGAACCTTCGCCCGCGGCGTCGACGTCGTGGAGTTGCTCGCGCTCTTCTCCGGGAGCTGGCACTGCGGCTTCGATCCGTACCAGTACCGGGTTGCTCCGCTCACCACGCCCCTTGCAACCCAGGCCCTCCACGCCGTGGGCCTCGCGATGGCGGCGCGCATCAAGCACGATCCGATTGTCGCGCTGACGTTTTTCGGTGACGGGGCCGCCAGTGAGGGAGACGCCCACGAGGCGATGAACATTGCGGCGGTCTCCGGCGCACCTGTGGTCTTCGTTGTGCAGAACAACGGCTACGCGATCAGCGTTCCGTATCGCCTGCAGACCAAGGCCTCTTCGATCGCGCTGCGCGCGGCCGGCGTCGGCATGCCGGGTATCCGCGTCGACGGCAACGACGTCATCGCGGTGTACGGCGCGGTGCGCGCCGCTGTGGACCGAGCGCGCCGCGGCGACGGACCGACGCTCGTCGAGGCCGTGACGTATCGCCTCGAGGCACACACCACCGCAGACGACACCACGCGCTATCGCAGCGACGACGAGGCCGCATCCTGGCGTGCGCGCGATCCCGTCGACATGTTCCTGCGCGTACTTCGCGAGGGAGGTGTTGTCGATGACGCCTACGTCGCCGAGATCGACGCCGAGGGCGAGGCCGTCGCGGCACGCATGCGTGACTTCCTGTTCGAGGCTCCGCCCGGCGATCCGCGTGAGATGTTCGACCATGTGTACGCGACGCCGACGCCGCAACTGGAGGCGCAGCGCGCGCTCCTCAACCAGGAGTTGACCGCCGGCGAGGAGACCTCCTGATGGAGCTCACCATGGCGGGAGCGCTCAACGCCGCGCTCCGCGACTCGATGCGTGAGGACGACAGCGTCGTGGTGTACGGCGAGGACGTCGGCAAGCTCGGCGGCGTCTTCCGCGTCACCGACGGGTTGCAGGCGGAGATGGGCATCGACCGCTGCTTCGACAGCCCCGTTGCCGAGTCCGGCATCGCCGGTACGGCGATCGGCATGGCCATGTATGGGCTCCGCCCAGTGGTCGAGATGCAGTTCGACGGCTTCTCGTATCCCGCGCTCAACCAGGTCATCAGTCACGTCGCGAAGTACCGCAGCCGCACGCGCGGCCGCGTCGGACTGCCACTTGTTATCCGCATCCCGTACGGCGGTGGCATCGGCGCAGTGGAGCATCACTCCGAGAGTCCCGAGGCGTACTACGCGCACACTGCCGGCTTGACGGTCGTGTCGCCGGGCACGCCCGCCGATGCGTACGCCCTCTTGCGCGCGTCGATCGCGTACGACGACCCGGTCATCTTTCTCGAGCCCAAGCGTCGCTACTGGCTGAAGGAGGACCTCGACCTGCCGGTCACTGCGCCACCGATCGGCGAGGCGGTCGTTCGCCGGGTCGGGACCACCGCGACGCTCATCGCGTACGGCCCGATGGTGACAACCGCGATGGAAGCCGCAACTCGTGGTGCAGCGGAGAGCGGCTGGGAGCTCGAGGTGGTCGATGTGCGCACGCTGTCGCCACTCGACATGGACACGCTTGTCGCCAGTGCGACCAAGACCGGGCGCGTGATTGTCATGCACGAGGCGGCGCGTTTCGCCGGGTTCGGCGCGGAGATCGCCGCGGAGTTGAACGAGCGCGCTTTCGGTTATCTCGCGGCACCGGTCCTTCGCGTGACGGGATGGGACATCCCGTATCCGTCGGCCAAGATCGAGCGCCATTTTCTGCCGGACGCCGACCGCATCCTCGACGCCGTCGCGCGCCTGCTCGAGTACTGATCGATGCTCACCCTTCGCGACTTTCTCATGCCCGATCTCGGTGAAGGGCTCACCGAGGGGGAGATCAACCGATGGCTCGTCGCCGAGGGCGACGTGGTCGTTGTTGATCAGCCCATCGCCGAGATCACCACTGAGAAAGCCGTTGTCGAGGTGCCGACGCCGTTCGCGGGTCGCGTGGCCACGCTGCATGGGGTCGAGGGCGAGAGCATCGCCGTCGGCATGCCGCTGATCAGTATCGAGGTGGCAGGCGGCCCGTCGCAGTCGGCGTCCGGGAATGTGCTCGTCGGCTATGGGACGAGTGATGTGGCGCCGCGTGCGCGGCGAAGTGTCGCGTCAGCTGCTGCCGCCACTCCGGCGAGCGCGAATGCCGGCCCCCCGGCATCGCCGCTGGTTCGCCGTCTCGCGGTGGAAATGGGCATCGACCTCGCGACGATCGCGGGGAGCGGACCGGGAGGCATGGTGACGCAGGCCGATCTCGAGCGCGCCCGCACCGCAAGCGGGTCGAAGCCTGCCGGCGCCGCGCCGGCGCTGTCCGGTGGTGCGCGCACGCAGTTGACCGGCGTCGATCGCGTTGCGGCGGAACGCCTCACGCGCTCGTACCGCGAGGCGCCGACGGCGACCGCGACACTGGCCGCCGACGCCACCCGCATCATGGAGTGGCGCTCAGAGCCGCTGGGCGGATCGAGCGGCGTCCGGATCACACCGTTCGCGGTCATCCTTCGGCTGTGCGCGGTCGCGCTGGAAGAGTTCCCACGACTCAACGCGCATTTCGACACCGCGGCCAACGAGGTCGTGACGTTCACTCCCATCCATCTCGGTGTCGCTGTGCAGACCGACCACGGCCTCGTCGTCGCGGTCATTCGGAACGCCGCGAAGAGGTCGCTGCCCGACATCGCGGCGGACCTGCAACGGCTCGCAACCGCCGCTCGCGACGGCTCGATCGATGCAGCGGAGATGCGCGGGAGCACCTTCACGGTGTCCAATTTCGGCGCCTTCGGCGTCGACGGCGGAACCGCGATCCTCAATCCACCGGAGGCTGCGATCCTCGGTGTCGGGCGGATTGCGACGCGTCCGTGGGTGGTGGACGACGCGGTGGTGCCGCGCCCGGTCGTGGGGCTGTCACTGGTGTTCGACCATCGGGTCGCCGACGGCGGTGTCGCCGGCGGCTTCATTCGACGCCTCGCGGACCTGATCGAAACCCCTGACGAGGCACTGAACGATGACTGAGACCACCAAGGCACCGGCGAGCGCGGGGCAGTTGCGTCGCGCGCAGGCGGACACCTGGGTGCACTTCGACGGCAGGCTGTGCCAGTACGGCGATGCGCACCTCGGTCTCCTCACGCACGCGCTGCACTACGGGACGGGGTGCTTCGAGGGCATTCGCGCGTACTGGAGCGAGAGCCAGCAGCGAATGAACGTCTTCAAGCTGCCGGAGCACTTCCAGCGGATGACCGGCAACGCGCAGATGCTGCACATGAAGCTCCCGCACAGCGTCGACGAGCTCTGCGACATCACCGTCGAGCTGATGCGACGCAACGCGTTCACGACCGACGTGTACATCCGGCCGCTGATCTACAAGGCGAACGAGGAGATCGGCATCCGCTTCCACAATCTTCGCGACGGGTTCATGATCGTGCCGGTACCCTTTGGCGCCTACGTCGACACGACCGGCGGCATCCGTTGTCAGGTGTCGAGCTGGCGGCGCATGGACGACAATGTCGCGCCCCCGCGCTCGAAGGCGACCGGCATCTACATCAACAGCGCACTCGCGAAGACCGAGGCGTTCCTCAACGGGTTCGACGAGGCGATCCTCCTAACGCAGGACGGCAACGTCTCCGAGGGCAGCGCCGAGAACCTGTTCATCGTCCGCCACGGGAAGCTGATCACCCCGCCGGCGTCCGAGAACATCGTTGAAGGCATCACGCGCGCCACGCTGATGGCATTCGCGCGCGACGATCTTGGGCTCGAGGTCGTGGAACGAAAGATCGACCGCAGCGAGCTGTACATCGCTGACGAGGTGATCCTCTGCGGCACCGGTGCGGAGGTCTCCGCGGTGATCGAGATTGACCGTCGCCGCATCGGCGATGGTGAACCTGGCGAGATCACTCGCACGCTGCAGGACCGATATTTCGCCGCCTGCAAAGGCGATGATGCCCGCCACGCCGACTGGCTGACGCCGATCACCTGATCGTCCGCCGGCCGGCGGGGGTGCATGACCCCCGCCGACCGTTGGTCAAGCGGCGAGATCGACGTTGCGGAGCGCGACTTCCTGCGCTTGCACGCGCGCTGCCGGACGAGCACTCCGCAGCACGATCGCGCCGGTGATCGCGGCAGCCGCAACGCAACCCGCCGCGACCGCGAAGCCGAGGTGGTACCCAGCGGTCAGCGCGACGTTGACGCTCGCTCCGCGCGACAGAAGTCCGGTCGTATCAGCCGCCGAGATGCTGGCGAGCACGGCGACGCCGACTGCCGCGCCCATCTGGATCGCCACGTTGGCGACACCCGACGCGAGCCCTGAATCGCTGCTGCTGACGCCGCTCATGGCGAGCAGCACGCTCGGCATGAACACCAGACCCGCGCCGACGCCCATCACGAGGAGCGCAGGAAGGACGCTGACGGCGTACACGGCGTTCACGGGTGCCACACCGAGCAGCAGCAGGCCCGTCGTCATGAGGACGAGGCCGGGGATCAGCGTTGCCTTGGCGCCGAACCGCTGCACAACGCGAGCGGTGACGAGCAGGGAGACGAGAGCGACGCAGATGTTCATCGGCATGAACGCAAGCCCGGCTCCAACCGGCGAGTAGCCGAGGACTCGCTGCAGGTAGAGGGCACCGAGGAAGAAGGACCCGAACATCCCGACGGGGAGGAGGGAGCGCACGAGGACCGCACCGGCGACGTTGCGAGAGCGGAAGAAGCGCAGCGGGATGAGCGGATGCTGCGCGCGCGACTCGACGAAGATGAACACGGCGATCAGTGCTGCGGTGACGGCTGCCATGCCGAGCGTGCGAACCGACGTCCAGCCGTTGGCGCTCGCCTCGAGGATCGCGTAGACGGCCAGCGCGGGTGCTGCCGTGATGAGCATGGCTCCCCATACATCCACGCCGCCGCGGATCCCCGCGCCGCGGTGCTCCGGAATGAGGACGGCGCCGAAGACGAATGCAGCGATCCCAATCGGCAGGTTGATGAAGAAGATCCAGTGCCAGCTGAGCGCCTGCGTCAGCACGCCGCCCACGAGGAGGCCGATCGACCCGCCCGCCGAGGCGACGAACGCGTAGATGCTCATGGCGCGGGCGGTCTGCTCGCGGCTCTTGAAGAGGGTCACGAGGATGCCGAGCACCATGGAGGACACCACGGCCGCGCCCACTCCCTGCACGAAGCGGGCAGCGGTGAGCAGTCCCTCGGTCGGTGCCAGTCCGCAGAGCGCCGAAGCGACGGTGAAGATGGCGACGCCGGTCAGGAACAGGCGTCGGCGTCCAAGCAGATCACCGAGGCGCCCCGCCAGCAGGAGCAGGCCCCCGAAGCTGATCAGGTACCCGTTGATGACCCACGCGAGCGACGCCTGGTCGGCGTGCAGGCTGTGCTGAATCGACGGGAGGGCGACGTTCACCACCGTCGCATCGAGCACGATCATCAGCTGACCGACGCAGAGCACGACGAGCGCGATCCACCGCCGCGCCGCGGCTGAACGCAACGAGGTCATACCGTCCTCCCGGCGGAGACGATCGGAGGGGTTGCGGTTGTCTGAGCTACTTTCATTTGGGGCCTCCTTGTGGTAACGTTCGATGTGGATCGTACAACAAAGTTCGATGGGTGTCAAACAATGGGTTGGGTAACGGAGCTCCCGGAGGGGCATTCCTACGACGCGAGCGTCCTCGCGGAGCGGCCGGTCGCCGGTATCACCGAGTTGCTCCAGGCGCTCGCCGACCCGGTGCGCCTCACCGTCGTCCGCGATCTCGCTGAGTCGACCGAGCCCCGCGCCTGCGGCAGCCTCATCGCCTCTGTGACCAAGTCGACGCTCAGCCACCACATGAAGATCCTTCGCGAGGCGGGCATCATCCAGATGCGCGTCGAAGGAACCCGCAAGCTGACGAGCCTGCGTCGCAAGGAACTGAACGAGGCCTACCCGGGACTGCTCGACAGCATCCTGCGAACGCCCGTCACCGAGGCCGTGCCCGTTGAGGCGGTGGCCGCCGACCCCATCCCCGTCAGCTGACGGCTAGTGGTCGAAGTCGAGGACGACCTCGTCCGATGTCGGGTGCGACTGACACGCCAGGACGAAACCCTCGTCGAGCTCGTTCTGCTCCAGCGCGAAGCACTGCTCCATCTCGACGCTACCGCTGAGGAGCTTCGCCCGGCAGGTCCCGCAGACCCCGCCCTTGCAGGCATACGGCGCATCCGAGCGGACGTGCAGAGCGGCGTCGAGGATGCGTTCCCCGTCGCGGGCGAGCGGGAAGGTGGACCTCCTGCCGTCGAGGACGATGGTCACCTGACTCATACCCTCCGCGGTCGTGCCTGGAGTCTCGCGAACCTGCACCGGACGCGGCGCGTCCTCGGCGTGGAAGAGTTCGGCATGCACGTGGCCGGGCTCGGTACCACGTTCGATCAGCAGCGCCCGCGCGCTGTCGATCATCTCTCGAGGACCGCAGAGGAACCACTCGTCGACGTCATCAGGACGCACCAGCTGTTCGAAGAAGTGCTCGAGATGCTCGCGGTCGATGCGGCCGTGCAAGAGCGGCACGTCCTGCTCCTCGCGTGACAGCACGTGGTACATCGCGAATCTGCCGGGATACAGGTTCTTCAGGTCCTCGAGCTCCTCGAGAAACATGATGTCCTGGACCGTCCGGTTGCCGTAGATCAGCGTCGCCGCGCTCTGGGGCTCGACCTCGAGAATCGTCGTGAGGATCGAGAGAATCGGGGTGATACCGCTGCCCGCCGCGATCATCGCGTATGACCTTGTCTGCGTCGGATCCAGCGGCGTGTTGAACCGCCCGATCGGCGTGACCACCTCGATGATGTCGCCGGCGCTGAGGTGCTCGTGCGCATATGCCGAGAAGACACCGCCCGAAAGTCGTTTCACAGCAACGCGCATCCGTCCCGACGCAGGCGAGCTGCAGATCGAGTAGCTGCGCCGGATGTCGTCGCCCGCCTCGAGCGATCGCAGCGAGACGTGCTGGCCATGCATGAAGCGGTATTCCTCGGCCAGCTCCGGAGGGATCTCGAACTCCACCGCGATGGCGTCGTCGGTGAGCCGCTCCACCGCGCTGACCCGCAGCGGATGGATCGTCGCGCGCCGGTGACCCGCAGGCGCCTCACGCGACGTGACCGTCAACCCCTAGTGCTCCTTGAAGTGCGGGAACGTTTCGCGACAGTCCGAGCACGTGCGCACCGCCTGACACTGCGTCGCCCCGAAGTGCGCGACCTCACCGGTGTGCGCTGAGCCGCAGGTTGGACACGCGACACCGAGCTCCAGCAACTGCAGATCGGCGCTGCGCGCACGCGGTGGGGCGATGCCGTACTCGAGCAGCTTGCGCCGCCCCGCGTCCGTCAACCAGTCGGTCGTCCACGCCGGCGAGAGCACGACACGCACGGTCACATCGGGATAACCGCGCTCCCGGATGCTCCGCTCAACATCCTCCCGGATGACCTCGAGGGCCGGGCATCCCGAGTACGTCGGCGTGATGTCGACGACAATCGCGCCTGCGGCATCGACGCGAACGTCTCGGAGAATCCCGAGATCCTCGATGGTGAGTGCCGGAAGTTCCGGGTCGGGGATCCCGCCCACAATGTGGCGAATCTCCTCGACGCCGGTCACCACGTCTGCCCCGGATGCGATCGATGAAGGTGCTGCATCTCAGCAACCATGTACCCAAACGGCTCGGTGTGCAGCCCTCGGCGGCCGCCGGTCGGCGTCCAGGTTCCCTCCGGACGCTGCAGCGTTGCGGCGCTCAGCACCTTGTCGATGTATGCCTCCCACTCGAGGCCGAGGATCGCCGGATCGGGTGCGATACGCCGCGCGACGACGTCACGATTGACGTCGTCGGTCTCGAACAGCTCGGTGGTGTATGGGCACAGCGTGGCAAGCGCAGTCTCCATGCGCTGATGGCTCTCGTCGGTCCCGTCGCCAAGGCGCATGGTCCAGTCGGTGGCATGGTCGCGGTGGTACGTCGACTCCTTCACCGCCTTGGCGGCGATGGCGGCGACCTGCTCGTCGGTTGAGCGTTCGAGCGCCTGCCACTGCGCGAGGTGGAAGGTCGAGCAGAGCAGCTGGCGGACGATCGTCATCGCGAAGTCGCCGTTCTCCTGCTCGACGAGGAGACAGTTGACGAACTCGCGCTCGTCGCGGAGAAACACGTAGTCATCCTCGGACCGGCCGGTGCCGTCGAGCTCGGCCGTGCGCGCGTACATCGCGCGCGCCTGGCCGAGGAGGTCCAGCGCGATGTTCGTCAGCGCGATGTCGTCCTCGAGGGTCGGTGCGAGCGACGACCACTGCGCAAGCCGGTGCGAGAGCACCAGGCAGTCATCCGCGACGCGCAACGTGTACACGGCCGCCGCGTCGGCGACCACGAGGGTCACAGCTGCTGCACTTCCTTCGGGATCGAGTAGAACGTCGGGTGCCGGTACGCTTTGTCGGCGGCCGGATCGAAGAACGAGTCCTTCTCATCCGGGGAGCTCGCGGTGATCAGCGACGACGGCACCACCCAGATGCTCACGCCCTCCATCCGCCGCGTGTAGACGTCGCGCGCGTTCCGCAATGCCATCTCGGCATCCGCGGCGTGCAGGCTGCCGACGTGGTTGTGGGCAAGACCTCGCTTGCTGCGGATGAACACCTCCCAGAGCGGCTGCTGCGTGTCGGTGCTCACGCGGCGTGCTCCGCAGCGGCATGCTTGCCGGCGTATGCGGCCGCGGCATCGCGCACCCAGGCGCCGTCCTCCTGCGCCTTGCGGTGATGGGCGGCTCGCTGCCGGTTGCACGGGCCGTCGCCACTCACGACGCGGCGGAGCTCCTCGAAGTCCGGCGCGCCGAAGTCGTAATGTCCGCGCTCTTCATTCCATCGAAGGTCGGGATCGGGCGGCGTGAGCCCGAGGACCACTGCCTGAGGCGCGACCATGTCGACGAATCGCTGGCGCAACTCGTCGTTGGAGAAACGCTTGATCCCCCACGCCATGGACTGCGCGCTGTGGGTCGACTCCGTGTCAGGGGGGCCGAGCATCTCGATCGACGGCCACCACCAGCGGTTGACAGCGTCCTGCGCCATCGCGTGTTGTTCGGGGCTGCCGTGCGACAGCGCGTACAGCGACTCGAAACCCTGTCGCTGATGGAAGGACTCCTCCTTGCAGACGCGCACCATCGCTCGCGCATACGGCCCGTACGAGCAGCGGCAGAGCGGGATCTGGTTGGTGATCGCGGCGCCGTCGACCAGCCACCCGATGGCGCCGACGTCGGCCCAGGTGAGCGTCGGGTAGTTGAAGATGCTCGAGTACTTCTGGCGGCCGGCGTCGAGGAGATCGATGAGCTCGGCTCGATCGACCCCGAGCGTTTCGGCGGCGCAGTACAGATACAGCCCGTGCCCGGCCTCGTCCTGCACCTTGGCCATGAGGATCGCCTTGCGCCGTAGCGAGGGGGCACGGGTGATCCAGTTTCCCTCCGGTTGCATCCCAATGATCTCGGAGTGAGCGTGCTGCGCGATCTGGCGGATGAGGCTCTTCCGGTATGCGTCCGGCATCCAGTCGCGCGGCTCGATGCGCTGATCGGCGTCGATCAGCCGCTGGAACTCGGCTTCCCGGGGATCCGCGGCCATCGCCTGGGTGGTCATCTCATCTCCATTGTAGAGGCGCTGCATTCCGCGCCCCGGCCGCATCCTGGACGCTCTTCGAGCACAGAAGCGACAATAGACGCAGATGACACAGGTCGCCGAGGCTGCCGTCCCGGTGCTCGAGGGCACCGATCATGTGGAGCTGTGGGTCGGCAACGCGCGCCAGGCCGCGTACCACTATCGCCGGGCGTTCGGCTTCGACGTCATCGCGTACGCCGGACCCGAGACCGGCGTCCGCGACCGGGCGAGCTACGTCCTCCAGCAGGGCAAGGTGCGCCTCGTCCTCACCGCGCCGCTGCAGCCGGAGGGCGATGTTGCCGACCACCTGCGCCTGCACGGGGACGGAGTGCGCAGGATCGCGCTTCGGGTCGAGGACGCCACCGCGGCATACGAGGCGGCGACCGCTCGCGGCGCACGCAGCATTGCCGAACCGAGCCGTGCCGAAGACGAGCACGGCGTCGTCACCTCAGCATCGATCGCCACGTTCGGCGACACGATCCACACCTTTGTGGAGCGCGACGAGTACACCGGCGTGTTCTGGCCCGGGTATCGCGCCGACAACCGGAGCGGCGGCGGCGTCGGCCTGCGCTTCATCGATCACACGGTCGGCAATGTGGAGACAGGGAAGATGGACGACTGGGTGTCGTTCTACTCCGAGGTGTTCGGCTTCACCGTCTTCCAGGAATTCGACGAGCAGGACATCGCGACGCAGTACAGCGCGCTGCGCTCGAAGGTCGCACGCGACCCCAGGACGATGATCACGATGCCGATCAACGAGCCGCACGTCGGACTCAAGAAGTCGCAGATCCAGGAATATCTCGACTACTACCGCGGGAGCGGCATTCAGCACATCGCGATCCACACCGACGACATCGTCGGCACGGTGCAGCAGATGTCCGACCGTGGCGTGGAATTCCTCGACACGCCCGGCGGGTACTACGACGCGCTCGGCGACCGTGCAGCCGGCATCGACGAGGACATCGACCGTCTGCGTTCGCTGCGCATCCTCGTCGACCGCGACGACGACGGCTACCTGCTCCAGATCTTCACGCGACCGGTCGGCGACCGTCCGACGCTCTTCTTCGAGGTGATCCAGCGCAAGGGCTGCAAGGGTTTCGGGAAGGGCAACTTCAAAGCGCTGTTCGAGTCGATCGAGCGCGAGCAGGCGGCCCGGGGCAACCTCTAGCCATTCCGGACGTCGAGCCGCAGATCCGACACGCGGTACGCGCGCTCGTCGTCGATCGCTCCGACCGGCTCGTCCTCTTCCACGCGACGCTTCCTGATCGCGAGGCGTGGTGGTTCGCCCCGGGCGGAGGAGTCGAGCCGGGCGAGTCAGACGAGGCGGCAATCGCCCGCGAGCTGGCAGAGGAGATCGGGCTGGTCGTCGACCCCGCTGCGCTGCCGGCGCCGGTCTGGACGCGCGACCACATCTTTCGCTGGAAGGACGTCGACGAGCGTCACCTCGAGCGCTTCTTCCTCGTCCGAATCGGCGAGCATGTCGTCGACACCAGCGGCCTCGACGCCGAGGAGGCCGGCATCGTCCGGGAATACCGATGGTGGACGCCAGACGAGCTGCAGACGAGTGCTGAACGGTTCTCGCCCGTGCAGCTGCCGCAGCTGCTCATCCCGCTGCTCGAGGGACGTGTGCCAGCGGAGCGGTTGGTCCTCGGCGAGTAGGCCGCCGCGCCACGCGCTCGTCGGGTCGTCCACCCGTGCGCGATTGATCAGCTCCGTGTCGGCAAGGACGTCGTCCATGGTCCAGTACTGCCACCCGTCCAGCTCCAGGGAGTGATGGTGGTAGCGGGGCTTCGCGCCGTCGCGCGGCCAGGGCTTGACGACGCCCTCGTCGCGGATCAGGGAGCATGCTTCGATCGTCACGAGCCGGCGCGACAACTGCGTGTCGGCGTGGCACATTGGGTGTGCACACGCCATGCAGAACAGAAAGACGCATACCGCGCTGCCGCCCCGGTCCGGACGTTCCCCGGCGCTCGCGCTCTTTGCGATCGTCGCCGCGGCCGGGACGGTGGGCGTCGTCATCTCGCTCGGTCAGCACCCACTTCCGGTCCCGCCCGCGCCGACCTCCCTGGTGCCCCCGCGGGTCGCACCGAGCCCCATCCCTGCCGTGCCTGAGGTCGGAACCTCCTTTGCCGTTGCGGACGATCTCGCGACCCATGACGTGGTCCTGTTCGGTGGCGAGGACAACGGCAACAACACGTGGCTGTGGAACGGATCCTCGTGGACGCTCGCGCACCCGCAGGTCAGCCCGTCGGGGCGTTTCGGCGCATCGGCTGCCTACGACCCCGCCAGCAAGTCGGTGCTCGTCTTCGGCGGCCGTACTGAGGACGGCGTCGCGGTGAACGACACATGGTCCTGGAACGGGGTCACCTGGAACGAGGTCGATTTCGGCGCCGACGGGCCTGCGGCGGGCGAGGGCTCGGATATGGCCTGGGACTCGGCGCAGCGGCAGATGGTGCTCGTCATCGGCTTGGGCGGCACCGGGTCGGGTGCTACCTGGGTCTGGACCGGATCCCACTGGCGCCGCCCGTCCGCGGGCGGACTCCCGGGCGCGTGGTTCTACAACCCGATGTGGTCCGATCCGGCCACGGGAGCGGTGACCGCGGTCGGCTGCTGCTCCGGGACGCCGTCACCAACTGGGGCTGTGGACTCCACATGGCGCTGGGACGGCAGCGCCTGGAGACAGCTGGACGCGACAACGCCTGCTCCGCTCGACGGCTCGACGATGGCGTTCGATCCGTCCCTTGGCCGGCTCGTCCTCTGCACGTGCGGATATGCGGAGCCGGCAGAGCCCGAGCTCGCCGGCTGGACCGGTCGCAGCTGGGTGGGGATGCGGACGGCCGCGCTGCCGGTGCGCGGTGGCATCGAGGTCACCGACGCCGATCGCGGTCAGCTGCTCCTGCTCGGTTCACCGGTGTCGGAGACGGCGTCGAATCCGGCGCCGGTCGAGGTCTGGTCGCTCAGCGGTTTCAGCTGGCGTCGCATCGGGTAGCGCCATCACCGTCGCCAGCGCATGGAACAAGATCAAACGCATCGAACACACCAAAAGTGTGCGAAGATGAACTCGGTGCCGACCGGCATCATCGGCGGACCGTGGGGCAGCAACCGTTGGGGAACGGCCTGTCGGGGCGGACCTGAGGGGGGACTATTGAGAGAGCAGGACGATGCGTTGGCGCCCGTCATGGACCTGATCGCTGATCTGGAAGCACTGCTGATCACCATCAAGGAGGCGGTCATTCCCGTGCTTGTCGGAACCGCCGAGCCCACCGAGGCGGCGTGGCGCGCCCGGAGGTTTCTTCGCCTCGCGGACAGGATGCTCGAGGATATGCACGACCTCCTGCGGTCCGTCTAACTCCTGAAGTCGACGTCCTTGGTCTCGACGGTTCCGGCCGTCCGGCCCGGGGCGGTCTGATAGGTCCAGTAGAGGTTCGTGTGCGCGACGATGCGCTCGCCATTCACCGCACGGACACGGATGCCGTCCATGAGCGCGAGCGGAGCCGGCTCGTCGATGGAGGCGAATCCGTGCGCGGGATCATTCGCTGCTGCCATGCGGTGCTGCTCCTCGGTCGTCGGCGCTGGTCAGCTCGCTGAGTCGCCGAGGCGTGACGATACGCCGCCTTCGGGTCCGTCCACGTTGAGCACTGATTCCCCGTGCCCGCTGCGCGTGACCACGAGAGTCGCCACCTGGTCCG
>Ga0307373_10009778_pt1 | contig 14246 bp, 10 predicted proteins | sample OX2MG_FD_202534 | JGI IMG/M metagenome (GOLD analysis project Ga0307373, IMG submission 202534) | Soil microbial communities from Risofladan, Vaasa, Finland - OX-2 | ecosystem: Environmental > Terrestrial > Soil > Coastal area > Acid sulfate soil | place: Finland: Risofladan, Vaasa | collected... | reverse complement strand
GCCCCGCAAGTAACGCCGTGACAAGGAACTGACCCACGAGTGAAAGTACCAGTAGGACTGCGGCCAGAGCCGCGGCAAATGGGATGTTGTAGTTGTACGTTGTACTCTGCTGCATGATTTCCACCGGTAGGTAATGCACGTTGAGGCTTCCACCACCCACGACCAGCGCGATCACGATGAGGCCGATTGCAAGCGTAAAGCTGAGAATGATGCCAGCTAGAATACCCGGCATCGCCAGTGGAATCAAGATGTGACGAAAGGTATGGAACTGGCGCGCCCCAAGACTTTGCGATGCTTCAGCCAGTTCGGGAGGAATGGACTCAAAGGCACTGGCCGCCGTCATGACGTAGGTCGGAACAATGACGTAAAAGGTAGCGGCAATTACCGAAGGCACCGAAAAGCCTAGTTGCAGCTGCACGCGAAAGATTGCGTGTACGACCGTGCTGAAGGTGCCGAATGGACCGAAGAAGATGAGAAGGGCATAGGCTGCTACGACGTTGGGCAGAAAGATGGGAAGTGAGGTTGGGGGCAGACAACGATTCCTTGGTTTTTGGGCCATTTGACCATAACTGGGAAACTGGCCTACTGGGTGGCCTCTGAGAAGGCCGGCAAGTCGTATGCGAGTGGCTCAGGCGACTGCGACCAGTCCTCGGGGTAGCGTCCAAAGCGATCCAGACCTGATGTTCGGTAGGGGCTCAACGCCGCCACAGCTGCAGGGTCGAGCGGATAGCCTTCGTCGTGCAACTGCGCCAGAATGCGGCTGAGGTCAGCCGTGGTATAGAAGATCAAGCAATTTGCCACCACGTGGGTGTACTTCATGCTCTTGCGTTGCTCGAGACGGTCATTCTCGGTGATGGTGCCATCATCGCCAAAGGTGACCCACTGCACGAACCGGTTGAAGGATTCGTTCTTGTTCATCGCCGCCTGGATCGTGGCCTGGAGTACGGGGTCGGCGATATAGCGGAGCAAGAAGCCGGTACGGATCACCCTACCAAGCTCGAAGAAGGCATGATAGAGGCGATTCTTGCGCGAGTAGGTGCCGAGACGCCGCAGAATCGTTGAGGGCGTGAGCAACCCTTCCTTGATCGAGAGCGCAACCCGCAGCATGTCGGGCAGATGGGTCTCGATCAGCTGCCAGTCCACCGTCTCGGCAAACAGCTCGTCGATGTGCTCATAGTGGGTGTCTGGGCTCGGACGACACCAGACGAGATGCTTCCAGCCGCGAATCCGGGGATAGAGCTGTATGCCGAGCAGAAAGGCGAGTCCGAAGATGGTGGTGCTCTGGCCGTGCGTGTCGCTGTGCAGGGCGTCCGGCAGTCCCTCGTCCTTGGTGTCAGGCGCAAAGAACGGATCGAGGATGTAGGATCCCTCGAGCGCGCCGCAAGAAATGAAGTGCGAGAAACGCGCGATGTAGGTGCCAGTGACGTGATAGTAGGCGATACCGCCATAGTCGCCGTAGCGAACGTGGCGCTCTGAGAGCAAGTTGTTCTCGTAGAGTGCCCAGTGGGTGCCGTCGGCACCGACGCGGCGGGCAGAGCCCCAATAGTGCGGCAGCGCGAAAAGGTGGTAGTTCGACACGACGTCATGGATGACGTGGTCGAGCCCGTCCTCACTGATATGCCGGAGATTGGTCCAGATGACCTGGCGGCGATCCAGCCCGTCAATCGCTCGCGCCAGCTCCGCTGGAGTCAGGTGACAGCCATACCCGAACACGGTACTCACATAGCGCGGGCGGGGCTCGTCTATCTTGGCGTCATGGCCGGAGAGCGGCCCGAAGAAGCGATCCCAGCCGAGCCACTGGGCCGTGGTGGCCAGCGCGTGCAACACGCTCACAGGCTTCTGGCGTGCGGCGATCAACGCCTCCAGTTCCGCCAGGCTCTCCGGATCGGGCAACGCTGCCACCGGCGTGAGGATCGGTTCTCCGCGCTCGATGCGCAGCGACTTGTTGGTAGGAAACGTCCGATCGGTGGTGCGCGCCTCCTCCTCAAGCCAGTGCCGCACATGGGTGGCGAAGCTCGGGCCTTCTGCCGGGAATCCCAGCATCCGGCAATAGTCCCCCACTTTTCGCTCAAACTCCGCCTTGGGCATCAGTTGGCGGATGTAGTCGGCGAACAGCGAGCTGCCCACGATGCTCAGATCGCCGGCTTTGAGTTCCCAGAACACCTGCATGCACACGCAGGCTTCGAAGTGTCGTCGCTCGACACGCTGCGGGTACTGCCCGCGCGTGCGTTCACCCGTGACCAGACGCCACCAGCCGTCGGGAATCCACGAAAGGTCCACGAGGGGCACCAGGCGCGTCTCTCCGGTTGCGGTGCGTTCCCGCTTGGCGGTCGGCCGATAGGTGCCGGTGCGGCCCACGTTCTCCAACAGGAACCGCAGCGCCTCCTCCACGCCGGTCTCCTCCGTGGTCGTGCGCAGGGTCAACGTGCGCAACAGCGTGACCAGTGCGGCGCGCATGCCCCGAAAGCAACGCCACACGAACGGATAGTAGTTGCTGCCGGCCAGGGCCAGGTGGGCGTCGCATTCCTCGATCAAAGCGGTCCCGCGCCCACCGATGACCGCGTCCATCGCCGCCAGACGCTCCTCCGCGGAGCCTTCTTGCTCATGGGCCACCACGAGGTCGCGCAGGGTCTCGACCAAGGCGTCGGTGCGCGGGGCGGACTCCTCGCGGTGCGCAGCCAGTGCCTGCTTGCTCTCCGTGTTGATGTGCTGCATGAGCCGAACGAACATGGTGCCGAGGTCGTCGCGGGCGCGGGCAGTTTGCAGGAAGAGCAGAGCGGCCGCCAGGGTATAGCGCTTGTTCGGCTCCAGTTCCATCATGCGTGCGGCATCCAGACTCCGCGCCTCGGCGCCGAGATGCTCGAGCCGGATCGACGGCACGCCCGCCAGGACGGTGGCACCGACGTTGCGTGCCGTGAGCCACTGCTCGTGCGCGATCAGCTCCTTCAGGTGCGTGCGCGTCGGTTTGCCCGGCTCGCTCTTCAGGTCATTCCAGGGAGTTCGACGGGAGGCCAGATCGACGATGAAGAGGGCGTCAATCTGCAGGCGAGCGGCAGGGCCGAGCGCGGCAAACACCTGCCGGTAGAGCTGCCGATTGAGCACCGTGCGCACTTTGCGCGCCGCTTCCTGCAGGGTGGAAAACGCCGGCAGCTCACAGCGTTGCCGGACCAGTTCCTCAATCGCGACGTTGATCAGGTCGATGAGGTCGCCCTTGGTACGGGCTGCCTCGCCAAGTGCACGGATCACGAGATGGCGCGCCGCCTGCCCAAAGGGCCGGACCCCGAGATACTCCCGAATCACCGCCAGGTGGCGCCGGCGCGTGCCGGACGTGTCGTAGGCTGCCGGGTCCAGGGCCTCCGGTGCGAGGTGCACGCTGCGCGCGATGTGCTCGACGATCACCGCAGGCACGTCGGCGAGTGGGACTGGGTAGTCCAGGCGCTGGTAGGTCTTGAGCAGCACGAGAAAGCCCAGGCGCGCGGTGGCGCCTTTGGCTGCGGTTGAGGCCAGCTTTGCCTCGTCCCAGGTGGGCGTGTAGGCAGTGGCCAGGTCCTGGGCGCTGATTGTACGCTTCAAGCGGGGATAGGCGGTCTCTTCCAGGCGCGGCATGGACAACCTTCTTCCCAACGACAGAGGGTGGATGAGAAGATAACTCAGCACAGAAAAGACTGTCCAGAATGATCCTTTCGCTGCGAGTTCGGCACGGGAGCACCGCAGTCTTCCTCAGGCACGGGGCCGCGCGATACAGGGTGAGCGGCCACAATGAGGGCCAAAACTCGTCACAGAAAGATTCGGAGGCCGATTTGGGAGCAGCTGCACCGTTGGTGATCCCCACACAGCCTGACGCGCTCGTGGACGAGTATGTCACCACGCTGTCCGGCAAGGCCCACGGAACGGTGGATGCCTATGCGCGGATTCTGCGCCAACTCACGCAGTGGATTGCCGCGCGGCCGGGCAACGGCGGCCGATTCCAGGCGGAGGCCTTCACCCGCACCGCGCTGGAGTCCTACCTCGCCGAGTTGGCCACTGCCCAGTACAGTGTCAGCCATCGTGCGCGAATCAAAGCGGTCGCCGGCGGCTTTGCCCGCTGGCTGATCGAGGAGAAGGAACTGTTGCGCCGCAATCCGGCGCGCGGCGTGGAGATCCCGGCGCAAGCGATCCTGGCGCCACGCGGCCTTGATGCCGACCAGCGCTATGTGCTGCGAGAACTGGTGGAGAAGATGGACGATCCTCGGGGCGCGGCGATCTTTGCCCTGGGCTACTGGGCTGGCTGCCGCGTCAGCGACGTCTCCTGGTTGCGCATCGAGCATATTCACGTCACGCCGAAGCAGGGCTGGATCCGCGTCGGCTACAAGGGCGGCAAGATGCGGGAGATCGACCTGCGCAACGAGGCCCGCAAGCTGCTGGATACCTACCTCCATCGTGGCGGGCGCGATCCGAAGAGCCCGTATATCTTCAGTTCCCAGCGAGGCGAGCGGCTGAGCGAGGCGGGTATCCATCATTGGTTACGCACGCTGAAGGCGCAGGCCAGGAAGGATCAATGGCCGCTGATCGCGGCAATTACCTTTCATGACCTGCGGCATGACTTCGCCCACCGGGCACGCGCGGCAGGCTGGACACTCGAAGAAGTGGCGTACTATTTGGGCCACATCACCAAGAAGGGCACGCCGGCTATCCAGACCACCGCACGCTACACGCAAGTGAGCCGAGAACAGGTCAAAGACAAGCTCGGACTGATACAAGGGTAGGGTGGCGAGGGAGCGAGCACTGGCAGTGCTGGTCGTGGATCCGCCAAGGTGAGAAGAGCATTCCTCACACAGAGGTACGCTCCTGAACACGACTTCCGGCCCAGTCCATGCGCGTGCCCATCACCACGGCGTAGCCAAGCATGCCGGTTTGCACGGCGTCCGCAGCGCTGTGGGCCATCGCTCGGGCCCGGTCCAGATCGACCCGCGACAGATCCAGCTTTTTGAGCCCGGCCAGGATCTCGACCCCCAGCAGCTTGGTGCGGATCTGGCGCACCATCGCAGCCAGCGCCTCATCATGCCCTTCGGTCGCATCCACGCGGAAGCCGGCGGCGCGCAGGTGGGCGGCATACTCCTCGATCGGTTGCGCGTCGGCGATGCAGGCAATCCAGGCAAGCAGCCCGTTCAGTTCCGCGGGCAGCGGCCCGCTGCGCGTCACATCGCTCAGTCCCAGCCGACCGCCAGGCCGCAGCACGCGGGCCACCTCGGCGGCGGCCGCGGCTTTGTCCGGAAAGGTGCAAAAGGCGCATTCACAGATCACCGCATCGAAGCTCGCGTCGGCAAAGGGCAGCCGCTCCGCATCTCCCGCCACGAAGTGTGTCAACCCCGTCATGCCTGCATGTGCTGCGGCCTCGCGCGCGGCAGCGGCATTGGTCTCACTGAGATCGATGCCGGTGACCTGGCAGCCGCAGGTGCGCGCGAGGTGCACCGCCGAACCGCCGGTCCCCGCCGCAACGTCCAGCACGTGCATTCCAGGCACAAGTCCGAGCATCGTACCCAGATGCCCGGTCAACTCGAGCCCGCCGGGATGATAGGAATCGCCCAACAGCAGGCGCGCCCACTCGCTGCTGTATGCAGCAGCGCAGCAGCGCTTCGCCTCCTGCGCGAAGGACGTATCCTCGGAGGTCGTCATCCCTCTACCTCCTGCGCGGATGCCGCCGCGTTCCTCGGTCGATGCGGTGCGTCGTCAAAGCGAAAGGTGATCGGTTCCGGCACAAATGCCGTGCCCGCCCTGCGCGCTTTAGCCCGCGCTCGGTCACGCGCGGCGAGCTGGGTGCGCGCCTGTTCGCGATAGCCGACGCTGTTGTACGCGCAGAAGGGAATTTGCTTGCCGTCCGGCAGCAGGAACTCCTTGCAGCACTTCATCAGATTCTTCTGATTGAAGGTCCACGGGTCCATGAAGTCCTGCAGCATGATCATGAACATGCGGTCGGCAAGGGCGCCCAGGTCGAGCCCCTCTGGCATGCCGCATGCGGCGCAGGTGAGGCGGAATTCGCTCGCGGCTTTGTCCGAACCGGGCACCGCCGAAGAGGACCAGAGGCCTTCGAGCGCGGTCTTGATCTCGCCGGCCAGGTCCGGTGCCGTGCGGTTGGTCAGGTAGTCGAGATAGTCCTCGACGTTGAGAATGCGCGGCAGCGGGGTCACCGTCTCGCCTTCGACATAGGCATACGTCACCGAATTGCACGTGGGGAAGCAACAGGGCACCGGAATGAAATCGGACACCGTAAACAGCCCGGCGGTCTGTCCCTCGATCCAGGAGAGCACATCGGGAATCGTTACGCGCTGGAGCGGATCATGCGCGCTGTGACGACCCGCGTGAAAGGCCGGTTGAAAGTTGATGCCACGCACCGCAGGATGACCCAGCCCGAAGCGCACGATGGCACCCACTTCGTGATCATTGACCCCGCGCTCGACCGCAGGCACCAGGATCACCGGCAAGCCGATCGCGGCCAGCCGGTCCAGCGCCCGTAGCTTCTCTTCCAGCACATCGGGCTCGGCGCGAATGATCTCGTAGGTGCGGCGTTCAAACCCGTCGAATTGGAAGTAGATTACGGGCCGGACGTCGGCGAGTTCGGCGAGGAACGCGTCGTCAGAGGCGATACGCTTGCCGTTGGTGTTGATCATCACATGCCCGATGTTGCGCGCTCTGGCCGCCCGAATCATCGGTATGATCTCCGGGTGAATGGAGGGCTCGCCGCCGGAGAACTGCACCACCTCCGGATGGCCCTCGGTGCGCACGAAATCGTCGAGGATCCCCTCGACGTCCTCCAGCGTGAGGGAGAACCCGGCTCCCGCGTTCGCGAAGCAGAGCGGGCAGGCCATATTGCAGGCGCTGTTGACCTCAATGATGCCGAGGCAGGCGTGCTGCTGGTGATCGGGACACAGTCCGCAGTCATGGGGGCAGCCGTGCTCCACGGTGCTGTTGAAGGCCAGGGGCAGCGTGCCGGGCTTGTTGTACTTGGCGGCGGCCAGATATGCCTGGGCATCGCCATAGATGAGCGCTTCTACCACGCCGTGATCCGGGCAGCGTTTCCGCATGATCACCTTGTTGTCGCGCAGCAGAATCTGGGCATCGATCACCCGCCGGCACTCCGGGCAGATGGAGCGCGTCAACTCGAAGAAGATAGCATCCCGATCAACTTTGCGCGGTGTCTGCACAGCGCTCATAGGAGTGGTCTTCGTCATATGCGTCAGTCCTTTCTTGTCGTGTCGCCGTCTCTGACGATCACTCCCGGGCGCGATGCGCGAGGGCGCGCAGCGGTGCACCGGCCAGCCGCGCCAGCGGCCACTGTTTATAGAATCCCAGCGCGGCCTGTTGCACGGCAAGCGAGAGGGTAGGATAGACATGCAGCGTGTCCGAAAGCGCTCGCACGTTCTGACCGGTACGCATGGCCAGCGTCACTTCCTGCAGCAGCTCGCCGGCCTGCGGCCCCACGATGTGCGCACCCAGGATGCGTCCGCGCCAGGGGGTGACGATCAGTTTGACGAATCCTTCCGCCCGCCCCTCCGTCTGCGCGCGATCATTGTGCGCGAACGAGGACCGGAGCACCAGTACGTGGCCATGCGTGTGCCGCGCCTCGGCCTCGGTCAGGCCGACCCGCGCGACTTCCGGGTCGGTGAAGGTGGTCCAGGGCATGGGGTCCAGACGGGACTTCCCTTTGGCCCAGGGGAAGAGGGCATTGCGCACCGCCGTGGCGGCCTGAAAGCCGGCGGCGTGGGTGAATTGATACGGGCCGGTCACATCCCCGCAAGCGAAGATGTGCGGCGTGCTAGTGCGCAAATAGGTGTCGACGTTGATGCCGCGCCGGACATCATACTGCACGCCCGCCTGTTCGAGTCCCAAACCCGCCACATTGGGCCGCCGTCCCACAGCGAGGAGCAGGGTGTCCCCCCGCAGCACGGCATCGCTTCCCGTGATGCTGCAGGTAACCTGAGCATCATCGCCGGTGCGTGCCACCTGCGCGAGCCTTCCTCGGTGAACCGCGATTCCCTCCCGGTGAAAGAGGTCGGCCACCGCGCGGCGGACCTCGTCATCCTCGCGTGGCAAGAGACCCCGCTCCCCACTGACGATGGTGACCGCCGAGCCGAGGCGCCGGAAGGCCTGCGCGAGTTCCACGCCTATCGGCCCACCGCCGACCACGATCAGGTGCTCCGGCAGCCGGCGCAGACCGAAGATCGTCTCATTGGTGAGGTAGCCGCTCTCGGCCAGGCCGTCGATGGCGGGGACCGCGGGTGAGGACCCCGTGCAGAGCAGAAACGCACGCCCGCGCAGCTCCTGTCCGGTGACGGCCAGTATGTGCGGGGAGGTGAAGCGCACGTCGCCGAAGTGCACGTCAATACCGCGCGCGCGCAGCGTCTCTGCGTTTTCGCCCTGGGCGATAGTATGAATGACCGCCTGCACGCGGTCCATCACCTGGCCAAGGTCTACGGGATCCAGCCGCCCAGAGAGGCCAAGCGCCGCAAGCTCGCGCGCTTGCTGGGCAGCCCCGGCAGCGGCAATCAGCGCTTTGCTGGGCACGCAGCCGGTCCAGAGGCACTCGCCCCCGAGTCGTTCTCGGTCGAGGAGCGCCACGCGCGCGCCAAGCGCCGCGCCGAGTCCGGCAGCAGTGAGCCCCGCAGAGCCGCCGCCTACCACCACCAGATCATAGGGCCTGGCAGTCATCGCGCCGTCCCGTGTGTGGTCATTGTGCCCGTTCCTCTCATGTGCATCGCCCCGCAGTCTCGCGCATCCCGGAGTGAGCTGCCTGGAGACCGGCTAAACGTATCCTATCGGTGCGTTCGGCCACGCCCGAACCGAGGCACAGGAGCAGTGGCCCACAAAGTCTTGTGGGCCACTGCTCCTGTGCGGGTCTGCGCAGCCGTACCGCCTACTTGACGTTGACGGTGATTGAGGCCGCGACCATCGGCATCAAGGGTGCATGTTGATTATCCACCAGCAGCGCATACAGGGTGTGCTTGCCCGGTTTGAGCCCGTCGGTAAACACGGTGTAGGTGTGCGTACAACCCATCGCCACCATGGTACCCATGCCCATCATCGGACCCGACATGCTGTCGAAGTTCAGGTGCCAGTGACCATAGCCGGTGACGTTCTTCTTGCCGAGCAAATCGCAGGACGGCGTAAAGTTCGACCAATCAAGTTCAACCGGGAAGCTTTCCCCGACCGTCGCGCCAGTGTTGGGCGAGAGGATGCTGATAGTGGGCTTCGCGGTGGTGGTGACGGCGGTCAACGCCGGCAATGGGCTGGCCGGTTGGTAGGTGAAGCTGGCCATCGCCGTCTGGCCTTTGGCCATCATGCCCATATGGCTATTGGCCGCCAGCATGACTTCGAGACTGTGCTTGCCGGGGGCGACGTTCTGCAGGCTCAGCGCGGCCCCGGTGCCGCAGTACATGTTGACCAGCGCGCCGTCGAGCAGCAGGTGCCAGTGTCCGACCCCGTCCATCGGTGCCTTCCCCGCCGATGGACAGGAAAGCGTGAACCCCTTGACCGCAATCTTCACGTCGACCGTGTTGCCCGTGACGACGCTGCCTGCCGCCGGAGCGAGCAGCGAGATGTTGCCCATCGGCATCGGCGCTGCGTGAGCCGATGGATGGAGCGGTGTGCCCGCCACGCCAATCGCCAGAACCGCCGCGGCGCCCAGTACTGCGAATGCTTGTCGAATCATTGCTGTTCTCCCTCTCCCACTTGTGTGCTTCATGCACCACCGTCACGCAGCATAGGTGGCGCGGCACGGGGCTGTCTGTGAGCGCGCTTACAGACCGGCAACCGCATGTACGCATAGCCTGGGACTACCACTCAGCGTGCGTGGATCGGGAGACGTGCCGTGGGGCAGTCTCCAGGCATAGCGCTCGACGGGTCGGAGGTGCGTGGCCCAATGCGGGAGGAAGCAGTGTATGGTGCATGCAGCGTGGCACGGCGCGCGCGCCGGTGGTGTCGCCGGACTGGCCATGCTCGGCTGCGCCCTCGGACTTGCGCACGCGGGACAGCCCGAGTGCCTCCTGGCCTATCGCGCCTGGGGGCCATTGGCTGCGTCGAGCGCGCATTTTCTGAGGGTGCCGGCCCTGGCACCCGGAATCGTGGTGCACGAGGCGGTGGGCATGCTGGTGGGAGGGATCTCTGCGAGCCTGCTCTCGGTCTGGGCACCGCTGCGCCTTCCGCTCACCTTTGCCGGTGCTGGCCTGGCGATGGGGCTAGCCGATCGCGTAGTGCTGGCGCGTAGGACTCCTGGGATGACGATATTGATGCACGATACAGCGGCGCTGCCATACCTAGCTTTCGCTATGGTCCTGGCGGTGCAACTGCTCCGGGTGACGCGGGTGGCAGCCACGGTGCCGATCGCGCACGTGGCAACCCAGGCGCGACCGACGCTCCAGGTGGTGACTGCCCCGCACTGTTTTGGCTGCGTGCGCGCGCTCCAGATTGCACAGGAGACGCAGACTCGCTTCCCGTGCATTGCCGTGGAGGTGGTAGACCTGGAGCAGTCCAGCGTACAACTCCCACCTGGGGTGGTGGCGGTACCCTGCTACATCCTGAATGGGCGCGCCCTGTTCACCGGCAACCCGACGAGCGCGGCACTGGACCAGGCCGTGCAGCGGGCAATTGACGGATCGCTGCTCCAGCCTGAGCAACCGCACGCTGGATCACAGCGCCTGGACCGCTAACGAGGTGCGTGCCCGACCGTCATTCAATGGAGCTTCGCGACGGCACACCCGCGCCGTCGCGAAGCACTATGGCAGGCCAGTCGACCGGCGACCGTTCCGGGCCGCTCGCTACATCGAGCCTGCCATGGGGCGACCAGGGTCGTTTCCACATGCCAGGCTACTGCTTGCCGATCCACGCACGCTCAGAGCGAGACCGCCGGCCATCACCGCGTTCATAGCCGGCAGGAACGTCGTCGCCACTGCCGTCCCGGTGCCATCCGCCGCGAGGTCGCTCAACTTGGACACACTCTTGCCAAGCGCAGTGCAGTGGCCCTGCTGGAGTTGCTCGGTAGAGGTGGTGCGAGCCCCCAGGCCCTGCACGAAGGTCACCACCACCGCGCCAGCATCACGCTTGGCCATGCCGCCACGGGTATCCATGTTGCCCAGCACGATCGCTTCGCCGTGCGCCGCGGATGTGCCGGATGCGGCGAGCGGGAAGGTGAGGTCCGGTCCCCACAGATTGCCGCAGGCAGTAGTGGTTGCTCCTGACGCGCTAGCCCGTACGACAAGCGACCAGCCCATCGCCTGGATCTTGGTACCCGGCAGCGTCGTGAGCGCTGAGGCCTGCCCATGAGCGTCGGCAGTCAACCGCGTGAGCGAGAGCCGCACTGGCCCGTTGCTGCCGCACAAGCCCGACCGGATTTGCGCCGTGCTCACCGCACCCGGGGCAAGGCCAGTGGCGGACACATACACGCGCAGCTGGCCCATCGCGCTCACCAATGCGACCGCGCCGTGCACCTGGCTTCCCTGCACGCTCAGCAGCGTGCCGCCCGCATAGGCGGTCTGGGTGGGGGCAGCCCGGCCGACGCCAGGCGCGAAACTGCCAAGCAGCGCTACTGACCCTATCAGGAGCGTACGAGGGCGTAATCTGACTTTGACCACGATGCTTTCCTTTCACTCGAACGGACGTGTTCCGGCCTGCGAGAGCACGTCAGTGCAGACAGCGATATCCATCCGGAGTCTAGATTCAGCGCTGCTGGCCGTCTGTAACCGCGATTACAGACGTCCGTGCAGGGCCTTTAGCAGAGAGCTCCGGCTTGGTTTTACACCGTTCAGGGACGTTCGTCGGGCACACCGGGCACTGGCCGGCGGACAACGAGGACCGAGGCGACCAATGCCAAAGCGACCGTAAGACCGATGATCCCGTCCATGCCTGCCCGTCCGGCCACGAGGCCACCCAACCCGGCGCCGAGTGCTTCCCCGAGGCCCAGAATCACCGAGTAGAGGCCCATCACCAGCCCGCGCTGCTCCGGTTGTACGTCGGAGACGCGGGCCAAAGAACTCACGGCCGCCGGGGCGAAACCGCTCTCGATAAGCAAGCAGGCCACGAACAGCAGGACCCCGAACACCAGCGTCGCCGGGTGCCCGCCACTGTGGTTGATCACGAACAGGCTGGCACACACACCCAGCATGCCGAGCAGTGCGATGCGCAGCGTGCGCCACTCACCGACTCGCGCCAGGATGCCGCCCCAGCCGACCGCACCTGCCGAGAACGTGAGGGCATAGAGCAGGAGGATCACACTGAGGCGGCCGCTGGGCATCGTTCCTTGCAGGAATTGTCCCCCCATGCGCTGCCCCGAGGTCATCTGGTACACGGCATGGGTGAACCAGAGCCCGATCACGGCGTTCAGGACCAGCCAGGCAGGCGCGATCCGCCGCATGGCCGGCAGCCGCAGGACCTGCCATGCGGTGCGCAGCAGGTGCACGCGCGGACGAGGTCTGTGCGGCTCCGGTTCCCGTACGCCGAGAAAGAGCACAGCGGCGGCTGCATAGGGCAGGCCCATCAGCGCAATCCCGAGCCGTCCCATCGGATCCCAGAGCGCGCTGCCGACGATTGGTCCGGCAATCAGGCCGAGCGCAGTGGTGGCTTCGAACACTGCCATCAGACGGCCGCGCAACGCGGGAGAGCGATCCGCCTGTGCCGCAAGCAGCGCAAGCAATGCGGGCACCGAGGCTGCCGTCGCCAGGGCCTCAAGCGCGCGTGCGAGGCCAATGACGTGCAGATCGGTACTCGCCGCCGTTACTTGCAGCGCGAGCACCGAGACGAGCGACGTACTCACCAGCAGGACCGTGCGGGGGTGCGGGATCGGCAGCCGATCACTCAGCGCGCCGAGCGGGAGGGCGGCAAGCAGTTCGACCAGATAGGCGATTGCCGCCAGAAGTCCGACTGTGCCGGCTCCGATGTGATAGAGGTGCCGGTTGATAAAGCCGAGATAGAGGGTGACCAGCACCCCGGTTGCCGATCCCGCTAGGCGCACGAGCGTGTTGGCAACGAGCGCCTGGCCGGTGCGCATCAACGTGCTGCCAGTGCCTCCAGCACCTCACGATCGCGCAGGCTCACCGACAGGCGCTGCAGCTCCACGACGCCCATGCCCACAAACTCGTTGAGCGTCTGGGTCATCGTCTCGCGCGCCACGCCGGCCCGTTCGGCGAGATCCTGATGACTGAATCCGGTGATGGTCTCGCTGCCGGTTTCCTGGGCGAGACGCAGCAGCAAGGCGGCGACCCGGCCCGGCACGCTCTTGAAGACCACCTCGGCCAGCACCGTGCGCTGTTCGTGCAGGCGCCGGCCAATCACGCCCAGCAGGCGCAGCGCCACCTTCGGTTCCTCCAGCAGCAGCGCCTCGACATCGCCCTGTCCCATCGCGCAGATCAGGCAGTCGCGGGCCGCCTCGGCGAACGTGCCGTTCATCGCCTGCCCCAGCAGCGGCATATCGCCGAAGAACGCGCCGGGGGCCAGGGTGCCCATCACCAGCCGCTTGCCCTCGGGCGAAATCTCGTAGAGGCGCACCAGGCCGCGTTTGAGCAAGAAGAGCACCTCACCCGTCTCGCCCGGCGTATAAATGATCGCTCCACGTGTGGTCGTGAACATGCGCGTGGTGTCGGTAATCCATTGGAGCCGCTCGTCCGAGAGATCAGCGAAGATCTCGATGGACGAGAGGTAGCCGATCTTGGCGGTGTGCTCGGGCCCGCCCGTCACCTCGGCGAACGACGCCGGGCGCCGCCGCCAGGGCAGAAGACCGCTTCCTCGCTTCATGTTCCCTCCCCGGTCGTTCGTCGTCTGGTCGCCTAAACAGGTGAGTACTCGCGCGTGGGTACCCACCGCACCTTGATCTCGGTTATTCGGAGTATACGTGGCGCGTCAGGATGAGACGACGATCGTGCCGAGCATGTTCGGGTGGTACACACAGTGATAGGGAAACGTTCCGGCTTTTGTCGCGGTAAAGCGCCAGGAGGCCCCCTGAGCGATATTCCCGGAGTCAAAGGCGCCGTTGTCCGCCGTGACGGTATGCGCCGCGTCACTGGCATTGGTAAAGAGCACGCTCTGGCCCACCTTCAATCGCACGGTCGCAGGGGTGTAGCGACCGACGGTCTGTGCATCGCTGACGATGCGCACCGTCTGTGCGGTAGTGGCGGACGTGGGAGCCGCTGCCACGTTGACGGTGATGGAGGTGGCGATCTCCGGCATCAGTGGGGCATGCTGGTTGTCCACCAGCAGCGCATACAGGGTGTGCTTGCCCGGTT
>Ga0307373_10009777_pt1 | contig 14247 bp, 16 predicted proteins | sample OX2MG_FD_202534 | JGI IMG/M metagenome (GOLD analysis project Ga0307373, IMG submission 202534) | Soil microbial communities from Risofladan, Vaasa, Finland - OX-2 | ecosystem: Environmental > Terrestrial > Soil > Coastal area > Acid sulfate soil | place: Finland: Risofladan, Vaasa | collected... | reverse complement strand
GCGCGCTCAGCGACAGGAACAGGCGGGGCAGCACGCCGAGGAAGACCGTGAACCCGACGGCCAGGCACGCCACCCCGGAGGATGGTCGCGTTCCCGACCGTGAGCAAGCGGAGCTCGGCGGCATCCAGGGACCGCAGCGGTCCGGGCGCCTCGGACTGGCTGGTGGACAGCATGAAGACCAGGCCGCGTCTCCGGTCTGGGTCAGCGCGGTGACGAACCCGGCGCCGATCCACAACGCGAGCGGGCCGCGATCACGAGCCGGCCTGTTCGCGCAGTGCCTGGTCCAGCATCCTGCGCAGCTGCCGCGCCTCAGCCGGATCGATGCGCCCCACAAAGCTGCGCAGCGCCGCGGTCCGGTCCGGGCTGGCCTCCAGCGCCTCGCCCATCAAGCCGGCTATGTAGTCCTCTCGGGTCGCCGTCGCCCGGTACCGGTACGCACGGCCGTCCTTCTCGCGCTCCAGCCAGCCCTTGCGGTAGAGGATCTCCACTACCGTTAGCACCGTGTTATAGGCAGGCTCGCGCTCCGGCCGCAAGCCCGCCCAGACCTCGCGCACCAGCACCGGCCGCCCCGCCAGCCAGACCCGGTCCATGATGGCGGCCTCAAGTTCGCCGAAACTCCGCACACAATCTCCCGCTTAGACTCGCCCGATTCCGGAATCCTGGCCCCAATTATCACCTAAGCATCATCGGTGGCGCACCCACCCAGCCCTACGGTTGGTGTCAGGTCGGCGGGCCGGTTAGCTGACGGCTAACTGACCCAAGGACACATTGCCGATCAGACCGGGGCAATCAGCCCAGCAACCGACTGGTTCACGGGAGCCAGGTGCTGGCGCCAGGCGGGATGCCCGTCGCAGCGAAGCTGCGTCACGGAAAGGCGGTAACAGTTGCCACCCGACCCGGGGTGGCGGGGTGCGGCGAGGCGAGAACAGGGAAGTTCCGGGTGATCGGCAGTCATAAGTGCGTGGGCAGCGCAGCGTTTGCTCGGACACGGTCCTCAGTGCGCTGATGTCTGATCGGCGACCCGGCGGGGCGGCACGCCGACTTCCCGCGTGCTGCCGTCCATATCTTCCAGGCTGCGCCCGGCCGGCTCCGGCAGCACCAGGGTGAGCGCCAGCCCGAGCACGGATACCCCGGCCGTGAGCAGCAGCGTGCCGCGCAGTCCCAGGGAGGTCTGCAGCAGCGGGAACAGGAAGACCCCGATGAACGCCCCGAGCTTGCCCACGCCGGCCGAGATCCCGTGACCCGTAGCGCGCATAGTCACCGGATACAGCTCGCTGGGCAGGACGAACGTCGTCATGTTCGGCCCGAACTCGGTGAAGAAGTAGCTCACCCCGTACACCAGCAGGAACGGGACCACCATGGTAGTCATGCCCGGCACAAGCGCAATGACGGCGAAGCAGAGCGCCATCACCGCGAACCCGGCCAGTTGCAGCCGCCGGTGCCCGATCCGGTCCAGCCGGGCGATGGCCAGCACATATCCGGGCACCGCCGCGACCGAGAAGATGGCCAGCTGGAGGGCGATCTTGGTCATCGTCGAGGCGCCGGGCGAGATAAGGCCAAGGATCTGCGGCGTCGAGATCGTGTTGCCGTAGTAGGCGTAGTCGAGCAGGAACCAGGTGCCCGCCGTGCCAGCCAGCATGATGAGGTACCGGCGGCTGGTCAGGAAAGCCCGCAACCTCATCTCGCGGCCCGTCCCAGCGGACCCCTCGCCGCTGACTTGCCCGCTGGTGAACTGCGAGATCTGGCTCGCCGCCTCAGCCGCCTTCCGCTGCACCTGGATCTGATAGCGCGGCGATTCCGGCATCTTCCGGCGCAGGTAGATCACCGCGGCCGCAGGCACCGCCCCCAGGGCAAGCATCACCCGCCACGCCACATCATTGCTGGCCCCGGCGCCGAGCAGGGCCAGCGCGATCAATGGCCCGACGATCAGCCCGAGCGCCTGGGTGCCGAACACCATCCCCACCAGCTTGCCCCGGTCCTTCCGGTTGGCGTACTCGCTCATCAGCACCGCGCTGACCGGGTAGTCCCCGCCAACGCCGAACCCCAGCAGGAACCGGAACGCGATCAGCACCCAGAACGAGGGCGCAAGCGCCGACCCCAGCGCCCCCACGACCATGATCACCGCAACCAGCCAGTACACGCGCTTACGCCCCGACATGTCGGCAAAGCGCCCGAACACAAACGCCCCGATGCAAGCCGCCGCGAGCATCGTGCTGTTGACCAGGGCAAGCCTGCCCGCACTCAGGTCCCACTCCCTGGCGATCAGCGTCGAGGCAATCCCGATGATGAACAGGTCATAGGCGTCGGTGAAGAACCCCATCCCCGACACCACGACCGCCCGCAGATGGAACCTGCTCAGCGACACCTCGTCCAGCGCTGCGATCAGGTCCGTGGACCGGGTCTCAGTCACGGCATCCCCCCGACGCCTACGCCCGGGCGCTACGCCCGTCGCATCTCCCCTTCCTATCGGACTCAGGCAACACAGAGCCGACGCCAACATGAACGACAGGTGAACGGACGGTGATCCACAACAGCACGAACAGCCCGTCGCGGCAGCACTTGACGCGCCCCAGGTACGGGCGTCACGCGTAACATAGCAGGGTAGGATATGGCATGAACTGCGAGCATTGCGGCACCGTCTTCGAGCCGCGCCGCGAGCACGGCCGGGCGCGTGCGATCGCGATGATCAGCGAGGCGGTGTGGTGGGTCACCATCGTCGACGGCACGCTAGTGCGCTATCACCCGTCGGTCTACGACGCCGTGCTGGCAGGCCACCTTCCCGCGGAGCTCCGACAGATCGAGGGGATACTGGCCGGGCTGCGCTTCGTACGGGACCAGATGGGTCATGACATCGACCACGCTGACTTCATTCACCGGGCCGAGGAGGCGCCGGTCGTCCTGGACCGGGCCGCCGTGTCCTGCCTGCCGGCTGACCGCATCGGTGAGCTCATCGGCCTGGGCGTCGTCATCGAGCGCGCCGCGGATGAGTACTGCGTTCCGTCGCCGTCACTGCTCGGCCTGCTCGACGACGCGATCGACGACGGCGTGAGCGCCGAGGCGCCCTCGCGGTGGCTGGCGCCATCGCGACGGGGGTGCGGGGCATCGCCGGCGCGGTCGCGGCGACGCTCGGCGAGGAGCTCGGCGATGTCATCAGCCGTTTCGGGGTCATGTTCTTCGACAACCCCGAAGCTGCCTTCCTGAACCTGGCCGACGCGCTGGCGCCCGGAGGCCGCCTGGCCTTCGTGTGCTGGCCGGACCTGTCCGCCAGCCCGTTCATAGCCGTGCCGGGCCTGGCCCTGGCCAAGCACGTGCCGCTGCCGGACCTGGGCCCGCCCGGCTCGCCGGGCATGTTCGCCCTGGCCGACCCGGCGCGGATCCGGTCCCTGCTCGCAGCCTCCGGCCTGGCCGAGGTGGTCATCGAGCCGCTGGCCGAGAAGATCCTCCTGGGCGGTCGCGGCACGCTGGACGACACAGTCGATTTCGTCCGGTGCCGCGGCATGGGCCGTGCGGCGCTGGCCGGTGCCGATGAGCCGTCGCGGGACCGGGCAGTTGCCGCCGTCGGGGACGCGCTGGCGCCCTATGTCACGGCTGAGGGCGTGCGGATAGGAGCAGCAGCATGGCTCGTCACCGCCCGCCGCCAGTGGACCTCTGGTCAGGGCCGCGATCGGGCCATGATGAGCACAGCTGGGCAGTAGTCGTAAACGGCGAGCACCGCCGTCATGAATGGGAATCGTCCGGAGGTATCAGCAGTGCATGGCCTGGTTGGCCTGGTGGCGATCATGACGGCGCCGTGTCGATGACGAGCACCCAAGGGGCCCGCCGAGGGCCGTCAGCTCCTGCCTGCTGGCGAAACGGGCCGCTTGCCGCGGTGGGCGCCGCAGGCCGATGTCGGGCCATTCCCCACGGGCTGTGCGGGTTGAGCGCGCCGATGGCGATACGACCGCTGGGCCGCGTCACCCGGCCCAGCTCGCCAACTGTGACCTACGGGTCGGCGACAAACTCGCAGAGGGTGACGGCCATCGTTACGTCGAATGTGCACTCCAGGACGCTCCTGCCCGCCGAGGGCAGCCCGGTCAAGGGCGGCGGGTTCGACATCAAAGGTGTAGCGGCCCCGCGCCGACTCGGACCACTTGTCGTATGCGGCTGCCTCGGCGAGCGGCATGGATAGTGCCCGCGCTCAGGCCCACCGGCGCATCCAGTACTGCTCAAATGCGACCTTGGCCAGGTGCCAGTGCGGCCCGGGCCGCCGGAGCCGGACCTGCGGGGCATCGGGCGCGTAGAAGTGCCCGGTGGCGAAGGCGGCGCGCTGGTCGCCGAGTTCCACGAAGCAGGCACCGGCACCGTCGAAGGTCGCCCGCGGGACGCGGCCTGCGAGCTCGGCAGCGAGGTTGGCGACGACGACTTTCGCCTGGGCCTCGGCGAAGACCCCGGCCTTAGGAAGGAACTTGCCGCCGGCGACCGGGATGGTAGTGGCGTCGCCGATGGCGAACACCCCTTCCGCGGGGGTGGCGAGAGTCGCGCGGTCGACGGGGAGGAACCCGGTCCCGGCCGCCAGGCCGCTGGTGGCAAGCACCGCCGGGGCGCGGTGTGCGGGAACGCCCAGGAGCAAGTCGAAGCCGGCCCGCTCCCCGCCGGCGAAGACCAGCTCGCCGGCATCGGCGTCGACGCTCTCGACCGCGTGGTCCGGGTGGAAGCCGATGCCCCGATCGGCGAGCATGGCGGCCAGAGCCTGGCCCAGCACCGGGCCGGCGGTCGGCATCGGGGACGGCTCAGGTGTGTAGATGGCGACGCTAGTGCGGTCGCGCACCTTGCGGCGCCGCAGCAGCGCCTCGGCCAGGAACGCAGTCTCGTAGGGGGCGGCGGGGCACTTGTAAGGCAGCGAGGAGACCAGGACCGCCACGCGGCCGGCGTCGAAGCGGTGCAGTGCCCCGGCCGCCGCGGATGCGCCGTCCAGGGTGTAGACGTTGTGCGCGGCCTGGGTGAAGCCGGCCAGGGCATCGGGGGCGAGGTCGGCGCCGAGGGCGATGACCAGGCGGTCGAAGGCCACGTCGGCCTCGGGGGTCCTGACCCGGCGGCGGGCGGGGTCGATCTCGAGGGCCTCGGCCTGGAGCACCTCGATGCCGGCCCGGCGAAGCAGGCGGCGGTCCGCGCTCACCTGCTCCGGGCGGCGGGCGCCGGTCATGACCCACAGGAAAGACGGGGCGAACTGGTAGGCGGGGCTCCGGTCGATCAGGACGACCCGGCCGGCGGGGTCTAGCTGGCGGCGCAGCCTCCGGGCCGCGACCAGCCCGCCGGTTCCCCCGCCGAGCACGACGACGGTGCGATCGGCCATTACTCGGCGTCCTTTCGGTCAGAAGGTGATGACCTTGTCGGCCCACAGCGTCCAGTCGGTGAGCTCGTCGAGGGTGGAGCGGCGGGCGCTGCTGACCAGGTGATCGTCGGCGATTCCGCGGGCGTCCATGCAGGTACCGCAGCACCCGACCTCGGCGCCGTGGCGGGCGGCGGATTCGATCATGCGGTCGAGATGGTAGTAGCCGTCGGGCACTTTCTGTCCGGTCGCGGCGCAGCCGACCGCGTCGCCGAGCAGGAACACCCGGACCTCCGAGCCGCCGCGCCGGGCCAGCGAGCCGGCCAGCCGCAGTCCGTTCCAGGAGCGCTCGGTGCCATACGGCGGGTCGTTCAGGATGACCAGGGTCTTCACGCTCATCACTGCGCTCCGACGGCCACGGGCAGCCCGGCCAGCCGCCATTCGGGCATCCCGTCGGCCAGGCGGCGGGCATCGAACCCCCGGGCCCGGAGCCGCTGGACTGCCTGGGGGGCCAGCACGCAGTACGGGCCGCGGCAGTAGGCCACGATCTGGGACCGCCGGGGCAGCCGGGCCAGGACGGCGTCGAGTTCCTCCAGCGGGACGGACAGGGCGCCGGGGATGTGCCCGGCGGCGAACTCCGCGGCCGGGCGCACGTCCAGGATGACGACCTCGCCCCGCCCCGCCCGTTCCGCCAGCTCGGCCCGGCTGAGCGGCTCCAGCGCGTCCCGGGCGGTGAAGTAATCGCGCAGCACCTGGTCGACCTCGGCCAGCCGGGAGCGGGCCAGGTCCCGCAGGGCCACCACGAACACGGCCACCTCGTCGCCGGCCAGCCGGTACAAGACCTTCGTCCCGTCCTTGCGGGTCTCGACCAGCCGGGCGCCGCGCAGCACCTGCAGATGCGAGGAGGTGCTGGTCACGCCCATCCCCGTCGCCTGGGCCAGCGCCTGGACGGCAACCTCGCCTAGGATATTCTATTGAACTCTGGAATACTAGCGAAGCAGGCGGCCCCGTCCCGGGCTGCCACGCGAGAGGGAGACGCGATGCCAGCAGATCCCCGGCCGATAGCCATGGTCGATGAGGGCCTCGGCAACTCCTCCTATCTCCTTGACCTCGGCGACGGCCGGGCGCTGGCGATCGACCCCGAGCGCGACCCGGCACCCTACCTGGCCGCCGCCGGCCGCCGGGGCCTGGTGATCGCGTATGCGGCTGAGACGCACCTGCATGCCGACTTCGTGTCCGGCAGCCGCGAGCTTGCTGCGCGGGGCGCTCAGGTGATCGCCTCCGCGGCCGGCGGCCTGGAGTTCGGACACCGGGGGCTGGCCGACGGCGACGAGGTGGATCTGGGCGGGCTCACGCTGCGGGCCCTGGCGACACCCGGGCACACGCCTGAGCACCTGGCCTACCTGCTCCTGGACGGGACACGTCCGGCGGAGCTCTTCTCGGGCGGGTCGCTGCTCGTCGGCGCCGTGGCCCGCACCGACCTGATCTCCCCGGAGCAGACCGACGCGCTGGCCCGGGCCCTGTGGCGGTCCCTGCACGAGCGGGTCCTGACCCTGCCCGACGACCTCGCCGTCTACCCGACCCACGGTGCCGGATCCTTCTGCTCCGCCCCCGCCGGCGCTGAGCGGACCACCACGATCGGCCGGGAGAAGGCAGCCAACCCGCTGCTCGCCGCGCCGAGCGAGGACGCCTTCGTCACCGCGCTCCTAGCCGGCCTGGGCACTTACCCGCCGTACTTCGGCCGGCTGCGCGAGATCAACCGGCGCGGCCCCGCCGTCTACGGGCCCGAGCCGCCCCCCCTCGCCGCCCTCACCCCCGGCGAGGTGCGCCGCCAGGCGGCCGGCGGCGCGCGCCTCATCGACGCCCGGCCCGTCACCGCCTTCGCGGCCGGGCACATCCCGGGCGCGCTGTCGATCCCGCTGCGCGATGCGTTCGCCACCTGGCTCGGCTGGCTCGCCGACCCCAGCCAGCCCCTCGTGTTCGTGCTCGACGACAGCCAGGACCGCACCGACCTCGTCCGCCAGGCCATGAAGATCGGCTACGAGAACCTCGCCGGCGAGCTGGCCGGAGGAATGCCCGCGTGGACCGGCCCCACCGGGCACGTCGCCATGGTCCCTGCCGGGCAGATCACCGGCCCCGTCCTGGACATCCGCCAGGACACCGAGTATGGCGCCGGGCACATCCCCGGCGCATCCCACATCGAGCTCGGCGCCCTGGCAGGTGACGGCGCCCGCATCGCCTCCGGCCCGCTCACGCTGATCTGCGGGCACGGCGAGCGGGCCATGACCGCCGCCAGCCTCCTGGCCGCCGCCGGCCACCGCGACCTCACCGTCGCCGTGGGCGGGCCTGACGACTGGGCCGCGGCCACCGGACGCGTGCTGCGGACCGGGCCATGAGCGCACCGGCCCGTGGCCCGATCAGCCTTGGCCTGCGCGCCAACCTGGCCCAGTTCAGCCTGCTCGTCGCGGTCAACGCCCTGGTCGGCGGGATGCTCGGCCAGGAACGCACCGTCGTGCCGCTGCTGGCCACCCGGGTGTTCCACCTCCACGCCGTCACCGCCGCGCTCACCTTCATCCTGGCCTTCGGCGCAGTCAAGGCAGCCACCAACTTCTTCGCCGGCACCGCCTCAGACCGCTACGGCCGCAAGCCAGTCCTGGTAACCGGCTGGCTGATCGCCCTGCCCATCCCGCTGCTGCTGATCTGGGCGCCGAGCTGGGCATGGATCATCGGCGCCAACGTCCTGCTCGGCGCCAGCCAGGGACTGACCTGGTCCACCACCGTCATCATGAAGATCGACCTGGCCGGCCCCGAGCGACGCGGACTGGCGATGGGCCTGAACGAGGCCGCCGGCTACGGCGCCGTGGCGGTCACCGCGATGGCCACCGGCTTCATCGCCGCGCGCTGGGGGCTGCGGCCCGCGCCGTTCTTCCTCGGCATCGCCTACGCCGCCCTCGGCCTGGGCCTGTCCACCCTGCTCGTCCGCGAAACCCGCGGCCACGCCCGCCACGAAGCCCGCACCCACGCCCCAGCCAGCGCGGAGCTGCACGGCGGGCTGAGCACGGGCCAGGTCTTCACCCTCACCAGCTTCAAGGAAAAAGCCCTGTCCGCCGCCTGCCAGGCCGGCCTGGTCAACAACCTCAACGACGGCCTGGCCTGGGGCATCTTCCCCGTCTACTTCGCCCGCCACGGCCTATCGGTCTCGGCCATCGGCATCCTCGCCGGCCTGTACCCCGCCGTCTGGGGACTCGGCCAGCTCGCCACCGGCGCGCTGTCGGACCGGATCGGCCGCAAATGGCTCATCGCCGCCGGCATGGGCGTCCAGGCCGCCGCCATCGGCTGGATCGCCGCCGTGCACGGATTCGCTGCCTGGGTCATCGGCGCGCTCCTCCTCGGCGCGGGCACCGCCATGGTCTACCCCACCCTCCTCGCCGTCATCGGCGACGTCGCCCACCCCACCTGGCGGGCCTCCTCCGTCGGCACCTACCGGCTCTGGCGCGACAGCGGCTTCGCCGCCGGCGCCCTCCTCGCCGGCATCATCGCCGACTGGCTCGGCCTGGCCGCCGCGATCTGGGCCGTCGCCGCCCTCACCGCCGCCAGCGGCATCGTCGTCGCAGTGCGCATGTACGAAACCCACACCCCCAGGCTCGCCGTCGGCTCGTTCCCCGACGTCGGCGCGCCACGGTCACCGACGCCCGCGGATCCGGAACAAACATCTCCGCGGGCGGGATGACGGATCAGTAGCTGAATGTGGTGGCGGCCTCATCGCCGATCCAGGCCCACATCGGGGCCGTGCCCTGGAGTTCGGCACCGCTGATGAGCGAGTCCTGGCTGAGCTTCTTGGCGTTGAAGCAGATCGGGCAGACGAAATACCGCCCGCCGGCCGCCTCGTACCGCTTCACCAGCTCAGGGAGCGGGGGGCATCCCTCGCATGCGACGCCGATTGCGGTGCCGTCGGTGGCGAGCCGGACGGCTTCCTTGGCGAGGAACATGAGCGTCGGGCGGCCCGACTCCGCCGCGCCTACGGCGACGAGGAACGCGACCGTGACCTTCTCTGGGTCTTCTAGCCCGGTGGTCAGGCTGATAACGGCTTTGCTTGCCATTGGATCCATCTCCTTAGCGCAGGTCCTTGGGTGGCATGTGAGGACCACGGTAGGGATGGCCGCGTCCGGCGTCGTCGGGAGTTCTCCCTACAAATCGACGGGGTCAAAGCTCGATCCGGAACATACCGACGACAGCTAGCAGCTGGTCAGGACGCACGAGGCGGACCCGGCCAGCAGCCCTCCCCGACTTCCGGACTCCCGGCCAGCTGAGCCGACTTGCGGGCGCGCCGGACGGCCGAGATCCAGTCCGTCGAGGGGTGGCTCGTGAGTCGTCGATGTAGTACATCCGCTGGGGCATGCCCGGTGTACTGGCAGGCCGGGCCGTAGTAGCGGGGGCAGCCGGTGTCGAGCCGGGGGCCGTCGACGTAGATCGACCAGCGACCGCCCGGATCGCGATGCCACACGGTCCGGTAGGGACTGAAGTCGTTCTCCGGGAACACACACAGCGCCAGGACGTGACCGGTGTCGAAGGGCACCCGAAGACGCCCCAGCCCTTGACGTACTCGTGGCCGGGCCACGGCGCGCGGCCGCGGGCCGCCGGAAGATCCGAAAGCTGGGCGGACAGCTGGCGGACGGACTTGCTTGCCATGCGACCGAGGCCTCCTCCACGGCCCAGAGCCAGGCTGCGTTCTGCGCCCACGCTAGGGGCTGCGGCGTGCGGCGTCGTCGGGGATTCTCCCTACGGATCGGCGGAGTCAAGGCTGTCGAGCAGGCCCTGCTGCATGGCGAAGAGCGTGGCGGTCGACCGGGTCGATGCTCCGATCTTGGTGTAGATGCGCTCGATGTGGGTCCCGGCCGTCTTAGCCGTGATGCCGAGCGCGCGAGCTGCTTGCCGGGTGGAAGCACCGCGGGCGATGAGGGTCAGGACCTCGATCTCCCTGGGGGTGAGCCCGGACGGGCCGGTGCGCCGCTTGGGCCGGGGCTGCCCGGCGGCGGCGAGCACGGCGTCCACGGCATCGGCCGCCAGACGCCCGGACCTTACCTCCTTCCGCAACTCGGCAGCGACCGCCTTGAGCGACAGGGCCGGCCGGCGCGGCCGGGGCTCGGTCATCGCACGGCAGGCGTCAGCGGCGGCAAGGATCCGGCCGCTAGCGGGGATTGCTGCCCCCGACAGCCCCCGGTGGTAGCCGGACCCGTCAAGGCGCTCGTTGGCAAGTGACGCGATCGCGCCGATGCGGGCCAGCGCCGCCGGACGGGCCAGGACCCGTTCGGTCCAGTACGAGTGCAGGCGCATCCGCTCCCACTCCGCTCCGGTCAGCGGCCCGGGCTTGTCGAGGATCGATGCCGGCACTCCGTGCATGCCGATGTCGTGAACCAGGGCGGCGCGGCGCACGGTCACGATGTCCCGGTCACGCAGCCCGCACAGCCCGGCGGCCGTGGCAGCCAGGTGCGCCACCCCGCGCGAGTGACCTGCTCGCGACGGGGACCGCAGATCGGTGAAGTCGGCCATCGCCTCCAGTGCCGAGTCGAGCTCTCGCTCGCTCAGCTGCCGGCTCAGCCCCGGCTCCTTCTCGATCAGCGCTCCGAGTTCAGCCACGGCGTCGACGTCCGCGAGCACTTCGGGAGCCGCGGCGCAGAACAGGTCCACCACCTCGGGATCGAAATGCTTGCCCCGCCGGGTCCGGGCAACCTCGACTGCGGCGTCGACACCGCCCGCCCGGTGGAATACCTCGACGGTGTCGGCGAGATGGAACAGCCGCACCGGATGTGCGATCTCGCGGCCGCCGACGCCTTGCGGCACTCCCTTGGCGTCCCATCGGGTGAAGACCTGCTGGAGCGGGTCGCACACCGGCGAGGCGAGCCCGAGCCGCCCGGCCATCTGCGCCGTGGTGAGGCAATGTGACATCAGGCCACGCTCGACCGCACGGCCACCGGTCACGATCAAGCTGGCGGCCATCCGCAGCCGGTGCGGCAAGGGCGCCCCCGCGCCGGCATGAGTCAGCGCGAAGCCCATCATCGGCAACCCAGCGAGGTCCACGCGATAGCTATCGGCCCGGAACGCGATGTCATCGCCGAACCAGGTCGCGACCTCCGCGGTGTCGGCTACGCAGCCCACCCAGGCCAGCAAGATCACGTAATAGAGCGATGCCCGCGCTTCGGCCTCAAGGTCCAGGTGTTCCGCCAGCCGCACAGCGATCAGCCAGGACCGCAGCACGTGCTCCATCGGCTGGCCCATCCCCAGGTCCGTGGCCAGCGAGAAAGCGGCCACGAGCTCCGCCAGCCGCAGCCCCGAGTCCCGATCGCCCGGTTCCACACCGATCATGCTATGAGCAAGTGCCCGGCCCGGACCAGGGTGCCGGCGATCGTCAACACCCGCGGCGAACCCGGGACCTCGCCGCCACGGGCTCCGACGCCCACCGCATGCCTTGAACGTCCATGACCGCGGCGCTGCGCTCCGGTCGGCTCTGCCTCGGCGGCCGCTTTGACATTGCGGAGCGTCTGCCGGATGGTGAGCACGGTTCTGGACGGCGAGGATGCGAGCCGGTATCGCCAGGCAGTTTCGTCCCTGCCGGTCTTGTCGTGCACGACGGTGAAGGCGAACGACCGGCTTTCCTCGACGGCGGTGATGACGGCCGTGGTCGCCCACTGGTACCGGCCTAGCTTGTTGTAGCCGCGGAAACGGGCGCCGACGTACGCGCCTGTTGCTCCATCGAGCCAGACGCAGCGGTAGCACTCCGGGCTCCATTCGCCCATGCGGGTGACGTCGGTGAGTCCGAAGACACGTTCAGGCGGCGCGGCAATGTCGATTCGAGCGTGACCGCGTTTCGCGGTTGGCATTCTCAGCCGGCCCCCTGCCTGCTCCTTTAACGCGAGTTCATCCCGGCGACCGCGCTGCACGGCTCGCCGCGAGCCTCAAGCGTCTCGATGGCACACGGCGGCAACCTTCAGCTGCTGACTCGTGCCTGAAGCCCGGAGATCGTTCCCGCCCAGCTTCGAAGCGGGGCCTGCTGCCAGGATATGACTAGCAACCCAGAACCGAGCGAACGGTCACGGCCAGCCTTGAAGATGCCACTGTGACGCAGCAGACTGATCCGCCCCGGCCGCGGCGAGCCGACGTTGCTGACAGCTATAACCGGGGCGTCGATGCCTACGAGGCGCTCTGGAGCCCCGTGATCTTGCCGCCCGCCGCCAGTCTCGTCCGGCATCTCGAACTCAGCGGCGCTGGCCTGGTAGTCGACGTTGGCGCAGGTACCGGCGCGCTGCTCGGCGCAATCCGCGCAGCCGCCCCCGCGGCTCGGACGGTGGCCCTCGACGCGTCCGCCGAGATGCTCCAGGTCGCCAGGACGCGCCGGGAAGCGTCAGCAATTCTCGCGGACGCACTTGCCCTCCCGATTGCCAACGCCAGTGCCGACGCCGTCATCTTGGCCTATGTGCTCTTCCACCTCGCCGACCCAGTGCAAGCGCTCGCCGAAGCCGCACGCGTGCTGCGCCCAGGCGGGCGAGTCGGGATCATCACCTGGGCCTGGCAGCGGGCTCCGCGAGCCACCGCCGTGTGGGATCGGATCCTCGCCGAGGCTGGCGTCCCGCAGGGTCCGCTGCGCCAGGCCAACACCGGACTGGACCGCCCGGACGAGCTGACAGCAACTCTTCGATCAGCCGGGCTGCGGCCCCAGCGCATCTGGCCTGAGCGACTACGCCGTCAATGGGACCGGTCGTCGTTCCTGGATCTCGTCAGCGGGGGCGCCGCCAACCGAGTCCGGCTTAGCCTTGTCGATGCCGCCACCCGCCAGGACGTACTGGCGCGCCTGAGGCTCGGCCTCGAGCAGATGGCCCCGGACGACCTGCTGTGGGAGGGCGAAGTCATCTGCTCCGTAGCCAGCAGATGAGTCAGGTGCGTGATCTGCCGCTCAGCCAGGCAACCGCGCTGTTGATGCTGCTCATCGTGAGCGGCCCTTCCCACGCCCATCTCGTGCAGGGCCTTGACATCAGCCGTTCCGTTAGGTTTGACTAACCGTTAGTGAATCCTGACCGAGCAAGTGACGGCTGGAGCGCGCTGGCGGACGGCACCCGGCGCGCCATCGTCAGCCGCCTGGCAGAGGGGCCGCAGGCGGTGGGGCAACTGGCCGCGGAGCTGCCGGTCAGCCGGTCGGCGGTCTCCCAGCACCTAAAGGTCCTCAAGGACGCCGGCCTGGTCAGTGAACGCGCGGTCGGCACCAGACGTGTCTACCGGCTCAATCCGACGGCAGTGGCCGCGTTGCGCGATCAGCTCGACACCTTCTGGCAGAGGGCTCTGGCCAGCTACGTGGATATTGCCGAACAAGCGACGGAGGAGAGTCCATGACCCGAACCGAGGTCCCCGTTGTCCGCAAGCAGGTGGTGGTCAACGTGCCGGTCGAGCAGGCCTTCACAGCGTTCACCGAGAGGTTCGGCGACTTCAAGCCGCCGGAGCACAACCTGCTCGCGGCCGCGATCGCCGAGACAGTCTTCGAGCCCCACGTCGCCGGACACATCTACGACCGCGCCGTCGACGGCAGCGAGTGCCGGTGGGCGCGGATCCTGGCCTACGAGCCACCAGCCCGCGTGGTCTTCAGCTGGGACATCAGCCCGCAATGGCAGGTCGAGACCGACCCGGAGCTGACCAGCGAGGTCGAGGTCCGGTTCGTGGCCGAGGGACCGGACCGCACCCGGGTCGAACTGGAGCACCGCCACCTCGACCGGCACGGTCCCGGCTGGCAGTCGGTCAGCGACGGCGTCGACGGCGACCGGGGATGGCCGCTCTACCTGGCCCGGTACGCCGCCCTGCTCGAGGGCCGCTGACATGGCACCCGAAATGCCTGACCACCCCGACGCATCGGCGGAGCCAGCCGGGCCGTCACCTCCGGGCTAACCCACATCGAC
>Ga0307373_10009776_pt1 | contig 14247 bp, 13 predicted proteins | sample OX2MG_FD_202534 | JGI IMG/M metagenome (GOLD analysis project Ga0307373, IMG submission 202534) | Soil microbial communities from Risofladan, Vaasa, Finland - OX-2 | ecosystem: Environmental > Terrestrial > Soil > Coastal area > Acid sulfate soil | place: Finland: Risofladan, Vaasa | collected... | reverse complement strand
TCACTATTAGAATCAAATAGTTGCAGGGGGCGTGTAGCTCAGCTGGGAGAGCACCTGCTTTGCAAGCAGGGGGTCGCCGGTTCGATCCCGGCCACGTCCACCAACCATCTGCCTGCAATTTCAATCACTTGCTAATTTGGCCTTCCCGCGATTTCCTCAAACTTGGGAACATTTGAGAACAATTGATTTTCCAACTGCTCGACGGCGTGCCTTTGGGCGCTTGCGCTAGCGTGCGTATAGACTTCAAGCGTGGTCGTCAGGTGCGCATGCCCAAGCTGAGCTTGCGCGACGCGCAGAGGCGTTCCCTGCTCGTGCAGAAGGGTTCCATGCGTGTGCCTCAGCGCGTGCCAGTTGACCGGCGCAAGCTCGGCGCGTAAACACGCCGGACGCAATTGTCGTTTGCGCAGATTGTTCGAAGCGAGTGGTGTTCCGTTGGAAGTGGAGAACACCAACGCCTCGTCTGATGCATCGCTGGATCGCGATCTGTGAGTCAGCAATGCTTGAACGACAGAGGATGGGAGCGGGAGTTCCCGACGGCTCGCTCTTGTCTTTGGCGTGCCAAAGCGCCCGTGATAGCACGTTTCTTCGACACGCAACGTTCCGGCCGCCAAGTTAATCCTGCCCCATCTTAGCGCCAGAATTTCGCCAATACGCAGTCCTGTCAGGGTTGCGAGCATGACAATTGTGCGCACTGGTTCCTCTGAAGTCGCAATCAAACGCCGTACCTCGTCCATAGTGAGAAAGCGGTGCGGTCGTTTGAGCGTTCGTTCCGGCATCTTGACCCCACGCACGGGATTGTCCAAGAGATAATTCCAACTCACCGCCGTGCTCATGATCTTGCTCAACAGAGTTCGGAAGTGGTTGGTAGTCTCCCAGGCATAGCCGTCTTTGAGTTTGCCAGTAATGAATTGCTGAACCTCCGCTCGCGTGATATCGCACAATCGGGAATCACGAAAGCGAGGGAGCAAATGCGTGCGCAGAAGCAGTGAATAACTCTTCTGTGTCGCATACTTGAGTGTTGGAAGAATGTCAGGCTCGAAGCGTTCGGCCACAAAGTTCCCAAACGTCATTGTGGCTTCCGCTCGGCGCTGACCGGAGTTGAGTAAAACGAGGCGGCGCTGCATGATGATGCGAGCGTCGCGTCGGCTGGTAATCTCGCTTACAGGTCCGAGCGTCTCGGACCGCAGTACGCGGATTACAGCGCCGTCGGGCTGGATCACGTCTTCTCTCCAGCGTGCGACCCACATCTTTCGCCTCTTTCCTCGAATAAACAGACAACCATCTTGGTAACGGCAACGAGCCATTCTTCTCCTCTCTTTCGAGTAGTTGGCTCGTCCGCCTTTTCCTATGTCGTTTTCGAGTGTAGCGTGCATGTCAAGCGGCCTCGCGGTTGGTTTGGTGGCGAGCGAGCCATGCCAAGACTTCGTTCCTGTCGAAGCGCCAATACTTTCCGAGACGGCAGGCGGGTAGTCGCTCCGGTGAGCGCTTGCGCATTCGTCCGTAAACCCAAGACGCGGGGACTTGCAGCAACTCGGCGACCTGATGGACGGTCAGCAATTCAGACTGCTGAGGCACACTTGTCATGACGCTCCTTTTGCGATATTCGCTACAACGGAATGAATTCAGAGAGAGAGGCGTGCTTTACGAAAGCTGGGGCATGGCCTGACAGGGGCTACTTCTTGGGCAGAGCTACTGGGGCAGTGCCCTCCGCTTGCTGCTGCGCTTCTCCCTCACTGTGGTCTCCTGACTCGGACGGTTTCCAGGTCGCCAGATATTCTTGGAATTCGGCATCTTTGTTGAATAGACGTTCGAGGGCCGCGCTTACGACGTAGGAGGCGTTCGCATGCATGAATTCGGCGTATCGCGCGAGCCGGAATTTCAAATCTTGGGAAACGCGCAGTTGCAGGGTTTCATTCTTCGGCTGAACTGGTGGTGCTTTGAGGATCGGCATACAGTCTCCTTTCGGATTATGAAAAATCGGAAGAGCTTGGAATGCGATGGCTTAGGCTAGACTCTCAAAAGGCCTTTCATTCAAAGGCGGCGCGAGCTACTAATGGGCCAGAAGTCGGGAAGAGCCCGCACCTCAAGTGGAATATTTTTGTTGAAGAGGAAGAAAGCCGTCGCGAAGCCCTCTATACTTACTAATGGGCAAGAAGTGACCAAAACATTTCAAAGAAAAATGTTTCACACAGAAACCACAGCGGAAGTGAGAGGCGAAACAAGGACTCCACTCATTCCGTCATCTTTTACGACCTGAATTCCCTTCGAAGAAGTTCCATGTTGCGCCGTGAACAATTCGTACCGAAACAGTACCAGCATTCATGCAGCGATCTTCGCTCAAAAGCAGCATGATTCTTGCATGTGTTCCTGGGGAAAATGTGCATGACTTCGACATGTAGATTTGTGAGCCAAAAGCGTCGTGAGATTGAGCCTAAAAAGTGCTGAAAAGAATTACGCGAAAACTAGACGGAAAGGTCCCCGCTGCCTGTGGCCGAGATGTTCCCAAATCGAGGTGGACTTTTCTCGCGTGAAATTTGCCCTCGTGATATCGCGTGTGTGCCGCGAATTCTGAGGCCATGCGAGGATTCCGCATGCGTTCACTACACGTTGCACGTTTGATTGTGCAGCGCATGATCGCGGACACACTACGCGGCGCATGACGCGTTCCGGTTGGGCGGGAGCGATCCGCTGCCATTACATTTGGGCTGCTTGCCAGCACAAATGGGCGGGTCGCTCCCGCCCAAACCGGGGTTTTGTGTCCGCGGTCTTTTCTTCGGGGTTGCCCTTGGCACTTGCTGCGATCTGGGCCAGTTATGCGAGCGGGGCACAGAACGCGAGCCGCTAAAATCAGCTAGAACACTGCTTGTGCTTCTGCGTTCTACCTTAGGCCGCAATTTCGGGAGCCAGAAATCGCGAAGGCTTCACCAGGCAGGTGTCAAAACCCACGCGCCTTTGCTCCTGCGAATCGGAGAATAGCGATGCGAGCTGCGAGTCCGGGATCTCGCCTTTTGCCCAGGACTTGTAAAGTTCCTGAATGTGCTCAGAGGCAAAACGGCGCGTGGCTTCACTCAGAAACACAACATCGTTGGTCTTCAGGGCGACAAACTGCCGCGATTCCCAGAGCTTCCGTACCCGAAAATACCGACCGATTTCGAGCGCGGAAGGTTTCTCCAGAGGGCCCTTTACGAGGGACAAGAAGAGCGCGCGGGCCGTCGGAAACAATGTTTCACAGGGGGAGATGAAAAGGAAATGGAACTGCTTGAGGCTCCGAAACAGCGGCAGATAATTCTGCAGATGCGTTGCAAGTGCGGTGAGGCTCTCGGCGCTCGCTGTGACGTAGGTGAAGGTGAGGAGGGGCGAGCTGCCGGTGCTGGCGAGAAACATTGGGAACTTATCTACAAAATAGCGCGTCGTGATCGAGGGATTTTTCGTGCCCAGATAGAGCTTGGCAGGTAGGAATGGCTTCTCAATGCCCAGAGTGTCGCAGAAATACCGGACCTTGTCGCGTTCGGTTTCGAAGTAATCGTGCTGCTGGTTAGCCAGGATGAAGTTCAAGGCCAGCAGGCGCGTCTTGATGAACTGGAATTCGTGCTCGCGACGGTTCCGGACGTTCTCCTTGCCGATAGCGGAATAAAACCTTCGGGCAAACAGGTGATACACCCGAGCGTTCTTTCGATAGATTTCCGCTGAGGCATGCTTGTTGGCGAGGAGCTTCCGAGAGAGCGCGTCGGAACGGTATCCGCGCTTGATGCCGGCAAAGTCCAAATAGTCCTGCGCTGTGAAATAGCCAGAATGTGTGCCGACGATGTAGAGGAAGCGCGCTTCGGTTTCGGTGTAGCCGAGTTCGGTGACGGCGTCAAGATAGATGTCTTTGATGTTCATAGACAGAGGACCTCGGCAGTGATTTCTCGGCCGTTCAAAAAAGCGTCGCGAACGGTCGGATTCTTGGGCGGGAACGTAGAGCGCGAATGCGGCCTGAGCTTCGGCTTCGTCGCAGGCCGCCCGCGGTCGCGCGCTCGATTTGCGCCGCGCAGCGTCGCACAGCTTGAGTTGCGTGTGGTCATCCGTTGTTGTGCTGGTAAAGCGTCTATCGAACGACCGACGGCGCAGCGCAAGGAACTTCACGGAGAATTTACGTCGCGGCGAGAAAAAAACTCAGTGCGCCCTGCGTCCTCAACGGTTGAAAGTCCGGGGGGGGGGGTGCAGCGGACGTAAATGCCCGGCTGATTGCAATTTTATTGGATTTGGACGTTTTGTATGGTGGCGCTCATTTCTCTGCGCGCCACTTCCCGGATATCCAACTTAGAAACTGACCCGAAAAAGGAGTCGGGTCAGGCTTATGAAGTCTTAGAACCAATTTCGCGTGCTCGTGCGAGCCGCCTGAGGTGGAATGATGATTTGCGGTTCGCCGCAGCATCTATCGTGTTAGCAAGGAGCGAAGCTCAGGATAATTCACTTTCGCATTGTGACGTTTGTCAACAGGGATTCTGGCAAGCACCCTCACAGCGTCGATTTTTGCCCACGGTATCTCGCTTTGCAATTTCGCCAATACCTCAGAATCGAAGCCGTGATCCAGCTCGACAGCAAGAAGCCGTCGGCCTTGATGCGCAACGACAGCCGCTCGACGAATCTCCGGAATCTGCTGGACCGCACACTCGACGGTGAACGGGAAGAGCACGCCACGAGCATCTTCGATACGAGCGTCACATCTCCCGAGCAGCCAGAGCCTCCCGCGGCTGTCGAGGTAGCCTGCGTCTCCCGTCCGGTGCCAGCGTACGCCATCGACATCGAATTTCGTTTCGGAGTCGCCCTGAGCGTTCAAATACCCAGGCAGGACGTGGGCGCCGCTGACGACAATCTCTCCAGCTCTACCCTCCGGCATCAATGCGGACTGAAACTGTGCCGCCGTGAAAGGACCGATTGGCGTACCCCAGCTATCTCGAATGACTGCAAGCTGGATCTGCGCGACCGGCTCGCCCGCGAGCAGCCCGCGCCCGCGCATCATATCTTCGAAATCGGACGCCTCAACATCCGCGTAGGCGGTCTCGGCGATAGGTTCTGCCTCCGTCGAGCCGTAAACTGCAGTGATCTTCGCCTTGGGAGCCATGTCGCGAAGTTTCCGCAGAAGATTTGGAAATACCGGTGCACCACCCACAAAAACATTCCGCAACTCGGGAAGTTGAAGTTCGTTTTCTCGGCAGAAGCTGGCGAGCCGTTCGAAGAAAGCCGGAGATGCAGCGGTTCGCGACGGCTGATGCCTTCGAATCTGCTGGGTAACAGGGCCCGCGTGGATTTTTCCTGGGTTCCGCAAGTCCGTATCTGGAATTAAGCTGCATACACCTGAACCCAGATTCGCCAGAACGAAAATCGGCAGTGTCGTTAAGTCCAGCTCTCCCGAGGCGAGACGCAGGCTTTCTGCCAGCACGCGATGCTGTTCGAGGAGAAATCCGTGAGTGCGAACTGCGGCTTTCGGAACGCCGGTGCTCCCGCTGGTGAAGGTGACCAGCGCGGGGGAATCCGGCGCGGTAACAGCTATCTGTGCTTCTGCTGTGACCGGGTCCGCGCGGTCAAAGGAGACTGCGCCAGGCACACCCATACCGATCGAGAACTTCAAAGGAATTCTGCGAAGCGCGGCCGAACGGAAACGCAGGAGGTGCGCTTTGGCGCTCGCAACCAGCGCCCTCGGAGGCCACAGCTTGCAGCACCGCTCGATATGTTCGCGGCCTGCGGACGGGTCGAGAAACATCGCCACGGCCCCCAGGCGAAACGCTCCGATCAGTGCTATGTAAAGCTCAGCAGCCATGGGATGAAAAATCAGGACGCCATCACCGGCATGCACGCCAGCTCCACCGAGCAACGCGGCGACGCGTTTAGACTCGGCTTCCAATTCTCCAAAACTGAGCGTTCGCGTTTTCCCTCGGCGAACATCAATGATCGCCGGGGCAGTCGGCCTCAGTTTGGCGTGCCTGCAAAGAACCTCGGCTATGTTCATGACAGGAGTGGCAGCGCGTATAGCGTGTAGCGTCTCATCGTGGCCGCAGTGTGTTGGCTGATATCCCGCGATCGGTTCGATTCGTGCATCAGCGCATGAATAGCGCGGCGAAATCCCAGGTCGTAGGCAAGCTGTTGCGCGCGCGTCACCAGGCACGTGCCCAGACCGAGCCCCGCGCAATCGGGAATTACCGCAACGGTCTTGATGATGATCGTGTCATTCCGCCCTTGCTGCCTCGCGCGCAGAACGTCGGGGATTGCAAATAAGAACGCAACTGGCTGATCGTCGCGCTCCGCGATAAGTATGAGTTCGGCCCGTATATGCGGCAGAATCTTTCGATACTGGGCCATAAACTCCAGCTCTTCGAGCGGCGTATAGAGGAAATTATTCTGAAAGCTCATCAGCGACATTTGGTATACGCGGCGTAGTTCGTCTTCCATCCGCGTGGCGTTCGCGTGCCGAATCAAGATACCTGCATCAGCAATCCGTGTTGAAATAGACGCGATTCGCGCGTCCATGCGGCTCAGATCGGTGTTTAGCGCGGAGGTGTACGTGGCGACCGGAGAAAATCCCGCTCCTGTAAAGAAGTGCGGCCAATCGTTCGGATTATCAGGCTCCAGAAAGAAGGGCGGTTCGCTTCCGCGATCGGTAACGAAGCGATACCGCCGCCACGTATTGCCATCCATAGGTCCAATCGCCGTAGAACAACCTTTTGCCATGAGCTGTTCGGCGGAATACTTCAGGAGATGCACGGCCGGCTCCGAATGCTGCGCAGCAAAGTGGCCGATCGCTCCGAGTCGCTGCTTACCCAGAGAGGGAACGCGCCTCCACCAGAGTGAGCAGCGGGCGACAATTGTGGCATCGTCCAGCAGCATCCAGTGCGCGTCCGGCGCTTCGAGGAGCAGGCTTTCCGCGGCGACTGGTGGTGACCCGCCCGTCGACGCGACTTGAGCAAGTTCGTTTGGAGTGTGGATCTCTACCAGTCGAGTCATGATGGAAACTCAGATGGCGTATCTGGCCACCGCCGCCAGCGCGGACACCACGAGAACGATCCCGCCCTGACGAAACCAGCGAGGGCCGTCCGTTGGACAATCTTCCATGCCAGGCTGCGTGGCATTGAAAACATAGGCGGCCGCTCCGACCGCCAGCAGCGCAATCGCGCATTGCTCGCCAGTGGAGTGCGGAAATCCAATCAGAATGCAGTACGGAACAAATACGATTAGCCATCCGAGCAGTGTGCTCTGTGCGAGGACCCATGGCCACCGCCTGGTTGGGTAAGCACAGCGGAGACGCGCGGTGCCGCTAATCGCCAAATGGGCTGCAAAGGTCAGCGTGAACGGAAAGAAGTACGCCGAAGTATTCAGGACTTTACTGAGATAGAGCCAGAGGGCGCCGGCCGAAACGACGCACGCAACCGCGCGGATGCCGTGGATCCTCGCCGTGTTTTTCTCGTTCCTTGGCGAGAGCAGCGGGTAGAAGACAAAGAGCGTCAGCGGCGGAACGAGCCACTTCCATCCCCCGAGCGCCCAAGCCACATAACCGAAGAGTGCCGCGCTGAGAAGACCCGCCGTATTAAGCGTCGCGTGTCGCCGGAAAACCTGAAGGAGGGTCACGAGCCCCAATGCCACGCAGAATCGCCAAAGCAGCGCACGTTCATCAAGGGCCAGATAAACTTTTAGCAAAATGAATCCACCAAGCGGAATAAACAAATTGTCGAGGCCTCTCCAGGCAATGGCTTCGAGCAGCATGGCGATAAGCCCCATGCACAGGCCAATCAGTAAGGTCTTCTCGCGCCCGATGTCCGTCAGCAGAAGCAGAGGAATGTGCGTGCTCAGGAAAGCGACCAGGAAGAACGCAACCGAGCCCTCCATGGACTTTTCACCCTCTGTTGCCCGGTAGTGCGTCAGGCCGTAACGCCCACCCGTAAGAGCGGCAACGGCGTCGGCAAAAGTCAGAATCAGAATTGGAATCACAAAAAGCAGCACATTGCCGCGAGAAACGAGATAAAGAACGGCAACCGAGAGCGGAAAATACAGTTCGCCGCCAGAAGAGCGCGCCACACTGTGGAGGACGGTGCCTAATCCTTGCTTCAACGGCCCGATAAGACGGAGCGCAAGCATCCCAGCTAACGACAATCCGCAGAGAACCAGCACCGGCCATGACGAATGAAACAGGTAGGGCAGCGACAGCGCGACCAGCCCTATTCCGACATGCGCGAGCTTGCGTACCAACTCCGGAGGCGGCGAAAGTCTTCGCTGCCAAATGCGCAAGGCCGCGAGCAGGCCGCTGATCGCCACGCCAACGGCCAGCATGCGAATCCATACATTCACGGTCACAGAACCTCCTCGACGACAAGGGCTGAATAGAAAAATGCCTTGTCCTGTGCGTGAAGTCGATTGGCCAGATCATCGAGCGGCAGTAGCTGATCCTTGATCGAGTCTGGCCGGTGACGGTTTGCCAGCATGTTCCAATAGACCAAGCGGCCTCCGCGCTGGCCCGCTTTGACGATGCGGCGCAGGAGCCTTTCGAAGTTTTCTGGCGAAATATATTCAAAGATATCACTTAGATTGAATCCGTCGAAGGAAGGCGCGGTTTCGCGTTCCAGAAATTCTTCAAGAGACGCCCGATGCCATTCCAGGCGGCCCAGATTCGCGCGGATGCACTCAAAGTGTTCAGGGCGGAGTGCGACAGGAAGCGCAGACGCATGGCACCCGGTCAAAATCCACTGAACATAGGGATTCTGGGCTGGATTGAGTTGCGTGAGCGCGTACCGTGTGCGTTCCAGGATGCGAGCCGCCACGCTCCCTTCAACGTATTTGAAAAAACTCGGATCGCGTCCCAAATGGCCCATCACGAAACGCGAGAAGAAGATGCGAAACACGAGGCGCCATCGCCACGTATCCCACTCTTTGTCGTAGAACGCAGCCCGTTCGTCCGGCGTGCCGCCTCTAAGTAACTGTTCTATCTGCGAGCGCGAATGGATCAGAGGCAAAATGCGATTGCGGAATGCCGCGAAATATCTTTCGAACTTGCCAGCGCCGCCGATTCCCTGCTGAATGTCACCTGGGTGGGCATCCCAGAATTCGCGTGCGCTCTCCGAAAGCTGGCTCCGACACCGCCGATAAAGCAGTTCCTGTCCCTCGCCGGGAGACGAGCCCATCAGGATGAGCAACTCAGGATGACTCAATTCGCGATAGGCGGCGACGCGAAGCTCCAGTGCCGCAAGCTGCACCGAACTCAAATCGAGAGCAATGACACGCCCGGGCCTTCGCGTCAGCATGGCAATAGCATTATCGCCGGCGGACGCAATTGACAGGTACGTTTTCCCCGGCTGCACGTTCAGCGCTTCGAGAAGAACGTCCGCGTCTTCCCAGCATTGTCCGTACCGCAATGCCGAAAAATCAGCACTCGCCGCCGCTTCGCTGCTCATCCGCCATGCTTCCTTCCTGCGGAATCCGACGCACCACGCCCGCCGCTCCATCGAGCTCTACCCAGTCCCCGTTCTTTAGCCAGGTGGTCAGGCCGGGGATGGACACGATTGCCGGAATGCCCATCTCCCGAGCCACGATCGCAGAGTGCGAAAGCAGGCTGCCCCGCTCGACGAGAAGTCCCGCAGCTAAAGGAAACAGCAAAACCCATCCGGGATCGGTCCGTTCGGCGACGAGGATGTTTCCCTGCTTTAAGTTGGCATTGCGCGGATCTCTAATCACGCAAACTGGCCCGCGCACCAGGCCTGGACAGCAGCCGGTGCCTCTCCGCTCTTCATCTGCTCGCTCCTCGGTTGGGCGCGAGTGGCGAAACGAGTTTCCTTGATAAACTATGCCGCGAGTCTCGAATCGATCATCCGGCGCATTGCCCACCCGATAATTTTTAAACTCGGCCTTGCGCACCGAGACAAGCGACTTCAGGTCAGCTGTTGTTGCGGTTCCCTGAATGAACCCGAGAATCTCCTCGACCTCCAGATAAAACACGTCTCGCGCATTGTCGAGAATATTTACGGCTTCAAGCCGCTGGCCGATCTGAAGGAAAATCCGTCTCACTCGGCCAAAGAGCAGCGTCCTTTCAAACCGCAGATTCTCGCGCTGCGTCACACGCTTGCGAGCGTTCTGTGCTACCCAGGAAAAGATCATCCGGCGCAAGGGGTTCCATCCAAGGGCCCTCCGCGCTTGCACTGAAGCCGTGCCGGACGATCCGCTTGGTTCCGCCAGCGTTGGTGCAGTTTGGCCGGTCTGCGCGAATCCGTGAGCCAGTTGGCCCACGCTGCGAAAAAGAATGACAGGATCGTCGTGCAGCGTCGGACTTTCGAGTTTGAGTTCTTCAAGGCAGCGGTCCCCGAATTTTTCGAGGTAGCTGCTGTACTCTGCCTGAAAGTCCGGACGGCTTTGAAGGCTGGCGAGAATGTCGGGAAGCGCGCCTTCGCAGAGAAGTGTGCGGAATCCTTCGTCACCAGCCGCGAGAGCCGCCATGCGTCTCACGCGCTGGGCTGGCTCGGTGCTGATCATTACATTTTGCCCGCGCACTAGATCCGCTGCCAGCCGGCCGTCCCTGCTTCCACACCATCGCTCCGCCAGTGTGCGCAGGAGCCCGTGAAAAATCATGGCGAAGAAATCATTCACTAGCGGCGCGTCCCAGCGCGTCAATAGTTGGCGCTCAAGTTCAAGATAGTAAGCCGCGAGTTCGTCGGCTCGCATTTCGTCAAGCTCAGGATGCGGCGGGGCGAGTGCTTGCTTCAAGCGTACGTGGAATTCCCTAATCTTTCGGTCCAAAATGAAATGATTCCAGACCAGTCCGCCGAGCGTTCGAGCGAGGCGTGCGGCGTCCCGAAAGCGGTCGCCGAATGTGTCAGCGCCCAGTTGCGCAACGATTTCGTCGGGCAGCGGCTCGCGCACACCCATCATCTGCTCCATGAACCGGCGGTTCACTCTAAAACCCGGCAGCATGGCGAGCACTCGATACCAACTCAATAGGTTGTAGTAGACCTGCCCGCGAATGAATCCAAGCATCCGAGTGAACACTCGGTCATTTGACGCGATCACACCTTCCGGCACATGCATGATTCGGCAGAACTCGCGGTAAACACCATCGTAGATACTGCGCGCGAACGAGAAGGTGAGGGGTGTCGTTACGCCACTGTAACTCTCCGCGATATTGCTGTTGTCCCATAAATTCAGTGCGCCGTCAGGATCTGCTAGGTGCGCCAGCGATGTGATCGGCCGTGATTGGAGCAAGAACACTTGTCCGGATTCGTACGCCCATTCGATGTCCTGAGGGCGGCCAAAATGGTTTCCGGCGCGTCGCGCGAGATCGGCGACTTCGAGCACCCGCGCGTCCGTCAGCACGCTGCGGTCGGCATCTGCATCAGCGACAGGAACAGCGGATACGGAGTCGGCGTTTGTTGGATCGAACTGGTGCGCGACTGTCTTCTTTACAATTCTGCGGTTTATGATTCGTCCATCGCGGTCTACCTCATACGTATCCGCGTCGCATTCGCCAGAAACCAGCGCCGTGCCCAAGCCGTACACCGCCGCGACCACCGCTACCCCTCTGCGGCCGGTGACCGGATCCGCTCCGAACGCGACGCCGCTGGCCTCCGCATTGACCATCCGTTGGACAAGCACGGCTGGCGACTTTGGTGAGGACTTCAGTCCATGCTCGTGCCGATAGGCGAGAGTTCTTTCGCTGAAGGCGGAGCGCCACACCGCGGCAATTTTCTCTGGAATTTCGCAAGGCGGTACGAAGAGATAGCTATCCAACTGGCCGGCGAAGGAGTGTTCCTGACTGTCTTCATCGCCCGCTGAAGATCTCACAGCAAAGCGGTCGTTCGCGGTGCCGAGTTGTTCGAGGGCGTCCGCGATTTCTTCCTGCACTGCTCGGTCTGGACGAACGGCTGCTAGAACCTTGGCTAGCGCCTCATGCGACTTTGCTCGGGCGAGGTCGTCCCTCTGCTCTTTCACTAGCGATTGGTCGAACGCCGACGGTGTCACCACGAACCAGCGGGGAATTGGAAACCCGCAGCCTTCCAGCGAAGCAAGCGCCTTCGCCTTTCCTCCCAGGGTGCCGTCAGCCCGCGCGTCTCGCGCACGAACTATGCAACTCATGCGTGCCCTCGAAAGATCCGCAGAAACAGTGGAATGGCGCCAAGACCCAAGTACATAAACAGGCTCCATATTCCGGACATGGCTTCAAACCAGCGCCCGCGCTTCGGCCTTGGATGTCGCAAGAATGCTGCGCTGATCGCACTGGCACTCACGAGAACCGCAATTAACAGCCACATAACGGGCATGCGGAACCCTATGCGCTCGGCCGCAAGGCAAGCGAAAACTGCTGTGACCGTCATTGCTGCGAGCCATGCAGCTACAGCTCGGCTTCGACCCCACAAAAAGCTGTACGTTTCTACGCCGGTCTCCTCATCCTGCGGTGCCCGGATTTTACGCCCGATTTCGACCACCATGCCATTAAAGAAACTCACCAACAGGAACCACAGGAGGCCTTTCGGAGGGCGGACCCCGGCCACCTGCCAATCGCAGGCCGTCGTATAAAAATCGATCAGCGGCACGATGAGCATATGAGTCCACATGTAGGTGAATGGCCGGCTCTTTAGCCAGCTCTTCGCGAAAAATTCCTTGCTCATCAGAGCTAGGTATATCCAAACCAAAACCAACCACAGAGCCAGCACCGGTTTCAGCCACAGCGCCATCATGAGTTGCAGGAACGCGCTGCCAAACCACGCCCAGCCCAACTCGTGCAACTTGATTAGTCCGCGCGGAACAGGACGATAAGGGCGATAACGAGAGTCCTCTTCGAAGTCCTTAAACTCGTCCGCGAAACGCAGCTGTAAAAAGAAAAAAAAGGCGCTAAAGAATGCGACGGTCGCGGCGCCAGGATCAGGCAGAACGCCAGGGCCGCGTAGCATCGAGGAATAGCTAATAGCAGAAAAACTGAATGCTGCAATCAGCGGCGCATTAGCGGCTAACGGAAAACGCTCTCGCTGGTACGTCCACCACCGATTAGGCATCCGTTTTCCCCGGTGTGTCCTTCGCCCGTGTGCCCCGACGTGCGAGCCGCTGGTGAGCGCCGGAGAATTGCGTTGGCACAGTAAAGTTGCCGGTGGGAATTGGCGGCTTAATGCGGCTTCCGCCCCCGATTCTCGATGATGGTGGATCGAGACTCGGAACCAATCGTCTCGCGGCGTCTTCCACTTTCACCTTTTGCGAAAGACGACCCAAGTATTTCCGTACGATCTCGTGGTGAGTAGGCATGCCCCCGCTCTTCCTTACTGACGAGTGCAATCCAAACGATGCGGGACTGAGAGCCAGAATAGCGAATTCGTGTAACTGTGGAGAGACTCCCTGCCTGCGGAAATCGTGAGAGTAAACAGTTGAACATGCCAATGATTCGGGAACAATCGAGGAACAAAACCCGCCAGACAGCGTCAAAAACCGAGTACCACGACATAGGTAAAGGCAAGACGAACAAGCTACTTGCTATTTTGGTACTGGCTTTGCAAGCAGGGGGTCGCCGGTTCGATCCCGGCCACGTCCACCAACCATCTGCCCGCAATTTCGATCAGTTACTACGAAGCCTGGCCAGCTTCCTTTTCTACTTTGGCCTGACCGTAGTAAAAACGTCCTATAAGAGGGAATGTCAAGACAAAGTCTTCTCCGCCGGCTCGGTGCCAACACTTTCTTGTCTCGGCATTCAGCCCAACTGTTTGAACGTCCACATCGATCCGTGAGCGTGACGTTTCCTGTTCCCCCTGTGGTTCCATGACGTTGTCGTAACGACGCCATTCGGTTTTCTGAAACTAACAAGCTTGCCGGTTATCCGCTTAAATAGGCGGTAACGCATGGTCCTATCTGAGACTCGTGGCCTACAGCTTTCTTCGGTTATCCGAGGGGGCATAGGGTAATACCAGAGACTCGGTGCCTAAGGCACACAGGGCCTAACGTTTTTATTGATGCTCACCCTCGAACCGAGCGTCTCAAGAACCCGAATGGCCAACCGCCAAGGATAGATCCCAGGGGGGATGGAACGGACTCTCTGACCAGAGACGCTCAAGCTGGAATGTTCCGCAGCACATTCCAGCTTTTATCTGCAGACAGTAGATATGTGCAGTGAAGTACCCTAACTTGCGGATTGTCAGGGCATTCGCATTGGTGGACTCAACATAAAATCTCGTTCGGTTTGGCGGAGCTCGGTTCAGGATTGGCATACGGCATGTCCTCTGAAGGGTTACAGAGAACGGAGCCACTCAA
>Ga0307373_10009775_pt1 | contig 14248 bp, 10 predicted proteins | sample OX2MG_FD_202534 | JGI IMG/M metagenome (GOLD analysis project Ga0307373, IMG submission 202534) | Soil microbial communities from Risofladan, Vaasa, Finland - OX-2 | ecosystem: Environmental > Terrestrial > Soil > Coastal area > Acid sulfate soil | place: Finland: Risofladan, Vaasa | collected... | reverse complement strand
GCATGGACCGAGCGCGTCTCCGAGTGGCTGGCGGAGCGGCGGCAGCGGCGGCGGCAGCGGGCGACCCTGCCGGAAACCGCCGGCGCAACGGCCCGGCCCAGCCGGAAAATCTTCCGGTTCCCGCTGCACATCGATCTCTACATCATTCGCAGCTTCGCCTTCTATTTTCTGCTGTCACTGGCGGGATTCGTCGTGCTCATCGAAGTTTTCACGTTCTTCGAACTCCTGAACGATATTTCCCGCCACCACGTCGCCGCCATTGTCGTCGTCAACTATTTTCGTTATCTCGTGCCGTTGCTGCTCTACCAATTGACCCCGCTCGCCGCATTGGTCGGAACGCTCGTGACGCTGGCCGTCATGAACAAATACAACGAGGTCACCGCGTTCAAGGCTTCCGGCGTGAGCCTCTACCGCGTTTCCGTGCCCCTGCTTGCCGTCGGACTGCTGCTCGGGGCGGGCCTGTTCGCCATGGACGCCGGCGTGCTGCCCTATGCGAACCGGAAGCAGGATGCCCTCCGCAACCAGATCAAAGGGCTCCCGCCGCGAACCTTCTTCCAGCCGCGGTTTCGCTGGGTTTTCACGCAAGGCGAAACCATCTACAACTACGAACTGTTCGATCCCGACCGCCAGCTCTTCGCCGGACTGAATGTGCTCGAACTCGATCCCGCCACGTTTCAAATCCGGCGCCGCGTCTACGCCCGCGAGGCGCACTGGAACCCGGTGAGCCATGCCTGGACGCTCGAGAACGGGTGGGTGCGCGATTTTCGCGACAACAAAGTGGTTCGTTACCAGAGGTTCGCTTCCGATACCCTGGCCGGGATCGACGAGCCGCCCGGCTATTTCCAGAGGCAGGTTCTGCAGTCCTACCAGATGAACTGGTGGCAACTCGGCCAATACATCGACCGCCTGCAGCAATCGGGGTTCGACGTGGCGCGCTTGTCGGTCGAGTGGCAACGCAAATTTGCGTTTCCCCTGATGGCCGCCATCATCATCCTGATTGGAATTCCGTTTCCGTTCCTGGTGGGGGCGCGCGGCGCTATCGGAGGGCTTGCGGCCGGGGTCGGAATCGGGATCGTCTATTGGTCCACGTCCGCGCTGTTCGAGGCGATGGGCGCGGTGGGCCAGCTGCCACCAGTGGTGGCCGGATGGGCGCCCGTGGCCATCTTCTTCTTCATCGGTCTCTACTTATTCTTGAAGATGCCGACCTAAGCCCCACCGTCCACACACCGATAGCCTACGGATCATCAAGCATCACTTTAAGATTATTGCGATTCCGGACGAGCCTTCCTCTTCTTTTGGCTCCCGCGATTCGTCTTAGCTGCCTCCTGCTCGATTACGGCGTGAGCGGCCGCCAGACGCGCAATCGGCACGCGAAGCGGCGATGCGCTCACATAGTCCATGCCCGTCTCGTGACAGAACTTGACGCTGGCGGGATCGCCTCCGTGCTCGCCGCAGATCCCGATCTTCAACCCGCGCCGGGTGGAGCGGCCCCGCTCAATCGCCCAACGAATCAAGAGCCCGACACCAGCGACGTCGAGCGACTGGAACGGGTCCTCCTTGAAGACGCCAGCCATCTTCTCATCCACATAGACCGGCAGGAAGCGGCCGGCATCGTCGCGCGACAGGCCCATTACGGTCTGCGTCAGATCGTTCGTGCCGAACGAGAAGAATTCCGCGACCTCGGCAATCTGATCGGCGAGCAGGGCCGCCCGCGGCAACTCGATCATGGTGCCGACCGTAAACTTCAGCTTTGTGCGGGCCGCTTTCAAAACCTCATCGGCAACGCGGTGGGTGGCCTGGGCAAGAATGGATAGCTCCTTCTTGTCCATGATGAGCGGGTGCATGATCTCAGGAAACACTTGAATGCCGCGCTTCTTGCAATCGACCGCCGCTTCCAGAATCGCTCGAACCTGCATCTCGAGGATTTCCGGATAAACGATGCAAAGGCGGCAGCCGCGCAGACCGAGCATGGGATTGGCTTCGTGGAGCTGCTCGACTCGCTTGGCCACATGCTCCACGCTGATCCCCATCTTTTCAGCCAGCTCCTTCTGGCGTTCGGGATCGTGCGGAACGAATTCGTGCAGCGGCGGATCGATCAGGCGTATCGTCACCGGCAAGCCTTTCATGGCCTCGAAGATGCCGATGAAATCGCGGCGCTGGAACGGGAGCAGTTTGTTGAGGGCCCGGCGGCGCGCTTCCTGAGTATCGGCCAGGATCATTTCCTGAATGGCGAATTGCCGTTCCCCGCTCCGCTCGGGATGTTCAAAATCCTTGAAGAACATGTGTTCGGTGCGGCAGAGTCCGATGCCTTCGGCGCCCATTTCCCGAGCCTTGCGGGCATCCTGCGGGGTATCGGCGTTCGTCCGGACGCGCAGCCTGCGAATCTGGTCGGCCCAACCCAGCAGCGTCGCGTAAGCGGGCGTGAGCTTCGGCAATGCCACCGGGATCTGGCCCTCATACACGGTGCCCTCATTTCCGTCCAGGGTAATCCAGTCCCCTTCGGAAACCGAGCGCCCGTTTACGCTCATGGTCCGCGCCTCGTCATCGACATCCAAAACCTCGCAGCCGACGATGCAGCATTTGCCCCAGCCGCGAGCAACCACCGCCGCATGGCTGGTTTTGCCGCCGGTCGCCGTCAAAATGCCCTGGGCGACGAACATGCCTCCGACGTCTTCCGGGCTCGTTTCACGGCGCACCAGAATCACCTTCTCGCCGCGTGCGGCCCATGCTTCCGCTTCCTCCGCGGTAAACACGGCGCGTCCCACGGCCGCGCCGGGAACAGCGTTGATGCCCGCCGCCAGCTTGGCATCCTCAAGCTTTTCTTTAGAAAATTCCGGATCGATCACGGGATAGAAAAGCCGTTCGATGTCGTGGGGCTTGATTCTCATCACCGCTTCCTTCTTGGTGATGAACTTTTCGTTGGCTAAATCGACGGCGATGCGAAAGGCGGCGGCCGGCGTCCTCTTGCCCGTGCGCGTCTGCAAAATATAGATGTGGCCCTGCTGGATGGTGAACTCGACATCCTGCATGTCCCGATAGTGCCGCTCGAGAAGTTTCCGCGCGCGTTCCAATTCGCGGTAGGCTGCCGGCATTCTTTTTGCCATTTCGGTGAGCGGAAGCGGATTGCGGATACCGGCCACAACGTCTTCGCCTTGGGCGTTCAGGAGGAAGTCGCCGTAGAAGTGGTGGGGATCGCCGGAGGATGGATCGCGCGTGAAGCAGACGCCCGTGCCGGAATCCTCTCCCTGGTTCCCGAATACCATCTGCACGACGCTAACCGCCGTGCCGAGCAGCCCTGTAATCTTCTCCACACGCCGATAGGTAACCGCCTTTTCGGCCATCCAGGACTGGAAGACGGCGCGGATCGCGCCCCAGAGCTGTTCCTCCGGTTCCTGCGGAAAATTGCGACCAGTGCTCTTGCGATAGAGCTGCTTGAACTGACCGACCAGTTCCTTCCAACCATCGGCTGGGATTCCGGTGTCGTCGGTTGCACCCGCCGCTTTTCTCACGGCCACCAGGCGATCCTCGAATTCCCTCTTGGACAGGTTATCGACAACGCTCGAATACATTTGGATGAATCGCCGGTAGGCATCCCAGGCAAACCGTGGATTGCCCGTGGCGACCGAGAGGCCCTCGACCGCATCGTCATTCAACCCGAGGTTCAGAACGGTCTCCATCATTCCCGGCATCGAGAGCGCGGCGCCTGACCGCACGCTGACCAGCAGCGGATCCCGCGTGTCGCCGAAGCGCTTCCCCGTTGCGCGCTCCAGGCTCTTCATGGCGCTCTTCACCTGGGCTTTGAGTTCGCGCGGAAGCGTTGTCTTGTGCTTGTAATAGAAATCGCAGGCCTCGGTCGTTATCGTGAATCCCGCCGGAACCGGCAGGCCGATTCGCGTCATCTCGGCCAGTCCCGCGCCCTTGCCTCCGAGGATCTCTTTCATCTGCGCCGAGCCTTCCGCTTTTCCGCGGCCGAAGAAATAGACATATTTCATATGTGTTCCCTCTTTTCCTTTTTTATCGCACGGTCGGCGCGCCGACGCTCAAATGCTACACGATTCTTACCGGCGCAGCGGCGCTTCCGCCTGAATTTCAGAAAAATCGGCGATTGTGGAGAATTCCCGGAGGAGGTGCCAGAGAAGGGCCAATCGGTTATTGCGAACTGACGGGTCGTCGCTCATCACCAAAACCTCATCGAAGAATCGGTCCACGACAGGCCGCAACCCCGCGATGGCTTCCAGAGCATCGCGGTAGCGGCCGGCCCGTTTTAAACGGGCCGAATCCATAGCCACCTGCTGGGAGGCGGACTGCAGATCGCGCTCAGCGGCTTCGGCAAATAGATCTTCGCGCACAGTCCGCAACCGGGCACCATCGCCCCCTCCCGACTTTTCCAGGATATTGCGAATCCGCTTGAATGCAATCGCCAGCGGCTCGAAATTCTTCGTTCGCCGTACCGATCTCACCGCCGCGATTCGCTGCTCCGCGTCCACCAGATCATCGGCGCCGGCGGCGAGCACGGCATCGATCTCGTCATAGTCATATCCGAACCGCTCCCGGAAAATATAGCGCGTCCGCTCTTGCAGGAACCGCCGCACCTGCTCTTCCATGTCGGCGGACACCTCAAGTCGAGGTTTAAGGGTGCGCAGCAGGTTCGCCGACGTCGCCACGGCCGCCGAAAGAGAGAACGGCAATCCCCTTTCGAGCAAAATTTTGACGATACCCAGCGCCGCCCGGCGCAATCCAAACGCGTCACTCGATCCTGAGGGAATCAACCCTACCGAGAAGCAGCCGGTGAGCGAATCCAGACGGTCGGCCATGGCCAGAGCGCAGCCGGCCAAGTTGCGAGGAATCGAATCGTCGATTCCTGTCGGGCGATAGTGATCGTAGATCGCCCAGGCGACCCCTTCCGGCTCGCCCTGCTCGATCGCATACAGTCCGCCGACAATCCCCTGGAGTTCGGGCAGCTCCCGCACCATCTCGGTGACCAGATCGCATTTGGCCAGTTCGGCCGCACGATCGGCCGCGGCGACATCCGCCTCCGGCGTACCGGCGTTGAACCATTGCTCGGCCATCCAGCGAGCCAGGCTGCGCACGCGCTCGACTTTGTCCAGATAACTTCCCAGGCGCGATTCGTAAACGATGCCGGCAAGCTGCGGCAGATAGTCGGCGAGCCGACATTTCTGATCGCTATCCCAGAAGAAGCGCGCATCGGCAAAACGCGCCCGCAGAACGCGCTCGTGTCCGGCACGGATCACGCCGCCGGCATCGGAATCCATATTGATGATCGCAGCGAAATGCGGAGCCAGGTGGCCGGCGCGATCCTGCATGGCAAAATATTTCTGGTGTCCGCGCATCACGGTCACCAGAATTTCCTCCGGCAGATCGAGAAACCCCTGATCGAAGCTCCCCAGGATCCCTGTCGGGTATTCATTCAGGTAAATGACCTCATCGAGAAGCTCCGCATCGGGCCGCACACGCAGGCGTTTTTGCGCCGCCAGACGCGAAAGCTGCTGTTCAATCCTCTGGCGCCGCTCGACGGGCCGCACGATGACAAAGTTGTCCCGAAGCCTGTCGATATAGTTCCCTGCCTGCGCTATGGACACCGGCTTGCGCGAGCCCAGAAACCTGTGCCCTCGCGAAAAGCGGTCCGAGCTGACCTCGCCAACGGTAAACGGGATGACCTTCTCGTTGAGCAGGGCGACAATCCAGCGAATCGGGCGAATGAAGCGCGGCGCCCCGCCGGGCGTCCAATACATGCTGCGCGGAAACGAAAGCTCCAGGATGGCGCGGGGCAGAATCTCGGCCAGGATGTCGCTCGCCGGCCTGCCCGGCACGGTCTTGCGGGCGACGACGTATTCGCCGCGAGGCGTGGACGTAATCTCGAGCTGAGAAATGCCGACCCCTTGCTTCAGGGCAAAACTTTCCGCGGCTCTTGTCGGCTCGCCGACATTGTCGAACGCAACCGATTTCGGCGGCCCCAACGTCTCGGTGCGGCTGTCCGGCTGGCGGCCGCGCAAGGCCGGCACGGAAACGACCAGCCGGCGCGGCGTCCCGAAGCTCTCGATGGCATCCAATTCGGCCAGGCCATAGGCAGCCAGTTGTTTTCCGAGCAGCACGCGCAGCTCCTCGGCGGCTCGCACAATCAGCCGGGCCGGGATCTCTTCGCATCCGATCTCCAAAAGGAAATGGGCGGTCGATGGCTGCGGGGCCGCCTTGCGCGGCTTCTCTTTGCGGGCTTGCACCTTCGATTTCCGCACTTTGGTCATGGCCGCTCCGCACCCGTGGCAGCGGGCGCTGCCTCGGGAAGCTGTCCGCGCTGCGCCAGATAGGCTTCCGCCGCACGGCAGGCGATGGCGCGAACGCGGCTAATCATTGCCGCCCTCTCGGTGGTCGAGATCGCGCGCCGGGAATCCAGTACATTGAAAAGATGCGAGCACTTCAGGCCCAGGTCGTAGGCTGCCAGCACCGGAAACCGCTCCCGCTCGGCCCCGCTCGTATCCGGAAAGCGTGAAAGCAGGCTCAAGGCTTCCCTTTCGTACATATCGAAAAGCTCCCTCGCCGTCGAAGCATCGGCAACCTCGAAGCTGTAAGCCGAAAACTGCTGTTCTTCGGCAAGGCGTACCTGCCCGTAAGTCATCTGATCGGTCCAGCGAAGATCGAACACATTCGAAACGTCCTGGAGGAACGCGGCAATCCGCTCGAGGCCGTAGGTGAGCTCCACCGAAGGAGGATCGAGGTTCAGGCCCCCGCATTGCTGGAAGTATGTGAACTGGGTGATTTCCAGGCCGTCGAGCAGCACCTGCCAGCCGACACCCCAGGCGCCCAGCGTCGGCGCCTCCCAGTTATCCTCTTCAAACCGGATATCGTGTTGCTGCAGGTCGATCCCTAGCGCCACCAGGCTATCCAAATAAAGGTCCTGGATGTTCTTCGGGATCGGCTTAAGTATTACTTGATATTGCGTATGTTTGTAGAGCCGATTCGGGTTCTCTCCATAGCGGCCGTCGGTCGGCCGGCGGGACGGCTGCACATAAGAGACACGATAGGGGTCCGGCCCCAGGACCCGGAAAAAAGTCTCCGGATGCATCGTGCCCGCGCCGACCTCGATATCATATGGTTGTTGAATCACGCAGCCCCTCTCGCTCCAAAACCTCTGGAGCTCCATGATGAGCTGCTGAAAGGTCAGCCCCGTGTGGGTCAAGGATTTCTTGATATTTTTCTTCATTACGGCGCCAACTCAAGTATCGGGCGAACCCCTGACTTTTTCTCCATGCGCCTCTCGATCAGATCCATCAAGTAATTCGTAAGCACCACTGGAACGCCTGCCCCGCCCTTCCTGGCCAGATTCTCCAGTGATTCCCGAAGCATGGTCCGGGCGATCGCGACCGATTCGGTCGAAATGGCCCTCGCCCCGGCAGGCCGGCATTCCCGGCAGAAAATCCCGGAGCCGTCTCCCGCAACCCAAACTTCCCCGCCGGACAGATCGCCACGGCAACCGGCGCAACGCTCAAAGGACGGAAGCCAGCCGCCTAACCTTAGCATCCAAATCGTAAAATAGGAGATCGGCAGCGAAATCAACCCGGTCTCCTGGATGGCGCGGCAGGTGGCCAGCAACAGCCGAAAGACAGGATCGGACGGCTCCCGCTCCGGCAAAATCGCCTCGCTAATTTCCGCCAGAAAAGCGAACGCCACCGCCCCATTGTAGGACCGTTGGGCATCCACAAACGCATCAATTAATTCACACTGGCTGATCCGCACCAGATCCCGGGTCTCCCTTTCGTAAAAGGAGATTCTGATATGCGAAAGAGGTTCGAGCGAAGCCCCGAAGTGGCTCTTGGGCTTGCGCGCGCCTCGCGCCACGCCCCGCACGCGACCATCCTCCCGGCTCAGGAAACTAACCAGACGGTCTCCCTCGCCCAGAGGGTAGGTCCGCAAAACAACAGCCTCCGATTCGCGAAGTGGCATACGTAACGCGATCAACCAACAAAACGCACAGTGAGGAAATTACTTAACACACGATATTCGCAGAAGCAAACACTCAGCAATAGCCCGGCCTCGCCAAGCATTCAAACCGTGACCGCTCTCATGAAATTCACCGCTGCGAGCACCGGCCCGTCCGGCACTCCGGCGATGCTGCCCTTCCCCTCCAATAATTCATTCGAGGCCAGCGCATTAGAGGCGCCCGAATATTATGTAAACCAGTAATCTGACGCCGAAAACATTATCAGACACACGCCCCCGTTCCCTCTGAATCGTCGGGGGCACAGGCATTTTTCCCGCCTTGCAAAATTTCCGCGCGTCGGTTAAGCAGAAACCGTATGCCGGACTCGTGCGAATTTGTCGATGTAGTCGGCGTGGGGCTCAACGCCACCGACAGCCTGATTCGGCTGCCACACTTCCCTTCCTTCAATTCCAAGCTGGAGGTGCTGTCGGTGCGGAGGGAGGCCGGAGGGCAAGTGGCCAGCGCCATGGTCGCCTGCCGTCGCTGGGGACTGGCGGCGCGCTATGTGGGAACCATCGGCGATGACGATGCCGGCGCGTTTCAGCGCGACGAGTTCGAGAGGGCCGGCGTGGAAGCCCGGCTTCTGGTCGTTCCAGGCATTCGCAGCCAATTCTCCTATATTCTTGTCGATGAACCGAGCGGCGAGCGCACGATCCTGTGGGGACGCGATCCGGCCCTGGCTCTTCGTCCCGAACAGATCGAGCGGGAATGGATTGAGCGGGCCCGCCTCTTGCATGTCGACGGTCATGACCCGGCCGGGGCCGCGCAGGCCGCGCGATGGGCCCGGGCGGCGGGCATTCCCGTCACGGCCGATCTGGACAATGCCTATCCGGGGATCGAAATGCTTCTCGAACAGACCGACTATTTGCTGGCTACGGCGCAGTTCCCTGGCCGGCTCATCGGCGAGACCGATCCCGTGAAAGCATTGCCTCGCCTGGCCCGGCAATACGGCTGTCGCCTGGTCGGCACGACGCTCGGCGAGCGCGGGGCGCTGGCCTGGGACGGCGAGCGGTTCTTCCAGGCGCCGGGATTCATCGTGGAACCGGTCGATACGACGGGCGCCGGCGATATTTTTCACGGAGCCTATATCTACGGACTGCTCGGAGGCTGGGACACGGCCCGCTGCCTGGAATTCTCCTGCGCGGCGGCCGCCCTGAACTGCACGCGGGCGGGCGCACGCGGCGGCATCTTCCCTGTCGATGAGATCGTGCGCTTCATGCAAACCGGGCGGCGAAGGGAGCCCGCCTTTCGGTCCGAGGTGCTTGGGCGCGCCGCAGAGGGCAACGCATGATCCCTCTCAAAGTTCTTCTGGGCCGCCGCGGCATACCCGGGATCACGGTGGCCCTGATCGCCATCAATTTTGCCGTCTTCGTCCACGAACTCGCGCTCGGGCCGCTGGGGATCAGCCCGTTCATCTTTCAATACGGACTGGTCCCGGCCAGGCTCAGCCTCGCCCTGGCGGGCCATCCTGTACCGCTTGCCGCGCTCATCGTGCCATTCTTCAGCAGCATGTTCCTGCACGGGGGCTGGCTGCACATCATCGGCAACATGTGGTTTTTGTGGGTGTTCGGCGGGGCTGTCGAGGACACGCTGGGCTCGGCCGGCTATCTGGCCTTTTACATCATCTGCGGATTGGCCGCCGGCGTAACGCAGACCCTTTTTTCCTGGGGCTCGCCGATTCCGACGATCGGGGCCAGCGGAGCGATCAGCGGGGTCATGGGCGCCTACCTCATTCTCTATCCCCGCTCCAAAGTGCTCACGCTCGTGCCGTTGATCATTTTCTGGTTCACCTGGCGGTTGCCCGCGCTTGTCATGATTGGCTACTGGTTCCTGATCCAATTTCTCAGCGGGATGGCCTCGCTGGGCATGGCCCAGCAGGGAGGGGTTGCCTTCTGGGCGCACGTCGGAGGGTTCCTGCTTGGCGCGGCCGTCGCCGTTCCGGCCAGGGGACGAATCGAGTGGTATCCCACTTGAAACGGCCGGGTGGCGCGGCAGCGGCGCCGCTCCATTCGCCGGCGGCCTTATTCGGGACGTGGATTAACGATTGCTGGTAGCCGGTTCCGGGGAAAGACGCGCGTCGGACTGCTCGATACCGGAGGCACGTCCCATCAACCGGGCCACCAACTCGCGATAGGTGGGATACACCATCACGTGGAAGTCCGGTTCGTGGAATTCCTCGATGGCATACACGTAGCCGGCCTGTTTGAGCCGGAACAGCACGCTCCTCATCCATTCGATTCCGCGGGGGCTCATGAACCGCTTGGAAATGTCCAGGGCCGCCCCGGTCAAATGCGACGACCGGTTCGGACCGGTGGCTTCGGCGGCATTGGGATTCCTGTACCCCAACCGGATCTGGGAGGAAACCGTCCGCACCAGGCTGGTCACCCGGAGCCTTTGCCGGAACCGCGCGTAATATTCCCCGCTCAATCGATCGAGGAAGAGCTTGGTCCATGGCCGCAGGTAGCGATGGGGGGCGCGAATCTCGTACAAATAATAGGAAGGCGTGTTTGACGGCACGGGAACGAGGTAGCCGTCCTGATAGAACTGCTGGATCATTGCATCGTTGCGCATTCGCGAAAGATCGTACTCATTGGCGCGAGCGTTCTGGATGGCCTGCGAGGACGCGTTGGCGACGAGCACCCATCGGTTCGCACGCCCCCGCGCCCATGCGGGAGCGGCCAGAAGTAAAGCGACGAGACTGAGAGTCAGAGTTCGCATTGGTTAACCGCCAGACTATAGCCGCGCCGGTTGCAGTTCAACCCCCGGCTGCGCCTATTTGATTCCAAATGTTTTGTTTGTGTCACGGGGGTGCGGGCGGAACGAATCGCCTGCACCACATTCGGCCTCAACACGCCAGAATAGCGGCCCGCCAACCTGGGCGCGCCGCCGCCGTGATTCCATCCTCAATCCTGGCCGGCCGCCTTCGCCCGGTTCCACAGATGCTCGAGTTCCGCCGAGGAGAGCTTTGCCAGAGGCTCGCCGCGGCCTCGCGCCTCTTTTTCCATCCATTGAAAGCGGCGCTGGAATTTGCGATTGGCCTTCTTCAGTGCGATTTCAGGGTCCAGGCGCAGGAACCGGGCGACATTGGCGGCAATGAAGAGGAGATCGCCGGCTTCTTCCTCGACGTGGGCATGCGCCATGCGCCGCCGGCGAGAGATCTTCGCGCCGGTTCGCCGCGCCCGTCGAACCGCGCCGCGCAGCTCGCGCGTCTCTTCCTCCAGCTTGTCGAGCACGCCTTCGAGCCGCTTCCAATCGAATCCCACGTTGGACGCGCGGCGGGTCAATTGAAAGGCTTCCGAGAGCGCCGGAAGGTTCCGGGGAACGTTTCCCAGCACGGAATCTTCCCCGTCCGATTCGGGGCGGCCTTCCTGCCGGCGCTCCTCGGCCTTCAGTTCCTCCCAGCGCTTGAGGACTTCGGCGGAATTACGGACCCGGACGTTGCCGAAGACATGCGGATGGCGCCGAATCAGTTTTTCGCGAATCGCATCGACCACGTCGCCGATGTCGAAGCGGCCTTCCTCCCGCGCCAATTGCGAATGAAAAAGAACCTGGAGCAGCAGGTCGCCGAGTTCGGACGCGAAGCGCTCGTCGCTTCCGCCGTCGAGCGCTTCGAGCACCTCGTAGGCCTCTTCGATCAGGTATGGACGCAGCGACTGGTGCGTCTGCTCGCGGTCCCACGGGCAGCCGCCCGGAGCGCGCAGGCGCGCCTGCACTTCGACCAGCTTCTCGAAACGGCGCCCAATCTGTTCTACCGGGCGGGAACGGCGCGGGGGTTTGCGGCTTGCGGTTTTCGGTTTGGCCATGGCGTGAACAACTTGGAAAGTAGACACTCTACGGCACGGGACCCGCAGGCGCAAGCAATCCGGCGGCCGGGCAGGCCGCATCGCAGAACGGCTCCGGCGCGCAGACTTTCGCGTTGACTTTCCTGCTATGGTGAAAGAGTCCCGGGATACAAAATCCGGGACACCAGGAGTAGAGAGCGTGCCCGTGAGAAACAAAGAAATCAGGCTCGCGGGTGTTGTCCTAGGGTTGGCCGCCCTCCTGCTTTTCCTCATTGCGGGCGGGCTCATTCACCAGCATCATTCCGCGGCCGCCGCGGCGGCATGCGTCGTCGGCCACGTCGCCAGCTCCCCGCTGGCCCCGGTAGCCCCGGTGTCAATCGCACCGTCTACAGTCGTCGTCTCTTCCGCGCCCGAAGCGCGGAAAGAGCTTCCCCGCAGTGAAACGGCATTTCTCCAAAGCCCTTCGCGAGCCCCTCCCGCGTAGTTCTTCCGAGCCTTACACCGAGCCTTACACAACGTTAGCGCGTACATCATGCGGCGCGGTCTATCCCGTCGCGCCGCGTCCATCCACGCGTTTGGTCCGCATCCCGTCAGTGTTCCGGCGGCTTCCCCGCCGGCATCGGCACGAACGATCGTGTGCCTCTCCGGTCCCGGCGCCCCATGGCGCCGCTAGCAACGGACCCGGCCACGTTCCCCGGCCATGCCGCGCGAGGCCGATCCCGGAAAAACGCGGCCAACAGGCCCGGTTACGAGCTGCCGGACAACTGGAGAGGGTTGCGATAAAGGAGAATGTTTATGCTACGCAGGAGCGCCATACTGACTCTTCTGGTCTTTCTCGCGGGGACGCTCGGTTTCGTCTCCCGCGCCAGGGGCCAAACGACGAGCGCCACGGTTTCCGGAACCGTCGTCGATCCTTCCGGAGCGGTTGTCCCCCATGCCGTCGTCATGATTCAAAACCCGGTCAGCGGATACATACAGACCGCGAAAACGGATTCGGCCGGCGCATTCTCGATTCCGAACGTCCCGTTCAATCCCTATCACATGACGGTTACGGCCACGGGCTTCGCCGCCTACGTACACGACATCCAGGTCAAGTCGACGGTGCCGCTGGCCTTGGAGATCCATCTGAAAGTAGCGAGCTCAGCCACTTCGGTGACGGTCACGACCAACGCCGCCGATCTTGTCTATCAGTCGCCGGCCACCGAATCCACAATTTCCGAAAACCTCATCCAAAAGCTTCCCCTGGAAAGCGCCTCCTCCTCGCTCAGCTCCCTTGTGACGCTGGCCTCGCCGGGCGTTGTGGCCGATTCGAACGGCCTGTTCCACTCGATGGGAGATCACGCGGAAAACTCGTTCTCGGTTGACGGCGAACCGATCACCGACCAGCAAAGCAAGGTCTTCTCCAACCAGTTGCCCGTCGGGGCCATTCAGTCGCTGAAGGTGATCGAGGGCGCGCCGCCCGCCCAATATGGCGACAAAACCAGCCTGGTGGTCGTCGCGACCACGCGTTCCGGCCTGGGCGCTGGCCAGGCGCACGGGCAGGTAACGACTTCCTACGGCACGTTCGGCACCGGCAACCTCGGATTCAATCTGGCATACGGCGGAAACAGGTGGGGCAACTTCATCGACGCCACCGGCCTGCAGACCGGCCGGTTCCTCGATCCTCCCGAATTCGCCGTCATGCACGCCAAGGGCAACGAGGAAAACATATTCGACCGGATCGATTACAAGCCCTCGACGGCCAACACATTCAGCGCCGATTTCCAATACACGCGTTCCTGGTTCCAGACGCCGAACTCCTACGACGCCCAGAACGCGACCGCGTGGAACGGGCTCATCGTCAACAACAACGGCCTGGGTCCCAACGGTCTGCCCGTTGGACCGCAGAATCAACGCTCACAAATCGGGACATTCAACATCGCCCCTTCGTGGACGCGCCTGGTCAACCCCTACTCCGTTTTTACCATCGGCGGCTGGGTTCGCCAGGATCGCTATCACTACTTCCCGAGCGCCAATCCATTCTCCGCCCTCACGCCGAACCTCCAGCGGCAGTCTATCGGCCAGAACCGCCGGCTGACCGACGTCGGCGCGCGCGCCGATATTTTCTACGTCAAAGGGATTCAAAACCTGCAGGCCGGGGTCGATTACAAACAGGCGTTTCTGACCGAAAACGATAGCTTCGACATCGTCGACCCCACGTTCAATCCCGTCTGCCTGAACGCGGACCACAATCCCCCGCGCATCGGCGGGCGCAGCCTGTTCGACATGGCCATCGGAGACGACAACCTGTTCCGCGGGGAAAAATATAAATGGAGCCTGCGACTCACCCCGATCAACCTGACCAACAAGTATGCCCTTTACAACTTTCTTTCGACCTCCAGCGGCACGCGCTATGTAAGCCCGAGAACATTCACCGTCGCGATGGGATTCCATTTCTAAGCGGCGGTCCGGTTCGCGAGCGGTCGCGCTT
>Ga0307373_10009774_pt1 | contig 14248 bp, 7 predicted proteins | sample OX2MG_FD_202534 | JGI IMG/M metagenome (GOLD analysis project Ga0307373, IMG submission 202534) | Soil microbial communities from Risofladan, Vaasa, Finland - OX-2 | ecosystem: Environmental > Terrestrial > Soil > Coastal area > Acid sulfate soil | place: Finland: Risofladan, Vaasa | collected... | reverse complement strand
GCGCCTGGTGGATTCGATATATCGACGCCCAAGGCCGCTACCGGCGCGAGAAGGCCGGCACGAAAGGCATGGCGATTGAGCTATACCGGAAACGCAAGACGGAAGCCCTCGCCGGCAAAAAGCTTCCCGAGAAGCTACGCCGCGCGACCATTAGTTTTGCCGAAATTGCCCGCGATGCCCTCGCTTACTCGAAGGCGAACAAGCGCAGCTACGAGGATGACGTGGTGCGGATCGAGCCGATGCTCGGCTGGTGGCGCGAACGCGCGGCCGATTCCATCATGGCTCAAGAAGCCGAGCGCCGGCTTGGACAAGCGGCCGAGGAAAACGGATGGTCGCCGGCGACGGTGAACCGTTATCGCTCCCTGCTTTCGCTCGTCTATCGGCTGGCGATTCGCAATGACAAGGCCGCAGACAACCCGGCGCGGCTTGTGGCGCATCGGCAGGAGCCGACCGGACGCATCCGGTTCTTATCGGCGGAAGAGGAAGTACGGCTCCGCGCCGTGATCGAAGCCGAATGCCCCGAACACATGCCAGAGCTGGAATTGGCCCTCCACACCGGCTTGCGCCGATCCGAGCAATACGGACTGACGTGGGAGAATGTGATTTCCGCCCGGCGCGTGCTGACGATTCCCCGCTCGAAGAACGGCCTCACCAGGCACGTCCCGCTCAACGGCCCGGCGCTGGCAGCCTTGGGCGAGCTACGCAAGCGGAGCGACGGCACCGGCCCCGTGATGCGGAATCTCCAAGGTGAACCGCTGGCTAGCTCCCGGCACTGGTTCGAACCGGCCATGCGCCACGCGAAGCTCCGGGCCTTCTCCTGGCATTGCCTTCGGCACACGTTCGCCTCGCGGCTGGTGATGGCCGGCGTAGACATTCGCACCGTGCAGGAACTCATGGGACACCGCTCGATCCTGATGACGGTGCGCTACAGCCACCTTTCCCCGCAGCACACCTTGGCAGCCGTGGAAAGGCTGGCCGGGTCCGTTCCAGCCACGCCAACCGACACCACTACCGACACCAGACCTCCCGCGCCGATTCAGCCCGAAGCGGCCTACGTGCAGTAAGGCTTTTTGTTGTATGCTGTTAGCAATCCGGCGGTGAGCGTAGCTCAGCGGCAGAGCATCGGACTGTGGCTCCGAGGGTCGGGGGTTCAAATCCCCTCGCTCACCCCAAGCTTTTCCGGGTTTATCCCCAATACTGGCATTACAGAATAAACCGGCCACTGGGGGAACAGCCCTCGGCCGAACCGGTTGTCGAGTGTACGGATGACAGCCGGCCAAATCGCCCTACGTTTGGGGAAGCCAGGCGCGGGACATTCGCGTCAAGCTGGAAAACAGCGCCTGACTGCTCTGGCGAACGTTCTGGAAATAGACCCCAAAGCCGCCTTCCCCGGCATCGATGCTCGCCGTGCCCCCGCTTTGGCAATAATTCCCGAGAGCCGGCTGATAGCCCTTCGTCAGAGCATTTACCTGTTTCATCAATCGGCCTGGTTCCCGGCCGTGGAGCACGCTTCCGCGGCAGTAATAGTCGCCGTCTTGCGGAAGCACCCAAACCAGCAGGTTCGGATCGCTCAATTTCTGGCGCACGCCCAATCCGACAAGCAACTTCGGCATGCTCGTGGGGGTCAGCGCCAACGCCATCGCCAGGAAAACCAGCAGAAAGGCAGCCACCGGAAAAAGTGGCGGCCCTGTCCTGCCGGTTCTCGGTTTGTATGCCTTTTTGTTCCACCCGGCTAGCGACGACGCGGAAAAGGGGCCGGCCTTGGTTTTCACCGGGCGACGAGCGTCCTCGCCCGCCTTCGAGAGAGCGTTTTGCATCCATTCCTGTCCGGTTTCCGGCCGGCGCTGGCCGAGGTGAGCGCCGCCGACGCGGCGATAGGGAAAGATCAGGCACATCTCCCCGCTGGGAAACTGCACCTGAAGAATCGAATTCGGGTCGCGCGAATCCAATTTCTTCTCGCCCTGAGCCGCCTCTCTGGCATGGGTAATTTTGCAGCCGCGCAAATCCAAATCCATTTCGCGGCCGTCGCCGGAAACGGTGACGATTCCGTCGGGATCAACCAACCCCACAATGCCATCGATGGAAACGCGCACGTTCGCGGACAACCCCGGCCGGCAGAGAAAGCAAACTTCGACGGAAATGGAGGCCTGGCGCCAGTCCCAAAAAATACGCAACGCATCTCTGAAGGGAACGACTTTTTCTTTAGTGGTTGGTTTCATCTCGATTACCCCGCACTTTCGGCGACCTTTTAAGTTTGGATAAGTACCGTCGCCGACGTCATTGTTTCAGAGGCAGGGCAACAGTAGAAGGAAAATACGATTAGAAACGACAGATAGTGGAGCACAAAGTCTGTTTCATTTCGGATTAGTTGCTCAACATTGATACTTATCTATCGAAACAGACTAAGTAACTTTCCAAGGTAGATCGACTTAGACTTGGCGTAGACCCGGCCTGACAAATACTTATAGGGCACATTCAACATGTTTCAGAGTGACACACTTACTGCACTTTCGAATATCGAGGGCACGATACCGAGTTGGGCGTCAGGCTTTTCCGGGGGGCTCGAGCGCTGCCACATCGCCATGGGCCGGGCCTGGATGCCCGCCGACGATGAGAAGCGGCTTGTCGGTTTCTCGCATCAATGCTTCGATCATTTCTTCTTCGAGAAGCGGACTCTGACCGCTCAGCACAAGAGCCCTGCCCTGTTCGGACCGAACGGCGCGCAGTAAATCGGATTTGTCATTCGAGTGGATCGCCCGGAAACGAAGTTGGAGATGCGCCTCGCCGAGCAGTCCCAAAACTTCGGCTTCTCCTTGTCCCTCCAGGCGGCCCGAGAGCGTCGGAAGAAGCACGGTCAGGCGATTTCCGGACGTCCCGGCCAGTTGCGCCGCAAAGCGGCAAGCCGCTTCGGCACCCTTCGAGCCATCGTAGACCACCAGAACCGGCTCCGGCGCTTGAAGAGGCCGCCGGGCGCGCAAAAAGGACGATTGCGTGCCGGCTACCGCTTGGGATGTGGAACCAACCTGGGGCCTCCGTCCCATCGGCCAGCCGGCGCCGCCAAGACTCAGGCTGAGCAGATCGGCTTCGGCCGCAGCCAGGAGAATTTCCGCGAGCAAGCGGCCGCGAACGATCCGGAACGACCAGCTCACGTGGGAATGGGCGGCCGCGCGGGCCAGTTCCCTTCTGGCCCCTTCCGCCAGCGCCTTGAGTTCCCTTTCCATGTGCAAGCCGCTGAGCGGCTCCTCGCTCGCGGCGGGATAGAGGAAGCGGGTCGCGGAGGCGGCGGCCGCGAGCCGCAAAAGGTCGGCGTCCTCGACGAAGAGGCCCAGGAGTTCCGCCTTCCAGCGGGCCGCCAGTTCCGCGGCGTTTTGGAGCGCTTCCAGGCTGCGCGAGGAAGAATCCAGAGCCACCAGGATGCGGTGAATCCGTACTCCCGTCTCCTCCGCTTCGCGCTCGCTTCCACTCACGCTTCGTCCTCCGATTTTAAAATCTCGCGAGAGGCCGCGATGCGCCGCTCGGCCAGATCGACCAGGCGCGCCTCCACCCGCTGATTGACGCTCCCGGCGGGGAAATTCCCGGCCGAATCGCGTTCGCCGGCGGGAATCCCGGTGAGGATTTCCATCCCCTGGTCGATGGTCTCCACGGCGTAGACGCGGAATTTGCCGGCCCGCACGGCCTCGATCACGTCGCGCCGCAGCATAAGGTTCTTCACGTTCGAGGCGGGGATCAAGACGCCCTGTTCTCCCGTCAGCTCACGCCCGTTGCACACGGCGAAAAAGCCCTCAATCTTTTCGTTCACCCCGCCGATGGCCTGCACCTCGCCGTGCTGGTTCACCGAACCGGTAACGGCGAAGGACTGCCGGATCGGCGCGTCGGCCAGGGCCGAAAGCAGGGCGTAGAGTTCGGCCGAGGAGGCGCTGTCGCCATCCACCATTCCGTAGGACTGCTCGAAGACGAGGCTGGCGGAAAGCGACAGTGGACGATTCAGGGCATATCGGGAGCCGAGAAAACCGGACAGGATGAGCACTCCCTTCGAGTGGATCGGGCCGCTCAATTCGACTTCCCTCTCGATATCGACGACCTCTCCCCGGCCCAGCCGCACGCGGGCGGTGATGCGGCTCGGCTGGCCGAAGGAGAACTGGCCCAGCTCCAACACCGAGAGCCCGTTCACCTGGCCCACCTTCTCTCCCTGCGTATCGATCAGGATCGTTCCGCGCCGGATCTCCTCCTGAATCCGCTCGCGCAACCGGTCGGCCCGGCGAATCCGGGCATCGATCGCGCTCTGTACGTGCGCGGCGCGAATGATCTCGCTGCCGTCCTCCTTTGCCCAGAAATCCGACTCGCGCAAGAGATCGAGCAGGGCCCGGCGATGAGACGATAAACGCTCGGCGTCGCGAACTGAGCGCGCACTCTGCTCGATCACCCGCGCCACGGCGTCGCGGTCGAGCGTGGCCAGATTCTCCTCCCGCCCGAGCGTGGCGATCAGGCGCGCATACAAAAAGTCATTCGCGGGGGTGCGTTCCATCCGCTCCTCGAAATCGACGGCGACCTTGAAATATTCATTGAAGTCCGGATCGAACCGGGAGAGCAGGTAGTAGAGCTGGCGTTCCCCCAGCAGGATGATTTTCACGCGGAGCGGAATCGGTTCCGGTTCGAGCGAGATGGTGTTGACCATCCCCAGCACCTGGCCGAGAGACTCAATGCGGAGCGTCGAGCTGCCGAGCGCGCGCTTCAAGCCCTCCCAGGCGTACGGGCGCTGCAATATCTTCAGCGCGTCCAGGATCAGATAGCCGCCGTTGGCCCGGTGCAGCGCTCCGCCGCGAATCAGGTTGAAGTCGGTCGAGAGCGCGCCGAGTTGCGCCATGTATTCGACCTTCCCCACCAGGTTCGGAAACGTGGGATCGTCCTCGTAAATCACCGGGGCCCCATGGTTGGCGGCGTGTTCGACGAGCAAATTCACCTGATAGCGCCGGAAAAACGGAGAGCCCCGTTTCCCGTCCGGCTGCGCCATCCCCATCCAGGCGGCCAGCGGGTTCTCGGGCGGATTCAGGAACTCGTCCACGTTGGCGACGACGTCCTGCCGCATGGCGTCGAAATAATTCGTCACGGCGGGCAGGGAGACGTATTTTTCGCGCACGGCGTCGATCAGATGCCCCACCGCGAATATCGTGACCTCGCGATTGAGTTCCTTGAGCTTGTCCCGGCCCGTTTTCTCCCATTGCGGCAAGTCCCTCATGACCGAGCGAAGCCGGTCCTTCACCCAGCTCATTTCCGTTTCGATTCCCTTGCGGTTTTCCTCGGGAAGCTTCTGGAAATCCTCGGGCGATATCACTTCTCCGTTGCGGATCGGAGCCAGAACCAGGCCGGTCGGCGTGTGCGCGACGGCGATTCCCCGTTTTTCGGCCTCCCCGTGCAAACGCTCGAAGGCCTCCTGCTGCTTGTCCTTGACCTCCTGCTCGATCACCTGCCGCCGCGCGCGGTACTCCTCGCTTTCAAAGGCGGCGGGGATGGACGCTCGAAGCTCGTCAAGCAGTTGCTGGACATCCTGGCGGAATGGCGCGCCCGTGCCGACCGGCAGGCGGATGGCCAGCGGCTTCGGCGGGTCGTCGAAGTTGTTCACGTAGCACCAATCGGGCGGCGTGGGCTCGGTCGCGGCCTTCTGCTCGATAAAGCGGCGCACCATCGTCTGTTTGCCCATGCCCTCGGGACCGAGCGAGAACAGGTTGTATCCGTGTTGTTGAATGCCGATTCCGAAGCGCACGGCCTCCACGGCGCGCGCCTGCCCAATCGCCTCGGTCAGGTCCTCCAGGTCCGCCGTGGTCTCGAAGGTAAACTGCTGCGGATCGCACGGACGGCAGAGCAGATCAGCACTCAACGGTTCCGGTTTGGCCATGTGAATTCCTCGTTTTCATTTTGGCTCGTTCGGGTAAGGCGCGCGGCCGTCTTTTCTTCCGGCGGCAGCGAAATGGCATCGACGCAGTTTCGAATCGACACGGAGGCGTTTTCAACCCCGCACCGGAACCGACTGGGCCAACACCCGCCGTACCAGGGGCGCCAGCATTTCAACGCCGCGCTCAACCATTTCATAACGCACCCGGAGGCAGGGCTGCGAAACCTGGATCGTCTGCCGCAAATCGATCGGCGTCGCCACCAGCACCAGATCGCAGGGCGTCGTGGCAATCGTCGCTTCCAGATCGGCGAGCTGGTCCGCGCTATAGCCCATCGCCGGAAGAACCGGTCCCAGGTGCTTATACTGCACGAACACCTGGCGCAGGCTGCCCACGGCGAAGGGACGCGGATCGACGATCTGGGCACACGCAAAGCGGCGCGCGGCAATCAGGCCGGCGCCGTAGGCCATTTCGCCGTGCGTCAGCGTCGGCCCGTCCTCGATCACCAGCACGCGGGCGCCGGCTATTTTCTCCGGATGATCGACTTGAATCCGGGATTCGGCCTCGATCACCCTGGCCTGCGGATTGCGTTCGCAGATGTGGCGGCGGATCAGGGCAACCGATCCGGGCGGAGCGGTGTCGACTTTATTGATCACGATGACCTGGGCGCGAAGAAAATTGACCTCGCCGGGATAATAGAGAAGTTCGTGCCCGGCCCGATGCGGATCGGCCACTACAATCTCCAGGTCCGGCCGCAGGAACGGCGTATCGTTGTTTCCTCCGTCCCAAACGATGCAGTCGGCCTCCTGCTCCGCCTCGGCGAGGATGGCCGCATAATCCACCCCGGCGTATACGACGATGCCTTGCTCGATGTGCGGCTCATACTCTTCCCGCTCCTCGATGGTGCATCGTTCCCGCTCGAGGTCGGCCATGGTGGCCAGCCGCTGCACTCGCTGGCGAATCAGATCGCCATATGGCATCGGATGACGAATGACCACCGGCCGGCGGCCAAATTTCCGCAGGATCTGGACCAGCCGCCGCGCCACGGGGCTCTTGCCGCTGCCCGTGCGAACCGCGCAAACCGAAATCACCGGCAGCCGCGACGGCAACATCGTTCGCTCGGCGCCGAGGAGAAGAAAATCGGCGCCCTTGGCCACCGCGCGCGAAGCCAGATCCATTACCCCGTTATGGGAAATGTCGCTATAGGAAAAAACAACCAGGTTTACCCCGTTCTCGGCAATCCATTTTTCCATCTGATCTTCGGGAATGACCGGAATGCCCTCGGGATAGCGCGGGCCGGCGAGTTCAGGCGGATAACGCCGGCCGGCAATATCGGGAATCTGGGCGGCTGTAAAGGCTACGACGCGCTTCCCGGCTTCTCCCCGAAAGCAAACATTGAAGTTATGAAAATCCCGCCCCGCAGCCCCCAAAATGATGACACGCCGCTCCATGCACACACCCAATGTGCGAGTCCCAGCAATTCGCGGACCAGTTTCATTGCCAAATGGACTTTTAACCCCTTCCAAAAGAAGATGTTGGACAGTTCCATCGCACCCGGCCGGCATACTGGGCCAATCGACGCAATTTACCCACCCTTTATTGCGCATGCCGACACAGCCGAGGCAATCGCATCAGCCGCCGCAACCGAATAACTTCACCGGCGGGAGCGCGCTTGACTGACCGCATCCGGCGAACCAGATGCCGACATTCGAATTTCCGACTGGTTATTGCAACGGGAAGCTGTTCGGGCTATGTTACTGAACAAAACCGGTGCGGCTGATTCCCGCCGGGCGCACTGAAACTCATTCAGTGATCGCTCCCATCCCGGGCGGGCCTTTACAGAATCGCGCCGGATGAAACCGAAGCTTCCCCCTTCTCCGCAAACCGTGGTGAAGACGGCTTTCGGAGCCAGGAACAAGGTTGCTGCCATGAGATCTTGCTCTTGTTTCTCGGCCATTTTCTTCGTGACCTTTTTTTGCGCCTCCCTGATCCTGCCCGTCCAAAGCTGGGGCGCCAATATCCGCCATTCACCGGGCTCCTCCGCCGCAAAGCAGACCGTGGTGGTGACCGGTTCCAGGACTTCGTCATCCGAGACGGTCATTCCCGGTCCGCTGCGCTCCTTCGAGCGCATGGCGGCAATCAGCCAGGAGGTACCTCCCGGTGATGTGTTGCCGCTGTTTGCGCTGAATGTCTTTGCACACGGCTACGGGAGACGGCGAGACGACGAGAGGGGTGGCCGGCCGACCGAATATCTGTTGCTGGTCGAACGGTATCTTCAACAAGCCAGAAAGTTGCAAGAGCTGGCAGGCCCGCAGGGCATCCTTCGCGTTTCCGGCTGCGGCCAGGCGAAACCGCTGCTGGATATTCTCGGATACCGGCTGGGGCAACCCTGTGGACCCAAGGCTTTCCTGGCAACGGCCGATCCGGACCGCGCCTTCCTCACCATCGATTCCGGGTTCCCCCTGGCGCGGCTCGAGCAAACCCTGCGCAGCGGCAAACCATTCGTCTATCCCTACGCTTCGACGCGGGTCCCTTTGCTGTTCAGCGCCGACGACTGGACTTCGAATGCCAAGGATGCGCATTTCCCAAAGGACGATGTAATCGACTGCCTCGCGAGAGATCCGATCTTGGCTCGCTTGTATTGGGCGCTGTCTCAGCTCGATAGCGAAACGCGCAACGATTTGAAAGAGTCGGTGGGCATACAAAAATTGCTGCCCGACGCGCCCGTCCTCGATTTCTATGGCAGGGAAATCTGCATTCGCTCGGGCCGCGTGCTCGTTCCTGGCGGGCCAGGGGCCGAATCCGCCTGGAGCGGCCTGGTCGGGGCCACGCCCGAGAAACCGGCGCAGTTTGTCAGCCTCCTGCTCCGAAAAGACAACGGCTGGCTGGCCGCCTACTACGACGCCCTGGCCCGGATCAACCGGTCCCGGCAAACCTACTTCACGGGTCCCGCCCGATTGAAAACTTTCTATCAGGCGCTGCGCAACGGCAACCCGCATCCGGGCCCTGCCCGGCCCGTCTTTCGGACCGATGCGGGCCTGGTGCTGCTGGTCAGCCAGCTGCAGCTCGACCGTAACGGCCAGCCGCACGTTCCCGGCAATCTCCAGGTGTGGAAGAATGCCCTGCCATCCATCCAAACCGATTCCCACATGATCCGGAAAGCGGCCCGCCGCGCCGGCAAATGGAAACGCCCCGAGGACCTGCTCGCGGCCATGTTCGCCTTTTCCCGCGCCGAGACCGATGACGGCCCTCTGCAAATGTATCTCCTGCTCAGCGCCATCGACCGCGACCGGTCTTCCGGCGAGCGATTGCAGCCGCGGACCGCTCGCTTGCTCATCGACAATTTCGCGCGCCTCCATGATCAGTATCTTCTCTTTTCCGAATTTCCCGGTTTGCGCAACGCCGCCATCGACCTCTTTCTTCACGAAGCCGAAAACCTGGACCGCATACGCTCGAGCGAACTCCGCGCCAACGCCATCGGCATGTTTCAAGCGGAAATTGGCCTTTGGCACATTCTGGCCCGGCAGGGGGAAATACCCGACGCCCGCCTGAGCCGGTCGTTCGAGAAGGTGATTCGCCCCTTTGCCGCGATCGGCACGCCGTCTCAACTGTTTGGCGCCGGCCGAAGCTCGTTCGCGGAGCTGTGCCGCGCGGCAGCCGGCAGGACCGGCCTTTCCGAAGACGAATTCATCGCCTTGCTGGCCGGTCCCCCGCCGGCCAGCCCCCAGGCGGCGCAGGTCCGGCAGGAGATCGCGGATCGAATCCGCGCCGTCATGGGCAATCAGCGCCTGGTTTCGCTCGATACGCTCTTCACGCTGGGCAACGGACTCGATGCATTGGCTCATGGAAAAGGCGAAGCCGGCGGGCTCATCCCGCTGACGGCGCAACTTCATCAATTCGAAATGCCGCAACCCATCTTTTCCGCCCGGCAGATGGCGAATTGGAGCTACGGCCTGGCCGATAACCGGCACACGGCAGCGCAAGAGCACGTCGATCTCCGAAAGGTTCTCGAAGACGCGCACTCGCCGCAGCAATTGCTCGATGCCCGCGGGCAGCTCTGCCCTTTCCTGCGGGATTCGCTGGTTGGAATCGATTACGCCTACTACGAACCCCCGGGCGCGGAGCTGGAGCGCAACGACCCGTTCTTTGTCCGCTCTCACGATTTTTCCGGGGCCATCTCGTCGGGCGGCGGCCAGTCCTGGCAAACCCCCTTCCTGGTCGGCCGGGGCTGGACGGCGGGTGGCGGGGCGCATCTGTCCGGCTCGCTCGCGGATTTGTCCTATGTTCTCGCGAGCGTGGAACAGAACTTCATCGTTCCCCGAAACGTTCAAGCGCTCATTTGGAGCGACATGGTTCCCACCCTTCTCACCGACGCCGTAGTGCCTCGCTGGTGGGGGATCAGCCGGAACGAGCTCCACGCCGTTGCCCTGTATCAGCGCGCGGGCGAAGAGCTTCTGGCCGCGTCGGCGCGGAACCGGCAGTTGCGTTCCAGGGTGATGGACATTCTTTCCGATCGCATGCTGCCCGCCAGGCAGGAACGGGTCGAGAACGCCCTTCGCGCCGGGCGCGTGCGCGATGCCCTCGCCGAGGCGACTCCCGCGGACACGTTCTACCTCACAGCCCGGTTCCGGCGTGAATTCCCCGCCGAAGCGGCCGATTGCGGTCCGGCGTGCCGGGAATTGGAAGCCCTTTCCCAAAGCGACCCCAGCGCGGTCAGCCTGGCGCGGCTGTCGAGGGATTTCGGCGTGCCTCATCCGACACTGGCGTATACCAACTCTCTCCAGTTGCTGAGCATGAAGCCAATGCCGACTTTTATGGGCTATTCCAGCCGTCTGCTGGCCGAATCCTGGGATTCCGACAACCTCTACTGGGCGCGGCTGGCGGATCGGGCCGGCTACGCGCCCGTGATGCTGAACATCCTGGTCCCGGAATTCACCAGGGCCATGGTCGCCAACATTTTCGCCTCCTACCCCGGGGATTGGCCGGCGCTGCTCCGCGCACTGCGCCAAACGGGGGAAGAATTTCGCCGGGGCCAGATCGCCTCGCTTCCGAAGCCGGCCTTTGTCTCGGCCGCTCCCTCGGTCACCGCGCAGCCATAGCGGTCGTTTGCCGGCAGATCGGATGGAGATTAGGGAGGGCTTATGAAAAAAGGGTATTCCCTCTTCTTTGCCTTTGCCGCCGTCGTGGGCTCCGCCCTGTTCCTGGCCGCACAACAAACCGATCCGGGCGGGCTGGTCATCCATAAAGTCGTAGCGATGGTCCAGTTGAACGTTGCGGTGACCGATCGCCGGGGCCGCTACGTCACGAACCTGAAACCCTCGGATTTCGAGATCACCGAAGACGGCATCCCCGAAACAATCGCCACGTTTGGAGAGGGCAATCAGGCCGCGAAGGCGGTCTACAAATTCCAGCCGGGAGCCGGAGCGGCGCAAATCACGCTTCCCGGCTCGCCGGCCGACGGTTCGCCGGCCGACGGTTCCCACGCGGGCGGCAGCCGCTCCCTGGCCGCACCGGTTTCCCCGCTGGCCGGCGCCAGTGTTTTCATCCTGTTCGACACCAGCGACTATATGTTTCCCCATCGCGGCTTCGTCTACGCGCAGGATTCCATCGCTCAATTCGTGCGCTCGCTCGACAGCCCGGACCGCATCGCTTTCTATTCCTACAGTCGCAATCTCACGCGCGCCGCCCGCCTCACCACGAACCGGGAGGCGGTCCTCGAAGGCGTGCGCTCAACCATCGACGGGGACGACGCCGCGCTCTACGACGCCCTCCTGCTGACATTGCGGGACGCCAGCCAATATACCGGCCGGAAGGTCATCGTGGTCTTTTCCAACGGCCCCGATGACGCCAGCGCGGTTTCTCCCGAAGACGTCGGCGAACTCGCCCAGTCGGAAGGAATCCCGATCTACATGGTCAGCACCGTGGAATCAAAACTGGATCCGGTTTCCGCCGCCGTTTTCAGTCGCATCAGCGCCAGCACCGGCGGCGAAGCCTTTTTCACCCGGAGCTGGAAGGATCAGCGGCAGTCGTTTGCGGCGATTCAGGAAGATCTGGCGCATCTCTACCTGATCACTTACTATCCGCAGCCCAATTCCAACACCGGCTGGCGCCGGATCCAGGTGACGCTGAAGGGCAAGGCTTTCAAGGGCTATCACATCCGCACGCGGAGCGGTTATCGTCCCCTGCCCGCGGATTTTCAGGCCAATATACGGGCCGTCCGGTAATCTTACCCCCCTGTGGGCCGCCATCGTCAGCCAGAGGAGGGTGCTAACCTATTTGCGCCCGCCCTTCTATGCTTGCTTGACAATTCCCCGCTCTATAGCAAAATGAAGCTCCCTTCCAAAATATAAGCGGCTCGGGCAAGAATCCGTTCCCCTTCCCTGTCCCGGCGCGCCGGCGGTGTTTCCGTGCGTGCGATGACGTTCCAGGGAAAGCTCGTTGTGGGAGTGGCTGCGACGCTAATGGTTTTTGCCGCCGTCGGCGCGTTTTTTTCCTACCAGAACAGGTCGAAGGAGCAGGCCGATGCCGCCTCGGTGGCCCACACCCACCGGGGGATCGAAACCCTCGACACGCTGTTGACCGATCTGATCGACGCCGAGACCGGCGAGCGCGGGTTCCTTCTGACCGGGAGGAACTCCTACCTTCAGCCCTATACCGCGGCCCTCAGTCACCTGAATTCCGATTTCGATCTCGTCCGGGAATTGACCGCCGACAACTCAGGCCAACAACGCAAACTCGACCGCATGAAATCCCTGATCGCGACCGAACTCGTGGGGATGAGAAACAGCATCGCCATTCGCAGGAAACAGAAATCATTTAACGGGCCGGCCAACTCCCCCATTGGCGCCGAAAGGCAACGAATGGACCGGATTCATTCCCTGATCGCGCAAATGAGAAAGGAAGAGGAAGGCCTGCTGCAACAACGGTTGGAAGCGGCGAGTTCCGACTCGCGAAAAACGAGATTCGTGATTCTGAGCGGAAACCTGCTGGGCCTGCTGTTGCTGGGCGCCGCCGGATTCCTGATTCACGGGGAGATGAACCGGTGCCGGATCATCGAGCGGGACCTCCGCGTGAGCGAGGATCGATTCAAGGGGATTCTGGAGTCCGCGCCCGACGCCATCGTCATCGTGAACCGGGCCGGCAGGATCGCGCACGTCAATTCGCAAACCGAAAAGATGTTCGGCTACGCGCGAACCGCGCTGCTGGGGAAACCGGTCGAGATGCTGATGCCCGAGGGGGTTCGCCACGCGCACGAGGATCATCGCGCCGGATACTTCAGCAACCCGCAATCGCGTCCGATGGGGATGGGCATGGAACTGCGGGGCATGCGCCAGGATGGGACCGAATTTCCTCTGGAGATCAGTCTCGGGCAGGTCGAAACCAACGAGGGGAAGCTTGTCTGCGCCGCGGTCCGCGACATCACCATGCGGGTGCAGATGGAACAGGAAATCAAAATCCGCAACGCCCAGCTGGAAGCGGCCAACAAGGAGCTGGAAGCATTCTGTTATTCCGTCTCTCACGATCTGCGCGCCCCCCTGCGCAGCATCGACGGCTTCAGCCAGGCTCTGATCGAGGACCAGGCCGACCGGATCGATGCCCCGGGGAAGGCCCATCTGGAGCGTATCCGAGCCGCCACACGGCGCATGGGGGAATTGATCGACGACCTGCTGAGTCTTTCCCGCGTCACGCGCGCCGAAATTTCCCGCAAGCCCACCAACTTGAGCGAGATGGCGGGTTCCATCGCCGCCGAGCTCCGCCGCCAGCAGCCGGAACGCGAAGTGGAATTTGTCGTCGCCCCGGGCCTGACGGCAAACGCCGATCCGCGGCTGATGCGAATCGTGCTCGAAAACCTGCTGGGCAATTCCTGGAAATTCACCTCGAAGCGCGAACACGCCCACGTCGAGTTCGGCCGCACGGAAGAAAACGGATCCTCAGCCTTCTTTGTGCGCGACAACGGGGCAGGGTTCGATCCGGCCTATTCCGGCCGGCTCTTCGGGGCCTTTCAGCGCCTTCACCCCAGTAGCGAATTCCCGGGCACCGGCATCGGCCTGGCCACCGTTCAGCGAATCATCCATCGCCATGGAGGCAAGGTGTGGGGGGAAGGACAGGTGGAGGGCGGCGCCACTTTCTATTTTCGATTGTGACTGATTCCCGTTTTCGAAAAGGAGCGCTATGGCGGCATATCCCATATTCCTGGTGGAAGACAACCCCGACGAGGAGACCTTGACCCTCCGCGCCCTGGAGAAGAACAATCTCCGCAACGAGGTCATTATCGCGCACGATGGGGCCCAAGCCCTGGACTTCTTCTTCGGCCCGGGGAAAGACCCCGGCGGCGACGGCTATCCGCTTCCGCAGGTCGT
>Ga0307373_10009773_pt1 | contig 14250 bp, 21 predicted proteins | sample OX2MG_FD_202534 | JGI IMG/M metagenome (GOLD analysis project Ga0307373, IMG submission 202534) | Soil microbial communities from Risofladan, Vaasa, Finland - OX-2 | ecosystem: Environmental > Terrestrial > Soil > Coastal area > Acid sulfate soil | place: Finland: Risofladan, Vaasa | collected... | reverse complement strand
ACATGTGCAAGTCTTAATCTTCCGATTACTCAGGGAGTGAGACCCTATGGCTGACGTAGCACGTATTCCGCGCAGGCGCGGTGGACTGTGCGGCCTGCTACTGATTCTGCTCGGGGCCTGGGGTGCGGTGATCCCGTTCATCGGGCCCTACTTCAAGTTTGCGTACTCGCCCGACAAGACGTGGGCCTACACGTCCGGCAGGCTGTACCTGTCGATCGTGCCCGGCGCCGCGGCACTGCTCGGCGGGCTGCTCGTGCTGGCCACCCGCAGCCGGACGGTGGGCGTGCTCGGCGGCTTGCTGGCCGCGGCGGGCGGCGCCTGGTTCATCGCCGGTGCGTCGATTGTGGACATCGTGCTGAACCGGACGTCGATCACGCCCGGCGCGCCGCTGGCGCGGGCCGGCTCGGGGATCGGCTCACCTGCGAAGTGGATGTTCCTGGAGGAGATCGGGTTCTTCGTCGGAGTCGGCGCTCTCATCATCTTCTTCGGCGCGATCGCCATCGGCCGGTTCTCAATACTGTCGGCCAAGGACGCCGCCGACGTCGACAACAGCGACTACGGCGATATCCTCGGTTCCCGGGACCAGGACATGGCGAGCCCGGCGTCGGCAGGCCAGTACCCCGCGAGCCCCGCGAGCCCCGCGAGCCCCGCGGTCGGCCAGTACCCGGCCAGCCCGCGCCCGTTCCCCGGCGATGAGCCGACGCAGACCCAGGACCGGGTGCCGTCCGCTACGGGCCAGTTCCCGACCTCCGGCGGCCAGTTCCCGCCCGCGTCGGGCCAGTTCCCGCCGTCGACCGGTCAGTACCCCGAATCGGCGTCGCCGTTCGGTGGCAAGAGCGACTCGCTGTTCGATACGAGGAGCGACTCGCCGTTCGGCGGCAAGAGCGACTAGCGGCGCTTCGCGTCGTCCGCCGGTTTTGAAGACCGTTCCGCGATGACCGGCACCGTGCGGCGCTGGCCGCTGTTCCTGATCGCGGCCCCGGCCGCGGTGTCCAGATGGAGCGGCTGGGTCGGGCTCGGCAGCATGTGCGGGGTCGGGCTCGTGCACCCACTGCCCGGCATCGCCGGCGGCTTCGAGCTGAACACGGCCATCACGCTGCCGGTGGGCGTGGAAGCCTACGGCGCGTACGCGCTCGGCGCCTGGCTCAGCCCGTCCGTGACCGGCCCGGCGCGCACCTTCGCCCGCCGGTCGGCCGTCGGGTCGCTGGTCCTCGGGATGCTCGGCCAGGTCGCCTATCACGTCCTGGCCGCCGCGCACGCCAGCCGGGCCCCGTGGCCGGTGGTCGTGCTGGTGTCATGCCTGCCAGTCGTGACGCTCGGCTTCGGCGCCGCGCTCACCCACCTGCTGCGCCCGGCACCCGAGCCCGCACCCGAGCCGGAGCCCGTACCTGATGCCGTACCCGAGCCGCCAGCCGGGCTCAACGGGCACGGCCACGCAGCCGCCGAGATGTTCGCCGGCGAGCTGTCCCGAGGAGAGGTTCCGGGTATCCGGCGTATCCGCCGGGAGATGCATCTCGGCCAGCCGAGGGCACAGGAGGTACGCGGCTATCTCAGCTCGCTTGCCCGAAACCTCCGAACAAGCCCCGCGGTGAAGGAGAACGATCGAGGATGAGGGCCACCATGAGAACCGCACTGGCCGTCCTGCTGGCCGCGCTGGCCCTGGCGGCCTGCGGAAGACAGGCACCGGCCGCCAGCGCCCGCAGCCAGCCGCACCCGGCCGTGACGGTGAAGTGCGGGCTGATCAAGTGCTCGCACGGGCGGGTGGGGCAGCCGTGCTCGATCGCCGGGTATCCGGGGATCATCGTGCAGGTCTCGGCCACGGCGCTCGGCTGTGACCCCAAGCCGGGCTCGTTCCAGTCGCAGCCAGCGGCGTCCCCGTCCTCGGCGCCAGCGCCGGTATCCACGGCCGCCACGGTCACGGGAACCTGCGTGATGGGCTACGAGTGGACGCCGAACAGCACGAATGCGGCCTCAGGTACGTTCGTCGCCGGGCCTCCTGCCGCGGAGACCAGCAACGGTGACTCAGCCCTGGCGTACCAGGTCACGCTGACGAACAGCTCAGGCAGTACCGCCGATGTCGGCGGGTTCGCCGTCGCGTTCTACTCAGGCGGCACGGAGGTCGGCTCCGACCAGGAGCAGGCCACCGGGCTCATCACGCAAGGCCAGTCGCTGAGCTGGACTGTCATCGAGGACCAGACAGTCCACGGGTACGGTGACGACCCTGACCAGGCACTGGCGCAGACGGGCAGCATCCCGGCCAGCGGCACCACATGCAGCTTCGTTCAGTGGAGCGCCCCGTAACGGAGCTGAGCATGCGAGCGCCCCGCTGGCTACGACTGGCGGGGCGCCTCGCTATGCTGCTTAGTGGTAATCCCGCAGGTGCGCAGCCCTGGCCTGCTCAGCTTCCTGCTGAGTCGGGTAGGGTCCGCGGATCGCGCGAAGCTCAGGCGTAAGGTCGCTCAGGATATTGCCCCAGCGGTCGCCGCAGAGCCCGCAGACAACGTCCCATTGATCCGGGGCAGAGCCCTGCGCGAATAACGATCTTTTCGTGGATGCCGTGGTTTCGGCTACCCAGACAGTCGCGCATACCCATCAGGAGGAGAAGATCGCCGCGCTCCGCAACGCCGTGCTCAACTCGGTGGCCCCGGACGCGCCCGCTGCGGACACCCAGGCCATCTTCCTGAACCTGATCGACCGGTTCACGCCCTCGCACCTGCGGCTCCTGACGCTCTGGGACGACCCCCCGGCATGGTTCACATCGCACGGGCTGACCCCGCCGCAGGCCGCGATGGCCGGGAGCAGAACACAGACCGTGGAAGCCGGCCTGCCGGAGATGCGGGACCGGAAAGACTTCTACCTGCTCATCGCGGGCGAACTCGGCTCAGCACAGATGCTCACGGCCAGCCTGCAAGGAATGGTGTCCGGCAGGGCACTGATGGACCGGCTCACCACCGGGTTCGGCAGGCAGTTCGTGAAGTTCATCAGCCCCCGCACCGGGTATCCGGTCGGGCCAGCCTGACCAGCAGCGCAACCACGGTACGGCACGATGCTGGCTCACCAGTACCGTCCCAGGCTGTCAAACGCGCTAGCCGACGTCTGACTGGTCAATTGCCTTCCTCAGTGCCGGTGGCAGCAGCACCCTTTTGACACGGCGCCGTCGGAATATGCGCCAGCTGAAATTCGCGTCGATCAAGTTGCGCATCGCAGCATCGGCTTCGGCATGCGTCTTCCGGGCGCCGTCCAGCCACCCGCGATTGTCTCGGTTAGCCTGCATGTCCGCCACCGCCCAGTGCGACGCCTCAAATGCGTTGGTGACCTTTACTTCTGCGGCCTGGGCCAGCTCCCGGACGTGCCGTCGCGGGTTCCCGGCACTGACAACGAGCAGCCGCTCGCGGGCCGTGTCTAGCTGGCGCTGCAATTCCGTCCACTTTGCGGCCTCGGCCGTCGCGTCGGGGTTGAGGTTTATTGTCACCCTCTGCGGGTTCACGCGGTCGAGAAGGAGGACCGCCGGGCCAAAGGCCTCCGCGTCGGCAGACTGGCGTGCCCTGCGCAGCCCGAGGTAGGCCAGGACCGCAGGGATGCCCGCACCGATAAAACCGCCGACCAGAGCACTCCAGTCCATCTCGCTAGTGTCCCCTCGCCAAGCCCGGCGCCGGGTACTTAAGTCGAGATGACGGCTCGCCAGTTCGCCAGCCGTGCCTTGTTCAGGTCGTCTGCGCTGCCACGCAGCCCGGAGACATCCTCCAGGTTGGACGCGCCGCCGTAGGCGGCCTCCATCGCCGAGCCCCGGCGGGCAGTCAAATCAGGGAGCCCCGGCGGACGAGGAGCGGCGGGCTGCCGGGCAGGTCCCAGGTCACGCTGACGGCGCTGCGGACGCGGCGCGGGAACGCGCTCACGTCAGGGGGGCCGAGCGGTACCAGCGTGGCCGTCTGGACGATCGCCCCGGCGGTGTGGGACAGCCGCAGCGGGGTGCCCGCGACCGGGATGCTCGTGGCTCCGTCGGCCCCCGACGTCTTCAGCACCTCCGCGCCGCCGCCGGCCAATGGCGCTGGCTGAGCATGACGACGTCAGCAAGGCCATCAGAACGTAGCTGCTAAGCGGCCCGGCCAGGAGGCGCTGTCCGGGTCGTGGCGCGGCTTGTGGCCAGCGTGACCGGCAGCCAGGGTGCTGGCAGGAGACCGTCAGGTGCCCGCGGCCGGGCTCGGCTTTCGCTGGCCCGCAGTCACAGGGCATGAACGATCGCCCGGCCAGGGCCCCACGGATGCCCGTAATGGCAGGATTCAGGCTAGATCCACCATGCAGGCCGCCGCACGTCCATCGCGGCATTAGAACACGCGAGCGATTGCGGCGCTACGGCCGGCGCGCAGCTAGGGCAGAGGGTGCGGCACCTGACAGGAGCACGTCCGGCCGGGGAGGCCGTGCCGGATGTCGCGGCATGGCACAGGGCCGTGCTCGTGGCGGCCATCGAGAAACCTGCCCGCTGAATGAAGCTCGTCATGTAGCCGCACCGCTTCGGCGTCAGTCGCGGGCTGTATCTCGGTCCCGGTGTGAAATCCACGGATATGCGACGCGGTGTCTGCCAGCTCGGCCATTGCCGGGAAGTCGCGCAGCTCCGCCGGCTGGTCCTCGTCAGGTAACTGATTCATGACGGCGGATCTTACTCGCCGTGAATCATGTAAGACAATTAGTGACGTCGGCCGGAGCCAGCCGCCGGGAGCCTCGCGCCGCGTCCCCAGCATCGCGGCCGGGCTGCCGACCCTACCCTTGCGGCCGGTTAGCGAATCCGCAGGTAAGCGCCATGTTCGGGACCAGTCACGGATACCTTTGCTGCTGGCCCGGACGGGCGTCCGCGAGCAGGGGGAACGGCATGAAGAAGATCACGGCTCTCGCAGCGTTAGCCGCCCTGGCCATCGCGGGATGCGGCAGCACGGCTGCGAAGCCGCCAGCTGCCGCGGCGGCTAAGCAGAGGGTACTGACCTGCAGCCAGCTCAACCCGGACGGGGCAGTGGCGAAGGTCGTGGCCGACATGCGCAGCCAGGATCACCTGGTGGCCGAGATGAGCAGCACCCTGAGCGCGTACAGCAAGGACCACATCGTGTGGGGCGCCTGGGTGCCCCCTGGCCTCTACGCCCAGGACCTCAGCAATGCGCTGGCTGACGAGGAGAACTGGGCCGTCGCCAACACGCACAGCAATGGTCATCCCACTGGCAGTGTCGATATCAGCTGGCCGAGCAACCCGCCACCGCTCAGTGGCGATGCCGGCCGGTTCAACGATGAAGGGTCGGTGATCAACTCGAACCTGGTCTTCGACCCCAATGACTGGACCCAGTTCACGCAGGACGTTGCAGCGCTCCAGAGCGACTGCGGCTGGTAGCGATCTTCCTGAAAATCACGGGTGCGCCGTGCCCTATCCGCCCTGCAAATACGGGCTGCGCGGCACCCCGTCACCCGCAGCGGTCACCGTGGCCAGCGCGCCGCTGGAGTGGGCATTCGCCCAGCGCCTGCACCGGGATGGCTGAGGAGGTAGGCGGGCCCGACACGCGGGCTAGCTCGGCGGAGGAGCCGCCCTCGATCAGGATGAGCTGGTCGGCTGCCACCCCGGAGACTTCGCGTGGCAGTCCATCTCCGCCGCTTATGATCATCGCTAAGCATCGAATCGACGAGGATCGCTGCAATACCCGCTGCTCTGGCTGCTTCTGCTACCTGAACTGCGGATGCGTGCTTCGACGACCATTGGGAAGGTGCTTGCGCCGGGCCGCCTGCCCGCTATGCTTAGCGACACCTAAGCATCAGGGAGGGCCCAATGCACAACCAGCCAGAGACCGACCCCCGTGAGTCAGGGCGGAAAGGTGGCCTAGCTCGGGCGAGTCGGCTGCCAACGGAGACCCGCAGCGAGATCGCCCGCCGAGCCGCGCAGAAGCGTTGGGGCACGACTGTCATGCAGGCGGAACACGCAGGCGACTTGAAGATCGGCGACTTGACGCTGGGTTGCGCCGTGATCGATGACGGCACCCGCGCAATCCGGATAATCAGTCAGAGCACCATGCTCAGGGCTCTGGGCCGGTCCAGTCGTCCCAAGAGTGGAGATGCCGGAACTGTTCTGTTCGCAGACAACCTGAAGCCATTTGTCTCGGCAGAACTAGCCGAGACCCTCCGCGAGCCAATCGCCTATCGCACGCCCAACGGCACGCGCGCCCTGGGGTTCCCAGCGGAGATCCTGCCGCAGATCTGCCAGGTCTACCTAGAGGCCAGGCGGCAGAAGCCGAGCCCGCTGTACTACAACCAGAAGCCCGCCGCCGTCGCAGCCGAGATTCTCGTCCAGGGCCTGGCGCAGGTCGGGATTACCGCGCTTGTCGACGAGGTCACCGGCTATCAGGACGCGCGAGCCAAGAATGCATTGACGCGCCTCCTTGAGGCATATATCGCGAAGGAGCTGCAGCCTTGGGTTCGGACCTTTCCCGAGGACTTCTACCAGCAGCTATTCCGGCTGCGGCAGTTGGAGTACCCAACAGGTACTGTCAAGCGCCCACGGTACTTCGGCCAGATCACCAACGACATCGTGTACAAGCGCATCGCGCCCGGAGTGCTGGCTGAGCTTAAGCGGGCTCAGGTCAAGGATGATGCTGGTCGCCCAAAGTACAAGCTCTTTCAGCATCTCACCCAGAACGCTGGGTATCCCAAGCTTAGGGAGCATCTCGGGTCAGTTGTCACGCTCATGAAGCTGAGCACAGACTGGGATGACTTCCGCAATAAGCTTGATCAAATTCACCCTCGCTTCGGCGCCACAATGTTGTTGCCATTTGACGAGATTAGCGGCGACGACCCCGGCACCGGGCTCTAGCACCAAGTGGGGGTGCTCATATCTCCCCGTCATCCTCGTAGGCGCCGAACCCAGGTGAGTGGGTCGCCGCCATTAGGCGCCTGTGCACAGGTCGGCCGACAGTATTGAGCCGGGACTGTCGGCGTGGTGGTGAGCGAGCGGTTTGCTGGGTCATGCCCCGGCCGGCACCAGATCGCCTGGCGGCCACGATCGCGGCCCGGTCCCAACGTCCATCTGGGCGATTGGAACACGTATGCGAGTGCGGAGCAGGCCAGCTCGTGAGTATCCCGGTAGTCGTCACCCCCGGCAGCGGGCAGGTCTACCTTTGCTGCTGGCTGGAAAAGCGTGCGCGAGCGGGGGGAGATGCAGGACGATGGGGAAGATCGCGGCGCTGACCGGATTAGCCGCCCTGGCCATCGCAGGCTGCGGCGGCAGCACTCCTGCGGCTCAGCCCGGACCAGCCAGCCCCTCAGAAGCCCTTGCATCCAGCCATCCGCCCAGCGTGCCAGGCCCCGCACCTGCGGCGGGCGTGGCATGCCAGCGGTTCCGGGCGGCGACTTCGGCTGAGGCCAGGTCGGATCCCGCCGGCACCGACATCGCGTCGATCAAGGCGTACGGGGACGCGCTCATCCGCGCTACCAGGCCGCTCAACAGGGCCAGCCCGGACCCGGATCCCGCGCTCGCCAGCGCTCTCGGCCTGGCTGGCGCCGCCAACCTCGCCATTGCCGTCGGGTACGCACCGCACGGGCTGCAGAAGGCATACCAAGTGGCCACCAGCGCCGTTACCGCGGTAGGCCGTAAGTGCAAGGCGCTGGGCTACTGAAGCCGCGAGCCGCCTACCGCTCCTGCCGCTCGCGGAGCTGGCTGCTGATCGTCCCGGCGCCGCCGACCGCCAGCCCGGCCTGGAGCTGGGCTGCCAGCCGCCGGGCGATCACCATCCGCTCGGCCTTCGGCAGGTCACGGTAGCTCGGCGGGATCTTCTCCGTGACCACCTTCGCGGTGCGCGTCATCGCGGGCCAGCTCCTGTCAGTTGCTGAGGAAACTCTTGTCCAGGGTGTCGGCGCTGCCAAGGTCAGCTGTGACGCTCTCCAGGTTGCCGGCCCCGCCGTAAGCCGCCTCCAGCTCGCGCCGCGCCCGGCCGGCCGTGACGCTGGCGCAGGACGCCGCGGCGGCAATCTCGGCGTCCAGGCGGCCGGAGTCCTTCAGAATCTCGGCGCGGGCTCGCGCGCCCGCAGCGCTAGGCGTCATCGGCACCTCGCTAGTGCGTCCTGGGCGTGAATCTAGCTTGCCGGCGGCGGCTTGCCCAACCGCTGGCACGCCTGTGACCTGCAGGCTTGCAGGCTCAGGGAACAGCCGGGGAACACGCCGCGATGCCTCGTTCAGCTGGTGCGACGGTGGATCAGCTGTGCTGACTCGGCGGGCGAGGTGCGCTCCAGCAGCCAGCCGGCCGCCGAGACGTTCTTCCAGGCGTCTTCGAGCAGGATCGAGGCCCGCTCCTCGCCGCCGTTGTCCAGCCAGCCGGCCATCTGGGCCAGCGTCTCCTCGATCCGGACCAGCTCGGCCAGCGCTGCCCGCCGGTCCTCGCGGGTGAGGTCGTCAGCCATCAGGTTCCTGCCCGCCTTCGGCCTGCGGAGCGCACGCCGGGCACTCGAACAGCCGCAGGTCCCGCGCGATGATCCCGATCGAGCGCCGCACTCCCTGCTGCTCCATGGCCGCCTGCACCTGGCGGACGCTCAGCCCGTCCTGGCAGCGGAGGCGGTGGGCCAGCCAGCGGGCCCGGTTGCGCTGCGCCCTGGGCATGTGCCCGCCGACCGGGTAGAGCTTCCCGTCGCGCCCGCGGATCACCTCGACCACTACCGCACCGTTCACCAGGCCATTGTGCGCGCCGAGCCGGACAGCTCATGATCGCCCCGATCCGGCCGGAGGTTGCCAAGCCGCTGAGCCGGCATGCCGCGCGAGGCAGCAGGGCGCCTCCTGACCCCTCCCGGACCCCGTTCACGTACCCCTCACCCCGCTGACTGGCTGGCATCTCGCGGGATCTGAGCGCGGGAACGTTCTCAGTTCCCGCCGTCCCGCCGTTTTCACTATCTGACCTGCAGTGGGACGGTTGGAAGCTTTTTTCCGAACCTCAGCCCTATAGGGCGGCGGTAGGCCGTTTACTCCTCTCTTATAATAGTTATTTCCAAATAAAAGTTCCAAAGTTCCAACACAGAGATGTATCACCAGGTCAGAGGCCATATTGAGGCAGGAACTTCATCTTCAGGAGGTTCCATGAACGTTCCACGAGGTTCCGGCGTCTTCATCGTCATGACGATCCCTGCGGGAAGATCAGGCCGGTGAACCGGTAACCGTCCGACTTCTTCACCGGGTACCTGCGGCCGACGATGGCGCTGAAGGTCTTGCGGCCGAGCGGCTGGCGGATGCCCTCGGTGCTCTCGCACCACATCCGGTAGGCGCTGTAGAGGTAGTCGACCTTCACGCACTGCCGGACGCTGACGCTGTCAGCAGCGGCCTTCGCCAGCGAGCCGAGGTCGATCATCTCCTCGACGCACTGCAGCGCGTCCTCGGTCTCGTCGGCCAGGTGCTCGCGCTCGGCGATCATGGACGCCGGCAGCGGCGGCATGCCGTACCAGGCCTGCCTGGCGATGCAGCTCACCAGCAGGGCCAGGATGCCGGGCAGCTCGGCGTTCAGCCGCTCGGGCAGCAACTCGTCCATCTGGTCGTAGCCGCGGGCGAAGCGGATCACCTCCTGCCTGCCCATGAACGCCTCGTCGGAGGTGGCGAACCGGATCGGGTTGTTGCTGCCGATGAACGGCGTGCACTGCGGCGTCCACTGAGACGCCTTCACGTACTTGTCCCCGGTGCGCTGCGGGTCGCGCCCGGTCAGATCCTTCATGTAGCCGGTGTCGTAGCGGCCCATCGGCTCCGGCTCCTGGGAGTAGACCATCCGGGCGCCGCGCAGGGCATCCGCCCGGAACCCGGAGTCACTGACGTGCTTGGCCAGGAACGTCTGGACCGGCACCGTGATGGCATAGCCGCCGCCCAGCCGCTGCATCAGCCTGGCGAAGATCGACTTGCCGGAGTCGCTCTCGCCGATCAGGTTGACGAAGCCCTTCCGCGGCATCTCCCCGAACAGCGCGCAGGCCGTCCGCCACAGCAGCCATTCTCGCTGCGCCCTGTCCGCGACCGAGGTCTCCAGGAAGCGCTCGAACGCCGGGCACGTCGCGGACGGGTCATAGGCCAGGCCGGCGCCCGCCCGCTTCGTCACCAGCCGCTCCGGGCTGTTGGGCAGCAGGTCGATCCGCCCCCGGCTGGCGATGATGGCCTTGTAGCTGATCCGGCCGTTGTCCAGCACGATCTCGCCGGTCTCGGTGTTGAGCTGTTCCTCGTCCACGCCGCAGGTCCGGCCGAGCTGGCGGATCAGCGCGGCCTGGCCGTTCTCCGACCAGAGCCGGGTCTTGTAGGCGGCCTGCGCCTTCCACTTCTCCATTTCCTCGGCCTCCTTCCCGGCCAGCTCGTCCTTGGCCTCTGTCTTGTCCCTGGCCGCGGCCAGGGCCAGGTCCGGGTGCTTACGCGCGACCGCGGCGCTGACTCGCTGGCGCACGCGCTTCATAGCTAGCTCGTACATCCCGGCCAGCCACTCAGCCAGCCCCGCAGCGAAGCCGGCTGGCTGGGCGGCGTAGACCGCGCCGTCGTGCCGGTACCAGGTGCCGGACTGAGCGCCGCAGATGATCGGCCAGCCGCCGTCTTCGTGCATCTGCTCAAGCAGGCGCACGGCGGCCAGGTCCGAGACCGGCATCTCTGCCTTCGTGGCCGCCAGGTGCAGCTCCCCGTGCTCCCACAGGGCCAGGTACTCCCACTCGAAGGGCTCGCCGCGCTGCGGACCGGTGTCGCGCGTCCTGACGAGAGTGTTGTCATCAGCCAGTCCTGCCTCGGCCGCCTGCTCTGCGATCCCCTTCACATGCCCGTTCCCGTTCACCTCGGGCCTGGGGCCGTGGTTCAGGGTCACGATCTGCTCGGCCTGCTCGGGGGTGTGGACGCCCTCGCTGACTAGCTGGCGGACGCGGCGGTCCCACTCTGCGGCGGTGACCGCCTGCGGCCCGGTCATGACGTGATCCGCCCGGCACTAGCCAGCCGGCGTGCCATGGCCGGGCATCCGCGCCCGTGCACGACCATCAGCAGCGTGGTGTCCGGCCCCGCCACCACCAGGCGGCTGTCACAGTCGCCGCACTCGACAGCCGGGGCCGCAGCGCCGGGCTGCGTGAGCTTGCCGTTGGTGAGCAGCGGCTCGGCCGGATCGTCCGCGCTGAAGGTGTGCGCGATCACAGCGGGCTGCCACGGCAGGCCGACCGCCCACCGGCCGGGCGCGACCTGGCGCACCGACGCGCCGCCAGCCGCGCTCACGCTGACTCCCCGCTCCGGCGCCGCAGCGCCTGCCGCATCATCGGGCAGGTCGGCTCGTGCTGGAAGATCACCGCGGCGTGATAGCCGTCAGGCGGCCTCGTGGTGGCGGGAACGGCGCAGCAGTCTGGACAAGGGCGGACCGGGACGAGCCTGCAGGCCGACTGCAGCTCCCTGGTGATCACGCTGCCCGCGGCCGGCTCGCCGAGGGCGTGCATCAGCAGCACGGTGTAGGTGCTGACAGCACTGGCGGCGTTACGATCGTCCATGTCGAGCTAACTTCCTTCAGGTCGACGGGTCAGGTTGGGGCGCCTTCGGTAAGCGCCCAGAACGGAGCGATCCCGGCTCCCGCGGCTGGTCCGCAGGGGTCGGGATCGTGATCTTCGGGGAATGGGGCTGCTCGGCCGGCCTCTGATCGGCGCCCCGGTGTCCGCCCGGCGCGCTCGGGCCCGGCCGCTGGAGCGGCGCCGACGGCTGCTCATGCCGCCCCGCCTGCGCTCCGCACCCGCCGCAATGCAGGTCCGGGAGGCCGGCCCTGACCTGCGCCGTTGCGGCCTGCTGGCACGGTGATTGCTCCGCCGGCCACGCCGAGGTAGGCCCATACCGTCGCAGTGACCACCCGGTACTGCAGGCCGAGCCTGTTGACCCTGATGCCGAGCGCGGCCAGCTCGCCGCCGCGGTGGCAGGCACGGATCGTGGGCTCGGACACGCCCAGGCACTCAGCGAGCGTGGCGAGCGTGATCACGGGCGGCAGCGCCAGGATCTCGGCGCGGCTCATCTGACGGGCACTCATGCAGGCACCCGTGCCTGCTGGAGCAGCCAGGTGACGGGGATGCGCCAGTCTCCGGCCCTCGTAGCGGGGATGCTGCCGTCTGTGATGCGGCTGCGGATGGTCCGCGGGTCGACGCGCAGGATCGCCGCCGTCTCGTTCACGGTGGCGAAGTCGCGGCCTTCAAGGCCTGCGACCGTGGTCACCTCACTCTGACGATCGATCACGATGCCCTCCTGAGCATCCGTTCGCGGACCCAGCCGCGGCAAGTCGCCGTCCGGGCATCGTGATCTTGATCATCGCGTCCGCACCCGCAAGCGGTGTGCGTCCGGCATCAGCATACACACGCGGATGAGCAACGCAACATCGGAGGTCAGAGGCATATCCGGAGCATCTGTCAACACCCTGGTACGCATCTGTCAACACCCCGGTACGACTTCAGTACGGCGCTGGTACGCTGACAGCATGGAGGATAAGGCACGCGAGAACCGCGCCAGGCGAGCCGCGGAGCGGCAGGGCTTCACGCTGCGCAAGTCGCGCACCAGTGATCCGCTGGCGCTCGATTACGGCTGGCATATCCGTCGCGGCAAGCGCGAGGTCGCGCACCTGCGGGATTTCAGCCAGCTAGAGCGCTGGCTGGCCGATCCCGCGAGCAGAGAACACGATCAGGAGGAAAGATCACGATGATCAAGCCCTACAGGGCATGTAGCTGCCGGGAGCCGGCGGCAGCCGGGCCCGACGGCAGCCGGGCCCGACGGCAGGCACAGGCCCGGCAAGCTGCTGGGCACCAGGTGTGACGACCTGGCAAAGAAGAATCACGGCGCCTGGTACGTCAGGTACGAGGCGCCGGCTGACGCTGACGGCCGGCGCCGCCAGCCCCGCCTCGGCCCGTATGCGACCGAGAAGGCGGCCAAGGACGCGCTCGTGGACGTACTCGGCCAGGTGGCCGCCGGCACGCACACCAGCGACCGCAACACCCGGCTCGGCGAGTACCTGGACCGCTGGCTGGGCTGGCGCGAGCCGGAGCTTAAGCCCCGCACGCTGGAGTCCTACCGCGAGGCCTTCGAGCTTTACTGGAAGCCAGCCCTCGGGCATGTGCGGCTGGCCGACCTGTGCGAGAGCCACATCCGTGATGTCCACGCTGCGATGCGGAAGATCAACACCCCGGCCGAGGCAGGGGACAAGTCCGAGCTACTGCGGCGCCTGCTCGCGGTACGCGCCACGGTGCCGCACCTGCCCGGCCAGCGCGTCCGCACGGCACCGCTGTCGAAGGTCAGGATCAAGCGCGTCACGGCACCGCTGGTGACCGCGCTGAACCAGTGCAAGGCGCTGCCGGTCAACCCGGCCGACGGCATCGGCGGGAAGGCGAAGAAGACCAAGCCACTGGTGTGGACCGTCGCGCGAGTCGAGCAGTGGCGGAAGACCGGCAGGCGGCCGGCACCGGTCATGGTGTGGACCGCGGCGCAGTGCGGCGCGTTCCTCGACTCGATCGAGGCTGAGCGCCTGTACGCCGCCTACCACCTGGTGGCCTACTACGGCCTGCGACGGGGTGAGCTTGCGAACCTGGACTGGTCGGACCTCGACCTGGCCACCCGGCACCTGCACGTCCGCGATGACGTCAAGTCAGAGGACAGCGACCGCGTAGTGGTCATTGACGAGAGCACGGCGGCCGTGCTGGAGGCGTGGCGCGAGCACCAGCTCTTCGAGGCGCTCGAATGGGGCGAGGCGTGGCAGGATTCCGGCCGCGTCTTCACCCGCGAGGACGGCTTGCCGCTGCGGGCTGCCAGCCTGTCCGAGCACTTAGAGGTGCTCCACCGCCGGGCCGGCCTGCCCCCGGTCAGGTTCCACGACCTGCGTCACGGCGCGGCCACGATGCTGCTGACCGCAGGGGTTGAGCCGAAGGTGATCAGCCACATACTCGGCCACGCGACGGTCGCTTTCACGATGGACGTCTACACCGAGGTCGCGGAAGAACTGGCCGAGTCCGCGGCCATCGCAATCGCGGCCTACGTGCCGCGCAGGGCAAGGCGGGAGGCCGCGTGATGACCCGATGTGCCATCAATGTGCCATCCCGGCCCAGTTCGATCTTGGAAACGGCCCTCAGGGCAGCCGGGCACTCACCGTCCATGACGGTGTTCCTGCTGGTGGCGGAGGCGGACGGGAATCGAACCCGCCGACGGCGCTGCGCGTCGTCCGCCGGTTTTGAAGACCGGGGGGGCCACCAGGCACCCTGACGCCTCCGGGATGAGACCTTATCGGC
>Ga0307373_10009772_pt1 | contig 14250 bp, 11 predicted proteins | sample OX2MG_FD_202534 | JGI IMG/M metagenome (GOLD analysis project Ga0307373, IMG submission 202534) | Soil microbial communities from Risofladan, Vaasa, Finland - OX-2 | ecosystem: Environmental > Terrestrial > Soil > Coastal area > Acid sulfate soil | place: Finland: Risofladan, Vaasa | collected... | reverse complement strand
ACCTAAAAGGGAAGACCGAAGATGTGCTTGACATTCGGAAAGAGTCTGTTGTGTGAGCAGTCTCCATATTCCTATTTGACACGCTGTGATGGAATGAACACTTATTGAGTCGGAAGTCTGTGCGCTGTTGTACCGAGCCGGATGCGGATAGGGAAAGTTTGAAGTTATGGAGGCAGCAAATGAATCGTTGGACTTCACAGATCATCCGTGCAGGTTTTCTGGTGCTGTGCCTAATTGCCTGGAGTTCCAGCGCACTCTGGGGACAAAACCTCGGGTCATTGCAGGGTACAGTTACGGATCCGACCAATGCTCTGGTCGCCCGCGCAAAAGTCGAAATCATAGATAGCGCCACGGCAGTCACTCGCACCGAGCAGACCGACGCCACCGGAACGTTCAGCTTCGGCCAGCTCCCGCCGGGGACCTACCGCGTGCAGGTCACAAAAGATGGATTCAAGACTTTTGTGCAGCAGCAGGTAGCCATCCTAGTGGCCACGCCCACCACGCTCAACGTACGACTCGCTGTGGGCGCGGTGACCGAACAGGTGACTGTGGAGTCAACTGCGACTCCCACCCTAAACACTGAAGACGCAACCGTCGGTACCGCGTTTGATCCGAAACAGGTGGAAAGCCTGCCCTTTCTGGCACGCAACGTGGTGAACTTGCTGACGCTTCAGCCAGGAGTTGTTTTCACGGGGCAATCAGACACCGATCTACTGTCCATGGGCGCGAACCAGGGCTTGGATATGCGCGAAGGGTCGGTGGACGGAATTCGCGGCAATCAGACGAACGTAACGGTGGACGGTGTCGACGCTAACGATTGGCAAAATCAATCGCCCTTCACCAGCGCGCTGCCCATCACGCTTGATTCCGTCGAGGAATTCCGGGTTACGACGACGAATGCGAATGCCACGGATGGCGGAGTGAGCGGCCCGCAAGTGGCGCTGCTGACGAAGTCCGGCACGAACAAGTTTCATGGCAACGTGCGCTGGTACTATCGCACCAGCGGCACGGCCGCGAATCCATTTTTCAACAACCAGACTGGGCTGGCGCGCCCGAAGCTGCAGCGCCAGATCCCCGGCGGCTCGCTAGGTGGCCCGATCAAGAAGGATCGCCTGTTCTTCTTCCTCGATACTGAGGAACGTCGCGAGTCAAGCACGGAATCCGCTGGTCCGCGCAACGTTGCTTCTGATGCTTTGCGCGATGGCGTGCTTGTCTACCAATGCCAGAACCCCGCCGCCACTCAGTGCCAGGGCGGCACCGTGAATGGACTGACAGGACCGCACACGATTCCCGCCGGGGCTTTTGGTCTGACGCCGGCGCAATTTCAGTCGCTCGATCCGGCTGGAGCCAGCGGCGGCGTAAATCCAGCCATGATCAGCTATCTGAACTTGTTTCCCCACGGCAACGATCCTGCTGTATCGCTGGATAATGGCCTGAGCTTTAACGCGTTCGTGTTCAATGCAGGCATACCGCGTACCAGCGCCATCCAGACAGCGCGCGTCGATTACAATCTGACGCAAGATGGACGTCATACAATTTTCGTGCGCGGGTCGATCGGCGACTACCATGTGGCGCTGACGGATGCGCAATTTCCTGGCCAGAACCCTGCTTCGGAACTGCTGAACAATAGCAAGGGCATCGCAGTGCAGTATCAAGGGCAGTTCGGCTCGAATATAACAAACACAGTTCGCTATGGGTTCACGCGGTTGGGCGTCGAGCTGACGGGGCAAACCGGGGCGTCTTTCCAGGCGAGGTCCTTCGACACGCTCGTGTCGTTCAACCGCGGCAATAGCCATCGCACTCCGGTTCATGAGATTAACGACGATCTCGCGTATGTTCACGGAGCACACACGTTCCAATTCGGAGGATCGGTGACCTTCATCCGCAACCAACGCACGGATTTAGGTCTTTCCTTCCCCGCCTATGTGATGAACAACGGGTTCTGCGTGTCGCTGTGCGACAATATGGTTACAGCGATTAACAGTGGAACCACATTCCCGGCCGTTGGCAACGCGAACCTGTTCGAACGGGCCATGATGGCACTTACAGGTTCAATCACGGAGGTGAATGCTTCCTTCCTGGCTGACCCCAAGAGTGGGTCGGTCTTTCCGCAAGGCACACCCGAGCAGCGGCAATTCAATGAGAATTACTTCAGTTTTTACGGTCAAGATAGCTGGCATATGCGGCCATCTTTGACTCTGACTCTGGGTCTTCAATATGGCTACGAAACTCCGCCTTGGGAAGCGAATGGTTTCGAGGTGGCCCCGTCATTTGACATCGAGCAATGGTTCCAACAGCGCGTGAAGAATATGAACAACGGCATTCCATCCTCTGCGTCGCCGCTGCTTTCCTGGAACCTTGCGGGAAAGGCGAACGGTGGCAGGAATTCCTGGTATCGGCCGAACTACAAAGACTTCTCTCCTCGCCTGGCGTTGGCCTATGCGCCGAATTTTTCGGATGGCGTCGGGCGGTTTCTGTTTGGAGAAGGAGGGAAAACTTCTATTCGGCTGGGCGCCGGGATGTTCTACGATCGCATTGGCCAAGCCCTGGCATTGGATAGCGATCTAAATGGTTCGCCGGGAACGGCGACATCCTTGGCCGACGGACCGCAGCAATTCGACCTCGCAACTGCGCCACGTTTTTCGGGGACGTGCAATGCTACAGGGGCGTGCACGGGGCTGCCGCCGCTTTCACAATTCTTGTCCGGAATCCCCACGACGGGTACATTCCCGTTCACGCCAGTGGCCAACGTCAGCAACGCAGGGTTCGCTGTGGATCCCAACTTGCACACGCCGTATTCGATTCACTTCGATGCTTCGATCCAGCGGGAGCTGCCCGGTAAATTCGTAGTGGATGTGGCTTACGTTGGCACTCTGGGGCGCCGATTGCTGGGGAAGCAAGACTTCGCTCAATATCTCAACCTTCGCGATCCACAGTCGGGAACAGACCTGTGGTCTGCGTACCGTCAAGTGGTCAACGTCATAGGGACGCCGGGCAATCCGTCTGTACCCCCGACTCTGTCCACCGGCGAGCCAAACGTGGCGGGCCTCTCGCAGATTGCTGCCATTCCGTATTTCCAAAACTTGATGCCAAACATGGGAGCATTTGACGCAGCATTCTTGTGCGGTGCGGGCGATACAACGTGTACAACGGGATACCAGTCGCTGACGCCGACGCAGGCGTTTTACGCTTTCGTCACGCAAGACACGGTTGCTTCATGGTCTTGCGCACTATTCCCGATTGACACGTTCGTGGGCCCGGGCGGACTACCGAGCCCTTGGAACTCAACGGTTGACCCGTCGGGGACAGGGTTCGTACTCTTTCAGCAGCAGTTCTCCAGCTTGCCAGGGTGGGCGAATGTGTCCAACTCGAACTATCACAGTTTGCAGATTTCGGTTAGGAAAACCGCCGGTCTGGCGACCGTGGGCTTCAATTACGTGCTCTCTCATTCGATTGATAACGCTTCAACAGGAGAGAACGCTGACAATATCCCGGGTACGAATGGTACGCTTAACGGCCTTATCCAGAACCCATTTGACCTCCGCGCAGGACGCGGGTCGTCAGACTTCGACCTGCGTCACGACTTCAACGGAAATTGGGTGATCGATCTGCCGTTCGGCAAGGGCCATCGTTTCGGTGGCGAGGTCGGAAGCGGAATGGACCGGGTGATTGGAGGCTGGGAGGTTACGGGGTTGGCACGGTGGCGCTCTGGTTTTCCACAAACACCGGGCAACGGCTTCAACTTCCCAACGAACTTTTTCCTCACCACACCCGGAACAGTCACTGCGAACATAAGCACGCACGTGGTTCGCAATGTGACCGGGACGGCGAGCCAATGCGCCTTGATCGGTTGCGGCACACCGAACCTGTTCAGCAATCCAGCTACGGCCCTGAATGCAGTGGCCTTCACAATGCCAGGACTCAGCGGATCGCGCAACATTTGGAGCGGGCCGGCTTACTTCAGTTTGGACGCGGGGATCGCGAAAACTATAATGTTGACGGAGAGACAGCGCCTCCAGTTCCGCATGACTGCGTTCAATGTGTTTAACAACGTGAACTTCGCAGATAGCGAGTCGCTGGATCCTACGGCTCCCAACACGTTCGGCACGTTCATTGCCACTGCCGGCCCACGGGGAGCGCCGCGAGAAATAGAGTTCGCGGCCCGCTTCGAATTCTGAACGAGCCGGGCTCTGGTTGCTTTTGAGGAGGGGACCCCGGCGGAAGAAGCCGGGGCCCCGGTTCCTCATAGGACGTGTTTTCGGTGTAGACTTCCGCTTTCGACCTCCATGTTTTCCGGGCGAATCATTGATCCTTGTGTTGGCATGACTGACTGTTTCAAGAATAAGTTAAATCGCAGAGAACTGCTCCAGGTATCGGCGCTCGCTGCCGGTGCGTTGACTGGCTTCAACAAGATTCGAAGGCCGGAACTGTATCAAAATGGCGAAGCGCAGCTCTTTCGAGGCGGCAGGAAGCTTGGCGTGATTGATTTTACGGAGGAGGTTCCGGTGCCGATGGGTAAGGCATTCGGGACGGAACTCGACGGGAGGATGTATACCGACCTGTCTAGACTGACGCCAGAGAATCGCTCCACGCCCGCCACGGAATTCTACATTCGCACACGCGCCTCGGAACTTCTGGATAGCCAGAAGCCGTGGTCAGTGCGAGTGGATGGACTTGTGGGCAGGCAGATCGAGCTGAGCGTGGAGGAGTTGAAAAGAATGGCGAAGCCGACCGGCTGGCACCTGATGGAGTGCGCGGGGAATGCGCGAAGCGTGCACTTCGGAATGATGAGTGTCGCGAAATGGACCGGCGCGCCGATGACGGAAATTCTCGATAGGGCAAGTATCAAGTCCGAAGCAACCAGCGTGCTCGTATCCGGGTTTGATCGTTACGCAACAAAGTCCGTGAGTTCTGTGCCTGGCGCGAGCTGGATATTCAGGTTGGAAGAACTCAAATCTGCGTTTCTGGCGACCGCTATGGATGGCGAGCCACTCACCAGAGACCACGGAGCACCGGTGCGACTGGTTGTCCCTGGCTGGTACGGCTGCACGTGTATAAAGTGGGTGAATCGGATCACACTGGTGAATGACATGGAAGTTGCTACTTCTCAGATGCAAGAGTACGCCACCAGAACGCTGCAGGTTGGCGTGCCGCGGTTCGCGAAGGATTATCAGCCGGCAACCATCGATCAGGCCGCCATGCCCACACGGATTGAGAAGTGGCTGGTGGGCGGCAAAATCAAATACCGCGTTGTCGGCATACTCTGGGGCGGATCTCGTTTGATCAAGAGTCTAAAAATCCGATTCAATCCAGAGGAGGAGTATGTTCCCGTGGATAGTTTTCAGCAGACCGCCAATGATCCTTGGAGTTTCTGGACACATGTGTGGCAACCAAAAACGTCCGGGACATATATGATTCGCTTGCACGTAAGCGAACCCCATGTTGTAGCGCGGCGGCTGGATGCCGGGTATTATCTTCGAACCGTCGATATCACAGAAGTTTGAGGACACCGCCTTTCGCAAAATCATGAAAAAAGCTGGCCATCGGAACCAAAAAAGAAGTTTGGTACGCCCCGTCGCCCGCTGTGGATTGTGCGCTTTTTGCATTGTAGCTGCGGTCCTGCCCGTCGTGGCACGACAAGGAGCGCACGAAGCAAAAGACAAAATCGGCTGGGTGCCCCGGGAAATTCTGGAGCGACCAGTGCGGCTCCGAAACGGCATTGGAATCGTTCACGAAAAGGTTACTACGTCATCGCCTCAGGCTCAGGCGTTTTACGATCAGGGGCTGGCCTATCTGAACTCTTTTGTGTGGATTGAGGCGGCGCGCTCGTTTAATCAATCCTTGCGGCTGGATCCGTCGCTGGCGATGGCCTATGTAGGGCTGAGCGATGCCTATATCGGTCTGCAAGACGTCCCAGCCGCTCGCGCGGCCTTCGAAAAGGCGCAAGCTCTGGCCGGAAAAGTGACCGCTGAGGAGCGAGCGCTGATCACCATTCGTGCGCGGCAATTCGATTACCTCGAAGACAGCGGCAATCTTCAGAAGTATTTTGCATACCGGCAAGCCATCAGTGATGCGCTGGCCGCCACGCCGACGGACCCTTGGCTTTGGATATTGCGCGGTTTTGCCGACGAAGGGACGCCCTACGCACACGGACAGGGCGGTAAAGTGGACACGATCGCTTTCTATGAAACCGCCTTGGCGCTCTCTGCGCACAACTTCGCCGCACACCATTACCTCGCGCACACTCTGGAAAACCTGGGGCGGACGAAAGAAGCTTTGGAGCAGAGCGAAGCGTACTGCCGATTGGCTCCGGCCATTCCGCATGCCCACCATATGGTTGGGCATGAGCTAATGCGGCTGGGGCGCACAGACGATGCCATTCAGGAGTTCCTCAAAGCAGAAAAATTGGAAGATGCTTACTATCGAGCGGAAAACATCCCTGCTAGATACGATTGGCACCACGCGCATAATCTTTTTCTGCTGGCGATGTGCTATGAATCTCTGGGACAAATGAAAGCCGCCGAACCCGTGTTCCGCGAGGCTTTTTCTTTGCCCGCTTACACGGACTTGGCCGACTTCAACCGCGGGGCGTGGCCGGAGTTTTTGCTAGATCGCGGCCGGGCACAGGAGGCCTTCGATGCAGCGCAAAGTCTGGTCAATAGCCAGTGGACGATGGGACGATTCGCAGGGCATACCCTGGCTGGACGGGCCTTGCTAGCAATGGGACGCCCAGAGGACGCGAAAAACGAGCTGACAATGGCCGAGGAGGAAATGGAGAAGCTGCCCACTTCAGTGATTGCCACACTGCCAAATGTCGGTGACCTCCGCGCCAGCATGCTGCTACAGGAAAAGAGGTGGGATGAAGGCAACGCCTTGATGCATCAAATCGAGGAAAAGATAGTTGCAGTACCCGGCCCAGATGCGTGGATTGACGCGCTGTTTCAGTTGGAATCCATCGCCGAAACCGCGCGGCACTATAACGACTGGGATCTGGCCAAATCGACCGCACTGCGAATGGTTCAACATGATCCCGGATACGCTGGCGGATATTATATGCTTGGCTTAGTAGTGGAGCACGAAGGAAATGTCGCTGCGGCACGCCAGCAATTTGCCACAGCAGAAAAACTTTGGAGCAGCGCCGACCCGGACTTGCCCGAGCTCGCGCGCATTCAGAAGACCCTCGCAGGCCAACGATGATCCTGAGTTGTTGGCGACGGCAAAATGCGACCTCTTCACCTTGTGGCTCACGAGGTCGACCAACGAAAGGCCTGCTCGATACTGAGTTCGCTTGACGACTGGTTGAAAACGTCCTTAAAGGGATTGCGGGTGTTCGATAGACCGCCCGCATGTACTTGCTGTGCATTCAATTCATCGAGTTGGCCGGCCACATGCTGCCGATGATCGCTCCGGTCAGCGCATCCTCGTCGATCTGCTGGATCGGCTCATAGCGTTGTGTCCCTCTCCACTGCCCCAGCAGCCAGCAAGCATTCCGTTCGCTCACTTCGTACTTCGCTCGGGCATGCTCCACCGCACAACAGCGCTGCTCAGGGCTTAGAAATTTCCCTCCGCCACGTCCTTGAGAACCTGCTTCTCCAACGACAGCTCCGCCACCAGCCGCTTGAGATTCGCATTTTCCTTCTCCAGTTCCTTCAGCCGTTTCGCCTGATCCAACTTTAATGGGTACGGGAGTCCTCATCTGATGTTTTACTTTCCCAAGACAGACAGCATGACTTGGGGCGGAGGTCTGCCTGGCTCTCCGGTGATAGTCCATCAAGATTCTCCGGAGCCGATAACCACGTTCGTCATCGGGGTGTCAAAATTTTCGGACGGAACAGCTGCTCCCACGCATGCGCACTGACGTTCGATCTCGGCGAGTCATGACCATGTTATCGAAAAAGGTGACAGGCGTCGCGAAGTGCCTCTGAGCCCACAGTTGCCGTGCTGACACATGCAAACCGACTAGTAGACCGAACTCGTCTTCACTGCGCTGTGACGGGAGGAATCGGACCTTCTAATTTTTGGCCGCTTTGAATCCATTCGGCAGCTCGAAGCGCACTCCCCACTGAGGCATCCGCGAGCATGGCTTCCGGGCCGACCCAATCACCGCAAATCGCCACTTGCTTCATCTTGAGTGCATCAACATCCGGTCGCCCGGCTAAGGTGGGGATTCCGCCATTAGCAACCATGTTTGGTAAGAAGCGAGCAAATTCTGACTCTGTTCGCCAACCTGGAATGACACTGTCTGCAAATTGCTCAAGCTCGCCCCTGGTCGCGCAGTCCTGCGAATTCAAATACTTTCCAACATGGACGAGAGCGGCACCAGAAGGGGCTAATGAGGCCCAACGTGAGTGGACGGAAAAATAAAATGGTGAATCCGCTCCCAATGCGAACCATACTGAACTGTCGGGAATGCGGCGAAGGCCCAAATCTAACAACGCCATGCGAGCCCTTGTCGAAGCCGGCAATCCGTTGGTAGTCAACTGATCGATAGCTCCTCGTGAAACGGCTATGATGATACCCGCTCCCGAGACGCATCGCCCATCTGCCAGCTTCACAGTGCATCCTTCTATTTGCTTAACTGACGCATCTGTCTCAAGCTGAATACCCAACGAGGCAGCCTTCTCCATCAGGCCGGATACAAGCGTTCCCCAGCCGCCGTTCAGATACAGGACACCTTTTGAAAACCCCAGTTGCATTTGGCGAATAGCCGCCTCTGCTGAAATGCACTTCGGTTCTGCACAGTAAGCAGTTAACCGCAACATACTTCGGATGAGCTGAGCTGTGTGTTCTGACAAGGAATTTTCAAGCAGCCAGTCTTCTAAGTTCCCCCGGGCGCGACAAACATCTGTTGACATAATGAGTTTGTAAATTCCTTCTTTTGCAACCGTTTCACGGAACGGCAATCGTTGCCCGTTACGGACGAAGTACGCTAGGCTACCCCAATTCGGTCGATTACCTGAAAATCTAATCCCCCATTGTCGAAATGTCCGGTCCGCAGTCCCGTCGATATACAGGGCATGTGGACCAAAGTTCATCGCAAATCCCTTTTTCAATTGTGTGATGGCTCTGCCGCCAATTGCCGACGATCGTTCATATATGCGGACCCTGTGTTTTTTTTCGGCGAGTGCGATAGCCGCCGAAAGACCCGCGAGGCCGCCCCCAACGACGATATAATCTTGATTCATTGATCATCCCTGCGAAATTAATCGCCATCATTCTCGACAAATCGCTAATATTTCGTCCAATGACTTAGAATTAACAGTCTGATAACATTTGGTTATGGATCTGGAGTTCTCAGAACTTCACGCATTTGTGGTCCTTAGCCCGCGAACTTCACTTTGGCAAGGCAAACTCTTCGGTACAAACCAATTAAGAATGGCCACATATTATTGTGTGAAGTGATGCCAGTCTCCCCACGAAACGTTTCTGCTCCCGTACGGGCCCAGAATACCGAGCCGGTCAGCTACCGAAACTAGAAATGTGATGCCAAGGGCTAAGCGCAGAATCATTCAAGGTTCGTTCATTCGTCATGGGGCGGTAACCAGCTCCTTTCCTTTTTCACCAAAAGCGATGGCGAGGACTCTTGCTGCCCTAGTTGCGCTGGCGCTGCCCGAAGGCAGGTGAACATGACCGGGCGGCTCGTAGAACACGCTCCCAGGCGACAGCACCGCTTCCGGTGCGCCTTCCATGTGAAATCGATACTTGCCGTCCAGGACGTAGCCAAGAACGAAACCAGGGTGATGATGACTCGGCGCAATCAGGCCTGGCGGAAAAGTCAGCTCGAGGACCGTAGCCTGCCAACCTGCCAGAGTGATATTCGGCAGATCCTGCTGGTACAGCGTCCTCATGCCGAGCGCGGAGTGCGCACCGCAGGAAGGAAGAGAAGCGAGGAACGCGTTCGCCAAGCAGAGCTGCCAGAATTCGCGCCGTGTTTTCATGAGTCACAGAGTACATTCAATTTAGTACGATGAGTAGAGCCATATTTGTAAGATCCTTTGTACCAATCTGGCTTAACATTACCTATGCCCAAAGACGTCAGTTCTCTCGAACTCGCGCTGAAAGACCGGCCCCCGCGCGTTGCGTTGAGCCGTTGGCTCTACGAAGAATTGCGACGCGCTATTCTCGACCGCCGCCTCTCTCCCGGAAGTCGCCTTCTGGCGACGCGAGATCTTGCGCTGCAATACGGCGTCTCCCGTGGTTGCTGTGTTCGAGCAGTTGCAGATTGAGGGCTATTTGACCAGCCGGGTGGGGGCGGGCACCCAGGTCAATGCACTTCTGCCTCGAAATGCATTTGCGAAAGCATGTGCGACGCCGAAAATCGGGTCCCTCCCCGCCGCAGTTCGCGGCCTGCGCCTCTTGGATGCCGCGCGTCCCTTTCGGCCTTATGAACCAGCACTGGCAGAATTCCCCATGGACACTTGGGCTCGCGTTACCGGCCGGACGTTGCGTTTCGCGAACCTACCTCTTGACGGGTACATTCACTCTCAATCGGGCCGCGATCCGTTTCGCAGTTGTGAGTCGAGAATCCGTGATCTTCTGAAAAGAGACGCGGACCGTGTTCACTATTTCGGGAGAAGCTGTTTGAGGACTGCCACTATTAAACGGAGGCTCAGGCGAGTATTCAATGCTCAGTTGGATTTCTTGAGCAATCTTATCGTTCCGTAGGAGTGAAGCGACTCGCAGGGCTCCATCCAGCCCGGCTGTCACTCCAGCCGCACTTACATGTTTGCCGTCGATTACCACACGAGCATTCACGGGGATTGCTCCAAAATACTCCAAAAGGTGGAAGGCACCCCAATGGGTGGTTGCCCTTACACCCCGTAGCAAACCGGCTGCGCCACAGAGAAGCGCCCCGGTACAAACTGAAAAGACGTACCGTGCATTGCGCGCCTGCAACCGGATGAAAGATAGTACGGCCTCATCTTCCATCAGATCTTCTTGTCCACTCCCTCCCGGAACCACTAGTAAGTCCAGCGCTGGCGCTTCCGAGAAAGCAATCTCCGGAGTCAAAATCAATCCTCGTATGTCTCGTACCGGATTCCGATCTTTTGCGATGACGTGAAATGTGGAATCTGGAATCCGCGACAAGACCTCGAATGGACCGGTAAAGTCGCTCTGGTCCATGCGGGGAAAAATGAGGGCGCCGATACTGAGGTGTTTCGTAGCTGTTTCAGACATAGAACTGCTCCCGTATTCTCAAACAACCATTCTGACGTCAGTTCGCGTTTTGGCGAAATGGATCAAAGGCTGATGTCTTATCGAGAAAAACCAGGACGGCGACAAGAGAAGTCGGCTTCATGGAACCCCATTCCAGATAGATCGGCAATTAACTGGCATCCTATTCAGAAGAAAATACCGCGCTTGCCCGCGTTCAGCCCATTTGCCTCGTCGTGCTTTCGCGAAGCCGGAGAAGCTGTTTCAGGTGATGCCGTCCGTGCACCAGATGAAGCTTTCTCCACTGTGTCGCAGTCAGCGGACCCAGGATCGGATGGTCGCGCAGCTTTACGTGGCGCCCGAAGCGGGCCTCACACTGCGCGATGATTGCATCCATGGCCGCCATCTTTGCCCCAATCTCGTTTCGCACCTGCTCCGGCGGCAAGCCCCTCGGCTCGGCTATTGCGGGGGCTTTTCGTCGGCCGGGCATGTGGCCCAATCCCACGACCACGAAGGTCAGCAAGCGTTGCCCCATGGATGCCCTCGTCGCTAGCGGCTTGCCGCTTGTTATGACTTTCTCTAATCCGTTGATCGTTCCGGTGTAGGTGAGATACAGATATTCCAACACCTCCGCCGCACACCACTTCCCCGGGAGATGCCAGCTCACTTGCTCGCTGGCCATGCCTTCCACCACTGACTCCAGAGATTGTTTCAACTTGTCTAGGCGGGAATCCATGGCACTACTCTCGCATTTGCGCGCGTTTCAGGTAGACCGGAATCTCTTTTTTGGGTTCAAGAACAACACTAATCATACACCCCCCTGTAGTTTTCCCAGGCAATTGCAGCGTTCAGCTCAACGATCTCTCGTTCCGAGAACTGGTCGCGAAGTTCTTTGAAGAGTTTGTCCGGAACCGCCACAGGTGTGCGGGTCACTGCTGCGGCCAACTGCAGCACCAGCTTTTCTCGCCTGTCGAAGTGCTGACTGGACTCGAAGCACGGCAGGTCGTGGAGCTGCTCCTCTGTAACACCTTCTTTTCTGCCGACGGCAGAATGAAGGTCGACTCAAAAGGGGCATCCCACCATTGCGGCAACTTTGAGCTGGGCTAGCTCTTTCAATTTTGTTGGGACCGAGCCAGGAGACGCAACATATAGGTCCATTTTGCCGGCCAATACAAGCAGCTTAGGATCGTGCGCCCGAATTCGCAAAACAGGCCAGGCGGAAAACGCGGCCTCTGCGCCAGCGCCGGCGGCCGTCGTGAATCGAGCCAAACCAGCGCGGAAGCCGCTGCCGGAACACTTGCCGCGCGAGACGCGGAAGATTCTGCCGAAGCAAACAGCATGTCCGGACTGTGGCGGCGCGTTGAAACATCTCGGTGAAGATGTTTCGGAGATGCTGGAATGGGTTCCGGCGAGCTTCAAAGTCATTCGGCAGGTACGGTCGAAGCTGGCTTGCGGGCGCTGCGACAAGATCGTGCAAGCGGAAGCGCCGAGCCGTCCGATCGCGCGAGGCATCGCAGGTCCGGGACTTTTGGCGCACGTGTTGGTGTCGAAGTATTGCGATCATTTGCCGTTGTACCGGCAGCAAGAGATTTACGAGCGCGAAGGCGTGGAACTGGATCGCGCGACGCTGGCCGATTGGGTTGGCGGCGCGAGCGGATTGCTTCAACCGTTGGTGGAAGCACTGCGGCGTCACGCGGTGAGCGCCGAGAAACTGCACGCGGATGACACGCCGGTGCCCGTGCTGGCACCGGGTCTGGGAAAAACGAAACTGGGGCGGCTGTGGACCTACGTGCGTGACGACCGGCCTGCCGGAGATGCCACTCCTCCGGCGGTGTGGTTCGCCTACTCGCCGGATCGCAAAGGCGAGCATCCGAAAGCGCACTTGAGCAGCTTCACCGGCACGCTGCAGGCCGATGGGTACGCGGGGTTCGACGCCCTTTACGAGAGCGGGTGCATTCGAGAAGCCGCGTGCTGGGCCCACGTGCGTCGGAAATTCTACGATCTGCACATCGCGCACAAGTCCCCGGTGGCTCAGGAAGCGCTCCGGCGCATCGGAGAACTCTATGCGGTTGAAGCCGATATCCGTGGACGGCAACCCGAGGAGCGCCATCGAGTGCGCAACGAACGCAGCCGCCCGCTGCTGGAGTCGCTGAAGCAGTGGCTGGAAGAGATTCTGGTCAAGCTGTCGAGGAAATCGGATACCGCTCAAGCCGTGCGTTACGCGCTGGGGCGCTGGGAAGCCCTCCTGCACTATGTGGACGATGGTCATCTGGAGATGGACAACAACGCCGCCGAGCGCGCGTTGCGCGTAGTTGCACTGGGCCGGAAGAATTACTTGTTTGCGGGATCAGACCGGGGTGGTGAACGCGCCGCCGCGATCTACAGCTTGATCGGTACCGCAAAACTCAATGGCGTCGACCCAGAAACGTACCTACGCGACGTACTCTCGCGCATTGCCGATCATCCGATTAATCGCATCGAGGAACTTCTACCGTGGAATCTCGTCGCGGCTCGACCTGCTGAATCAGCTCACGCAGCATAGTCAACGCAGTTCCTCAAGACGGTCTCCGGATGACGCTTACGATCCAACTTCAGGCCACCGTATTCCTTCCGCCAACGGTAGTAGGTCTGTACGGTGATCTGGGCTTCCTTGCAGGCTTGCGGGGTAGTCTTCCCGTTCGCGATTTCCACTTCGATTTGCCGCAACAACGTTACGACCTGCTCCGGTTTATACCTCTTAATCGACATGACCGTTCTTCCTCCCAGGTGAATTCTCTCTCACTTCACCTGGTACAGAAATCCCCGGTCAGGTCACTGCGCTTGGTACAAACAATCGGTCCGGTCACTCTTGAAGGCAAATACTCTTTCGGTAAAGGATTGTCTGGCCGTTCCTCGTCCCAGATGGAATTGGAGATCCACCAACGCTTACCATCCCAGAACAGTTCGAGGCTGTTTATGCCTCTGGCGGTCACCGGGCCATCAGCCGTGTCGCGCGATTCGTAGGTGCTCCAGACGTGGGCAATGTTGCCGAAACGTTCGGTGATCCGATGAATTTCCTTTTCGTAGAAACCGCGTGCCATAATCGGGTCTGAGTGA
>Ga0307373_10009771_pt1 | contig 14251 bp, 11 predicted proteins | sample OX2MG_FD_202534 | JGI IMG/M metagenome (GOLD analysis project Ga0307373, IMG submission 202534) | Soil microbial communities from Risofladan, Vaasa, Finland - OX-2 | ecosystem: Environmental > Terrestrial > Soil > Coastal area > Acid sulfate soil | place: Finland: Risofladan, Vaasa | collected... | reverse complement strand
GGTGCCGATCAAGATCGAGAACGTGGTGATGGGCCAGTATGCGGCGGGACAAATCGACGGAAAAGACGTACCGGCATATCGCGACGAGCCGGGAGTGGCGAAGGATTCGCAGACGGAAACGTTCGTGGCGATGCGGCTGGAAATCGAGAATTGGCGGTGGCACGGCGTGCCATTTTTTCTGAGGACGGGGAAGCGGCTGGCGCAACGGTCGAGCCAGATCGTGGTGAATTTCCGGCGCCCTCCGGTGTGGATTTTCAAGCCGTTCGATACGAATCCAATTCAGTCGAATTCGCTGGTGATTGCGATTCAGCCGGACGAGGGCTTCGATCTTTTTTTTGAGATTAAAGCGCCGGGGCCGGGGGTTCAGATTCAGAGGAGCGATCTCCATTTTCGGTATTCGGAGGTATTCAAGCCGCTTCCGGAGGCGTATGAGACACTGCTGCTCGACGTGATTCAGGGTGATCCGACGCTTTTTGTCAGCGACGACTGGGTGGAGGCGTCGTGGAAGTTGTACACGCCGGTGCTCGAAAATAAACCGAAAGTGCTGCCGTACGCGGCCGGAACGTGGGGACCGGCGGCGGCGGATGCGCTGTTGAGCGATTTGGGGCGGACGTGGACAAAGGCAGTCTGACGAATGCGAAAATATTTCCGGACCTCGACGCGCTGAGCCGCGCCGTGGTGGAGGATTCGGAGCGCGTTGCAAACGAAGCTGTGAAAGAGCGCGGACGCTGCATGATTTCATTATCGGGCGGGAAGACGCCGCAGAAGGCATACGCGCTGTGGTCCACGGAATTTCGCGAGAGGATGCCGTGGGCGAAGACGCATTTTTTCTGGGGCGATGAGCGTTTTGTCTCCGCGGACGATCCCAAAAGCAACTACCGCATGACGCGCGAGACGCTGTTCGAACACATTCCGGTACCGCGGGAAAATATTCATCCCATTGTGACGAAGTTTGCGACCGCGGATGAGGCGGCGCGGCAATACGAGAGAGTGTTGCGAACATTTTTCGCGGACGCGGAGCCGTCGTTTGATTTGCTGTTTCTGGGCGTGGGGCCAGAGGGGCACACGGCGTCGCTGTTTCCGGATTCTCCGGCATTGACGGAGAAGAAACACTGGGTCGTTGGCGTGCGAGCGCCGGCCGAGCCTCCGGTGCGCGTCAGCTTGACGTTTCCGATTTTGCGGCGGGCGCGCGTGACGTATTTACTGCTGGCGGGTGCGGACAAGCAGCAGATCGTGGCGACGATGCGAAAAGATTTCTCGGGCGGAAGGCAGAAATTGCCGGTGGAAATGCTGGAGCCGCAAGGCGAGGCGATTTGGTTTTTGGATCGCGCGGCAGCCGGAGACGAGTCGAATCGTTAAGACGCCGACGAAACCAAAAGCGCCGCGTCGGTGAAAGCGCTTAGGGCAAAAGCAACCTTTCGTCCGAGCATGTCGTTACGTTGCGCGCGAGCGGCCATGCCCGCGCGAAATCGCATCGTATAATTGATGCCAGATGTGGCGAAAGGCTGGAGGAAAATCACCAGGCATCGCAGGAATCCGGCGCAACGAAATGTTGGTTGTCGGGAAGAAGGGCGCATGATATACAGGAGTGCAACGCGGAATGCGAGACGAAAACAGCCCCAACTTAACGTCCCCGGTTGACCAACAACCCCCTTCTTCGTTTGGCCGTGAGTTGCGGGTGTGGTCGCGCGACGTGGCGGTCGCGCTGACGCTGGCGCTAATCATTATTGTGTTCCTCTACCAGCCGGTGAAGGTCGAGGGCACGAGCATGGCGCCTTTGCTGAGCGATCAAGAGCGAATTTTCATCAACAAATTCGTTTACCGGTTCGAGCCGATTCATCGCGGAGATGTGGTTGTGTTTTGGTATCCGCTCGACCGGTCGCAATCGTTTATCAAACGCGTGATTGGTTTGCCGGGGCAAACGCTGCAAATCAAGGAAGGCGAGCTGTACGTTAACGGCAAGCATGTGGCGGAGCCTTATGTGCCGCAGAATTATTTCGACGATTCGAGCTACGGACCGATCAAGATTCCAGCCCACGATTATTTCGTCATGGGCGATCATCGCGACAGCTCGAACGATTCGCGAATTTTTGGGCCCGTGCCGCGGAAATATATTTATGGCAAGGCGGTGTTCGCGTACTGGCCGTTCCATCAATTTGGAGAAATTTCGGCGCCGTAGGATGTTGCCGGCAAATCGAAAAATAAACAGGCCGTGAATGAGTGTTGAAAGCTGGTATAAAATGAATTTCGCCGGAGGACACACTGAAGGAGCCGCACGAAGGCAGCGCGATACTCGCGCTCGAAGACGGAAGAGTATTTAAAGGACGCGCGGCGGGCGCGCGTTGCCGCCGTGGCGGCGAAGTCGTTTTTAATACCAGCCTTACCGGTTACCAGGAAGTTTTCACCGACCCCAGTTATGCGGGCCAGATTGTCTGTCTGACGTATCCCCACATTGGAAATGTTGGCGCGAACCTCGAGGATGAGGAAGCGGCGCGTCCGTATATTGAAGGGCTGATCGTGCGCGACTTTTCGCAGATTTCGTCGAATTGGCGCGCGAGCGAGACGGCGCAGGCGTATTTGCAGCGATACAAAATCCCCGTGATATGGGACATCGACACGCGCGCGCTGGTGCGGCACATACGGCAAGCGGGCGCGCTGCGCGGAATTGTGGCGACGGACGGGAGCGCGCCGGAGGCGTTGATTGCAGAGGCGCGCGCGCTGCCGTCGATGGCGGGGCAGGAGTTGGCGAGCCAGGTGACATGCGCGAAGGAATATCGCTGGGAGCGCGGGTCAATATTATTGGGGCCGCCGTTGGCGGCGAGTTATGCGGCGGCCGCGAATGTGTCGGGCGGAACGAATGCACGCGCTTTTGCGGAGGCTGCGAAAGGCGCGGGCCAGAAACGCTACAAAGTGGTCGCGTACGATTTTGGCATTAAGCAGAACATTTTGCGGATACTGGTGGATCATGGCTGCGGCGTGACGGTGGTGCCGGCGGCGACGTCGGCCGAAGACGTTCTAACCATGAAGCCGGATGGCGTGTTTTTGTCTAACGGGCCGGGCGATCCGGAGCCGATCACGTTTGCCGTGCAGAATATTCAGAAGCTACTGGGACGCGTGCCGATTTTTGGAATTTGCCTGGGGCATCAATTGTGCGGGATCGCGCTCGGAGGGAAAACTTTTAAGCTGAAATTCGGGCATCACGGGTCGAATCATCCGGTGAAGAATTTGCTGACGGAGAAAGTGGAGATCACGGCGCAGAATCACGGATTTTGCGTGGACCCGGAGTCGTTGCCGTCGAGCGACGTCGAAATCACGCACGTGAATTTGAATGACCACACGAATGAAGGCATGCGGCACCGGTCGTTGCCGTTGTTCAGCGTGCAGTACCACCCGGAGGCGTCGCCAGGGCCGCATGATGCGCGCTATTTGTTCGAGCAATTCACGGACATGATGACGAAATAGTTGCGTCAGGGCATGGCTTTAGCCATGCCGAAAAAGCAGCAAGAGGAGGGCGGCTTTAGCCGCTGAGGTAATGGCAGTCCCAAGACGGCGCATCCGTCAGTCCGGCACGTATTTTGTAACGTCGCGAACATGGCAGAGCCGGCAAGTTTTCATCAGCGTTGAAATTTGCGAGATATATTTGGAATCATTGATCCGATATCGGGAGGAAGGCCATTATGCGCTCCATGCGTTCGTGCTAATGCCGGAACATTTTCACGTGCTGGTTACACCGGCGGAAGGAGCTGCTTTGGAACGGGCTGTGCAGTTCATCAAAGGCGGGTCGGCGCACCGGATACGAGAAGAACGCAAATTGACGTTTCCGGTGTGGCAGCGCGGATTCAGTGATCATCGAATTCGCGACGGCGACGATTACGAGGCTCACGTTTGCTACATCGAGCAGAATCCAGTGAAGCGACACATCGTCACGGCGACAAGCGAGTATGAGTGGTCTTCTGCGAGCAGGATGAGCGGCCTGGACGACTGGCCTCAGCGGCTGAAGCCGCTCTAGTGTGTGTCGCGATACGGCACGGCTAAAGGCGTGCCCTGACGAACCCAACGCAAGGAAGTATCGGTTTAAGACGACGAAGCGGAATTAGCAACACCTGAGGGAAAATGGCGAAGCGCACGGACATAAAGAAGATCATGATTATCGGCTCGGGGGCGATTGTCATTGGGCAGGCGTGCGAGTTTGACTACTCAGGGACGCAGGCGTGCAAGGCGCTGCGCGACGAAGGCTACGAAGTCGTGCTCGTCAATTCGAATCCCGCGACGATCATGACGGACCCGGAGATCGCGCAACGGACGTACATCGAGCCGCTGACGAACGAATATCTGGAGCCGATTATTGCGCGCGAGCGGCCAGACGCGTTGTTGCCGACGGTGGGCGGCCAGACGGGACTGAATACGGCGGTCGAATTGGCGCAGAGCGGGATTCTCGACAAGTACGGCGTGAAATTGATTGGGGCGTCGCTGCGCGCGATTCAGGTCGCCGAGGACCGGCTGCAATTCAAAGACGCGTGCCAGCGCGTGGGGCTGGAAGTTCCCGCGTCGGCGGTGGTACGCGAAGTTGGCGAGGGAGTGAAGCTGGCGGATCAGCTGGGATATCCCGTGGTGATAAGGCCGTCGTTCACGCTGGGAGGCACTGGCGGATCGATTGCGTATAACCGCGAGGAATTTTCAGAAGCGATTGCGCGGGCGCTCGACGCGAGTCCTGTGCACGAGGCGCTGATTGAAGAATCGGTGCTGGGCTGGAAGGAATTCGAGCTGGAAGTGATGCGCGATCATCGCGACAACTTCGTGGTGATTTGCACGATTGAGAATTTTGACCCCATGGGAATTCACACGGGCGATTCGATCACGGTGGCGCCGGCGCAAACGCTGACGGACAAAGAGTATCAGCGAATGCGGGACGCGGCGGCGGCGGTGATTCGCGAGGTGGGCGTCGAGACGGGCGGGTCGAACATTCAATTCGCGATTGATCCGGAAACGGGGCGGATGGTGGTGATCGAGATGAACCCGCGCGTGTCGCGCAGCTCGGCGCTGGCGAGCAAGGCGACGGGATTTCCGATTGCGAAAATCGCGGCGAAGCTCGCCGTGGGAATGACGCTCGACGAGATCCCCAACGACATTACGAAGAAGACGCCGTGCTCATTCGAGCCGACGATTGATTATGTAGTTGTGAAAATTCCTAAGTGGCAGTTCGAAAAATTCCCCGGAGCGGATACGACGCTTACGACACAAATGAAGTCGGTGGGCGAAGTGATGGCCATCGGGCGCACCTTTGCGGAAGCAATGGGGAAGGGGATTCGCTCGCTCGAACCTCATGCGCCGTGGCGTCCTCCCGAGGAAATTGTGGACTCGGTGCTGCGCGAAAAGCTGCATGTGCCGGGACCGGACAGAATTCATTGGCTGTTTACGGCGCTGCGGCACGGAATGAAGACGGATGAGATTTTCTCGCTCACGAAAATCGATCCGTGGTTTTTGCGGCAGATGGAGCAGGCGGTCGCGATGGAAAAGGAAATCGGAGCGACAACGCTGCAATCCGTTTCGAGCGAACTGCTGAAAGAAGCCAAGCGCGCGGGAATGAGCGACGAGCAACTCGCGCAAATTTGGAAAACGAGTACCGCCGAGGTGCGCGCGGCGAGAGCGAAACACAATGTGCGGCCCGTGTTCAAGCGCGTGGACACGTGCGCGGCGGAATTCGAATCGTTCACGCCGTACATGTATTCGACGTACGAGAACGAAGACGAAGCGGAAACGACGAACCGGCGAAAGATCGTGATTCTGGGCAGCGGGCCAAATCGTATTGGGCAGGGAATCGAATTTGATTATTGCTGCTGCCACGCAGCGTTTGCGCTGAAGGAAGACGGTTTCGAGACGGTGATGGTGAATTGCAATCCGGAGACGGTGTCGACGGACTACGACACGTCCGACCGGCTGTATTTTGAGCCGCTGACGCTTGAGGATGTGCTATCCGTGATTGAGCGGGAAAAACCGGAGGGAGTGATCGTGCAGTTCGGCGGGCAGACGCCGCTGAACCTGGCGCTCGAGCTGAAGCGCAATGGCGCGCCGATCATCGGGACGGCGCCGGAGTCGATTGACCTGGCGGAGGATCGGCGCAGATTCGGGAAATTGCTCGATGAAATGAAGATTCCGCAGCCGCGGAATGGAACGGCGCTCGAACCGGCGGAAGCGGTACGTGTGGCGCAGGAAATTGGACTGCCGGTTCTGGTGCGGCCGAGTTACGTGCTCGGCGGCCGGGCGATGGTGATCGCGTACGATTTAAAAACGGTGGAGGATTGCGCAGCGCAAGCGGTGCGCATGGGGAGCGGGTCGAGCGCGCAGCGGCCGATCCTGGTGGACCAGTTTCTCGAGGATGCGATTGAAGTCGACGTGGACGCGCTCGCGGATGGAACGGATGTCGTGATCGCGGGAATTATGGAGCACATCGAGGAGGCGGGGATTCATTCGGGGGATTCCTCGTGCGTGCTGCCTTCGGTGACGCTGAAACCAGAGGTGCTTGCGCGAATCCGAGAATACACAGCAGGGCTGGCGAAGGCGCTGCACGTCGTCGGGCTGATGAACGTGCAATACGCGATCCAGCGCGACACGGTTTACGTGTTGGAAGTGAATCCGCGCGCGTCACGCACAGTGCCTTACGTTTCGAAAGCGGCGGGAGTGCCGCTGGCCAAAGTGGCGGCGCGTCTGATGACAGGACGAAAGCTCAGCGAAATGGATTTGCCGGTCGCGGATTTCGATGGCATTGCGGAAATTCGCAGCCGCGATTATTACTCGGTGAAGTCGCCCGTGTTTCCGTTCAGCAAATTTCGCGGAGTGGACACGATTCTTGGGCCGGAGATGCGTTCGACGGGAGAAGTGATGGGCATCTCGCCGAATTTCGGATTGGCGTTCGCCAAAGCGCAAATCGCGGCGGGTCAGCGGCTGCCGCGCAAGGGAACGGTGTTCATCAGCGTAAACGATCATGACAAGCGGCACGTGGCGGCGCTGGCGCGTGACCTGGTGGCGGCAGGATTGAAATTGATTGCCACGCGGGGAACGGCAGCAACAATCAGCGCGGCGGGATTCGAGGTTGATCCCGTGTACAAAGTGAACGAGGGCCGGCCGAACATCGTGGATTTGATCAAGACGAGCAAAGTGGATTTGATTATCAATACGCCGCTGGGCCGCGAGTCTTTTTACGACGAAAAATCGATTCGTCGCGCGGCCGTGCGTTACATGCTGCCGTGCATCACCACGCTGTCGGCGGCGATTGCGGCGGCGCGAGGAATTCGCGCGATGTACGAAGGCGCTGGAACCGTTGCGGCGCTGCAAGACTTGCATCGTGACGAAGCTAAGCAGACTGCTTCGGCGCAACGCGTTTCTTCTGGGAAATAACCGTGCGCCTCGTAGTGCGGCCTTTTTTTTGGGCGCTAGCGCGCAGTAAGTGTCATTTCTGCTAAAATCCTTCTCCATGAAGCTGCATGGAATTCTGCCGCCTCTGACAACACCGTTTTCGAGCGACGGCGCGATTGATTTGCCTGCTTTACAGGCAAACATCAAGCGCTATAACCAGACGCGTCTCTCAGGCTACGTGATGAACGGCTCGACGGGCGAATCGGTCTTGCTGACGTGGGACGAAGTCGAGCGCCTGTGGGCGGCAGCGCGCGAAACGGCGGCGCCAGACAAACTGATGATCGCCGGGACGGGCGCGGAATCGACCGCGGAAACGATCCGGCACACAAAGCGAGCGGCGGAGCTTGGATACGATGCGGCACTGGTGCGAACGCCGAGTTACTACAAACCGTACCTGACATTCGATGCGGAAACGACGCACTTTTTGCGCGTTGCCGATGCGTCGCCGATTCCGATTTTGATTTATTCCGTGCCGGTATTTACGAACTACATCGTTGAGGCGCCTTTGGTGGCGACGCTCGCTTCGCACAAGAATATTATCGGGATCAAGGATAGTTCGGGAAACGTGCAGCGGATGAAGGACATGATAGCGACCACGCCGAAAAGTTTTAGCGCGCTGACTGGCTCGGCCGTGACGCTGCACGAAGCGCTGCAAGTGGGGGCGTCCGGCGCGATCCTCGCGATTTCGTGCATTTTTCCCGAGGCGTGCGTTGAGTTGTACGAAGGAGCGGCGCGGGCAGACACCGGGCGCGTGGAGCAGTTGAAGAAACACACCATTCTGCCCGCAGGGAGTTTGGCGACGAAGTTCGGCGTCGCGGGAATTAAGTACGCGATGGATCGCCTCGGTTACTTCGGCGGAGCGCCTCGCGCGCCACTGCTGCCCGTCAGCGAAAACGTGAAGCACGAAATTGAGGCGATTCTGTCGAGCGTAAAGCCCGCGACGGTGGCCGCGCATTAGTCAGGGATCGGCTTCTGCTTGGTATTTTCCGAGCGGGACGTGGAGCAAAACGTAGGCTCCGCGACCGTAGCAGCCGAATTGCCTCGCAAATGCCGCATGGTTGCTGCAACGTAACGCGGCGTGTATCATCACATTCTCCATGGAGTATCACTGTCTTCGCTTCGTTGAGATTCCGCAAACCACCAAGCTCTTTTCTTCTTTCGTTGACGATTTTGCCAGCGTGAAGGAGTTCTACGCGCACGCTCCGAATGAAGACGGGGTGCGCGCGGCGGCGAAGGAAGTACGCCAGGACGCCGCAAGTCGCAAAGCGATCGCGGAAGTCCTGCGGGAGCAAAATCGGGGGCTCGGCTCCGACGGCGAGACGGAGAAAAATATCGAGCGACTGGCCGGTGGAGCAGTAGCAATCGTCACGGGCCAGCAAGTGGGATTGTTCAGCGGGCCCGCGTATAGCATTTACAAAGCGCTGGACGCGATTCACTGGGCCGAAAAGCTGACGAAGTCGGGCGTCGAAACTGTGCCGATTTTCTGGATGGCGACCGAAGATCATGACCTCGCGGAAGTGAATCAGGTATTGTTTGGCGCGCGCGAGGGTATTGCGCGAATTGAATTGCCGCTGCCAGACGATGCTGCTGGAGGGAGCGTTGGACGGATTATGCTCGGCGCCATGGCGGGCGCAGCCGTCGAGCATGCCGCGAAACTTCTCGAAGGCCCCGGCGCGCAGGAAATTGGCGCGGCGTTGCGAGCGGCGTATCGCGACGGCGAAACTTTCGGGAGTTCTTTTGGCAAGCTGATGGCGCGCTTGATGAAAGGGCGCGGGCTGATTCTGCTCGATCCGCTCGACCCAAGATTTCACGAATTGGCAACGCCCGTTTACCGGAAAGCAGTCGAAGAGTCCGAGACGCTAATCGGAGAACTGTTGGCGCGAGACAAAGTTCTCGAGCGGCGGGGACTTCGCGCACAAGTGAAAGTGACGCAGCAGGGAACGCTGCTGTTTCTCGACGTGGATGGGAAACGGCAACCGGTGCGACGGCGAAACGGCGCGTTCATGGCTGGAGATATGAAGCTGAGCAGCGCTGAGTTGTTGGGGAAGATTGAAAAAGAACCCCAGACGCTGACGGCGAGCGTATTGCTGCGGCCCGTGCTGCAGGATTCGATTCTGCCGACGGCGGCGTATATCGGCGGACCCGCGGAAGTGGCGTACATGGCCCAGGCGCAGGTCGTGTACCGGCGCGTGCTGGGCCGGATGCCGGCGATTCTGCCGCGCGCGAGTTTTACGCTGATGGAGCCAACGATTGAGCGCGCATTAAAAAAATACGACCTGAGTTTCCGCGATGTCCTCGATGGACGGCAAAGAGTGCGGCGCAAAATGGAGTTGAATTATCTGTCGCGAGGAATGGCGGCGAAATTTGCGCGGGACGAGAGGGCACTGAAACGAATTCTTGGCGGGTATCGCGCGCCGCTGGGACGTTTGGACAAATCGCTCGGGGCGGCGCTCGATACGGTCGAACGAAAGATGCTGTACCAGTTTGAGAAGCTCCGCGGCAAAACGGGCAGGGCGGAGAATTTCCGTACCGGCGTGCTGGGCAGGCATGAAAAGGAAATTCTGGGCGCGCTATTTCCGCATCATGGTTTGCAGGAGCGGACGCTGTGCCTCCTGCCATTCCTGGCGCGTCACGGAATGGGCCTGCTGGACCGGCTGGCGAGCGAGTTGAAGGAACCTTGCGCGGGGCATCGAGTGGTTATTTTGTAGCTTGTTTGTCGCCGGCAAAATCGTTTGCCTCAGGTCGAAGTGTCCAGCCAAAAAATGTGGGCCGATTCGCCGCCGATGCAGTCAGGGACACGCGGGCGTGATAAAATTGCGGGTTCGTATGGCCGAGAACGTTGATTGTCCGCCAATTCATGGACGGCAAGCTAGATTAGCTCGATTCACGCAGGCAACGGAGCACGGGTAATGGTTCACGGAGGGGGAGCGATGAAGATTACGCCGGGGAAGCTAGCGGGGCTGGGAAAGGTGTCGAATGCGAGCGGCGTCATTGCCGCAGCGGCGATGGACCAGCGCGGCTCGCTCAAGAAATCGATCGCGAAGGATAAGGGAATTGATCCTCACGCCGTGACGCCGGAGATGATGTCCGAATTCAAGCAGGCGGTAGTACGCGTGCTGACGCCACATGCGAGCGCGATCCTGCTCGATCCGGAGTATGGTTTGCAGCCGTCGCGATGGCGTTCGTCGAACGCGGGCCTGCTGCTGGCATATGAGAACAGCGGATACGACAACACCCGGCCGGGCAGACTACCTGATTTGCTAGATGATTGGTCGGCACGGCGGTTGAAAGAAGCGGGCGCAGATTGCATCAAGATACTGATGTATTACACGCCGTTTGATCCGGCGCCGGTCAATCAGATCAAGTACGCGTGGATCGAGCGGCTGGGAGCGGAATGCGCGGCGGAAGATGTTCCTTTATTCGCGGAATTCGTGGGCTATCAGGAGGGCACGGACGAAAAGGGAATCGAGTTCGCGCGCAAAAAGCCAAGTATTGTGATGCAGACGATGGGCGAATTCTCGAAACCTCAGTATCGCATCGACGTGCTGAAGGTGGAAGTGCCCGTGAACATGGCCTATGTCGCGGGCGCGCGTTCGTGCAAGGGCGAATCCGCGTACACGATGGAGCAGGCGAAAGAGCATTTCCAGAGCGCGGCGGCGGCGGCGCAAAGACCGTTCATTTATCTTTCGGCGGGTGTGAGCAACGACATCTTCATTGAGACGCTGGAATTGGCGGGCGAAGCCGGAGTGAATTTTTCGGGCGTGCTGTGCGGACGCGCCACATGGAAAGACGGCGTGCCGATATACGCGAAGCAGGGGCTGAGCGCGTTTCAGGATTGGCTGGCGGATCAGGGAGTGCAGAATATTCAGAATGTGAACCGGGCGTTGCGCGCCGCGAAGCCGTGGTATGGATTTTACGGTGCGGAATCGGCGGCAGCGCTGGCGTGAGCGCAAAACAACAGATGACGGAAGCGAGCAAATCCACAACGAAACGGCGCACGCTGATGCCCACGATTGAAGTGAAGACCGAGCGGCGCACGCAGCTCAAAAATATTACTGGCGAAATCGAAAAGGCCGTTGCGGAGTCGGGCTGCAAGACCGGACTGTGTTACGTGTACGTCCCGCACACGACGGCGGGAGTGATTATCAATGAGGGCGACGATCCGGACGTCGCGCGGGATATTGAAACGACGCTCGACCGCATCGTGCCGCACGAAGGGAATTATCGTCACGGCGAAGGGAATGCGGATTCTCATATCAAAACGGCGCTGACGGCGGCGAGCGTGACGATATTCATTCAAGATGGCAAGCTCGCGCTGGGACGCTGGCAGGCGATTTTCTTTTGCGAATTCGACGGGCCGCGCCGCAGAGAAGTGCGCATTAAGATTGTCCCGGACGCTTCTGAGTCGAGCGACTGAACCATGGACATGAACACCTTAGGAATTTACGTGCAGGTGCCGTTCTGCCAGACGAAGTGCACGTATTGCAATTTTTATACGGGTGTCGTCGCGCGGAGTTTGTATCGGCCGTACGTCGACGCGGTGTGTCGTGAGATTGCCGAATCGCGTTCGCTGCGCGGCCTGACGGTCGATACAGTCTATTTGGGCGGCGGAACGCCGAGCTTGCTCGAACCGGTTGATCTTCGGCGAGTCATGGACGCGATACGCAGAAATTATTCGTGCGCGCTGGAAGAAGTGACGCTCGAAGCCGACCCGGAAACGATCAGCGCGGATAAAGCAGCCCCGTGGCTCGATGCGGGAATCAATCGCATCAGCATGGGCGTGCAGTCGCTCAACGATCAGGAATTGCGCGCGGTGGGAAGAATGCACCGGCGCGAGGACGTGTATCACGCGATAGAATTTCTGCGCGCCGCGGGATTTCGAAATATCAGCATGGATTTGATCGCGGGGCTTCCGCATCAAACGCGCAATAGTTGGGAGTGGTCGTTAGATGAATTGATCGCGATGCGACCGGAGCATGTGTCGATTTATTTGCTGGAAGTGGATGAGGGTAGCCGGCTGGGCAAGGAATTGCTTGCCGGAGGAAACAAATATGGTGCGCCTCAAGTGCCAAGCGACGATGAGATGGCGGATTTTTATGAGTTGGCATGCGTGAAGCTGAAGGCGCAGGTGTTTGAGCATTACGAGATTTCAAATTGGGCGCTGCCGGGGCACGCGTCGAAGCACAACTTAAAATACTGGCGGCGCGAGCCGTACGTGGGCTTTGGCGCGGGTTCGCATTCGTTTGACAGGCAGAAGCGCTGGGCGAATGTACATGATCCGGCGGTTTATGCCACGGCGATTCAGCAAGGGCGGTCAGCGATTGAAAGCGTGGAACTCGTTACGTCGGCTCAGGCGCTCGACGAGGAATTGTTTTTGGGCCTACGCGAGCTTGCCGGAATTGATTTGCCGCGCATCGAGCGAAAATACGGCGCGGATTTGGCGCCTCGCCTGGCGAAATTGCTGGATGACGGATTGATTAAGCGCGATGGCAATACCATCCGCTTAAATCCGGCGAAACTGACAATTTCGAATGAGGTGTTCGTCGAGTTGCTAGGATAGGGAATAAAGATAGGGAACAAGGAGTAGCTTTCGGGACGGGGCGAGAAATGTACGAATCGAGAGCGGCTAACACGAAGAGCGGCGATGCGCCGGTGGATTTGCGCAGCGACACCGTGACGCGACCGACGGCGGCGATGCGTCGTGCGATGGCGGAAGCGGAAGTTGGCGACGACGTTTACGGTGAAGATCCGACCGTGAATAAATTGCAGGAACGCGCCGCTGAGATTTTCGGCCGGGAAGCCGCAATGTTTGTGCCCAGCGGCTCGATGGGCAACTTGCTGGCCATCAAGACTTGGACGCGGCCCGGGCTTGAAGTGATTTGCGAACAACGGGCGCACGTGAATCAGTATGAGCTGGCGTCGATGTCAGCTGTGGCGGGCTGCATGCCGCGGCCCATCGCGGCGCCGGATGGAATTGTGACCTGGACGATGATTGAGTCGATGCTGCGTCCGAAGGGCTACCACTATTCGCAAACGGGCCTCGTCACGCTCGAGAACACGCACAACATGGCGGGCGGGACGGTTTATCCGACGGAAGCCTCCGAGGAAATTTGCGAGCGGGCGCACGAGTTGAAATTGCCCGTGCATTTGGACGGCGCGCGAATTTTCAATGCGTCGGTGGCGCAGGGAAAGAGCGTCAAAGAACTGACGCGGAAATTCGATTCGGTGATGTTCTGCTTGTCGAAGGGATTGGGCGCGCCAGTGGGATCAATGCTCGTGGGCACGCACGAGTTCATCGAGAAGGCGCACGTTTACCGGAAGATGCTTGGCGGCGGAATGCGGCAGGCGGGCGTGCTCGCGGCGGCGGGGCTGCTGGCGCTGGAGGAATCGCCGAAGACGCTTGCTCGCGATCATGAGAACGCGCGGTTTTTGGCGGAGGGGCTATCCAAAATTCCGGGAATTGTGATCGACCCAAAGAAAGTTGTGACGAATATCGTGATCTTCGACGTGCGCGGCACTGGTAAAACGGGAGCGGAGATTTCCGCGGAACTTGGAACGAGAAAAATTCTGGCCGGAGCAACGGATAAGTTTTTGGTGCGCATGGTGACGCACTGCGATGTGAACCGCGCGGGAATTGACCGCGCCATTGCGGCGCTTAGCGAAATTTGCAAAACGGCGGGGCGCACGCACGCGTGAACGTGTGACCCTGCGATTTCTCGGGTGTGGTAAAGTTTTTGATCGGCAACTCGCGACGGCTCGAATGTCGCCCCAAACATGGTGAGGTGACGTGGATCTTTCTCTGACCGATGAACAGCAGCATCTGCGGCGCAGCGTTCGC
>Ga0307373_10009770_pt1 | contig 14251 bp, 14 predicted proteins | sample OX2MG_FD_202534 | JGI IMG/M metagenome (GOLD analysis project Ga0307373, IMG submission 202534) | Soil microbial communities from Risofladan, Vaasa, Finland - OX-2 | ecosystem: Environmental > Terrestrial > Soil > Coastal area > Acid sulfate soil | place: Finland: Risofladan, Vaasa | collected... | reverse complement strand
AGATCACGAGTTGGGTCGAGAGTCACTTCACGGCAAAGACGGTTGGCGGCACCACGGTCTACGACCTGACGGCCGGAGCTGCGCAGAGCTAGGCTCGTGGCACACTTCACGGGTGTCGGTCCTGATCAGCGATGCCATCGATGACGACGTACCCTCCCGGCGCGACGTCTATCGACGCGCGTCACTCTCCAATAAAGGCGATAGGGAGATCCTGCTCCAGCCCGCAATCACTCGAGTACGTCGCGCCGCCATCCGCTCAGCGCCGTTGTCGCGTCGCCCTCGCTGACTCCCGGGACCTGATCGGATTCGCAACCACGACAGGGGGCACGGACCTGCTCGAACTCGAAGACCCTGTTCGTCGATCCCGCGTGGATGAGAAGGGGCCTCGATACGGGAACGTACGAGCTTCGTGGTGACGCCGTCAGATTCGCCTTGGACGACTAGGCCGCGGGTAGGAGGGGGATGAGCGGGACCGACGATGCCGGCGCTTCCGGGTGCGTCACCTCACCCCACTTTGAGAAGGTCACCGTATCCCGAACCGACGAGGACTTCGCTTTGGGATTGGCGACCTCTTCGACCGGACGTCCGGACGGACTCACGTAGAGAATGATGGGTACCGTGGTCCCGGACGATGTGGCCTCTGTCCCGTTGATCGCCTGGGCGACCTGCCCGTCGATCGCCTTTGTGGCACCGAAAGTGTAGGGTCCCGACATCTTGAGTTCCGAAGCTGCGTCTGAGTTCCGAAGCCCGCTGACCAGCTCCGCCAGCGAGGTGTTGCTCGCCGGGAACGACAGCCACTTGTTCGTGTACGTCGTCGCCTGTGCCGCAGTGAACCCGAGGACCTTCTGCAATGCGGCGTCGTTACCCCGTATGTAACCCGTGGATCCGACGAGGATGACCTTGAGACTCTCGGTCGTCGAGCCTTCTATGACCTGAAGCACGTCCGAACCCGATGTTTTGCCCGTGTCCCCGATCACTTTGAGGCTCCCGACACCCTGTTCTGTCGCTTCTGAGACATAGTGCACGTTCTGCGCGGCAGCAGCCTTGAGCGCGGCTTGGTACGACGATTTGGCCGTGGCTGCTGCAGCAGCCCAGCTGGAGACGGCCGCCACGCCTGCCACGGAGGTGGCAAAGCTCGCGGCAATCACGCCAGCAATTCGATGACTTCGTCGCATGTGCTCTCTTCCCGGCACCCGCGGCGGCGGCTGCTCAACGAGCCATTCTCCCACGCAAATGCGATGTCACTCCGTCGGCCCTTGCGGAGGTCTCTTACGTAGCGTTTACAGATCCGAGCGTAATTGATGCCTGAGGAGCCCTCGGTCTGACCGGTTCGCCCCACTTCGAAAAGACGATGTGCTCCGCGCCGTTCACCTTTCCCTGAGTATCGACCGTGTCTTCCTCGACCAGATCGTGACGACCCGATGCGCGCACGTAGAGGACGGCCTTCATCTGTGTGGCGCCTTGGAGTTTCTGCGTGCCCCTGAGGGCATCGACCCGGTAGCCGCGGAGTTCTCGCGACGGACCCAACGTGAGTGGACCTTGCAGCGCGATCTCCTGGGCGACGTCGGGCGAACGCACCCCGACGACCACTTGGGAGAAGGTCGGGTTGTTACTCGAGAACAACACCCAGTGACCCATCGCCGTCGCCGCCTTCGCCGGTGACAACCCGGTCAGGTCTTCCATCGCGCGTTCGTTACCCTTCACATAGGTGAGATCGCCTATGACGATCAGTAACGCACTGTCGAGCGTGGCTCCTTTCCCGATGAGGATGGTCTGGGTGCCCGATGCCGGTCCGGCGTTCCCGCTTTCGAAGAAGGGGACATGTGCGACATTGCTCGTCGACACGTAGTGCACTCGCCACACCTTCGTCGTGGCCATCGCTTCTCTGTAGAGGGTGGCCGCGTCGGGGGCCGCTCCCGCTGTTGGCGCAGGGAGGGCGGCGAACAGCGTCACTGCAACCGCCATGACGGCACAACTCCCCGCCAGGAATTTGGGAATTCGCGCCACCTCACCACTCTTTCAGAGTCGACGAGGCTCGAATAAAGGAACGGTGCACCTGGGGATCCGCCCCCGCCAGGGGCTCATGGGGTTGGATGGGTGGGGTGGCTTCTTGGAGGCCATCCTTTTCCGCAGGCGCGACCGTTTCTCCATGGAAGGGTCCTCGCATGGCGAACACACGTTCGCTAGTATGGACCGGCAGGCAGAGCTGGTCGGGGCGATGTCACACCCCGTCCGTAGGGTCACAGCAGCAGATCGAGAGCGGATTGGACTGCGGTCCGGGCGCCGACGAGTACAAGTCGCCACATAGGACAAGAGGGAGAAGAGATGGCCGAAGAACGGGACAAGGCGCTGGAAGCAGCGTTGGGCCAGATAGAGAAGCAGTTCGGCAAGGGCTCCGTCATGCGGATGGGCGACAACCTGAGCATGAACATCGAGTCCATTCCGACCGGAGCACTCTCACTCGACCTGGCGTTGGGCATCGGAGGGCTGCCTCGAGGACGCATCGTGGAAATCTACGGGCCGGAATCCTCGGGAAAGTCGACCCTGGCCATGCATTCGGTGGCCGAGGCGCAGCGCAACGGCGGGATCTGTGCATATATCGACGCCGAGCACGCCATGGACCCCGTGTACGCCCGGGCCATCGGGGTGAACGTCGATGATCTCCTCATCTCCCAGCCCGACACCGGGGAGCAGGCGCTCGAGATCGCAGACATGCTGATCCGCTCCGGTGCCCTCGACATCTTGGTGATCGACTCGGTTGCCGCGTTGACCCCGCGGGCAGAGATCGAGGGTGAGATGGGTGACACCCACGTCGGACTCCAGGCCCGTCTCATGTCCCAGGCCCTCCGCAAGTTGACCGGGACACTTTCGAAGTCCAGCACCATCGCAATCTTCATCAACCAGCTGCGGGAGAAGATTGGTGTGATGTACGGCTCACCCGAAGTCACTCCGGGTGGCCGCGCCTTGAAGTTCTACGCCTCCATTCGCCTTGATATCAGACGTATCGAAGCGATCAAGGATGGAGCGGAGGTGGTCGGTAACCGGACGCGCGTCAAGGTGGTGAAGAACAAGTGCTCAGCGCCATTCCGCCAGGCGGAGTTCGACATCATGTATGGCAAGGGCATCAGCCGCGAGGGTTCACTGCTGGACGTCGCGGTCGAGCTCGGCTTCATCAAGAAATCCGGTGCGTGGTTCACGTATGAGGGTGAGCAGCTGGGTCAAGGTAGAGAGAACGTCAAGACGTTCCTCTCCGAGAATCCGCAGCTCATGGCGGAGGTTGATGATCGGGTCCGCGAGTGTCTGGCGCCGAAGGAGATTCCCGAGGAAGGTGCCGCACTGGATCCCGACGACCTTCCGATCAGCATCGACAGCTAGCCGCAATCCCGCCACGCTGCGGAACAGCACGCAGCGCGCAGAAGTGCTCCGGGCCGACCCTGTGACACCCTCGGGTGACCTGCCCGGAGCGCTTCGCGTCAGAATGGGGCATGGCGACTTCAGGGTGGAAGCGGCGAGCCTTCCGGATGCTCGATCGTGTGGCTCCCACAATCCCCTTTCGCTACCTGCCTCCGAAGCAGTCGGTGCGCATGGCATTCAACGTCATTCTCGACCGCGAACCCGATGCGGCAAGTGGTGCGGAGTACAGCACGAGGTTGGCGCGGGGTGAGCTTTCCCGCCATGGAGTGGCGCAGGCGCTGGCGCACTCGGAGGAGTTCCGGCGCAGCGTCCCTATCGTCGACGTGCTGCTCTCCATGCACGTCAGCCGTAGCGCATTCGTGGCCGGTTTGCCCCGGGCGTCGCGCATATTGGATCTGGGTGGTACGCACCAGGGGATGGCCGATGGCGCGTTCGTTCACCTGGGCTACCCCTATCGATTCGACCGCCTCATCGTTGTCGATCTCCCGGTAGAGAAGCGCCACGCCATCTACCAGAGAGGTTCGAAGGGAGCCACCGTCGAGTCCGAGCTCGGTCCGGTGGAGTTCGCCTTCCATTCCATGGTCGATCTCAGTCCCTATGCCGACGAGTCCTTCGACATGGTCTACAGCGGGCAGTCCATCGAGCATGTGACCGAGTCCGAGGGTGAGACGGTGATGCGGGAGGTCTTTCGGGTCCTTGCTCCCGGAGGATGGTTCTGTCTCGACACGCCGAACGGGCCGGTGTGGCGCCTGCGTTCATCGGCATTGATGAACGACGATCACAAGGTCGAATATGGCGCCAAGGAGCTGCAGTCGAAGTTGGAGGCCTGCGGGTTCCAAGTAACGGAGGCAAAAGGCCTCAATCTGATGCAGCGAGGTGTCGCCGCGGGCGCGTTCGACGAGCAGGAGGCGGGCGCCCACCCGGGCGTCTTTGCTGCCGCTGACGACTGCCTCTTGCTGGCCATGGTGGCCCGCAAGCCTCCTACGGTGTCGTCGTCGCCGTGATCGTGTTCGGCACCAGCTCGACCCACGTTTGACCCGGCTGCAGCGGAATGGATGCCCCCGACGCGGTGAGGAAACTTGTGGGTGAGCCCAGGTCCGTCCGACTCCAGGTGCCGGTCACTTCGGTTCCCCCCCGGAAGACGTCGGCGGCACCACTGGCATTGGGGTAAAGGGCGGCCTGTACCTCGAGGCCGCCCTCACTGTTCTCGGCCCACGGCCCGTAGCTGATCTGCACGTACTGGACGATCACGTTGGCCGCGGTGTTCTGTACACCGTCCGCCAGGACGTCCGGGGTGGTGCCGTTGTAGAACCGTTGGAACGCGCTGATGGAGGCGTTGTACTTCCACGTCACATTGGAGGTCTGGGAGAAGTTGATGTTGAGCGACGACACCGCCGTCCCCTTGAGCGGCTTCGTGGAATACGCGAAGAGGTCGTGCGGGGGTGTCGTCATCGTCGGGTGGGTACCCCAGAGCTGCGCCGTCGAGGAGTACGTGGCGTAGGGCGCGACCCGGCCGGCAGGGTGGGTCTGAATGGAGCCGTAGTTGCCGAGGTCGACGTTGACGAGCGGTGACGCCGCGATGTTGGCCAGCACCGGGTTGATGCCGCCGACGTGTACCAGTAGGGGGGTCCCAAGTTGCCCGAGAATGCCGATATCGATGTTGCGGGCCGAGCGGACGGGCCCCACCAGCGTGGCGTCTTGACACTGGAACACGGCGGCGTACCGGGTGATGCCGCCTTCTACAGGCTCTTCGAAGATCACGTCGGCCTTGTCCAGACCACTCTGCGGGCGAGCGGCGGGGTAATTGTCGACTTTCACCGCCAGGGCCGGACGTTGGGGAACCGACCCCCCAGGCGCCGGCGTCCCGGTCAGGGGACACGTGGCCGCGGCTGGGGGCGTGGCCGTCGTGCTGGTGGTGGTGCGCGGGGGCGGTGCGCCGCTGTGGTGGGTGGGCGCGGTGCTGGAGCAAGCGGACAACACGAGCCCGGCTAATCCGGCGACGGCCAATGCGCTCCATCCGCGGTGTGACGCAGATCGAGTGGGGTGAGGCGGGAACACATCCATGGTCGAAGAGGTCCATCGTAGGGGATGGACCGCGCGGGGGCGGTCATGCTGCGTTGGTCGGCCCGGCCGATCCTCTCGCTGCTGTGGAGCCGGTGTAGACCGAACTCGCGTTGCCGGTCGATGGTTCTGTGGTTCCCGCGGCCCCGTGGCCGAAGAGCCCATAGAGGTTCTCCATGGCCCGCAGGAGGATCGCGGTATCTCCCGGTATGGCCCGGGGCAGGATGTTTGGCGGCATCGCCGTCGAGTTGGCGAGCCGGTACACGAAGTACGCCGATCCGCTGGCCAAGACCCCGCCTCCCCCGGGCGACGTCGTGAAATAGGTGAGGTCGGACCAGTTGGCCTGGCCCGGGATGGGAGAGTGGGCCAGCACATCGAGGTTGCGGGGGCCCGGGAGGGAGGGAACGTAGCGGTCGTACTCGCCCACGATCATGTTCGGGAGCACGTGCCCGTCCGTCAGGTTGCAGCCGTCGAAGAACCATGAGGAGGCATCGGTCACGACCATGTCCGCCTGTGCGCCGACGGACTGGTAGGTCGAACCGATCAGGGTGGACTCGGGGTAGTTGACCGGGGCTTGATTCCAATTGACGGTGGTCAGCGAGGGGTCCTGGGCGACTATCGGATCTTCCGTGGCGCTCTTGAAGCAGACCTGCAGCCGGTTGGGGCCTACCGAAGTGGGTTGCAGGCGTATCTGCCGATAGCACGCATTGGCTCCCAGAAAGGCCAGATTGCCGCCGCCGGCGCTGAAGGACTGGGCCGCATAGCGCATCGGACTCGACCAGTACTCGTCATGCCCCAGACTGAAGAGGCAGCGATGGTTGCCCAGCAGCTGTGGGTTCGCATGCAGGTCGACATCGGTCCAGTACGTGAGATCGAGGCCCAAGCTCTCCATGTGGTAGAGGAGCGGGTACTCATTCCCGACGAAGTCCGCCGCCCCCGACGCCCAGCTCTGGAGGTAGGGCCGGTCGAACGACACGGCGCGCGAGCGGTGGGCGAAGTCCTGGCCCCCTCGCCCATTGGGCCCGTAGTACAGGCTGTAGCCCCCGTAGAGGTTGTAGGCCTGCCACGTCGTCACGCTGTTCTGGAAGACGTACGCGGCGGTGCTCGTGTCGTCTCGGACCGTCAACGGCACGAACTGCTCTTGACCCCCGTCACCCACCAGCTTCAACAGATAGCAGCCCGGGGGCCATGTGGCGTCGACCGTGAAGCTGAGGGTCGGTGACCAAGGGCAGCTCACGGTCCCTATGCCGAGGCTGACCGTCGGGGACGGTTGCACGCGGGCCGCCACCATGTCGCTCCGGTAGACGAGCCGTCCACCGAGTCCCTGGTAATAGCCCATGCGGTAGGCCTCGACGCGCACGGCCTTGGCCGTGGAGTTGACGAAAAGCGTGATGTCGTCCCCTCGCACGGCACTGACCTGGCTGGCGAATCCTTCGAGTGCGTGGTCGGGTTGCACGAAGTTGACGATCCAGTCCAGCGTGCCCGGCCGCTGGTTCTCGGCAATGAGCCACGATGCCGTAGGCACGACGACGCCACTCGGCAACCTGGCCTGCCTCACGGTCGTGTCAAGGTGGGCGTGCGGTTTCCGTCGCTTCGGGCGCGCCGGTGCCTTTTTCTTCTCCGTGGCCGAGCTCGCGCCGCCGCCGGCGCCACCGATGGCCAGGAGGCCGGCGGCGCCGGCGGCACCTGCTGCCGCAATTTGCAAGAAGCGACGGCGATCGATCGGCTCTCCCACCCGGATCATCGTACCGGGGGGCGGTTTCGACTCCATATCGGCCTTGCCACCTAACATGCCGCACCATGACTCGGGCGCTCTCCCTCCCTGGCCCACTGCGCCGGGCCGTGGCACGCCTGATTCATGCAACGTGGGACACGGCGGGTGCTTTGGGCGCGATTGGACCCGATGACCGCCGTGGCCGACGTTTCGGCGCAATGGGTCGGGGAGCATGCCTCCTCTTCCCGCAAGGTTCCATCTACAACGAGCACCTCATCTGGGTGGGTGAGGGCACATTGGTGGGACCGAACACATCCATCACGGCCGGAATGGTACCGGGACAGTCGATGCCGACCAACCCCGTGGTCCGTATCGGGAGCCGTTGCATCATCGGTCGGGGCTCGCACATTGTCGGGCACTGGTCCATCGAGATCGGGGATGACATCCAAACAGGTCCCTACGTGTACATCACCGATCAGAACCACAGTTATGAAGATCCGGTCGAACCCATCGGGCGCCAGTGGCCCACCGAAGCGGCGGTCCGCATCGGCTCGGGAAGTTGGCTGGGGGCAAACGTGGTCGTTCTGCCGGGGGCCCAGATTGGCGAGCATGTGGTGATCGCCGCCGGCGCTGTCGTGCGTGGCGTCATCCCGGATCGTTGTGTGGTGGCCGGGGTTCCCGCCAAGATCATCCGTCGTTGGGTGGACGGCCGAGGGTGGATCGACGAGAAGGACGTGACGCCTGGTAAGGAGGTCTGAACCGATTGCCGCACGGCCACGCCGGGATCCCCTTCCCGGGTGGAGTGAGTGGGATGCGGCCCGCTACCGTGGGGCTGGCATGTCGGACCAACTCCCCCACCTGGTGACGGTCACCGGGCAGGACGGACCGGGTATCGCCGAGCGGGTCTTCGCCATCCTGGGCGTGCGGGGGATCGATGTCCGAGACGTCGAACAGGTCCGTATCCATGGGCGGCTCCTGCTCTGCGTGGAAGTCTTGGGCGTCGCAGGGGAAGGCGGTGAGGATCTGCGTGCGGCCATAGCCGGCCAGTTTCAGGACGGCAACGTGGACGTTGCGATCGCTCCACTCCTCGAGGCAGACGACGCGACGGAACGGGATCGGTTTCTCGTTACGGTCTTGGCCCCCGGGATCTCACCGTCGACGCTGCAGGGCGTCAGTGGATGTATCGCCCAGTGCCGGGGAAACATCGAACGGATCGTGCGACTCGCCGTCTACCCCGTGCAGAGTTACGAGTTCGCCGTTGCGGGAGGGAATCTCGACCTGCTCCGCCGCGCCTTGGCCGAAGAAGCGGTGCGGTCCGAAGTCGATATCGCAGTCCAGGTGGACGGGCTGCACCGTCGGGCCAAGCACTTAATCGTGCTCGATGCGGACTCGACCCTTCTCCAGGGGGAGGTGATCGACCTCCTGGCCGAACGGTGTGGGTGTGGCGCGCAGGTGGCAGCGGTCACCGAGGCCGCCATGGCGGGAGAGATCGATTTCGAGGAGGCGCTGCGTCAACGGGTGCAGTTGCTGGCGGGACTGGATGAGTCTGACCTCGAGGCGGTTCGCCGATCACTTCTCCTTTCACCCGGCGCACGCACGCTGGTGCGTACGCTCAAGCGACTCGGTTACGAGACTGCGGTCGTGAGCGGTGGGTTCACGCAGGTCATCGGGGCCATCGTTACCGACTTGGGCATCGATCACTTGGCGGCGAACGAATTGGAGACCAAGGATGGAGTATTGACGGGCGGACTCGTGGGGCCGATCGTCGACCGAGTGGGGAAGGCGGAAGCCCTGATCCGATTCGCCGCGGCCGCAGGTGTGCCGCAGTCACGCACGATTGCTGTGGGGGACGGGGCGAACGATCTCGACATGCTGGCGGCGGCCGGTCTGGGCATCGCGTTCAACGCGAAACCCATAGTCAGGGATGCCGCCGACACCGCGCTCACCATCCCGTATCTCGACGCCATTCTCTTTCTGCTCGGAATTAGTCGGGGTGAGGTGGAGTCAGCGGACCAAATGGAGCAAGCTGGGAACCCATGACGCAGCCCAGCGCGCTCGGCGAAGTGAGCACCGCACAGGGCGAACAAGGCGGATTGGCCGACAATCTCGGCCCCCGGCCGTTGCTCAGGGGCTGGCTCCATGTGGGCGCCTTCGTCGCTTGGCTCATCGGCGGACCGTTTCTCATTGCGGCCGGACCCGATACAGGGAGCAAGGCTGCGTTAACCGTCTACGTCGTGGCCATGTTGGCCATGTTCGGGACCAGCGCGCTGTTCCATCGCGTTCGGTGGAGCGCGCCGGCCTGGCGACGCATGCGACGAGCGGACCACAGCGCGATATTCATCGGCATTGCGGGAACGTCCACTGGTGTCGCTGGATTGGCCCTGTCCGGATGGTCCCAAGCCCTCATGCTCAGCCTGGTGTGGACGGGCGCCTTCGCCGGCATCGTGTTGCGCCAGGTCTGGCTCGACGCGCCGCAGTGGGCGGTTGCCGTGCCCTATGTGGCGGTCGGCTGGTGTTCGCTGATCGTGGCCCCACAACTCGTACGCAGCCTCGGCTGGGTGGGCTTCGCCCTCATGCTCATCGCTGGAATTTCGTACACCGCGGGAGCGTTGGTGTACGCCCTCAAGCGACCCGATCCGTGGCCCGGAGCGTTCGGGTTTCACGAGGTCTTCCACGCGTGCACCGTGATCGGCGCGGGGACGTTTGCGTATCTGGTCACCTTTATCGCACTGCCGCGTTATTAAGGAGCACATGGCCTCTTGCCCAGGGAGGTGTCGTAGCTGGGGAAGGCCACGGAGATCCGCTGAGCGAGGGACCGAATGGATGTGTCATTCAACGGGCCGCGGCTGTGCAACGTAGCGGCCAACGGTCTCATTGAGGTGACAATGACGTCGTCAATGGTGACCGATCGGGTGAGAAGACCCCACTCGGCGTCGACAAAGCAGAGGACGCTGCGTAGTGGCGGGCTCGCTCCTGTGACCTGGGCCACCGTCCTTCCCTGCCGTGCGATACCCGAAAGCAGATCGGTGCGGTTACGTCCGTTGACGAAAAGCGCGGGCTGGCGGTTGAACCACCCGCCGACATGGCGGCGTTCGACGCGTCCGCTGTACCGCTTCGTGTCGATGATCCACACCCCCGAGGGCACGATCGCGATGTGGTCGATGTTGGCGCGGCTGCCGGGGATGGAACGGTCGTGCAGGATGACGCCGCTCGCACGCAGGGCCCGGCTCAAGAAGGCACCGACCCTTTCTTCTCCGTGTCCACCCCGCTCCCAGGCGCGTGTTGAGGGTGCCTCTCCGGTGATGCCTTTGACGAGTGACGCCAGCAGACGTCCGAATCTCTGTCTCCGTCGTATGTCGTCGCAGGCCCGGCGTCGCTCGAACTCCGCTCGGGCCGAGGCGCCGGCCGTCCCAAGATCCAGCCCGTTCCCCGGATCCCCCTTGTCAGGGCCCCGGATCCCCACATTTCCTCCCTCGGCCGAAAGCGCACCGTAGCCGGAGGGTGCGACGGGGCAGTGGCCGGGGTGATCGCTGATCCCGTCAACCTCGTGGCACGCTGAACCGGTGCACCGCTGCCTCCGTCGAGAAGGGCCTCGCCGCGGGCTTGCCGCCGTTTTCGCCCTCGGCATGGGGATTCCCCTTCTGTTGGCCTCCTGTGGCGACGCGGGGGGACCAACGGCCGCGCTTTCGCGGACCGGCCACGCCGCCACGACCACGACGTCTGCGATCTCCACCACCACCACAACGACTCAGCCTCCGCTGCCCATCACTCCGATCACGTGGACGCAGTGCAACGGGAGTCTCCAGTGTGGAACGTTGATCGTCCCTCTCGACTATGACCACCCGCAGGCCGGCACGATCGGGATCGCCGTGGAGCGTCACCTCGCCGATGATCCCGCACAGCGGATCGGATCGTTGGTCATCAACCCTGGCGGCCCGGGTGTGTCCGGAATCGACGACTTCGTCAACGAGCTCGACACACTGACCCCCCCGCTGCTGGACGACTTCGACGTCGTTACGTTCGATCCTCGCGGCGTGCAACGCAGCGACCCCGTCACGTGCGGCGAGACGCCCGGTGCCGCTCCTGGTCCGTTGCCCGACCCCGTGCCGCAGAACGCGGCGGCGCAGAAATCGGTTATCGCCAACATGCACCAGTTCGCAGCCGACTGTGAGAAAGCCAGCGGGGCCATCCTGCCCTACGTCGGTACCGTCGATGTGGCCCAGGATCTGGACCGCCTGCGGCAGGCCCTTGGTGACAGCGGTCTCACCTACATGGGCCAGTCGTACGGGACCCTGCTGGGGGCCACCTACGCCCAACTGTTTCCCACCCACATTCGCGCCATGGTTCTCGATAGCGCCATCGATCCCGCGCTTTCGTTCAGCCAACTGACGTTGGGACAGGCGGAGGGATTCGAGGGTGTGCTGGTGTCATTCTTCTCCTGGTGTGCCGCCACGACCTCGTGCGCCTGGCGCCCGGCCGGCGACGCGACGACGACGCTCCTCGCGCTTATCGCACGCAGCCGGACGAGTCCCACCGCTGCTGGAAATGGTCGCACTGCCGGGCCCGGGGAGCTTTACAACGCGCTGCTCGCCGGCCTCTACTCCCAATCGGACTGGCCCGAATTGGGGAGCGCCCTCGCGGCCGACACCACCGGCGACGGGGCGCAGGTCGTCGCCATGTCGGACCACTACGCCATGGACGGATCGACCAACGGTTCAGACGCGGGTGAGGCAATCGATTGTCTCGACCACCCCGCTTCCAGGGAGCTGGCAGCGTATGCACAGTTGGCGAAGGTCTTCGCGCAATCGGCCCCGGTGTTCGGTCCGCTCCTGGCGTGGGGAGAGGCGGGGTGCGCCGTCTGGCCCGTGCCTCCCACCCGTACGCCGGCCCCGGCGACCGCTCCGGGTTCCCCACCGATCGTCGTCATCGGCACCACACGAGACCCAGCCACGCCGTACGCCTGGTCGGTCAGTCTGGCCGGCGAACTGAGCAAGGGTGACCTCCTCACCGTGACCGGGAGTGATCACGTCTCGTATTTCTACAGTGCCTGCGTGCGTGCCTACGTCCAGGGCTACTTCATCAGCCTCACTGTTCCCCCGGTGGGTGCCACGTGTAGCGACTGACGGACGAGTTACCCGGCGGGTCACGGTTCAACCCTTCCGACGCTGGTCTGAGGAACCGCCGACGCGCCATAGTGGGCGCCGCAATTGCTCGAGAGAAAGGAGAGGCCGTTGGCACCCCGTGAAGAAGCGCTGAGCGCCGGAAACGTCGCCATCACCGGTCATGGTGGAGACGAGATCAATGCCTACCAGGTAGTGGCAGGCGAGGATGGGCCAAGGCCAGGTGTCCTGGTCATCCATCACCTGCCCGGTTGGGACTCGCCGACCAAAGAGATCACCAGACGGTTTGCTGCTCACGGGTACAACGCGATATGCCCCAACCTCTATGCCCGAGAGGGACTCGATGTCGAGGCCGACGACGCAGCGGCGGCGGCTCGCGCCAAGGGGGGTGTGCGGGACGAGCAATTCCTGGGTGACGCGAACGGGGCGATTGAGGCCCTCCGGGCCCTGCCCAACTCCAACGGCAAGGTGGGTGTGATCGGGTATTGCTCAGGTGGTCGTCAGTCCTTCCTCACCGCGGTGAGCCTTCCGGTGGATGCCGCGGTGGACTGCTACGGGGCCTTCGTCACCGGGACCATTCCGGAGGGATTCCCCCTCAAGGTGGTGACTTTGGTGGACAAGACGGCCTCGCTTCGTTGCCCCTTGCTGGGGCTCTTCGGCGTGGAGGACAAGTTTCCCGATCCTGAGCAAGTGGTGGAACTCGAGCAAGCGCTCATCGCTCACGGGAAGACTTACGAGTTCCACAGCTACGAAGGCGCGGGGCATGCGTTTTTCTCCACCGATCGGCCGAGCTTCCGCCCTGAAGCGGCGTTGGATGGTTGGCAACGGATCTTCTCCTGGTTCGAGACGTACCTGACGTCGGCGGAGGCCTGATCATGTGCTCGTATCTCACGGTGCCCGCTGAGCTGACGGGTAGCGCCAAAGGTCCAGACGGTTGGTTCTCGATTACCTCGGCCAGCGTCTACTTCGACCACCCCTTCCATGCGCCCCTGGAGCACTCGCTCAACATCGACTTCATCGATCCGGCACGGGGACCGCGGGCGCGGGTGGCGGTGGAGCTGAGCGCAGATTCAGCACGCGAACTCGTGAGGTGCATTGAAGCGGCGCTCGCGGCGGCGGGCGGGGCTGCTCTCTAGCGAGGAGAACCCCTGTTGACTCAGTGTATGCACTGAGCGTAGTTTCACCGGATGAGCGTTCCCCTTACCATTCTCGGCCTTTTGGAAAGAGAGCCCTGCCACGGCTACGACCTCAAACGGGACTACGACACGTACTTCGGCCGCCGGAAACCCCTTCCGTTTGGCCAGGTCTATGCCACCCTCTCCCGACTCGTTCGCGACGGCAAGGCGGCACCTGGAGAGGTCGAGGCCGGAGACGGACCAGATCGAAAGCGCTATGCCATCACGTCAGCCGGCAAAAGCGACGTCGAAGCCTGGCTCGCTGAACCGACGGAGGCCGAGCCCCACCTGCAGACGGTGGTCTTCGCCAAAGTGGTCCTTGCCCTCATGCTGGGCCATTCGGCCCAGCGATACCTTGATACGCAGAGGAACAGCCACCTGCAGCGCAGGAGGGAGCTCACTGAGCTCAAGCGCACGGGCAACTTGGTGGACGCGCTTCTGGCCGACCACGGGCTGTTCCATTTGGAGGCCGATCTGCGGTGGATCGACATCACCGAGGCGCGGCTCCCTGCCCTCGCCGAAGAGGTGCGTCGGTGAGATTCCTGACCTCTCCACCATCGGGACCGGCATTTTCGAGGTGGTTCCGCGATCGCTAATCTGTCGGTCCCGGGCCGCTAGCTCATCCGGAAGAGCAGGGGACTTTTAATCCCAAGGTGCCGGGATCGAGACCCGGGCGGCCCACCAGGTCAGAGGCACTTTTTCTCTCCGAACACCCCTCTGATACCGTCTGTCCCAACAGCTGTCCCAACAATCTGTTGGGACAGGTT
>Ga0307373_10009768_pt1 | contig 14252 bp, 11 predicted proteins | sample OX2MG_FD_202534 | JGI IMG/M metagenome (GOLD analysis project Ga0307373, IMG submission 202534) | Soil microbial communities from Risofladan, Vaasa, Finland - OX-2 | ecosystem: Environmental > Terrestrial > Soil > Coastal area > Acid sulfate soil | place: Finland: Risofladan, Vaasa | collected... | reverse complement strand
AATCCTGCGGGCTGGTTGACGCGAAGGCCCCCGCTGATCGCCGCCAAATGGGGATAGTCAAAGCCCAGTCCCGGTACGCCGTTCGCAATTCCAGAAGTCACTGAATTTGCGTAGGGACCGAAGCCCGGATTCCCGCGGACTCTCCCCAATCCTGTCGATAGCGTCCGGACCACGGCCGCTGGCGTTGCTTGCCGGATACCCGTCACCGGAGCAGGTGCGGAAACACCGATATTTCCGGCCGCAAGTCCGGCTTGTGGAATGGAAGCCGCTGCACCGCGCACCTGAGCGAACGCCGTCGAGCAGGCCAGAATCGATCCCATCGCCGCAGCCACGAAGTGAAGTTTTCCGCACATGTTATTGTCCCTTGTCTTTACAGATGCCTGAAGCATGCCCCCGGTTGCAGACTTCGTGGCCGGCGCGGCACTTGCCGCAATGCCCTTCGGTCTTTCCGGCACTTCCCACGTTTGGCTGCTTATGTTATAACCGTCGGGCCGTGAAAAACGCTACGAATGCGCGCCCAGCTTCAAATTGCTCGAATACGGGCGAGCAGCCGAAGGCCGTGGAATATCCCATCAGTTTCTGCCCGGTTTGTTCTCAGAGGCTGATGCCAAAGCGGTGCAAGCTGGTATGCGCCGAATGCGGCTATTACCTGTCCTGCTCGGATTATTATTGACGCCGGCGGTATCGCGGCGAATCAAGCTCGTTAGACATCTAGTCAGGAGGAAGCACTGTGGCGCTGAAAATTATTGATCGCGTGGTGGAAGGGGTCGCTGTAGAGGCGCTCGAAGGCCGCATTGTTCTGGGGGAAGAGAGCAACGCGCTGCGGGAAAAGGTGAAGTCCCTGCTGGCCTCCGGCCAGAAACAGATCGTTCTGAACATGGACAATGTCACGTACATCGATAGCTCGGGACTCGGCACGCTGGTTGCGGCCCACACCGGCGCGCGCGCGCAGGGTGCGTCTATGAGGATTTCGAATCTGGGATCGAAATTTCAGGAAATTCTCCAGGTGACCAAGCTGGTTACCGTTTTTGAAGTGTTTCCCACGGAAGCGGCGGCCATCGCCAGCTTTTCCAAGTAATACCGCTTCCGAAAAGGTTTTGTGGCGCCGCAGGTTCAAAACCTGCGGCGCCTTTCCTTTGGCGCTGCGCCCGCACACTGCCGTTCCGCAGGTTTTCATAAAACAAAACGCCCCGGCGTGAGGAACGCCGGGGCGCGATCGCGTTCGCGGTTCCCGCTAGAACGAATACTTCAGCCAGAATTTAATCTGCCGGCCCCCGTTGATCGTGATGGCCGTGTTGTTGTAGTTCACGTCGTACATGTTGTAGGAAGGCGTGAAAAGATTCGGGTGGTTGAAGGCGTTGAGCATGTCCATGCGGATTGAGATCGTCTGATTCTCATGGTGCCAGAAATGGACCGGGAAATCGCGCTGGATGGCGGTATCGAAGTAAAATTGGCCCGGCCCGAATACCGAATTGCGCCCGACGTTCCCAGGCACGTAATTCGGTATCACGAAATGGAACGTGTTGTAAGGTTCGGCGGGGCAAGCATTGTTTGTGAAAACCAGGCAAGTCCAATCGTACGTTCCCGCAGGCAGGCCGAAGACGGCGCCGTCGACGCCGAGGGAATCGAGCGGCGCGGCGGGGTTGGCCAGGTCAGGCCGCGCGTTCGGGTGGCCGTTGCCGATATTGTCATACCCGACCTGCACGGTGTTGGGCGTGCCCGTTTCAATGGTTGCGATGCCGGACCACTGCCACCGGTCGGTCAGGGCGCGTAGAAACGCGTTCTGCTTGAAATAGGGAACCTGCCAGACATAGGACACGGTAAGACGATGACGCCGGTCGAATGTGGAAGGTCCCCAATCCGAGCGTTGATTCGTCAGGTCCTGCGAGAATGCGCTTAGTCCGGAAATCAAGGATACTCCCGAAACGTCGTCATAGAATTTGGAGTAGGTGTAAGCGGCGCGCAAAAACAAACTGGAATGGAACTTTCGCGTCACTTCGACCTGGGCGGCGTTGTACCACGAGTCTCCCGCATTGGTGCGCACGGCGATTTCGCCGAAGTTGGGATTCATATAGGAATAGCCGACTTGCGGATTGAAGTCCTGGCTTGCGAACAGGTGTTCGCCCCGGGTCCCCACGTAGGCCACCGTCATGACCAGTCCCAACGGCAACTCCCGCTCCATGTTCGCGTTCCACTGCTCGGTCAGGGGATTATGCAGATTGTTGGCCATGGTGTAGATCAACAGGTGGGGATTGGGTGCCGGGGTGATGGATCCGATTCCGGTTGTGGATGCATTCGGGGTCCCGCGCCCTGGCTGGTAGCCAAGGCCGCCTCCCAGCGTATTCGGCTGATAGGTCGCCGTGTTGTCGGTAATCGTAGTGAACAGGCCGTCGTAGAAAATTCCGTAACCCGCGCGAAATGTGGTCTTGTCTTCACCAAACAGGAATTGTCCCCAGTGCGGCGTATAGGCCAGGCCAATACGGGGCGCAAAATTCCTTTTATCCGGAATCTGCCGGGAAGCGTACATGTCCGGATAGGTTCCGTTCAGGGCTCCGAAGCCCAGACCCAAGTCGAACGCCGGATAGGGCAGGGCATTGGCCAGCGCGCCCCAGTATTCGTAACGCAGGCCCATGTTCACAGTCAGGTTGCTCTTCGCTCGCCAGGTGTCCTCGATATAGGGAGCAAACATCGTGGCGCTGGAGTTGATATTGCGATTGCCAAACGATTTGGAAATGGTTCCCGGGTCTGCGCCGGTATAATCGTCAATAAAATTTGCGAGGGAAGAGTATCCGCCGCCCGCGGCGTAGGAAATCGTGCCGCGCGTGTTCAGCGCGAGTTGGTCCGCAAGCCGGAGGATTGTGACGTCCACCCCGGCCTTGATCGTGTGCTGCCCGGCCGAGTAGCTCAGGGCTTCCTGAACCTGCCAGATTTTGTGGCCCCGCCCTTGGGGGAATGTGGGATCGACGCCAATCGATGGGAAATTGATATCCTTGGCAAATGTGATGAATGGAATATTGGCCAGCGGCCCGGATGCCGTCGCAGGCGTCACGCCGAACGAAAGGTCAATGTTCGTATAGGACAATCGCAGTTCGTTGAGTATCGTGGAAGAAACGGTGTGCTGCCACTGGCCTCGAAATATGTCCGATGCCCCTGCCTGCTGGGTCTGGAAATTGGGGAGCGCTTTCGCGTTCGCGAAGATATCGGGCGACAGCGTCGAAGTCTCCCGCAGCGCGCTTCCGGTCAGCGTGTCATGATCGGTGATGTGCCAATCCATTCGCCAATTCCAGTCGACCGCGTTGGACGCCGTGCGGACGTTCTGCACCTGGAAGTTTCCGATTTCGACGTCGGGGCGACTGTTCCCCAGATGAACATTCGATACCCCCGTTAGCCCGGGAGACACCAGCGGGCCGATGGCATTGAGGAAAAGGGAGATATTTGGATTAGGCTCGAGTGATTTCAATGTTGCGATGCCGGCCGCGGTCGGAAGACTGAATACCGGCCCGGTGGCCGCCTGGCGTTCCCGGTCCCACTGAGCGGTGCCAAAAAAGAAGAGCTTGTCCTTCACGATCGGCCCGCCTACGTCAAACCCAAATGTATTTTCGTTATCATAGGGGTTCTTGGTAACGGAGTTCGAGATCGAATCCTGTGCGGGGATGGCGGCAAAAGCGGAGTTGCGATTGATTTCCCACAAGTCGCCGTGGATATTGTTTGTGCCGCTTTTATAGATATAGTTGGTGACCGAACCGCCGCCGCGGCCGTATTCGGCGCTGTAGGAGTTCGTCAGAACGGTCACTTCCTGAATCGCCCCGACGTTGGTCGGTTGATAGGCCTGCCCCGAAATGCCGTAGTCGTTATCGTCCTGCCCGTCCACCAGGAAATTATTGGCGTGCGGGCGGCTGCCATTCACCGAGAAGGAGACTCCTTCGGTCTGCGCATAAGGGTAGATCGCCCCATTTCCGATGGGAGAATCCTGGACCCCCGGAAGCGTCAAGGCCAATTCGGCTGGATTCAGGGTCGCGTACGGCAGTTGCGTCACTTCCTGATGGCCGATGTTTCCGCCCAGTTGCCCCGATTGCGTGTCAATCGCCTGCGCCGCGCTGGCTTGAACTTCCAGGGCCTGCTGCGCCGCGGCCAATTCGAGTTTGCCGTTGATCGTCGTGGTCAGCGACCCATTGATGATGACGCCCGTGACGCTCAGGATCTTGAAATCCTTCGCCGTAATCGTGACGGTATAGGTTCCGGGCTGCAGTCCTTCGAGGCGGTACGTTCCCACCGAGTCGGTCCGCGTCTCATGAGGAATTCCGTACTGTGCGCTTACCGCCGAGATGGCCGCGTTCGGCACCACTGCGCCGGTAGGATCGGTGATCGCTCCGACCAGCGTACCGCTACTGGTCTGCGCCAGGGCGATGCCAGGCACTGCTATAACCGTCAAAATCACAAAAATCTGCAACAGGTGCTTGCTCACATTCATTTAAACTCCTCATATCGAGAAATAGTTCTTGCGCATGCACGGGTGGCGAATTTTTCTAGTTCTATGGCTAAGGCGAGCCGCGATAAGGCTCCTGAGATGTATGGTTCCAACCCGCCTGGCCCCCCAGTGCCCCTCATGAATTGCGTATATGGAAAGTTATTTAACTCTCCAGATAGATCAAATTCCGAAAAATATGTCATCGTCAATTAAAGGCCGAATAAGAGCTAAGAACAACGTTATCAATACCATGAAACCTGTGACGCCATCCGCTTTGTTTGTAATACAGGTTCCAGAATTGAACCTGCGCATAGCCCCCCAGCTGGCGCGAAAATGAGCAATTTTCGCTCCTGGTCAGAGCCGATTTTTAGGAAGTTGTTTCTTTACAGGAGGGTGGCTCGCCGGCCTGCTAACCGCCAAAAACTTGCCTGGAAGGCAAAGGAACGGTTGCAGGCCGGCGCCGCCATGTTGCTGGCTTGCTTCTGGACCTTCAGCTCAGTCTTTTAGCCGGTACATCGTGATTCCGCTCATAAGCTTTGGAAAGAAGTCTGTGGATTTTTGCGGCAATACTTCGCCGGCCATAGCCATTTCGGCCACGGTTTCCACGCTGACCGAGTTCAACAGGAAGCAGATCTGCGCGCGTCCCTGATCGACTTCCGCGATGGCCGTATCCATTTCCCGCTCGTAGGTGATGTTTTTCTCCGTTTTTACGGCATCGGCGGTGATTCCCAGGCCGCGTTCGAGGATCAAGCGGTGTAACAGGACCACGTCCAGCTGCCTTTGCGCCTGCGAGACGTCCGGCAGGAGCGTCTCCAGATTGGCCCCTTTATGAAGCACGAATATCAGGAACGCTCCGCCCCCGGCGTAAACACCGATCGCTCTTTGTTGCTGTCCACGGTGCAGATCGCGGCGGAATTTTTCAAAGGCTTGCGGCCGATCGGAGGGGCCGGTAAACGGGTAGGATTGCACATCGAAAATATTCGCCAGCTTCGCACGAAACGCTGCCAGCGAGAATCCGGAAACATTGGCGACCACGCGATGCGTCGGCAGTATGGTCAGGCCTTTTCCCGCCGTATTGAACAGCGTCATCATGACTTTTTCATAGGGTGCGTTGCGATCGGCTTTGCCGGCGCGTGCCCGGCACTCGTCCCGGTAGGCCATCGCGGTTTCGTACCTGTGGTGCCCATCGGCGATCACGAGCTTCTTGTCCGCCAGTTCGCGCTGGATGGTTGCAATCACCGGGGCATCGGTTACGGGCCACAACCGGTGCACGACGTCGTACTCGTCGCGGAGTTCCACTGCCGGCTTGCCGCCTGCCGCCGCGTCGAGCAGCGCGTCCACGTGTCCCGCCGGGTCGTTATACAGCATGAAGAGCTGCCCGGTGTGGGTTTGCGTGTGCCGCAACAGTTCCAGGCGGTCTGCTTTTGGCCCGGACAGAGTCTGTTCGTGGCGAAAAACCACCTTCGCCGAATAATCCTCGATGCGTCCGATGGCGATAAAACCTTTGCGGACACGCCGCTCACTGGTTCCCGGCACCGTGTACTCCTGAAAGTAGGCGTACAGCGATGGCGTTGCATCCTTAACGATCACACCGGCATGAATCCAGTCTTCCAGCGCCTTTGCCGCGCGCGTGTACACGTTGTTGGCCGGGGAATCCTCGGGAAGCGTTTTCCCTTTTTCGATCGGAATCAGGTTGTAGGGGCTTGCCGCCGCATATTTCTCCGCCATGGCCGGGGTAATCTTGTCGTAGGGCTGCGTCAGCACCTTGACCGGCTCCACGCGCTCCGGGTTGTATCGATACGCTCGAAACGGAAAAATCTCTGCCATTCGCACTTCCTCCTGGGTCTAAAAGCTTTTTTGATGATATGCCGCCCCACATTGCCATGCTTCGGGACTTTGCTCTGAAAGAACAGACTCCACTATATTACAATCATTGCTTCATGGAGGACTGCTCAAGATTCAATGGGGAAAACCATAGCCCGCTTTTCCGAAGTGCGCGCACTGATCTTCGATCTGGACGGCACACTGATTGATTCAAAACTCGATCTGGCCCTGGCGGTGAACGCCGCCCTGGAGGAAATGGGCCGGGGACCGCTCCCGCACGAACTGATTTTCAGCTACGTCGGCCAGGGCGCTCCGAGTCTGATTGCGCGCGCCCTGGGTGAGGGCGCCACCGAGGAAGATTGCCTGCGCGGGCTGGAATTCTTCATTAAATACTATTCCGTGCACAAGCTCGATCACACGTCTTTATATCCCGGCGTCCGCGAAGCCCTCGATGCCCTTACCGGAATGCCCATGGCCGTCCTCACCAACAAGCCCGTGGGAGCCAGCCGCGGCATTTTGCAGGGGCTGGGCCTGGCGGAGCACTTTCGCTTCGTGTACGGCGGCAACAGCTTCGAACGCAAGAAGCCCGATCCCATGGGCGTGGAAACGATTTTGCGCGAATTCGGCGCGGCGCCTGCTCAGGTCATGTTCGTGGGGGATTCCGAAATCGACGTGCAAACGGCCCGCAACTCCGGCACCTGGATGTGCGGCGTGACCTACGGCTTCGGCAGCCATCGCCTGGCCGAATATCCTCCCGACCTGCTCGTCGACAGCCTTACCGAGCTTTTGCCGCATCTGAACGGCGATTCTCCCGGCAGATCGCGCTAAGCCCGGCCGGGCGCGCCCTCGCTGGCGGAAAACCAATCCCACGTTCGCTGCAAACCTTCCTCAAATCCGAAGCGCGGGTTGTATCCGAGGACTTCTTTTGCGAGGGCGATGTCCCCCTGCGAATCGCGAATGTCTCCATCGCGTGCGGCGGCATAGTTCGCCCTGGCGGGTTTTCCAGTAATTTTCTCGAGCAGCGAGAGGGTTTGATTCAGCGTGTAGCGGTTTCCGGTGCCGATATTGAACGTGTGGCCGTGCGCGCGCTCCGCCTCGGCGGCCAGCAAATTCGCCTCGACTACATTGCCGACATAGACGAAGTCGCGCGATTGCTCGCCGTCGCCGTACACGGTGGGTTGTGTTCCCCGCAGCAGGGCGGCGTTAAATAACGAAAGCACGCCGGAATAGGGCGAACCCGGATCCTGCCTCGGCCCGAACACGTTGAAATATCGCAGTGGAACAAATTCGAGCCCGTACAGCTGCTCGAAAACCTGCCCGTAAGCTTCCCCAACCATTTTGGAAACGCCGTAGGGAGAAATCGGCGCAAGCGGCGATGTTTCCGGAATCGGCAGCTCGGAAGTCTTGCCGTAAATCGCGCAGGAGCTGGCGAAAACCACGCGCTGCGCGCGCGCGTCGCGCGCCGCCACCAGGACATTGAGCGTCCCGTCCACGTTGATGTGATTAGTTTCGATCGGATCCTTCACCGAGCGCGGCACCGACGTTTGCGCCGCCAAGTGGATCACGCGATCCACTCCCCGGCAGGCTTCGCGCACCGCGTCCGGATCCGTGACGCTTTGCCGGATAAAATCAATTCTGGATTTCACCAGGGCCAGGTTCTCAGCCTTTCCGGTCGACAAATCATCCAGCACCGCGACGCTGTGCCCGCGGCGCACCAGTTCGTCCACCGTATTGGAGCCGATGAATCCGGCTCCCCCGGTTACCAGATAACGCATCGATGATCTCCTCTCCGGGAACGATCAGGGCCGATCGTATCCTGGCGACATTCTTCAGACCATTTTTCTAAACCGTTCTTGTCATCCATTCTTTTCAACCGGTCTTGTTAACCATGCACGCGACACAGGTGGTTTCCAAGCTGTTTTTTCTGTACCCTGAATAGATAGGGGAACGACAGGGCCATGAAAAGGGCCCCTCCGGTCCGGTGCAACTGTACCGATTTCATGATCTGTTTGCGCGCACATTTCGGGCTTCACAGGATGCGTTCCGCCGCCGTTATACTGGCTGTGGTTCTGGCGTGCGCGCCATTGGGTGCGACGCAGAAATCCAAACGCTCGCGGCTCAGGTTGCGCGCCAGGACTCCCGCGGCGCCCGCCGCCCTCCCAGTTCCATTTCGGTCGGGGGAAAATCTCGAGTATCGCGTGCTGTTCTCGAAATACGCAGTGAACGCGGCAAAAATCGAAACTTCCGTGGTCGAACAGCGAAATTTCTTCGGACGCCTGGCATGGCATTTTCGCGCCATCGTGCACACCATGGATACCACGCGCAGCCTGTTCGCGATTGATGATGAGTTCGACTCCTATACTTCCGCGGCCAACCTGTTTTCCCTGCAATACGAAATGTATCTTAACGAGCAGGGGAAGCAGCAGACGTCGCTGTACCGCATGACGGCTGACGACGATCCCGCGCCCGCAAAGGTCACGGCGCTTCGCGTTGCTCCCGACACGCGTGACGCCGTTGGATTCCTGTACAACCTCCGCGCAAACGATTGGCGGCGCACGCCGGAGCTTCGCACGCCAGTGTTCGATGGCCGCCGCCTGTACCAGGCCGTCGCCCGCGTGGACAACCCGCAGGGAACGATCACCGTTCCTGCCGGAAGTTTTTCAGCGTTTCGCGTAGCCATCCGCCTGTTCGACCACGGCAAGGAACTCACCGACACGCGGCTGGCGGTCTGGATTGCCCGCAACGCCGCCCACACGCCCGTACTGTTCGAAGCCGAAATCCCCTTCGGTACCGTCCGGATTGAACTTACGCGTTTGCACTGAACTTTCCCGCAGGATGCCCTCAAAGGATTGCGGTTTGGGCGCAAGCAGCAGGGAATATCGTCCTTGCTTGCGGAGATTTTTCCGGAAAGAACGGTTACTTTTCCGTGCGATAGTTCGAGACATCTTCGGAGGCCCGATTGAGCGCTACCGAGTTGTCCGGAGGAAACACTATTCGCCAAAAATCAGGAGAAGGGTTCAGGAATTCGACGCCGATCTGAGTCTTGCCGCCGGAGGCGGGGCCCAGATACTTCACCCGGCAAAGCTGCTCGGTCTGGGTTGCGCGATTCGTGATCAGCAGAGTCTGATCTTTTTCGACCTTGGCTTCCAGGGCAATCAGCGCGCCGTGCGCGCTGACGACCAGAGTCTGCGTTTCTTCCTCGAAGGAATTGTCCGGGGGAGCGTCCTGTGAGCGGACGGTAATCGCCAAGTGAAGGATCACGCGCTGGCTGCGGCGCTGGGTGGATTTCAGCCCACCTGGAGTTAATTTCTCATCTGACATTTGAGCCTTTGCGAGGGCGCCAGCCCAGGGATTTCCATTCGTACACCCGGTGCACGGTTCACCCGGGATTGTTTCGAGAACCTCACACGAGGACGATCTTATTGCGATTACGGGAAATTCGTCGCGTGGCATTACGGGTATCCACGACCAGTTGCGCCGATTCGACGATCGCGGAGTAATCGTAAGCGGTGTGATCGGTGGCGATCAGCACGCAGTCGTATCCGGCCAGTGACTTGGAATCAACCGGCACGGATTTCATTCCCTGGAAATTATAATGCCGAAGCTTGGGAATTTCCGCGAAGTGCGGATCGTTGTAATCGATATTGGCGCCACGCGCCGTCAGCAGCTCGATAATTTTCAGCGACGGCGATTCCCGCAGGTCGTCCACATCCTTTTTGTACGCCACACCCAGCACCAGGATGCGCGATCCCTTGATCGATTTTTCCACCACATGATAGGGCATGGCCGTGTTCACTTCTCCGGCCAGTTCGATGAAGCGCGTCGCGAAATCGAATTCCCGCGCCTTCCACGACAGGTAATACGGGTCCACCGGTATGCAGTGCCCTCCCAGTCCCGGCCCCGGATAAAACGGCATGAACCCGAACGGCTTGGTCGCCGCCGCATCGATCACTTCCCAGATGTCGATTCCCATGCGCTGGCACAGCATCTTCAATTCGTTTACCAGGGCGATGTTCACGCAACGAAAAATATTTTCGAGCAGCTTGGTCATTTCTGCCGTCCGCGTCGAACTGACCGGCACCACGCGTCCGACGATCTGTGCGTACAGCGACGCGGCCGCGCGGCCCGAAGGAGGGTTCACTCCGCCCACCACTTTGGGGATTTGCGCCAGGCCGTATTGCTTGTTACCCGGATCTTCGCGCTCGGGTGAAAATGCCAGGAAAAAATCCGTTCCGATCTGCTCGTTTTCCGGGCCGTGCGCGATCGGACACTTCATCCCCGTCTCTTCCAGAATCGGCAGAAGCAGTTCTTCGGTTGTGCCCGGATAGGTCGTCGATTCCAGCACTACCAGCTGTCCGCGCTGCAGGTACGGCCGGATCGCCTGCGCTGTCTTCTCCACGTAGGAAAGGTCCGGTTCGCGCCGCTGATCGAGCGGAGTCGGCACGCAGATGAGGATCGCATCCATTTCCGCCAGGCGCGAAAAATCCGCGGTTGCGCCAAAGTGCTTTGACAGCACGAACTGCTGAATCTTGTTTTGTGGGATATGCTGGATGTACGACTGGCCGCGGTTCAGTTTCTCGACCTTGGCCGGGTCAAGGTCAAACCCGGTCACGCGGTGCCCCGCTTCGGCAAACCGCAATCCCAATGGAAGTCCTACGTACCCGCACCCGATAATTCCGACGCGGAGTTGCGAGCCTTTGAAATATTCCGGCCTTCGATCAGTTGCCATTATTGTTTTGTCCATTTCTGCCGAGTTTTACGCTCAACAAAATATCGCGCCGACAATAAAAAAGTTTTCGGCGCAAGGCCATGCTTGCGCCGCACCTTCGCGCAGTTCAGCCGCCAATTACGCACTCGAAACAGTGCTCTCGTCACTATCGCTGTTTCAAGGGGAGACGCTATGTCTCTGGTAACACAGCAAAATCAGATCAGCGCGGCGGCGCACTCCAAATTTGCTCAGCAAATTGGAAACGTGGAACTTGACCGTTCGTTCGGATATGTTCAGCCGGTTCCCAATTTCCTTGTTGGCCAGATTTTCCAGCAGGGAATTCAGAACTTCCTGCTCCCGGCGGCTCAAGTCCGTGGCCGTATCCGCCTTCAAGCGCCGGCTATGGGTTCCTCCCAGGATGGAATCCACAAACCCGGAAAGCACCGCGCGCGGAACCCAGAATCCGCCGTTGGCGACCAGGGGAAGGGCGCGGGGCAGTTGCATTCGCGCTTCGCCGTAGGTCAGTAATCCCTTGGCTCCCATTTGCAGCAGGGAATAGCTTTCGGCGGCGTCGAATTTTTCGGCGACCACGATGATGCGCGCCTCCGGGTGATTGTCCAGGACATTCGAAATAAGCGCGCCCACCGCGGGCCGCGTCACGTGCGCGTCCACCACATAGACGACCGCTTCTGGAATCTGCAGATGGCGGAGGTCCGGCCCCAGCGTCGATTCCAGTTGCATGGAAGCGATCTTGAAGGCGGGATTGGTGAGCACACGTGCGAGCTCGCTCAGCACCAGCGGGTGCGGCGAAAGCACGCAAACCTGCAAAGCACTTTTTTTGGCAGTCTTACTCACAGGAATTGACATTATCGGAACCGTGCATGCGGGGCAAGACTCGCTCGAAGTCGAGTTGCGCAGACGCACAACGTTAACTTAAACGAGACTTTCCGGCACGATGGAATTGCTCAAAGGCGCCTTCTCATGAGCCATTCCCCGGAACTTCATTCCCGGTGCACCCGCAGCGCCAGCACCAGCACGGCCGATAAAAACAATGCCGCGATCATGAAAATCATGCTGAACGCAAATGAACCTGTCAGGTTTCTCAGGTAGCCCACAAAATACGGGCCCACGAATCCCCCCAGGTTGCCAACCGAATTGATCAGAGCCATCGATGCTGCCGCGGCGGATTCGCTCAGGAAGGTTGTCGGCAAGGACCAGAAACTCGGCATAAAGGCCGTCGTGCAGGCTCCCGCCAGGATCAGGAATACCAGGCCGAGCCAGAGATGGTTGTTCAAGCCCACCGAAAGCGCCATGAATATGGCGCACGCTCCTAGCATGCCGCTGGTATGCCAGCGCCGCTCCCCGGTGCGGTCCGAACTCCAGCCATTCCAGAGCATCAGAAACACGCCCAGTAGATAGGGCAGCGCCGCGATAAACGTTACCGTCAGGTTTGGCAGGCCTGTCGCGCGTTTTAAGATTGTAGGGAACCAGAAATTGAATCCGTAAAGCCCGATCAAGGCAAGAAAATAAACCAACGCCAGCACGATCACGTCGCGATGGCCCAGGGCCTGCCTGACGGTCCAGGAGCCCACTGCGGATTTTTTCTCTTTTTCGCGGCGAAGTTCTTCCGTGATCCATTGCTGCTCATCGGCGGGCAACCACTTCGCCTGATTCGGCCAGTCCGTCAGATAGAACAGCGTCACCAGGCCCAGCAGCACCGCCGGAATCCCCTCCAGAATGAACAGCCATCGCCATCCCGGAATTCCAAGCCAATGCACGCCCAACAGGCTGCCGGCGAGTGGGGAACCCAGCACGTTGGAAATAGGGATCGCCACCATGAACAGTGCGCCCGCGCGCGCCCGATCCTCATGACGGAACCAGTGCGTCAGATAAACCAGTATCCCCGGGAAAAATCCCGCTTCCGCAGCCCCCAGCAGAAATCGCGCTCCGTAAAATTGCGTGGGGGTATGGACCATCGCCACCAGCGTGGTAACCATTCCCCAGGTAATCAGGATGCGGGCTATCCATTTCCGGGCGCTCCATCGTTCGACAAGCAGCGCGCCGGGAATCTCGAACAGGAAATAGCCGGCAAAGAAAATGCCCGCACCCAGCCCGAATACGCTGTCGGTAAATCCCAGGTTGTGAGACATCTCCAGGCCCGCGAAACTGACATTGACCCGATCCAGGTAGGCAATGAAATAGAGGATAAAAAGAAATGGCAGCAGGCGGCGAGCGATCCGCCGCTGGGCGCGTTGCCCTACGTCTGGCGTAATTGTTATTTTTTCCTTGTCCATTTCGCCGCTCGCTTTTATCACACTCAGGGCAACTGCACATCAAGAGAAAAGAGACATTGTGCCATGATTGTCTATGAGTGGATGCGTTGACGCGGAGTGTTCTTAACGGATAGGACAATCCTCGCTTAGTAAAATGGCCCCCCTTTCCATCATGTGCGTTAGTCTCTCAGCTAACATAGCGTCATGCCTTCCCAGAAGAAAACCCGCCGTTATGCCCGCGTGGGATTGCCAAAAGGCATGCTCGTGGCCTGGGAGCATTCCGGGATTCGCAAGGTGTCACGCGTAAGCGTGCTGGCCCTGGGCGGCATATTTATTTCGACGCCGGAGCCCCCTCCTGCCGGAGATGTGATTAAGCTGACGTTTGAAATTCCCGGTGGCGGCGTGTATGCCAGGGCCACGGTGCGCGACAGTCAGCCTCGTAAGGGAATGGGTGTGGAGTTCACTTCGATGGGGCAAGAGGCGCGCGCACGCTTGTACCAGTTGATGAAACTTCTCACGAAATGAGGCCAGGGGCCGCTTCCAGGGACATTCGCTCACGGAACATTCCAGCGGAAACGGTCGGAATTCTGGATGCAGTTAAGCCAAATTAATTTAGAATGATTCCTTCCAGGGGCGCGATGTATTGAAACGCACAAAAAAGAAAAGATAGGTTCTCCGGGCATGAATGCGACGCTGGCAATGGAGGTTCCGAAATGAACATGGCCCGGGCAAGAAAAGTTGTTTTTGCCTTGGTTGGTTTGCTGGTGGTCGCACAATTCATTCAGCCGAAACGAACCAACCCGCCCGTGATTCCCTCCAGATCGCTTGCTGCGAATATTCGGGTTCCCGTTCCCGTGCAGGGTATTCTGCGGCGCGCCTGTGGCGATTGCCATTCGAATCAGACCGTGTGGCCCTGGTACAGTCACATCGCTCCACTGTCATGGGTCATTGTCGATGATGTGAACGAGGGTCGGCGACA
>Ga0307373_10009765_pt1 | contig 14256 bp, 10 predicted proteins | sample OX2MG_FD_202534 | JGI IMG/M metagenome (GOLD analysis project Ga0307373, IMG submission 202534) | Soil microbial communities from Risofladan, Vaasa, Finland - OX-2 | ecosystem: Environmental > Terrestrial > Soil > Coastal area > Acid sulfate soil | place: Finland: Risofladan, Vaasa | collected... | reverse complement strand
CCGCCTCCGGTCACCTCGAGACCTTCACCGATCCCTTGGTCGACTGCAAGAAGTGCAAGGAGCGCTGGCGTGCCGACAAGATCGACGGCGTCTGTCCCAACTGCGGTTCGACGGAATTCACCGAGCCGCGGGCCTTTAATTTGATGTTCAAGACCCAAGCCGGCCCCGTCGAGGGCGAGGGCGCCACGGCCTACCTGCGACCCGAGACGGCCCAGGGCATCTTCACCAACTTCGCCAACGTGCTCTCCACCGTGCGAAAGAAGCCGCCCTTCGGCATCGCCCAGGTCGGCAAATCCTTCCGCAATGAGATCACGCCGCAGAACTTCGTCTTTCGAACCCGCGAGTTCGAGCAGATGGAGATGGAGTACTTCGTCCCGCCGGCCGACGCCGATGAGTGGTACCGCTACTGGATCGCGAAGCGTCTGGCCTGGTACATCGACCTGGGTATCCCGGAAAGTCTGCTCCGGTTGCACGAGCACGCCAAAGAGGACCTGTCGCACTACTCGCGCGGCACGACCGACGTCGAGTTCGCCTACCCCTGGGGTTGGGACGAACTCGAAGGCGTGGCCAATCGCGGCGACTACGACCTGACCCAGCACGCCAACGCCTCGGGCGTGGCGCTCGACTACTTCGACCAGACGACCAATGTGCGCTATACGCCGTACGTGATCGAGCCGGCGGCCGGCGCCACTCGCGCCATGATGGCCTTCTTGCTCGCCGCCTACCACGAGGACGTCGTCGAAGGTGAGAGCCGGACCGTGCTGCGACTGGACTGGCGACTCGCGCCTTACCAAGTCGCGGTCCTGCCACTCTCGAAGAAGCCCGAGCTGGAAGACGTGTCGCGTGAAGTGCTCGAGTTGCTGCAACCGCACCTCATGTGCGACTACGACGTCACGCAGTCCATCGGTCGTCGCTACCGTCGCCAAGACGAAGTCGGTACACCGTACTGCGTCACGGTCGACTTCGACACGTTGGAGGACCGCGCGGTGACGGTGCGTGACCGCGACACGACCGAACAGGTGCGCGTGCCGATCGTCGACCTGCTGGCATCACTTCGCGAACGCACGGGTCAACCCTGACGTGACCTACGATGGGCGGGGCCTGCGCTTCGGGAGCGTGGCCGAGCAGTACGACCTCTTTCGTCCGTCGCCTCCGCCGGAAGTGTCGACGATCCTGGGCGACCTTGGCGGACTAAAGGTGCTCGAAGTCGGCACCGGTAAGTGGACGCGGCTCTTGCTTGAGTTAGGTGCCGACGTCACGGTGGTGGAGCCAGATGACGACATGCGCGCGGTACTCGTTCGTCGCAGTCCCCAAATGCACGCGCTGAAAGGTGCAGCCGAAGCGTTGCCCGTGGACGACGCCACCTTCGACGCCGTGCTCGTCTCATCGGCGTGGCACTGGTTTGAACAACCGGCCGCGACAAACGAAATGGCGCGGGTGCTGCGTGATAACAGCCAGTTGTTCATCCTGTGGAACGGTTTTAGTGGCGAGGTGCCGTGGGTGGTGTCGCTGCTCGCTCTTCGCGAACGGCCCAATGACCCGGGCAAGCGCCCTCGAGGCTGGGCCGCCGAATTCGGCGTGGGAAGTGAGTTCGTAGTGGAGTCCGACGTCGAACTCGACTGGACCTGGACGCGAACAATCGACGAAGTCATATCAGGTTTCGGGACGTACTCGGGAGTTATCATTCGCGGTGACGAAGAGCGTGAAGAGATGGAGAGCGAAGTCCGCCGACGGCTTGAAGCGCGGGCCGTCAATGGGATAGTCGAAGTGCCGATGACGGTGCGCGGGACGATCGCTCGCCGACGAGCCCGCGCTTAGGTCGCTATCGTCGGCGTGGGCGGAATGGAATACGTGACCTGGGCCTTGGCGACCAATTCGGTCTCGCCACGCGAGTAGAGATCGACATCCACGACCGCCAGGCGTCGTCCGAGTTTTAACATCCGAGTCTTCGCCATCAAATCGGTGAGTTGCGGTCGGCGCAAGAAGTCGATGTGCAGGCTCGTCGTGACGGCGAGCACCACCGGGCCAATTTGGGACATGATCGCGACCCAGGCCGCAGTATCCGCAAGCGACATCATCACCGGTCCCGAGAGCGTGCCGCCGGGGCGCCCGTGGCGGTCGGCGACGGAATAACTAACGCTCACGGAATCATCGGTGACCTCTTCGACGCGTGGCACGTCAACGTCAGGGAAGGCGTTGTCGAGAATCGACTGCAGCTCCGCCACGCCGAGTCGCGGCACGGATTACTGGACCTTACGGAATTGATTCACCGCGAGCGGCGCGAGGACAGCGATGATGCCGGCCGACCAGAGTATGGAGATCCACACGTGATTGCCGACGGGAGTTCCCGACATCAGAGCGCGAACGGCGTCTGTTGCTTGGCTCACCGGCTGATTGTTGGCGAAGCCTTGCAGCCACCATGGCAATTTATACAACGGGATGAATATCGTCGAGGCGAAAGCCAACGGGAAGATGAGTGGGAACGTCATGGCTTGGGCGGTCTCGGAGTTCGGCGCGGCGAGGCCGACATAGGCGAAGCCCCAGGAGAGACAGTACGCAAAGAGCAACATCAACAAGCAGGCTGCGAGGTAGGCGAAGATTCCACCGTGCGGACGGAACCCCACTAATAATCCGACGCCCGTGATGATGATGATCACCAAGACGTTTCGAGCGGTGTCGGCGAGGGTACGTCCGCCGAGGACCGCCGCTCGCACCATGGGCAGTGCCTTGAATCGCTCGATGAGGCCCTTTTGCAGGTCTTCTGCAAGTCCAATCGCTGTGGCGATGGCCCCAAACATCGTGGTCTGAACCAGAATTCCCGGCATCAGATAGTTCACGTATTGACCACCCGGTACGAACGCGCCCAGGGAACCGAAGACGTATCGGAACAAAAGGACGAACATGATCGGCTGAATGAACATGAAGACCAACGCCGTCGGAATACGTAGGGTCGCGAGGAGGTTGCGGCGCGAGAGGGTCAACACGTCGCGAACGGCATAGCGCAGAGAGTCGTGGTGGGGTGCTGCGACCGCCGTTGGCCGAGAAGTGAAGGTCATACCTGGGCCCTTCGACGTGAACGACGCGACTTCTTCTCGGTCACCGGGGCCACTTCGTCATCGGCTTTGTGACCGGTGAGATTCAAGAAGACGTCGTCGAGGCTCGGTTCGCGGAGTTGCAAACCGGCGATTTGGATTTCGGCGCTGTCGATACGTCGCAGCGCCTCGGCGGCTGAGGCCGGTCCAGTATCGACGGTCAATTCGATTACGGTGCCGTCGACATTGGCGGGCTTCGCCGATATATCCGAAATCAATCCGAGCGCGCGATGCGCGTCACCGATGTGTGCGAAGGTGAGCACCAATACGGTGTTACCCAGTGAGCTTTTCAGTTGCGAGGACGTCCCCTCAGCGATGATCTTGCCGTGATCGAGTACGACGAGTTGTTTACAGAGCCGATCGGCTTCTTCCAAATACTGGGTCGTGAGCAGTACGGTCGTGCCACCTTCCACGAGACCTTCAATGATCGCCCAGAGGTCTTGACGTGACTGTGGGTCCAGTCCCGTTGTCGGCTCGTCAAGGAAGAGGATTGGAGGATCAGCGACCAGTGCAGCCGCTAGGTCCAGTCGACGTCGCATGCCGCCGGAATACGTCTGGACCAGTTTGTGCGCAAACTCGGCCAATCCGAAATCGGCGAGCAGTTGGCGCGAACGCGCGATGGCGGTGGATCTCTCCATGTGATTCAAGAAGCCCACCATCCGGAGATTCTCGTAGCCGGTGAGGTTCTCATCGACCGCCGCGAACTGTCCGGCGAGGCCGATGACACGACGGACCTGTCGCGGTTGCTTCACCACGTCGAAGCCACCGACCATGGCCCGACCTTGCGTGGGTGCAAGGACCGTCGAGAGGATTCGCACCATGGTTGTCTTGCCGGAGCCATTCGGTCCGAGGAGTCCGAAGACTTGTCCGGTGGACACCTGCAATGACACGCCATCAAGCGCGCGAAACTCGCCGTGGTTGAACGTTCGGACGATATCGGTCGCCTCAACCGAGATTCCAGACATGGCCCAGAGTTTAGGCAGGCGCCTCGACAACTCCGATGTGAGCGCGTGAAGGAACCGGTACTTTCTTCCTATGGCCATATCGGAGAGTGAGATCGCGCAGGTCCGCTCGGCGACCGACATCGTGGCTCTCATAAGTGAGACCGTGGCGCTGAAGAAGTCCGGTCGTCGCTGGACCGGTCTATGCCCGTTTCACGCGGAGAAGACCCCGTCGTTTTCCGTGAATGCCGAAGAGGGCCGCTACTACTGCTTCGGCTGTCGCGCGTCTGGCGACCAGATCACCTTCGTGCGCGAGATTCAGCACCTGGACTTCATGGACGCCCTTCGTTTGCTGGCCGACCGTGCGGGAATTGAGTTGCACGATGACGCCAACGCTGGACCGGCTCGCAAAGAGCGCCAAGAGGCCATGGCGGCCATGGAGATGGCGGTCACGTGGTATCACGATCGACTACTCAACGCACCCGACGCCCGTCCGGCGCGCGAGTATTTGAAGTCGCGCGGTTTCGGCGGCGACATCGCTCGACAGTTTCGACTCGGCTGGGCGCCTGACGAATGGGATGGACTCGCCAAGGGGCTTAAATTTACTGAAAAGTTGCTGCTCGCCACCGGTCTCGGTTTCGTCAACAAAGGCGATCGTCGTCAGGACGCCCTGAGGGCGCGCGTCATCTTTCCTATCTTCGACTCGGCGGGCAAGGCGATAGCCGTCGGCGGTCGCATCCTTCCCCCGCCGTACGGAAGCGCCGCTGGCCCCGACGGCCGTGTAGAGGCGAAGTACAAGAACTCACCCGAGACGTCGATCTACTCCAAGCGCCGCACGCTCTACGCGCTCAATTGGGCCAAGGACGACATCATCAAGTCCGACGAGATCATCGTGTGCGAGGGCTACACGGACGTCATCGCGTTCTTCATGGCCGGCATGCCGCGGGCCGTCGCCACCTGCGGCACTGCCCTTGGTGAAGAGCACTTCAAGACAATGCGCAACTTCGCTAAACGCATCGTGCTGGCATACGACGCTGACAAGGCGGGTCAGAGTGCGGCGGCCTCAGTCTATCAGTGGGAGCGACAACACGAGGTCGACGTCTTTGTCGCGCATCTGCCCAAGGGGCAAGATCCGGCCGATCTCGCGCGCAGCGATCCCGAGGAGCTCCGTAAGTCGATAAACGAGGCCGTGCCATTTCTGCAGTTCCGACTGGACCGCGTACTCGAGAGCGCGAACGTCGCCACCGCCGAAGGCAGAGGGCGGGCCGCGGAGCGCGCCATGGAGGTCCTCGCCGAGCACCCGAGTGAACTGGTGCGCGATCAGTACATCATGCAAGTCGCCAGCGCTCTGCGACTCGAAGAGTCACTCCTTCGACCGCGAGTCGCCGAACTCGCGCGCAATCCAAGACCGCCCACGACGAATGAACCTCGCCCTATTGCGGTGAGCCAACCTCGGGCCGCGCGTCTACCGATGCCGCGTCCCGGTCTGGAAGCTCTTCGACTTCGCGTTCATTTCCCGAATGACGTGAAAGATCGACTGATTTCCGCGTATTTCGTCAACGACGTGCAGCGAGAGATCTTTGATGGACTTTCCAGCGAACGGTCACTTTCCGAAGTCATCGACGACCTCGATCGCCGTGGCGGAGAGGAAGCGGCGCACGTCCTCAGCCAACTCGCGGTCGACGAACTGGACCGCGAGTACACCGTCGAAGACGTGACCGCAGTGGTGTCCCAGCTCATCCGCAGTGCGGTCAACGCTGAACTCAAGAACGTGAATCGCGATCTTCAAAGCGGCATCTTGTCACCCGAAGTCGCCGACGTGACCGTCCGTGACGTAAAGGAGCGGCTGGTCCTTCTCGAGAGCCCCTCGGGACAGCTCGCCGAGAACGAACTCCGGGAGTGGCTGGTCGAACGAACATCATCAAGGTCAACGTGACCGGACAGACTCTGGGCATTATCGGTGGACTCGAAATGACCGCCCCTCTCAGCGTCGACGAAGAGCGGAGTCTGTATCCGCTAATCCAACAGGGACGTCGAGCCGGACAGCTCCTCGAACGTGGCACATCGAACTCGACCGAGCGCCGCCGCCTGCTTCGTCAGCGCCACGCTGGCCAGGAAGCGGAATCGAAGCTTCTCCGCGCAACGTTGGGACTCGTGCGCACGCGCGTCGTCGAACGGGGGTACCGGTTCGGCAACGATGAGTTGGAGGCGGCCGGCGTCGAGGCATTGGTGAACGCCCTTCAAAGGTTCGATCCGGAGCAAGGAAATCGATTCTCCACCTACGCCAACTACTGGATCATGAAACTGGTCAATCAGGCCGTGCAGCAACAGGCCGGTCTGAGCGATTCAGAGATGCGCCTCATACTGGAGCTGCAAAAATTGATCCGAGCGAATCCCGCGAAACATCTGACCAAGCGAGACGTTGCCCAGGCACTCGGAGTTTCGCAGGCCAGGGCGCACGAAACGATGCAACTCAATCGAGAATTGCAGTCCCGTCGTTACGGCAACACCGAACTCGATGACGACACCGATTTTAAGATGCGACATGACGTCAGCGATCCTCCGTCGTGGGTGATCGATGCTCTCCGCCGAGTATGTGGCGATGATTTTGACGCGTTTTGGCAGTTCACCTTTCGAACGATGTCGATTGACGAAATCGCACGGTCCGAAGGAATCTCCCGACAAGGAATGACCAAACGCATCGCTCGTTGTCGGCGACTGGTTCGCGAAAGCCGCGACGCTGAACGCTTACTGCAATGGTTTGCCCGCCAGTGACTTCGAATGGCGGGTGCTAATGTTGCTCTGCTTTCACAATCCCTTTCCCAGATAGCTCAATTGGCAGAGCAAGCGACTGTTAATCGCTAGGTTGCAGGTTCGAGTCCTGCTCTGGGAGCTTTAGCCCGTTGTCTTTTGAAGGGCCGTAGCTCAGTGGTTAGAGCAGGGGACTCATAATCCCTCGGTCGTGGGTTCGATCCCCACCGGCCCTACCAGTCCGGTCTAAAACTGACGGACAAGTCCATTCAGGAGTCAATCTCCACAATGCGACCGCCCTGAGCGATGCAGTTTGCATGTCCCGCAATACAGGGCATGCTCCCGTCACGAGCCAACTCGGAAGAGCACTGTCGCCACAACGAAGATGTACTAGCCCCACTGAAGTGGTTCACTGCAGGATGACAGCGCGAGCCCTCTACCCCCATTTAGCTCGCACGCGGGCGAGCAGGGACTCCACCTCGTCGGCCGGTACGGCGGGTGAGAAGAGGTAGCCCTGGCCGAAGTCGCAATGGAGGTTGCGCAGGCGCTCGAGTTGTGCGTACGTCTCGATCCCCTCGGCGAGCATGATCATGTCGAGTTTGTGGCCGAGCGAGACGATTGTCTCGAGCAGTGTGTCGTTGCGGGCGCTCTCGTGGGGCGGGCTGACGAAGGACTGATCAATCTTGATGATCCTCGGGTGCAGCAGCGCGAGGTAGGAGAGTGAGGAGTACCCCGTGCCGAAGTCGTCGAGCGCGATGCCAATCCCGAGACGTTTGAGGTGTTCAATCACGCGCAATGTCTCAGCGACGTCGAGCAGCGTCACGCTCTCGGTGATCTCGATGATCAGGAACTCTGGTGCAAGACCGCTCGTTCGCAAGACCCCCTCAATCATCGCCGTCAGGCCCGGGTCGTGAAACTGGTGCGCAGAGAGGTTGACCGTCACGTAAGGTTGACTGGTCTGAGTACCGGTACGTTCCCAGGAACTGGCCACGTTTACGGCCTCGAGCAAAGCGAAGGCGCCGAGCTCCAAGATGAGTTCGCTCTGTTCGGCCAGCGGTATGAACTCGTTGGGGGGAACCCATCCCCGATCAGGGTGCTGCCAGCGCATCAACGCCTCGAAGCCAACCACCTCGGTCGTAATGAGATTGATAATGGGCTGGTAGTGCATCGAAATTCCGCCGGCTTGGAGAGCCCGGCGCAACTCTTGCAAGAGCGCGAAGCGGCCGGTCACCTGTTGGCGCATGTTGGAAGTAAAGAGAACATGGTGGCCCTTGCCCTCGCGTTTGGCCTCGTACATGGCGACGTCGGCGTCCCGGATAGATTCGGTGTAGTCCGTGCTCGTTTCGTCACAGACCACGACTCCGATGCTCGCGTGCTGTGCGAGGTGCGCCCCATCGATGGAAAACGGTTCGGCGAGCGCACCAAGAAGACGTATGGCCACCTGCTCGGCCTGAGCCGGGGAGGTTAGTCCCTCGGCCAGGTAGAGGAACTCGTCGCCACCGAAGCGACACAGCGTGTCCGAGGAACGAGTCACCTGGTCGAAGCGGCGCGCAATCGCCACAAGCAACTTGTCGCCAACGAAGTGTCCGAGTGTGTCGTTTACCCCCTTGAAGTCATCGAGGTCCACCATCAACACCGCGTTCATCCCGCCTTGGCGAACGACCTTTGCGCGCGCATGGGAGGGCCGGTCCTCAAAGAGCATTCGGTTCGCGAGTCCCGTGAGCGGGTCGTGCAGTGCTTGGTGGGAGAGCTGGGCGTTGAGCGCCCGCTCCTCGGTGATGTCGCGCTCCGAGATGACAAAGTAGAGCGTTTTTCCTTCGGGGTCGCGGGCGGTGGACCTGTGCACCTCGACAAAGATGACCCGACCGTCCTTGTGCACGTAGCGCTTGGCATATCTGACTTGATCGGCCTCACCGGAGGTCGCGCGTCGGTGGGCCTCCTCGCTGATGCCCAGGTCCTCGGGATAGGTGAATGGAGTCGAGTCGTGCCCGAGCAGTTCTTCCCTAGTGCGTCCGACCATTAGACAGAAGGCGTCGTTGACTACCAGAATCCTGTCTTCGAAATCGGTGAAAACCATGCCGGCCACGTTGTTCTCGAACGCGAGGCGGAAGCGCCGCTCGCTCTCCGAGAGCGCCTCGGCGGTGGCCAGCGCATGTAGTTCGAACTCGGTGCGGATTTGCTCTGCTGCCCTCCGGGCGCGGTCATCACGGATCATCGCCACAACCCACTCTTTGCCGTCAACGGCGAGGGGCGAGAGGGCGATTTCAACCGGTAGTTCGTTGCCGTCGCGGCACAAGAGCGTGAGATCCAGACCGCTCCCCATCTCACGTGCTTTCGGGTCTCGGGAGTACTCGTCGCGATGTGCGGCGTGTGCATCTCGTTCCGGCGAAGGCACGAGCATCTCGACGGCCTGACCGACCAGCTCGTCGCGCGTGTAGCCAGTCAGGACCGTGAGGCGTTCGTTCGCTTGACGAATTGTCCCGTGCTCGTCGACGAAGGCAATTCCGTCGGGCAGCACCTCAAGCAGGTGGTTCCACGAGAGGGGATAATCTTCCAGGTAGCTAACCACGGAATGCCCCTCCGACTTTTTGAACTGGCGAAATGCAGCGCTTACCACACATACTGACACGAGAGCAAAACGGTGCCCTGGTCGGAGAATAGTATCCCCTGACCAAGAGAGTCGGCTTCGTTCGGACCTTGCCGTTCGAATCCGTCAGTCGTGGATTGTTGATGCCGGTCCTTCGCCAAGAACCTCGACACTGCATGATTGCCTTCGAAAATCCCACATTTCATCCCACAGACCAATCCGACATCACCGGACCAAAACGACACCACCGGACGAGCTTTCTTTCAAATCCGGATGGTTCCGACACCACCGGACCACCCCGACCGTTTGCATCCACCTCATAATCCCTCCGTCGTGGGTTCTATCCCCACCGGCCCTACTAATTTCCAAAAGTATAGGTTGCTATCTAAAAGAATAAGATTCTATACTTACAGATAATGAATCTCACCGACCCTTCAATGGCAGTTACTTCGTCGCTGGACGGACCCGTTCTTGTTGTCCTCGCCAGTGCCGGAAAGCCCCTGACTGTTTCTGAAGTTGCGAGCATATCGGCACGTGGTTCCGAGATTGGAATCCGCAAATCTTTGGGGCGACTTCTCTCACAAGGTGTCGTCGAGTGTACTGAACTGGGAAACACTCGCGTTTATAGCTTGAACCGGGACCACGTAGCGGCAGCAGTTGCAGCCGAAATGGCGGAAATACGTTCGGAGCTCTGGCGAAGGTTTGCTCGAGAGGTCGAACGATGGACTGTTCGACCTCTCTACGCAAGTGTCTTTGGCTCCGCTGCTCGTCACGACGGAGACAATGACAGTGACATTGATTTGCTGGTAGTACGACCTTCAACCATTTCTGAAATAAATGAGGCACAAAGGAACAAATCAATCTGGTCGGCTCTAGGTGTGTGGGTTGAAGTCATTTCGACGAGGGTGATTTCAGAAGCGCAAATCAAGAAATGGGAGTCGAACGTCGACAACTTGCACGATTTGGTGCGGCGATGGACTGGGAATCCGCTTCAAGTCGTCAGTATTACGGCAATTGAATGGTCAGAAAATCGACGCGCTCAGAGCGCAATTTATCGGAACATTGCTCAAGATGAGATTCGACTCTATGACGAACTTGCCCCTATTAAATATCAATACCCGAAGGGGCGGATCGGCCAATGACTACGAGAATCCGAACCGTTGTTTGCACAATTCGCGAGGCTCGACAACGTCTTAATACGGCGCGTGCTTATCTCGAAGCTGCAGAACTGATACTGGGAGATGAACGTCGTGAATTCTCCGGTGTGGCAGCCGGCAACGCAGTGCTGGCTGGGATAGCAGCTGCAGATGCAATTTGCGGAAAAGGGCTGAAGAAGTGTTTTCGAGGTGAAGATCATCGTCAAGCCACGGAACTACTCGAAGCTGCATTTTTCGATGGGCCAAAGTGCAAGAAGACCTTGCTTCGGCTTTTGGACCTGAAGGACGCGGCGCACTACGGGTTCCAAGACTTTTCACGAGCGAGCGCCCAAAGGGCAGTGAAGTTCGCTCGAGAATTGGTAGACAACGCTGACGTTTATTTCCAGCGTTAACCTTTCCGCTGGATTTTTCCCCACGCTCTTCAATCTGGGCTTGCCGCGGTCCCAATCCGACGTTTCATCCCACGTACCAAACCGACGCCACGGACTAAACCGACGCCACCGGACGAAGGAATCTGCTTTTTTCGGACAAAACCGACGCCACCGGACCAGTCCGACCGTTTGCTCCCACCTCATAATCCCTCGGTCGTGTGTTCGATCCCCACCGGCCCTACCAACCCACGCCAAGAAGTATTGGGAATAAGGGGAATACCTAGGAAGTGATTTTCTGAACTTGAAGCGGCGCCGTCTCCTACGATGCACTAATTGAGACTCTGACCTTCTTTTTCTCTGACATCGAGCAGTCAACGGCGATGCTACGACGTCTCGGTGATGACGCGTACGCCAAAGTCCTTGCGGATCATCATCAAATCGTTCGCAACGAACTCGTTGACCACGGTGGGAAAGAGGAAGGCACGCAAGGTGACGCCTTTTTCGCGGTGTTCACTTCCCCTAGCGCTTGTATTTCGGCGGCGCTAGGTATTCAACGAAATTTGGCAATGCACCATTGGCCCGGCGCGGAGATTCTCAAAGTACGCATGGGAATCCATACGGGTGAAGCATCGGAGAAATCGACCGGACTCGTTGGCTATGAAGTCCATCGAGCGGCACGGATTGCGGCGGTGGGTCACGGTGGCCAAATTCTCCTTTCGTCATCATCGGCCGGCCTAGTCGAAACTTCATTGTCTAGCGATCTTGCGTTGCGCGAACTCGGTTCTCATCGACTCAAGGACCTTGGGCGTCCAGAGACGATCTTTCAGCTTGTCGCTGAAGGGCTCGAGGCGAATTTTCCGCCGTTGCGATCTCTGGACAATCCAGAGTTAGCGAACAACTTGCCCACTTCTCTGAGTCCAATGATCGGGCGTCACGTCGAGATGATTGAAGTACGACGGTTGGTAGTCGAATCTCGACTAATAACCCTGACTGGCGCGGGCGGATCCGGTAAGACACGAATCGCTCTTCAGGTCGCCGCCGAAATGCTGGACGGCAGTGGTGAGGGAGTTTGGTTCGTGGACCTCGCCCCAATTAGTGATCCCAACCAAGTTCCATCAACCGCGCTGAATGCCTTGGGGATGCGTCAACAGCCGGACCGCTCTCCTCTGGAATCCTTGCTCGTCACGCTGAAGAGTCAAAATGTCTTGATTGTCCTTGACAACTGTGAGCACCTAATCGATGCCACGGCCAAGATGGTCGAACAAATCGGCCATCGATGTCCACGGGTAACTATCGTGGCAACTTCACGCGAACCACTTGGTGTCGAAGGTGAGCAGATCTATCGGGTTCGATCGATGTCGCTGCCGTCTGAAGACGTCGACAACTTTGTTGATCTCGAAGGTTCAGATGCAGTTGAACTTTTCCTTGCGCGTGCGAATTCGTATGACTCGACCTTCACCTTTGATGACGACGCCGCACCAATCATTGCCTCAATTTGCCGGCGCCTCGATGGTATTCCCTTGGCCCTCGAGTTAGCTGCATCGAGGCTTTCGTCGATGTCCTTGGAGGATCTGCACGAACGCCTCGACCAACGATTCCGTCTTCTCACCGGAGGGAGTCGAAACGCGTTGCCTCGCCAGCAAACGCTGGGTGCGATGGTCGCTTGGTCCTATGACTTGCTTGACGAGCGTGAACGCAGTGCACTACGTCGCCTCTCGGTGTTCGTCGGAGGGTTTGATCTCAAGGCGGCAGAATATGTCTGCTCCACCGACGCACTTGAATCTTTTGACGTGGCAGACATCGTCAGTTCACTTGTCAATAAAAGCCTCGTAACTGGCGAACGCACCTCGACAGCCTTGCGTTACAGATTGCTCGAGACGATTCGCCAGTACGCGGCCGACCAACTCCTTCAAATTGACGGTGAGATCGTCGCGCGCGAAGTTCGAGGTCGTCACGCGGCATATTATTTCGAGCTTTGCGAAAGCGCGGAACCCTTCCTCAAAGGTCCGGAGCAGGGTCTATGGATGCGGCGAATCGATAATGAGTGGGACAACATCCAAAGCGCGTGGCGACACTATTTAGACGAAGAACGCGATGACGAGAAAGTGCTGCGGATTGGAATCGACCTCGTCCAATTTCTAACGTCTCGTGTGAAAGAGGTCCCAATTGCTTGGATGGCGAGTGTCTTGGAGAGAGGTGAGGATCTCCCCGAATCACTTCGAGGTAGGGTTGCGGTCTTGCTCGCAGAAATGATGTTCACAGCGTCGCCCGACAAATTTAGTTCAGGGATAGCGCGTCATTATCTCGAAATCGCATTAAATATGGCTCGTAACTCTCAGGACAAGACACTCGAGGCCAATGCCACTGGATGGATGGCGTTCGAGGCTCGTGAGAGAGGAGACAACGAAGCAGGTGTCCGTCTCGGAATTAAGGCGGTTGACCTCGCGCGTACGTCGGGCGATGTGAGCGTCTTGGGCGATGCATTCTTAATGAGAGCGTTCACTGCGAACGACTTCCCGACGTCGCACGAGTATTACTCGCTCGCCCTAGCGGAGGTTCGACGACAGGGAAACCTGTTCAGAATTTGTACCGCCCTTATGGGGTTGTCGATCACGGGCGGTCTATTCGCCGGCGACTTAAATGAAGCCAAATCCTTGACTATGGAGGCCATGGCAATAGCTGAGCAGATCGGGTCCCAATTTCACATCCAACTGCTTTTGTCGAATCTTGGCGTCACCCTATTTTTGTCAGGAGATATTCAGCAGTCTGAGCAATTCAGTCGCCGTGCGCTGTTCACTGCTCGACGTATTGGATTGGACGAAAGGGTAATCTTCTGGTGTGTTTTCAGCTTGGCGTGCTGTGCAACGGCGCGTGGCGACTTTGTACGAGGCGCCAAACTCACTGGATCACACGATGCAATTGAAACCAGAGTCCTCGACGGGGCGGGCTACTGGACCCCAATAGAAATAGAGATGCGCGAGCACAATCGGGAATCACTGATTGAATCGCTCGGAGTCGAAGAGTTTGAACGATTGGCTGACGTGGGTCGGCGCCTATCTCAAGACCAATTGGTTGATTTCTCGCTTGGGCGAACGCAAATAGGTTGACGATCAATCTTCGCATCAAACTAAGTATCTATTGCTATCTCTAAAATCCCACGCCTGCCGTCCAGGGTTACTTGCTACTCTCTTTTCGATTCGGCCGACCGTTGTGTAGAGAGTCGAGGAAGGGACGCTACCAAGTTGAAGATCTAATTTCGTCGGTGTTCGCTCGCAACATATTCGTCAACTCACGCGCGAGAACTGCACCACTGGCCGTCGGGCCCCTTCTGTGCTCGTAGTCGTCCGCGTTTGATCG
>Ga0307373_10009764_pt1 | contig 14257 bp, 11 predicted proteins | sample OX2MG_FD_202534 | JGI IMG/M metagenome (GOLD analysis project Ga0307373, IMG submission 202534) | Soil microbial communities from Risofladan, Vaasa, Finland - OX-2 | ecosystem: Environmental > Terrestrial > Soil > Coastal area > Acid sulfate soil | place: Finland: Risofladan, Vaasa | collected... | reverse complement strand
TGACGGATATCACAGAGTGTGCGTGAGCTATCATTTCAACGAGAAGACACGCGTGCCGTGTCGGATCGTGTCTCGTTCGACGTAGACCCTGTACTCCGCTGCACTCGTGACTTGGGCCGGCTCTTACCAGCGGTCAGGTCACTACGATCGTTGCGGCGAGCGCCGTCCGATGGTCCTTCGACCACGGTGGTCCCAACGTTTCCCGTGGGCCCCGAAGCACCTCGTTCGCTCGCTCGCCCAGGATGCTTCTCGCTTCCTCCTCGACGCGCTTGGAATTGTAGGTATGAACGACCCAGCCGCGTGCGCGTCCGAGTTCGGCCAGCACTTGGCAATACATGACGGAGTCGGCCCGGCTCTCGTATGGCACACGGCGTTGAACGGCGATGTCCTCGGGGAAGTGGGCTGGCCAGGCACGCAGCGAGATCGTGTCGATCGGTTCAGCGAGCGCGGCCCCGAGTACGTCAAGTGCGGCCGATGTCGCTCGAACCACCGACGCTCGGACGTCCGCGACCACCACCGCGAGAGCATTGTCGTCGAGAGGATCCGCCGACCGGTGAAGCAGGTGCGGACCTCCCTCGTGGTGAATCGGCGCCGTCGGCACGCCGGGCTCGATCAACTCGATCCTCCGACGGTCTACGACGCTGAAGTCCGCCGAGGCCGTCACGGCCACGGCCCAGCCGTAGTGATGGGAGATGCCTAAACGCATGGCACCAATCCTGCCACCGCGCCAATCCTGAATGCCGTTCGTCGCCCGTTTGGTGATGACGACGACCCTCCCCTTCCGGTCCGTACGGTATCAGGCATCACGCACCCCGCATGCCCGGTACGAGCGTCGCGCAGCTTTGCGCTCATTGGCGAGCGCGCCGCTGACGTGGTGAGCAACTGGCCAAAGGCGGCGGGACTCCGCCATGTTCGGTAGACCCGCTACCGTGGCCTGCTGTGAGCAGCCCGCAAGTGCCCGTCGGGGTCATGCACAAGCATCCAGGAGACCTTCACAAGGCGCTGACGGCCAACCCCACGGCACTTGTGCCTGGAAGGACTTTGCTCCTCTGGACCGCAACGGTTCTTCACGTGGGTCGAGGGTGGCGAGCAGGAGATGACTCGAGCCCGCCGCATTCGCCGGACTCAGGAATGGCTGGAGGAAGCGCCGGGGCGTCATCGGAGCTGCCAACCTGGAGCGGGGGGCGCGACACCGAGGCCATGGCTCAGTCCGTAAATATGGGGGCTGACGACGATGAGTGAGATCGACAACACCGGGAGTTGGCGGGAAGTCCTCGACGACCTGGACCTCCTGCGAGCCGCTTCGCGGGCCATGGGCGGAGAGGAGCGTCTGCGTAAGCAGCGCAACGCGGGGAAGCTCGACGCTCGCGCCAGGATAGGGCACTTGCTCGACCCCGGGACATTCATGGAGATCGGGACGCTGGTTGGAGGTGCGGACGCCCCTGCCGATGCTGTCATCATTGGCTCGGGCACGATCGAAGGTCGTCCGGTAATGGTCGCAGCCGAGGACTTCACCGTGCTGGCCGGGACTATCAGTTCTGCCGCCAACGCAAAACGGTACCGGGTCGCCGAACTGGCAGTTACCGACCGCGTCCCGCTCGTGATGATGCTCGAAGGGGCTGGATTCCGAGCCGACGGCAAGGAGTACGGGAGATCACCCACTGATCTCCTCGCCCAGGCTCGATGTTCGGGGCGAGTACCGCTGGTCACCGCGGTTCTCGGCGCATCCGCTGGCCACGGCGCACTTGTGGCGCCAATATCTGACTTCACAGTGATGAGCGCGCACGCGTCAATCTTCACGGCCGGCCCTCCGGTGGTCCGAGAGTCCCTCGGCGAAGAGATCACCAAGGAGGACCTGGGCGGCCCCAAGGTCGCCGTCGCGAGCGGGTTAGTCCATAACGTCGCCCCTGATGATGCGTCGGCGCTCGACATGGCACGGACTTACCTGCGCTACTTTCCGTCGTCCGCGTGGTCCTATCCGATGAATGTCGGGAATGGCGACGACGACTTCCGACTGGTGCCGGAATTGCTCGACGTAATCCCCCGAAACGGGCGTCGGGTCTACGACATGCACGAAGTCATAGAGCTCGTCTTCGACGAGGGTTCTTGCTTCGAGGTGCAGCCCGGATTCGGCCAGTCACTCATCTGCACTCTGGCTCGGCTCGGGGGCCACCCGGTGGCGGTTGTGGCCAATCAGCCGCTGTTCCTCGCCGGCTCACTTGACTCCGATGGTGCCGACAAAGCCTCACATTTCATCACCGTCGCCGACTCGTTCCACCTCCCCCTTGTCTTCCTTGCCGACAATCCCGGAGTCATGCCAGGGAGCCATTCCGAGCAGCAGGGCATCCTTCGAAGTGGCGCGCGCATGTTTGCCGCACAGACGCAGGCTCGGGTGCCAAAATTGACGGTTACGATCCGCAAGGCTTACGGCTTCGGATCGATGGTCATGGGCATGATCCCTTTCGACGGGCAATCGGCCACGTTCACCTTCCCCGGCGCCACCATGGGGGCCATGGGCTCAGCCGCAATGAGCCGGGCCCGGGGTTCCGACATCGAGGAAGCGGCACGCTTGCGCCAGCTAGAAGTCGAGGCTTCCTATCGAATGGCGCAGAGTTTCGGCCAGGACGAGCTGATAAGCCCAGTCGAGACTCGCAACCGACTCCTTCGTTCCCTCGAGCGCGCACTGTATCGACGCCAGGCAACGCCCGAACCGGCGGCTCGGATCGCCATCGTCCCTTGAGGTCATAGAGGCAACGGCATCGCCCGAAATGTGGAGGGATGGAGTCCTGGGTATCAGCAACTAACTTAGTGTCCGAGACAACGCATCGCACAAAGACATGCGTCGGCGTCGGGGCGCCGGCATTGGAACTGGGGGACATGACCCATGATGAGGCAAGAGGGCGGTTCGATGTCGCCCGTGGACGGTGCGTCCGATTCGGGGGGTGGCGGCCACGCGTCGCCGGCGACGGTCGGGGACAAGCTGGTGTGGACGCTCGTGCGGCCCGAGGGCACTGATTTCAAGGACTTCCAGCAGTACGTGCTGGAGGACCTGGCTAACGCTGCAGGTGGCTTGGTGGTCGGGACGACGCAGGTCCGGGTGACGCTCCAGGAGCGGCACGCGTTCTCAGGGGCGCTGGTCAAGATCGGCGACACCGATCGCCGGGTCGATGCCGTGGTGCAGGTCATCTCGGCGAATTCGTACGTCGCTACCGATCCGGTCAACGCCGTCCTCGCCGCCAACTGCGGGCACGTGCAGGGGTGGCGCGTGAAACCCACAACTATGGACGACGCCAGTCCCGAGGTCGCAATCGGGAAGCCGTCACCGTTCGTGCAGGCCCTCTGGATGAACCAGCGCATCGACGGCGTCACGCCGGAGTTCTACAGCTGCAACTGGTATCTCCACGGGGGGCACCCTGACGGGCAGGAAGCCGAGACTGACGAGAGCCGTGCCAATCGCAAGGAGATGGAGGCCCGGGGTATGCAGCGCTGGTACATCCAGAACCGAGTGCTGGAGCCCATCACGCCGACCGCCTGGGTCATCCACGGCTTCGCCGATCTGACGTTCCCCTCACTCATCCCCATCGTCGGCGAGCGGTATGACCCCAAGGCCGGGTTCGACGAAGAGCACTTCGACCGCTGGCCGCCGCGGCTGATTCAGGGAGCCGCGTACCGGGTGATCTGAGCCCGCGCCTGTGCCATGCGAACCGGGGCCGCCGCACACCACCGGCGCCCATCGCCGGCGCAGGGTACGCCCCACAACGAAGGAGAACGACGATGACAAAGGCCCACACCACGATCGCCATCGATACCACGAACCCGAGCCATGCAGTGGACCCCCTCCTCTACCGAGTGTTCTTCGAGGAGATCAATTACGCCGGGGTGCGCCGGCTGGCTTACGAGACGAGTCCGTAGAGTTTGGCGCAGTTCTTCCAAAGGATCTTCGCCTTCTCCTCGTCGCCGAACGGCGTGAACCACTCGTCGGTGAGGGATTTCGAGTTGGGCCAGGTCGTCTCGGAGTGGGGGTAGTCGCTTGCCCACATGATGTTGTCGATGCCAATGTGATCACGCTCGCGCAGCCCCACTGGGTCTTCCATGAAGGTGCCAAACACCTGACGCCGGAAATAGTGGCTCGGTGGTTCGGTGAGCTCGCTCTTGGTCCAGAAGCGGTGCTTTTCCCAGAGATGATCGGAGTAGTAGAGGAAGAAGGAGATCCAACCGATCTGACCTTCGACCGCGATGAACTTGAGCTCGGGGTAGCGCTGCATGACCAGGCCGTGGATGAGCTCCGACACCGATTCGGCCATCGTCAGCTTGCTCATCACGAGGCCAGTCATGAATCGGGGAGCACTTTCGTAGATGCTGGCGGTCGGCGTGCCAGGACGACGACCGCCGACGTGCAGGCCGATGGGAAGACCCGTGGCACGGAACGCCTCCCACATGACGTTCCACCTCTCGTTGCCGTAGTCGTCCTCGGGAGGAAACAGCGGGATGTACCCGCCGGCGAGGCCGGGTTGCGCAGCGGCGAAGCGGATTTCTTCCGCGGCGCGTTCGGGTGTGTCAATCGGGATAGCTGCCATCCCGAGCAGCCGACCGGGCGCGTACGACGCGTAATCGGAGAGCCAGCGATTGTAGCCGCGGACGCTATTGAGCCGGAGTTCGGGATCCGATGACGCAAGGGGACCGCCGACGTAGAGCACCTCGGCGTCCACGCCGTCGATGTCCATGTCTTCGATACGCGCCGCGGGGTCCCCGGCTCCGGACCTCTGGTCGTCGAGCTTGCGGACATTGAGCGAGAAGTCCTCAGGCTTCTTCCCCGCCAGGTTGTCGAGAGTCATGATCGGCGTCCGGCGACCCTCGAAGAGCCGGAAGTCACCTTCGTCGGTAGTTTCGATACGCGGAGCGCGCTCGCGAAATTCGGGGTCGAGATACTCCTGCCACGCCTCGTCGGGCATGGTGACATGTGAATCAGAAGAGATCAATCTGTATTCTCTCACTTCTAACCTCCATCTCGAGGCGTCAGTAGATGACGCCAACTTGGGCACGCTTGAGGGACGGCACCTTCGAAAAAAGGGCGCCTGGCCATTGTCAGGGGTTGGCGACCGACAAGTGCTTCACCTGCTGGAACGATCGGATTCCATCCACACCGCGCTCTCGACCAATGCCACTTTGCTTGTAGCCACCGGAAGAGGCATAGGCGCCGCCGTAGCCGCCATTGACCTGCACCGCACCGGCGCGGATCCGCTCAGCGACGCCCGTCGCCAGCGCCAGATCGCCACCGAACACCTGCCCCGACAAACCGAAGACCGAGTCGTTGGCGATCTCGACCGCGTGATCGAGGTCGCGGTAGCCGAGCACGCAGATCACGGGCCCGAAGATCTCGTCCTGGGCCGCGGGGTTCGAGTTGTCGGGTACGTCAAGGACAGTCGGCTCGAAGAAGTACCCACGGTCGTGGCCGGCGGGTCGCTTGCCGCCGGCCACGACCGTGGCGCCGGCCTCGACCGCGGCGGTGACATAGCGCTCACAGCGTGCGCGCTGGGCATCCGAGATCAAGGGGCCAACCATTGTGGAGGGGTCGCTTGGGTCACCCAGCTTGAACATAGCCGCGACGCCCGCAGCCTTTTCCAGGACTTCGGCCTTGCGGGCCTCGGGAACGAGCATCCGGGTCGGGGCCACACATGCCTGGCCGGAGTGTGCGGCGAACACACCTGCACAGCCCATCGGCGCCCGGTCAACGGCATCGTCGAGATACAGCTGGACCGACTTCCCGCCCAGCTCGAGCAACACCCGCTTCACCGTCGGTGCCGCCTGGGCCATGATCAACTTCCCCACAGCCGTGGACCCGGTGAAGCTGACGCAGTCGACCGCTGAATGCGACGACAGGAGCTGACCACCTTCGACGCCGGCCTCGACCACGATATTGAGGACTCCGGCCGGCAGACCGGCCGCCTCGGCCGCCTCCCCGAGCACCAGCGTGGCGATCGGCGTGAGCGGGCTCGGTCGCACGATGACGGTACTGCCGGTGAGCAGCGCAGGCACGAACTTCCAGAGCGGAGTCTGCAGCGGAAAGTTGTAAGCGGCGATCGCGCTCACGACCCCAATCGGCTCGTACCGCATCATGCTGGCTGTCACCCGATTGCCCTGGATCACTTCCTGCGGCGGCCGGGGCGTGAACTCCACGTCTGGCATGGTGCGGTAAATGTCGGACGCGGCCTTCAGATGGGCCAGCGGCATCCCGACTTGGGCCCCCAACATCGAAACTGTGGATCCGGCTTCTGCGGTGAGGGTCGCCCCCAGTTCTTCGGAGCGGCCAGCGAGGTACTCGCCGAGGGCCAGCACGGCGTCGATCCGCTCCTCGCGCCGGAGCCCGCTCCACGCACCGCTGTCAAACGCGCGACGGGCTGAGAGGATGGCCGCCTCCACTTGCTCGAGCGACAGGGTCTCGACCTCGGCGATGACCTCTTCGGAGTAGGGGTTTTCGACGGCGAGGGGCTTGCCCTCGCCAGAGACGAATCGCCCGTCGACGTATGACTGCCGGATATCTACGATCTTCGATGCCATCTGCTCTCCTTGGCTTGGTCGGCGCGGGCAAGATGCCAGTCGAGTCGCATGCCTCCTACCCGAGGTCTCTCACTGACAACGCCGGAGTCGGGGGATCTCATGGGCACTACGGGAGCACACCGACACCGACGCTCGCTCGACGCCGAGCGCGGCGATCGGACGATTCGCTTGTGGTGGCATGCGACCGTAAACTTGACATCGTTATCGAGAACCGTAGTCCTTAACGGGAGGCCCTGCCAAGACTCGAGAGATACATGGCGCGGTGTGCTTGTCCCGGATGTACTCACGGCCATTCGGGCACTCTCGGCGTCTTGTGGGATGCCTCCAAAGGGGGGGAAATGGCAACGATCGTCGGCAAGTCCGAGGGTGTACCGATGAACAGCGCAGCGCGAGCCGTCGATGAGGTCGGGGGCATCGAGGAGGAGTACTTCTTCGAAGGCCGGGCTGAGCGCTTCCGTCTGGCCGGCACCCTTTCGGAGTATCCCTCGAATGGGCGCTGGGGAATCGAGCCAGTCGATGACCAGGCCTTCCGGACGCGGATGCTCGTCCTGCGCCCGCGTAACACGGCCGACTTCAACGGGACAGTGATCGTTGAGTGGAACAATGTCTCGGCCGGTGAAAACTTCCTCGGTAGTCGTAGCGCGTCCCGTCTCATCATGGATGGTTTCGCAGTTGTCGGGGTATCGGCACAGGCCGCGGGTGTCGAAGGGGACGGGAGGCCGATGCCGACCCTGAAGACGTACTATCCGGAGCGGTACGGTTCGCTCCACCATCCGGGCGACGACTTCTCCTACGACATCTTTTCCCAGGCCGGGAGCTTGCTCACCACCGACCGGCCACGGGAGATCGACCCGTTGGGTGGCTTGGAAGTACGCCATTTGGTAGCGGCCGGCGCGTCGCAGTCGTCGGCACGACTGGCCGCTTACATCAACGGCATCCAACCTGTGACGTCGGTCTACGACGCATTCTTGCTGATGGTCTTCCCAAACGCGCCCTGCGCGTTGAACGGGGCTCCGGCCCCGGCCGAGCTGAAGCAGACTGGTGGACCGAACATCTTCCACCTGCTTCGCTGGTACACATATCTGCTGCGAGACGACCTCGAAGTGCCGATCATCGTGCTGAACTCAGAGGCTGAGGCATCAGAGTGCCACCCTAATAGTCAACCGGATACCGAGCTCCTCCGCTGGTGGGAGGTCGCCGGCACCGGCCACACCGGCTTGGTCTCGTCCGACGACCCCGCCATGGCAGCTGCGCTCGCCGCAGCAGGGGCCATCACCGTTTCATTCGCCCCGGCGGTTCGGGCGGCGTACCACTCGTTGCATCACTGGATCGAGGGCGGTTCGCCGCCGCAGCACCAGCCGCGTCTGGTAAAGCAGGGCGATCCGGCGCGGCTCCCACGCGACGAGCATGGCAACGCCATCGGCGGCATCCGCTGGCCCGATCTGGAGGCACCCCTCGGCACCCATGTCGCCGAACACTTCGGCGACGGGCTCAACACCTTGGTGGGCCAGAGCACCCCCTTCGGGGCGGAGAAGCTTCGGGCGCTGTACCCGGATCATGCCGAATGGTTCAAGATCTACGAGAAGGCGCTTGACACTCTCGTCGAGACGGGCGTCGTCCTCCCGGACGATGCCGCGGCAATGCTGTCGCACGCCGCGGCAAGCCCTCTTCCGGGTTTGACCACTTCAGACTGAACCGCGGCTCCCATGCTGGATCCGGTGGCCCTTTAGGTTCGCCAGCTCATGCCTTCGGTCGGTCCAGCCGAGGCCGGGAACCTGCGATGTGTCACAGCACACGGTACGGGACACCTTGGAACAACCGGGGCGGCCATTTGTCGAAACTTTCCTCGCCCATGCCGGCCTTGGGGTCGTAGCGCTCGCCCGGCCCGGGCAAGTACCCATCCGCCAAATAGTCGCTGACCCCGTTCACGACCCAGGCCGTCGGCGTGATGGGCTCGAGGACCCGGTTCTGGATGTACCAGTGCCCCTTTGCCCGCTCTCCTCGCTGCACATGGACCCGCCGAGAATCCTCGCTCTCGGCTTCCTCGCCGTCGAGGTGCCCGGCGTGGATGTACCAGTTGCGGTTGTAGAACTCTGGGGTGGTGCCGTCGATGCGCTGGTTGATCCAGAGCATCTGGGTGTGGGGGAACGGCGTGCCGGGCGGCACCGGGACACTCTCGTCGAAGATCGTCGTCGGATGGACGCGCCACCCTTGCACGTGGCCGCAGTTCCCACTGAGGACCGAATTGACGGGGTCGGTCGCCACATACGCCGCCGAGGAGGTGATCTGAAGCACGGCGTCGATCCGGCTATCGGCCTCTCCGACCCTGACCGTGGCCCCGGAAAAGGCATTCGGTTCTTGGAGCGTGACCATGACGCTCGTTGCGCCTGGCACGAGATCACCGGCAGCCTTGGCCAGATCCTCCAGGACGTAGTGCTGGAATGCAGCGAGCGCTGTACTGATGGGCCGTACGAGCGTCCACACGCACTTGTCTCCGCCCGGGGGCGGGGCCGGCGTCACGACGGATCGCAGCCGAAGTCGCTGCCTTCAAACGCGTTCGAGCCCTTCGGTTCATCCTTGGGGAAGTTCACGCCGTCCGAGCTGTTGCCGAAGTATCTGTGCCAACGGCGGGTCGTGAACATCCACCGGCCATCGCGTTTTTCATAGGTCTCGTAGTAATAGCCGTATTCGTGCGTCCAGCCGACGGTATCGCCGTCCTTGGAGACTCCTCCTCCGCTCATGGCCCAGATCCCACGCGCCTTGGTGGGTGAGTCGAAGATGATCTCGGGGTCGTAGGAGTGGTGCGCCGTGATCATGTCGCCCATGATCCGGCTCACGTTCTCGATCATCTCCTTCGAGGACGTCCAGGGCTCGTAGCCATCGTTGTGGGACAGGTGGTCGGGAGCGTGCAGCGCCTCGTACGCCTCCCAGTCGTGAGCATCGGCGTAGCGGTCTCGTCGGGCTTTGAGAAGCCTGATCTCCTCCAGCGCCACGAGCCACTCGAGCTCCGACATGCCTTCCGCTCGGCCGTTTCCTTCCATGCCTCCCCCTTCGTGCGTCTTGTTCCGGCCACGAAATCGTATGTTACTTGTTAATCGTACAGCAAGTACAGTCTGTCGTCCACGTGCGTCTTTCGGGTCTCCGGCGGAGTTGGGCTACCCCACGTCGATCGTCACCTGCCGGGGCACCAGGCCATCGGTCGTCACCGTGACAGCGATGGTGCCGGGCGCCGTCGGCCGTACGACGGCAAGAGCTCGTCCGTTGAACGTGAAGTGGGTGGGCTCCCGGAACGTCTCTTCTGTGCGCGGGTTGGCGCTGCCCAGCCCGAGCAGCTCGCCGGATCCCTCGATCTCGACCGTAACGGCCCGATCCTCAGCGTGGTGCAATCGGCCTTCCCCGTCGACAAGGGTGATGTCGATGTAGGCGAGGTCTGTGTCGTCGGCGCGGATGTGAGTGCGATCGGCACGCACGTCCAACCCCGCCAGGCCGGTCCCGGATCGCAGGCAGGTGCGGGCCACCTCGGCGCCGTCCCGGTACGCGACCGCGACGATCTCGCCTGGCTCGAAGATCGTCTCGAACGTGACGCGAAAGCGATGTGGCCTTCCGGCTGGGTGCCGGCCGGCCGACGTGTCATTGACCAGGAGCTCCACCTCGTCGGCATCGCTCATGACGTCGACCGTAACCGGACGGCCCTCGAAGCGGGGCCAGGACCACGATGCAAGGCCCTCGAGCCAAGGCTCGCCTGCCAAACCAAGATGCGAGGGCGTCGCGCCGTGTCGCGCCGGATCCCGCACGGAGACGTGCGGCTGGCTGCGAAGCCCGAACACGGTCTCACGGAGATAGGAGAGCGCTCGCCGCTGGCCCGTGATGTCGATGTCCGCGCACCAGGCGGCGAGCCACGGGTAGTCGCCCATTAGCAACCCGCTCTCTCCGCCGTACTCGACGCGACCGAGGCCGACCTCCCCGAGGTAGTCCCATCCGGTCCAGGTGAAGTCCCCAATCACGTGGGGCAGTTCCAGCACCTTGGGCCAGTTCTGGGCGATGTTGGTGTTGTGCGTCTCCGTGCCGACGATGACCCGGTTGGGCATGCGATTGCCATCCGCCTCGTAACGCGCGTCGCTGTAGTTGTAGCCGGCAACATCGAGGTAGGAATACGCCTCGTCAAGCTTCTCCGCCACCGCCTCGGACTGCAAGAGAACGGGGAGAGCGGCACGCAACCGCTGCATGATCGTGTTGACCCCCGCGTTCTCCTCGCCGGCCTCGGCGGCGTCGCCAGTGCCCGGCGAGGCCATCTCGATGATGGTCTGGATGCCGACCGAGATGAGGGGGTTGACGCCGTTGGTGACGTAGCGGGTGCCGTCGAGGGCACGGATCCGTTCGGCCAGCCGGCGTCCGAGGTCGGCACCCGTGGGATTGCCTGTGTCGGGGATCTCGTTACCGATCGAATACAGGACGACACAAGGGTGGTTGCGATCCTTGCGGACCATGGCATCGATGTCGGCCTCCCACAACTCCGGGAACACGCGGGAGTAGTCGTTCCGCATCTTGGGTTGCGTCCACATATCGAATGCTTCGTCCATCACGAGCATCCCGAGACGGTCACACGCGTCGAGGAGCGCCTTGCTCGCCGGATGGTGCGCGCTGCGGATGGCATTGAAACCCGACGCCTTCAGGATCTCGATACGGCGTTCATCGGCCCGCTCGACCGTGGCCGCCCCGATCACACCGTTGTCGTGATGGATGCACGCCCCGCGGAGTTTCACGACCTCACCGTTGATCTGCAGGCCCCGAATAGCATCGAGCTGCAACGACCGGATGCCGAACGTCGTCCCGTCACGATCGACCACAATGCCGTAAGGATCACGGACCACGACCTGGCACGTGTACAGGGTCGGGGTTTCCACACTCCAACGGCGCGGGTCGGGCACGGCCAAGCGCTGCCGGACTCCTCCTGATCGCCGCGGGAAGCTCGTCAACGGGCATATCTCGCAAGCGACCACGACACCTCGGTCATCGATGATCTGGGTCTCCACCGATGTCGGCAAGGTCACCGCCCCGTCGTTCTCGACGAGCGCAGTGACCTCAATGACAGCAATGTCGTCGTCGACCTCCGGCGTCGTGACCCACAGGCTGTCCAGCGCGAGATGAACAGGCTCACCCACGGCAAGTTTCACGTTTCGGTAGATTCCGGCGCCCGAGTACCAACGGGCGTCCTCCTGCGCCGTGACTTCCACCCGGACCTCGTTCTCCTCGTCGTGATGGATCAGATGATCGATCGCCAGGGAGAAACCTGTGTAACCGTACGCGTGGTGCCCGGCGAAGCTCCCGTTCACCGAGACCAGCGCATCGCGGTACACACCTTCGAACTCCAGGAATACGCGCTTCCCCCGGTCCTGCTCCGCAAGCGCGAACTTCTTCTGGTACTCCCACGTACCGCCGGGAAAATACGCATTTCCCGGACCCTCCAAAGGGCTGCGCACCGAACCGACCATGACGTCATGCGGCAACAGCACGGGGGTCCACGAAGGCATCAGCCCTCCGCGCTCTAAGAACGCGCTGACCTTCGGCCGAACGCTCCAGCCGTCATTGAATGAGATCCGCTCCATCGTTTCCCTCTTTCACCTGAAAAAATGCCCACGGTACGTCGGTTCCGCCCGCCTATTCTCCCGCTGACATAGCCTGATCATCGGGAGCGATGAGCCCCTGTCATCGCTCGGTCTCGAAGGTTGTGTGCGTCGATCTGCTCAACTGCGATCGTCATAGCGCAGGCCGTGACCGAAGCGGAACAAAGGATCCTCGGTGTCAAACGGCACATCGCTTCGGCTGGCAACAACGGCATCCATCGAACGGGGCAGGTCGAAGGGCAAGTTGCCTTCGGGTGCGCCTTCGCCGAAGAGCACATCGAGCAACGCCCCCTCGTCGATGCCGAAGTTGCCCACGATTGCGGCAGCCGAACCAACGAGCGGTCCGAGTACGACGGGCCGTTCCAAGTACAGGTCGATGACCGTTGGGACCGCCTCGCAAATGCGCAGGATGCGCTCGAGCTCCTCCGGCGGGAATTCGAGCGACCCGCCATGGAAGAGGTCGACGAATCCGCCGTGTCCCGACGGCTCCCAAGGCGCTTTGAGCCTGAGGATGGCCACATCGGCTGCGGCCGGATCGGCGACCACCGTTGCGTACCCGGAGAGGCCGTCTTCTGTCGTTCCCTCGGCGTACACCTTTAACCCCCGGCGGAGCGGAAGTGTCGCTCCCGCCGTTGACGCCTCGTTGGTGAGAAGAGTGAGGGCCATCTGCTGCGCCCGCAGGCCTGCGGCCCGAAAGTCCGATCGGCCGAGGACGACGGCAGCATTGTCCTCGTCGACGAAGGGTCGGTCGAACAGCCCCAGGGTGAACTTCTCGCGGAGCAGGCGTCGGACCGACTCATCGAGACGGGCTTCGGTGATCTGGCCGGCTTTGACGAGACGGACGAGACGGTTGGAGCAGCATTCGCCGCCGAGCTGGTCCACGCCGGCGTCGAGCAGCTTCACCAACCTCTCATCGGGACTGAGGTGCTCGACGCCCCACGCCCGGGCCGCGCTCAGCGGGCCGGGGTCCGGTGCATCCATGACCAGGCCCCAGTCCGTACAAACGACGCCGTCGAAGCCCAGCTGCTCCCGCAGTAGCCCCGTAATGACAGACCGGTTGAAGCTGAAGCCCACCTCTTCGTACTCGGTCCCCACCGGCATGCCGTAGTACGGCATTATCTGGGACGTTCCCGCCTCGATCGCCGCGATGAAGGGACGGAGGTGATACTCGAAGAATCCACCGGGATATACCTGTTCTCGCCCCCAGGCGAAATGCGGATCCTGCCCGTCCTTTTGAGGACCGCCCCCGGGAAAGTGCTTCGCCATGGTGGCCACCGAGTCAGGACCGAGTGCCTCGCCCTGGAAGCCGCGAATGTAGGCAATGGCGAGCCGGCAGGTGAGATCGGCGTCCTCGCCGAAGGTCTGGCTGATACGCGGCCAGCGCGGCTCGGTGGCCAGGTCGATCTGAGGATGGAGAGCCACCCGTATCCCGACTGCTCCGTATTCCTGTCTGGCTATGTCGGCGAACTCGAGGACTACCTTCTCGGACCCGATCGCGGCGAGACCCAGTGGCTCGGGCCATTGGGAGAACGGACCGGCCAGGATGGACAAAAGCGGATTATCGGTGAAGTGATGGCGCGGATCTGTGGACAGGGTCACGGGTATAGCCAGCGGTTGCTCTGCCGCGAGCTTCTGGAGCTGGTTGTGCCACTGAGCAAACCGCCGTCCGTCGGGCGTCGCTCCCAAGAGATTGAAGTGCCTGAGGCGAAACTTGGTGACAAGGGTTTTCGCCGATGGTACTGACACCAAGGTGCTGCGCGTATCGAGATCACCTGGTGCCACCATGTCGTGGAAGAGCAGTCCGGCCTTGTCCTCCAGCGACATCCGGACCATCAGGTCGCTTACGCGCTGGCCAACCGCGAGTCGCGCGTCCTGATAGGGATACCTGCTCGTACTCTCAGCTGCCATATGACATACTCGCCGTTTCAATGGCGCCGACCGTGGCGCTCGTCCTCATCGACTGACGCCGCTGCGGTGGTGATCATGGAGCCACTTCGTCAGCCGCTCGATGCTCGGGATCGCACCCGGTTCGTCCGGCCCATTGAGGTGGCCGTGATGCGTCCCGGGCTCCGTCT
>Ga0307373_10009763_pt1 | contig 14258 bp, 18 predicted proteins | sample OX2MG_FD_202534 | JGI IMG/M metagenome (GOLD analysis project Ga0307373, IMG submission 202534) | Soil microbial communities from Risofladan, Vaasa, Finland - OX-2 | ecosystem: Environmental > Terrestrial > Soil > Coastal area > Acid sulfate soil | place: Finland: Risofladan, Vaasa | collected... | reverse complement strand
GGCCGTGATCTTCTTCAACTACTTCAAGTCGCGAATCAAGGGTTACAACCAAGAGATGATCGTCGCGGCGAACCAATTGGCCGAAATGTTGCACTTCCACAATACCGGCGCGCCGATTCCGACCGAGCTCTATCAGCCTAAGTCGGCTAAGTAAGAGCGGAAGAGGCATACCGTGTCAATGCTCTCGGCGCAACAAGACGCAGAGGTAATGGCGGAGATCAACATCACGCCGTTCACCGACGTGCTCTTGGTCCTGCTCATCATCTTCATGATTTTGGCCGCTATCCAGACGCCGCCGGGCTTCGAAAAAGAGCTTCCTAACCACAGCAATACCAATGCGACTAAAAACATCAACCATAACGACATCGAAGTAGACGTGAACAATAAGGGCGTCATCTACGTCGACGGCACGAAGACGGATACCGTCGGTATCTATCGCGTGATGTACGACGCATCGAAGAAAAAGCCCAATCACCACGTCTCGATCATCGCGGATGCCAAAGCGCCTTACGGCGTCATCATCCGGATCCTCGATGCCGCTAAGGAAGCTAATCTCAACGACGTCGGCTTCGTCACGTCCTAGGTGGAGGTTTAAACAGACTCGTGGCCGTTTCGACAGGTGGAGGCGAAGATGAAGTGATGTCAACGATTAACATCACGCCGTTTACGGATGTGTTGTTAGTTCTCCTCATCATCTTCATTATTCTCGCCGCAGTTACGAAAGAGCCGAAGCTGCCCGATGCCCATAACCGGGATAAGGTGCAGCCTTCGCAGATCGTCGTGATTATCAACGATAAGAACGATATTCAGATCGGTTCGACGACCGTTTCGGTAAGTGGAGCGAAGCAAGCCTTTGCAGACCTCCAGAACAATACCGATCACAAATTCAAGAGCGTCATCATCAAAGCCGATCCCCAAGCGAGCTATGGGGTGATCTTACAGGTCATGGATGCCGCGAAGTCGGTCGATCTTACCGATTTCGGGTTAGCCAACCATATCGAGGGGACCCCGCAGGGGGCGAGTCAATAACTTCATGGCTAAAAAAGACGACTCACCGTTCATCACCACGGGCGAACGCGTTCGCCATTTTCTTGGCTGGGCGTTCGTACTCTCGCTCGTCCTTCATACCTTGGCTATTCCGCTCTTCCCGGATCTCACCAAGCATCACGAAGATCAGCAAGTAGAGAAGGTCTCGGTAACCAAGAAGATTCGCGTACGCGTCCCAACCCCGCCGCCTCCAACGCCGACGCCCCCTCCGACGCCGACGCCGCCTCCTCAGGCGACGCCGCCGCCGAAGCAAACGGCGCCGCAGCCCAAGCTCAAACTCAACGTCCCCAAAACCTCAAATAGTAGCTCGACGTCTTCGACAACGAGCACCTATACCGCGCCGAAATCCGGGTCGGAGAGCGGCGTTCCGGCGGGACAGGGCACGGCTAGTCCGTCCCCGGCCACGCCTGCGCCGACGCTCGCACCCGCGTGTGCGAATCCGACGCATGACGCGACGGTAACCAATCCGCAAGTCCCGGATTATCCGAGTTCGGCTCGCGACCTCAACCTCGGGCCGGTAACGGTTCAGGTCGAAGTCACCGTCAGCGCAACGGGTTCGCTGGTGGATGCGAAGGTCTATAAGTCCTCAGGGAACTTTGCCATCGACCGCAATGCCTTGCTGGCCGCACGCCAGTCATCGTATGCGCCTGCGGCTAAGGACTGCACGCCGGTGCAGGGGCATTACCTCTTCCGAATGGACTTCACCGCAGACTAACCGATTCGTAAACCAAAACAAAGGGACGCTCCCAATGAGGGAGCGTCCCTTTGTTTTGCCGTACGCCTCGATCATCTATGGAGAGTCGCCGCGCGCGTCGCATCTTGCTTGCAGCTTTCGTCTTTTCGCTGCTGGTGCACGCGGTCGTCGCGTTCGTGGTGCGACGCCCGCTGCAGCCGCCGCCCGTGGAGTCGCAGGTGGTGACGCTCCAACGTCGCGCGCAGATCGTCACGGTGCAGCGCAGCCTCCCGAGCCCACCGCCGACGCCGAAGCCCGCCATGGCGCAGCCGAAACCCGCGACGACCGCGCTCCCATCCAAGGCCGTTCCCGCCTCACCGCACGGCGTGCGTCAGCCTCCCATCGTTGCGGCATCGGCCGCTCCCGTTCCAAGCCCGACTGCCCACCCGACCCCGCAGGCCGTTGCTTGTGCCGCGGCCGCCGTCCCCGCGATGCTGGTCGGCTCGCCGCCCCCAGCGGAGATTCCGCCGGCCGTGCGCGCGCAGGCAACCAGCGGAACCGCGCGCGTGCGCGTCTCGCTCGATCGGCACGGCGTCATAACCGGCACGACCGTTACGCAAAGCACCGGCAACCCTTCGCTGGATTTGATTGCCGAATCGATGGCGAACGGGGCGCACTACGCGCCCGCCTATGCGAACTGCAAAGCGATCGCGAGCACGTACGTGTTCGGCGTTAAATTCGCGGCGTGGTGACGGGCGACGGCCTGCCGGAAAGCCCAGGTGTTTTGGGGGAGCGCTCGTCGGCGTGCATCCTGCACGCCTCCTGCTCCTATGTTTTTGGGCAACGGCCAAAGGAAGTCGACATCCATGTCGATTGCCCAAAAATCACAGGTCCCCCAAAGCACTAGGGCCTTTCCGGCAGGCCGTTGCCCGTTGCGCGTTAGCCGGCGGCGGTCGAGCGGCTAGAGCATGCCCATGTCGCGGAGGAGATGCAGCGTGTCGATGTAGCGCTGGAGATGCGCCTTGGTACCTTCGTCGATTTCGAGGAAGGCGACGCCGGTGCGATAGCGTTGCAGCATCGGATCGTAGCGCGACCAGCGGACGATACCGCGAATGCGTAAAATCGGCTGGGTGTCGCCGCGCAGTTCGAGCTGGACGGAGATCTCGTGGTCTTTCTCCAGCTCGGCATTACTGAGCATGGCTAGGCCGCCCAGCGCGATATCGTACGTCTCGGTAAACTCCGGCGCGAAATCGTCACCGATGCTATATGAGACCAGCAATGCGTCGCCGACGCGGTCGAATTCGCGTTCGGACTGCAGATCGTTCTCGTCGTCCGGTTTGGTGGTGTACTCCACACGTTTGCGCTTCCCTCGGCGCGCAATCAATCCTTCCCGCAGGGAGGCAGCGCCCTATAGCGAGGCGTAACCCAGGCCTTCGTGACAGACATCCAGGCGATCGTCCTCGCGCTCCTTCAGGGCGTAAGCGAACTCTTTCCGATATCGAGCCTCGGGCACACCATTCTCGTGCCGGCCTTGCTGCATTGGCGGAATATCGACCGCTCGGGCCCGACCTTTTTGGCCTTCGTCGTCGTCCTGCACCTGGGCACGGCTCTGGCACTCTTGACGTTCTACCGTAAGGAATGGTGGGCGATCGTTCGAGCGCTCGTCGCGAGCGTCGTGCGCGGGAAATTGAGCGACGAGCGAGACGAGCGTATCGGATGGTTGCTCGTGGTGGGCACGATTCCGGTGGGCATTCTGGGCGTGCTGCTGCAGCATCCCGTACGAGCGCTCTTCGGGTCGCCCGCTCCGGCCGCGGCCTTCCTCGCGATCAACGGCTTGGTGATGTTCGCCGGCGAGGCTCTGCGTCGCAGGCAGCATGCGGCGGTCGGACGTACCGATCACCCGATCGAACGGCTGACCTTCGCCCAAAGCGTCGGCGTAGGCTTCGCGCAGTCGTTCGCGTTGCTGCCGGGCATCTCGCGCTCGGGCGCGTCGATGGTTGCGAGCTTGCTTTGCGATCTCGATCACGAAGATGCCGCGCGCTACTCCTTTTTGCTTGCTACCCCGGTGATCTTGGCGGCATCGCTCCTGGAAATCCCCAAGCTCTTCGCGCCCGACGCGCACGTCGTCGCGATGCAGGCGATCGTCGGATGCATCGTATCGGGCGTTGCCGCTTATTTATCCGTGGCGTTTCTCACTCGGTACTTCAAATCGAACGATCTTCGGCCGTTCGGTTGGTATTGCCTCATCGTCGGCGTGACGTGCTTCGTGCTCGCGCGCATGGGAGTTCTAACGTGAAAATTCTGGCATTCGTGTTGGCCGCGTTCTTTTTCATCATCGGATTACTCTACGGCTTGGGCTCGATCAACTTCTTGACGAAATCCGGGACCGCGCACGCGCACCACGTTTCGCACCTGGTGGTGGCGTGGATCTTGAGCCTGCTTTGCCTGGTCTGGGCCCGATTCCAGGACGCGCCCGCGCGTCACTAACGCGCGGCTATTTGGTCGCGATCAGATAGATCTCGTAGGGGTGCGGCGCGACGATCTCAACGTGCGGACGCGCGTTGCGTACCAGCGGCTCGAAATCGCCCAGCCGGTTCTGGGTGGTTTGCACGATGATGGTGCGGTAGTCGTCCGCTTGCGAGAGAATGTTCGAAATCGCGCGAGAATACGCCGGGATCTCCGAGGCACGCGCACCTAAGAGCGAATCTCGGTACGCGTGCTCGATGGTGAAGTAGGGATTGCCCTGCCACCACGCTTCCCACATCCAGATGCGCGCGTCCGCGCTGCGGAACGAATTGCGCGCGGGCGGCGCGAGAAAGAGTGCGTCGGCGCGCTGCGCGCCGAGCGTCGCGAGGACGTCGCCCTGGCGAACCGTGTTGCGGCGCAGGTTGGTGCCGACCACGCACTCGGTGTCGCGGATATACGTCCACGCAAGTTCGCTCGGCTGAATGTCCTGCATGTCGTCGGGGTTCTGCGTTTTTTGTAGCCAGTAACAGAACGCGCGCCACAAACCCAGAATGGCCAGCCCGGTCTGCCCGTCGCTGCGGAGGTTCCGGACGTTATCGTGCCAGACGCCGAGATAGACGCACTGCTCTTCGGTAAAGAAGACCCCTTCCCACGCCTTGAACATGTCCACCGAGTAGATCCGCCCCGGTAGCATCTCGACGATTTCGGCGACCTCGCTATCGCGCAGGATCGTCTGGTCGTTGACCACGATCCCTTCGCCGACGCGTACGAACCACTCGAGAAGGTCGCCGCCGTGCACCGAGATGCCGTGGCGCTTGAGGTAGTTGAGGTGCGTGGGCAGACCCATAAACGGATCGACCAAGCTGTGGCAATCGTAACGCTGCAGCAATTCGAGCAATCGCGACGGAGAGACGCGCCTAGTGCGTTCGGGGAGCTCGATCATGCGTGCGCTTTCGTGGCCGTCAGCAGTGCGCGAACGACCAGCGGGTCGAATTGCGTGCCGATGGCGGTGTCGATGCGTTGCATCGGCGCGCCGCGCTCCGAGCGCAGGGACGAACGCTCCTCGTGGAGCGTATCGAAGGCGATCGTTGCCGCCAGGATGCGCGAGCCGACCGGGATCTCGCCGTGTTTCATACCGGCGGGCTTTCCGGTTCCGTCGTACCATTCCGCGCGTGCCCGAAGGATCTCCGCAACGTGGCCGAGCGTGGCGTTGTCGGCGAGCAGGTCGGCGGCCGCGCCCGCGTTCTTCGCGCGCTCGTCGATGCCCATGCGGGCGAGCGGATCGAACTGAGCGTCCTCGACGTCGGTGCAGTAGAGTTCGCCCGCACCATAGAGGCGCGCGGCAAGGCCGAGAGCCGCGCGCTGCGCCGCGTCGACACCGACGATCGCTGCGGTGCCATCGGCAAGCGCGTGAACGCGTTGCCAGCGTCCCGGCACGCCGTTGTGCGCATCGACGCGACCGGCGATCGCATCCAACAGGGCGAGATCGTCGCCGGGTGCGGCCGTCAGCGCATCGATTGGAAGCACCGGTGCGGGAACGTTTCCGCCGTTGAGATGAAACCACGAAGTGAACGCCCGGGCTGTATCCGGGCCAAACGAACGCCCGCTTCGGAGGTAGACCATCGCGAGCGCGTCGTCGGGATCTTCGGCTCGCAGAAAAACGTCCGCCAACAGCAGGCATTGCGCCGAGCGCGGTATGCCGTGCCAGCGTAACTGATCGGGGAATCCGGTGCCGTCCCAACATTCGGCTTGCCAGCGAACGATGTCCGGCGTGGCCGCCGGGAGCATGCCCATCGCGGCGCAGATTCGCGCTCCCTGCGCGGGAACGTCCCAGGCCTCGATGCGCGCCGAACGTTCGGAGAGCGGATCGCCGCCCTTTTTAAAGGCCGCGTTCCCGATGGCGCCGATCGCGTGCAACAGCCCCGCGAACGCAATGGCGGGGCGTTCCTCTTCGTCGGGGCTCACGGTTTCTGCCAGAGCCGCACCGAGGGCCGCTTTGCGAAGTGCGAAGCCGCTCGGATTTCCGCAAGCGGCGTCGCCCACCGCCCCGTACCACGCGAGGACGTCGGCCAATCGGGCAGCCGTCGCCCGAGGATCGCCGCCGGTGTCCTGGAATAGCGTCATTAACTACCGCGCTTTACATATTGCCGTGCAGAAACCCTCACATATTTTAACCGACGGCAGCATTTCCATGGTCGATGTCTCGGGCAAAGCCGTCTCGACGCGCACAGCGCGCGCCGAGGCTCGCGTACGGATGAGCCCCCAGGCCGCGACGGTGCTGCGAGAATCGACGCTTCCCAAGGGTGACGCCTTCGTCACCGCGCAGTTGGCCGGCATCATGGCTGCCAAACAAACTGCGGCCTTAATTCCGCTTGCCCATCCGCTGCCGCTCGCTCGCGTCGACGTGCGGATCGACTGGTTCGACGACACCACCTTGCGGATCGTGGCCGAGGCGATCACCAGCGCGCAGACCGGAGTTGAGATGGAGGCGATGGTCGCCGCCAGCGTGGCCGCGCTGACCATCTATGATATGAGCAAGGCGATGGACAAGGGCATCTGCATCGAGTCCGTCCGGCTGCTCGAAAAAACCGGTGGGAAGAGCGGGCATTGGCTGGCGCCGGCGTGAGCTTTACCGTGGCGTTGATCGTTCTTTCCGACCGCGCCGCCGACGGCCGGCGAGCTGACGCGTGCATTCCGGTCATGCGCGAGCGGCTCGGCGGCGGCTACGATATCGTGCGTGAGCTCGTGCTTCCGGACGATCCCGGGTCGCTTCAGGCTGAGTTGATCGATATCGCCGATCGGGGAAGTGCGGCACTGGTGCTCACCAGCGGCGGGACCGGCCTTGGGCCGCGCGATCGAACGCCGCAGGCCACCGCCGCGATTCTGGACTACGAAGTGCCGGGCATCGCCGAGGCGATCCGCTCCGCCTCGATGCAGATCGTTCGCACCGCGATGCTCTCGCGAGCGATCGCCGGGGTGCGTCACCGGACCTTGATCGTCAATTTGCCGGGTAGCCCCAAAGCGGTCGCCGAGTCGCTCGACGTGATCCTTCCGGTTCTGCCGCACGCGCTCGAGCTGCTGCGCGGCGACGTGATCGACGGATGAGCATGTCGTTCCGCCAAGCCGAGCACTATCTGCTGGGCACCATCAACGAAACGATCTCGCGCCGGCTGCCCTACCGTTTGGAGCGCATGCACGCGTTCATGCGCGAACTCGGCGACCCTCAGCGCGCATTTCTCAGCCTGCACGTCGCCGGCACCAGCGGAAAGGGCTCGACGTCGACGATGATCGCCGCGGCGCTCCAAGCCGCCGGCATGCGCGTCGGCCTGCATACCAAGCCGCACCTTCGTTCGATGACCGAGCGCGCGCGCATCGACGGCGTCGCGATCGCGGAGGAGCGTTTTGCGGCATTGCTCGACGAGATGATGCCCGCGATCGAGCGGACGACGCAGGCGCACGGCCGACCGACCTATTACGAGACGCTTCTCGCGTTGACGTTCTGTTATTTTGCGCAAGAACGGGTCGATATCGCGGCGATCGAAGTGGGCCTGGGCGGCTCGCTCGACGGCACCAACGTCATCGTGCCGCAGGTGGGCGTCATCACCTCGATCGGTTTCGATCACATGGACGTTCTGGGCGACACGATCGAAGAGATCGCGCGCGAAAAGGCCGGTATTGCGAAGCCGTACGTTCCGCTCGTGCTCGCGGCCGAAGACCCGAAGGCGCTCGCCGTAATCGAGGCGCACGCGCGGGAGGTCGGTGCGCCGGTCGTGCGCGTTGCGCAAGCGGCGGCCGTCGAAAACTACGAGGCCGCGCGCGCGGGACAGCGTTTCAACGTTACAACGGCGCGCGGACGCTACGACATCGCACTTCCGGTCCTGGGTGAGTTTCAACGCGCGAATGCCGCAACGGCGATCGTGGCTCTGGAGGCTCTCGATGCGAACCTGCGCCCGAGTATCGAGGCGATCGAGACCGGGTTCGCTCACCTTGCGATTCCGGGACGCATGGAACTTTTCAGCGGCCATCCGAGCGTGGTATTCGACATCGCACACAACGCCGAGAAAGCCGAACACCTGACGATGTCGTTGCGAGAGCGATTCCCCGGGCGGCGTTTTCGCTTCGTCGTCGCCATCGGTCAGAGTAAGGATGCCGAGCAGATCTTGCGCGCCTTCGCTTCGGCCGGAGCATCGTTCATTTTTACGACGTTCGCCGCAGCGGGGCGGCAGGCGATGCGGCCGGCGCGTCTCGCCGCGATTGCGGAATCGATCGGGGCTTGGGGCCGCGCGATCGACGATCCGGTCGAAGCCTTGGCGGTTGCGAGGCGCTCGGCAACGGACGACGACGTCGTCGTCGTAACGGGGTCGACGTTCATCGTCGCGATGCTGCGAGCGTGGTGGTTCGAGCACGTTCTCGATTTCGATACCGCGCATGTCTGATCGCGAGCCGCTCCGCGTTCGCGACACGACGTTCGACTGGGGTGCCCGAACCTATCTCATGGCGATCGTCAACGTCACTCCGGATTCGTTCTCCGGCGACGGCATCGAGGACGCGCAACTCGCGATCGCGAGTGCGATCGGTCAATGGGAGCGTGGCGCGGATATTTTAGATATCGGCGGTGAGTCGACGCGCCCCGGCCACACCCTGCTGGACGTGGAAGAAGAACTCGCTCGCGTCGTGCCGGTGATCCGAGGCGTGCGCTCGGCGCTACCGAGCGCTCCGATTTCGATCGATACGTACAAGCCGGCGGTGGCAAAGGCCGCGTGCGCGGCGGGTGCCGACATCATCAACTGCGTCTGGGGCGCGCCGGACGACATGCTGGCCGTTGCGGTCGAATGCGCCACGCCGTTCGTCGCCATGCACAATCAGCACGGCACGCATTACGACGGCAACGTGATGGACGACGTGGTAGCGGCGCTGCGCGACGCCGCGCAACGGGCCCGGTCGTGCGGCGTGCCGATGATCGTCGACCCGGGTATCGGCTTTGGGAAGACGGCCGATCAAAATATCGCGGTTCTCGCCGAGTTACGGCGTCTCACGCAGCTCGGGTTTCCGACGCTCCTTGGGACGTCGCGTAAATCGACGCTTGGCAAACTCACCGGGCGCGAACCCGCCGAGCGCGCCTTCGGCACCGCCGCTACGACCGCGCTCGCGATTGCAGCCGGCATCGATATCGTGCGGGTGCACGACGTTGCGGAGACGCGCGACGTCATCGCGGTGAGCGATGCGATCGAGCGTGGCTGGAGGCCGGCAACGTGGACCGCATAGCGCTGCGCGGCATGCGCGTCTACGGTCGCCATGGAGCGAATCCGGGAGAACGCGATCGCGAGCAGCCCTTCGATATCGACGTGCTGCTCGAGGTCGATTTGCGCTCGGCCCAGGCTTCCGATGTGCTGGGAGACACGGTGGACTACGCCGGCCTGCATCGCCGGCTCACCGAAATCGTACGCACGCGTTCCTACGCACTGTTGGAGCGGCTCGCCGGCGAGTTGCTGCACGTGGTCTTCGCCGACGCGCGCGTACGGCGCGCGCAGATCTCCATTGCGAAACCGGCGTTGCTCGAAGGCGCTACGCCGTCGGTCACGCTCGAGCGCGACAATCCGCGTTGGCGCTAGCGTACGTCGGAATCGGCTCCAACCTCGGCGACTCGGCGGCGCGCGTACGCGATGCGATCGTCGCATTGGCGAGCCTCGGCTCGGTGCGCGCGCAATCGTCGCTCTATCGCAGCGCTCCTTGGGGAAGAACCGATCAGCCCGCCTTCATCAACGCGGTCGTTCGGCTCGATACCGATCTTACGCCGTTAGCGTTGCTCGATGCGCTCAAGGCGATTGAGACGCGGCTTGGGCGCACGCCCGGCGAGCGCTGGGGGCCGCGAGCGATCGATCTGGATATTCTCACCTACGACGACGAAAGCGTGGAGCTGGCCACGCTGCGCGTTCCGCACCCGCACCTGTACGAGCGAGCGTTCGTGCTCGTCCCGTTGGCGGAGATCGACGATCGCTATCGGCCGGCGCGCGACGCGTTGCAAGCTTCCGAGCGCGACGGCGTTACGCCATACGTTGGTCGAACGGGCTGAGGAGGTCTTGCCGGGGACACGGCAAGGGTCGCCGCCAAGCGAGCCTTCGGCGGCCGCCGCTTGGCGCCCCAAACCCGCGGGGCGGGGCAGGCGAGGTCCGTAGCGAAACGAAGGCGGTCATGTCCGACGAGCAGCACCTATCCGGCCTCGCTGAGCGCGTGCGCGTCCTAGCGCAGGCCTTTGTTGCGAGCGATCTCCTTCGCGTTCGGGTCGAGCGCAAGCACGAGGCGATCGAACTCGCGCGTAACTACGTACCCGCCGGGCTCGCGGAGCTTCCGTCCGAGTTCGAATCCGCGACGGCTGCCGCGCCGGTCAAACTCGATACGGTGCGGGCCGACCTCGTGGGGATCTTTCATTTGTGCCGGCCGCAGCCGTTCGAGGGCGAACGCCTCGAGGGCGACCGGGAACTGGCGTATATTGAAGCACTAGGCATCCGCAATCCGGTGCGCAGTCGTGGTGCGGGTCGCGTTGTCGCCATCCGCGCGACCGACGGCGACCCGGTGGAGTACGGCCAGCCGCTCTTCGAACTCGACCGAGGATAAATCGATTTTCAAAAAAGTGTTGATCGCCAACCGCGGCGAGATTGCCCTGCGTATCAATCGCGCCTGCCAAGAGCTAGGGGTGCGTACGGTTGCGGTGTTCTCAGAGGCCGATCGGGAGTCGCTGCACGTGCGGCAAGCCGATGAGGCCTTCTGCGTCGGCCCGGGCCCGGTGGCGCGGTCGTACCTCAACATACCCAACGTCATTTCAACGGCGCTGATCACCGGCTGCGACGCCGTTCATCCCGGCTACGGTTTCCTGGCCGAGAACGCTCGCTTCGCCGAGATCTGCGCCGACCACGGCCTCACGTTCATCGGCCCAAAGCCGAGCGTCATTGCCGCGATGGGCGATAAGGCGACGGCCAAACGCGTGATGCACGACGCCGGCGTAGCGACCACGCCCGGCACCGATATTCTGAGTTCGGCCGACGAAGCGCGCAAGGCGGCGAAGAAGATCGGCTACCCGGTGCTCCTCAAGGCCACGGCCGGCGGCGGCGGCAAGGGGATGCGCACGGTCGGGAACGAGCAGGACCTCGAGCGCGCGTTTTCGAGCGCGACGGCCGAAGCCGAAGCGAGTTTCAAAGACGGCCGGCTCTACATGGAAAAGCTCATCATCGATCCGCGTCACATCGAGGTTCAAGTCTTGGCCGACTCGTTCGGCAATGTGGTGCATCTGGGCGAACGCGACTGTTCGGTGCAGAAGCCGTCGCACCAAAAACTGATCGAAGAGGCTCCCGCGCCCAACCTTTCGCAAAAAGCGCGCAACGCGCTCCACGATATGGCGGTGCGCGCCTGCAAGCACGTCGGGTATAGCAACGCCGGGACGCTCGAGTTCCTCGTGAGCGGCGACCAAGTCTTTTTTATGGAGATGAACACGCGCATCCAGGTCGAGCACCCGGTCACCGAAATGGTCTACAGCATCGACTTGGTCAAAGAGCAGATTCGCATTGCGTCGGGCGAGACGCTGGGGTACACGCAGCGCGATTTGGTGGCCCGCGGCCACGCCATCGAGTGTCGTATCAACGCCGAGGATTCGTCCAACAACTTCGCCCCGCAGGCCGGGACCCTCGCGGACGTCGTGTTCCCGGGCGGGCCGGGGATCCGCGTCGATACGCACGTTTACGCCGGGGCGACGATTCCGCCGTACTACGATTCGATGCTCGCCAAAATCGTCGCGTTCGGCGAGACGCGCGACGCCGCGATCGCGCGCATGGAGCGGGCGTTGCGCGAGACGGTCGTGGACGGCGTGAATACCACGATCGAGCAATGCCTGGAAATCTTGGCGCACCCGCGCTTTCGCGAAGGCCGTTACGATATCGGTTTCTTACCCTCGCTGCTCAAGGCGCGGGTGTAGCAGTGGCATCTCGGCGCATGGGGCGCGAACAAGCTCTGCAAGCACTCTACTCGATCGTCGTCGGACATCGCGACGCCGCGGATGCGTTAAGCGAGATCATCGGCGATGCGGCCCCGGCCGAGCATCGCGCGTTCGTCAAGGATCTCGTGCTCGGTTCGCTCGACTATACGGACGAAGCCGACAGTGCGTTCGCGCCGCTCATGGAGGGATGGACGGTCGAACGTTTGCCGACGATCGACCGTTTACTCCTTGAAATGGGAACGTTCGAATTGCGTTGTCGCCCGCAGACGCCGGCTCCGGTGGTGATCAACGAAGCCGTCGAGCTGGCGAAAAAATTTTCCACCGAGGATTCCGGGCGCTTCGTAAACGGCGTACTTAGTGCGGTTGCGAACGCGAAAGCCTAAGGTGCGGCGCAGCTCCGTTTGGCGCGGAGTCTGGATCGGCGCGTTGCTGTTGGTGCTCTTCGGTATCGGCACGGTGGCCGGCATCGTGGCGACCTACTCGCGCAAGCTACCCGACATCAGCCGGATGGCCGATTATCAGCCGGCCCGCTCCACGCGGATCTTCGCCCGTGACGGCACGCTCATCGCCTCGGTATATAAAGAAAACCGCGTCTGGGTGCCGATCGCGCGCATCCCGCTCGACGTGCAACACGCCTTTATCGCTAACGAAGACCACAATTTTTACTATCACCACGGCGTCGACTTCGGAGGCATCTTGCGTGCCGCCATCGCCGACCTCACGCACCAGCAGTTCCAGGGCGCGTCCACGATCACGCAACAACTCGCGCGCAAGCTGTTCCTGAACGACGAGATTTCGATCTCGCGCAAGATTCAGGAGGCGCTGCTGGCGATGGAGATCGAGCGCTATTATACGAAGGACGAGATCCTCGAGCGCTATCTCAACATCGTCTACCTCGGCTCCGGCGCGTACGGCGTGGACGCTGCCGCCCACACCTACTTCGGCAAGAGCGTCGACAAGCTCGATACGGCCCAAGCCGCGATGATCGCCGGCGTCGTGGCGGCGCCCTCGGATTATTCGCCGTTCGTCAATTTACAATTGGCGCGCGAGCGGCAGCGCCACGTGCTCGATCGGATGGTCGCGAGCGGCTTCATCACCCAGGCGCACGCCGACGCGTCGTACGATGCGCCGCTGGGCCTAGCCAAGCAGCGTGCGTCGGGATTACAGGGCTATCTCTATCCGTATTACACGACCTATGTGATCGCGCAGCTCGACAAACTCTTCGGCACCCAAGCGGTAGAAGAGGGCGGCTTACAAGTCGATACGGCGTTGGATCCGCGTATGGAGCGGATCGCGCAGGATGCCGTCACGTGGGGCATCGCGCAAGCGCGCGCCGAAGGCGTCAACGCACACGAAGGCGCGCTGGTCGCGATCCGTCCGTCCACCGGCGAGATCGTCGCCATGATCGGCGGCAACGGCTTCTCGTTGAGCAATCAGTTCAATCGCGCGTGGCAGGCGCATCGCCAGCCCGGCTCGTCGTTCAAAGCCTATCTCTACACCGCGGCGATCGATTCCGGCATGCCGGCATCGACGCGCATCGACGATTCGCCGGTCGGCTATCCGATGGGCGACGGCACGACGTGGTACCCCAAAGATGACGACGGCCGTTTTATGGGCCCGGTGACCCTGGCGACCGCGCTCGCGCTCTCGCGTAACGTCGTCGCCGTCAAACTTGCGGACCAGATCGGCCTGGATAAGGTGATTGAATACGCGCATAAGATGGGCGTGCGCGCGCGCTTGGACGCGAATCTCTCGCTCGCGTTAGGATCCTCGGTGGTGACGGTGCTGGATCAAGCGAGCGGATATCAAACGCTTGCCGACCAGGGCATTCACATCGACCCGACCGCGCTGCGCGTGGTGAAGGACTCGCTCGGCAACGTCGTCTTGGACGATCAGTATCCGCCGGCCGACGAAGTGGTGAGTGCGGGCACCGCCTACATCGTGACCAAGATGCTCGAAGGCGTCATCACGCACGGCACGGGGTATCCGAATGCCATCATCGGTCGACCGGCCGCCGGAAAAACCGGGACGACGTCCGATTTCCGCGATGCGTGGTTCGTCGGCTACACGCCGGATCTGGTGACG
>Ga0307373_10009760_pt1 | contig 14259 bp, 13 predicted proteins | sample OX2MG_FD_202534 | JGI IMG/M metagenome (GOLD analysis project Ga0307373, IMG submission 202534) | Soil microbial communities from Risofladan, Vaasa, Finland - OX-2 | ecosystem: Environmental > Terrestrial > Soil > Coastal area > Acid sulfate soil | place: Finland: Risofladan, Vaasa | collected... | reverse complement strand
TCAGATCGAGGCCAGTCGCTACGACGACCTCATCGCAGCAGATGAGCGGGCCCGCCAGCGCGTCGAGGACCTCGGGGAAGAGCTTCGGCGGCTGCGCCAGCAGCACGCCGACGTTATCCGCCCGGACGCGCGCCTGTGGTGGGCTGTGGCCATCCTGGTGGCCTACGCCATCGCGGGAGTTGCGGTTCCGCTGTGGGTTATGTCTGAGGGCCCCGTCAGCCTGCGCACCGTCCGCTGGACTTTCTGGCTGTTCGCCGCCGGATTGGTCGTGCTGTTGGGGTACATCGCCGCGTATCTGTTCGGCCTCACCCGCAGGCGTCGGCAGTGGGCAGGCCACGCCAGGGCTGCGTCTGGCCCGCCAGCCGCAGCCACCCGGCGAAGGGTAGCGGCCTGGTCGGACACGATCGCCCCACCGACGGCGAGTGGCGGAGCCGCCCCATCCACTGGCCAAGACGTGACCGGGCAGGTGCCGCAGCCGACCGCTTCGGCCTGGCCGCCGGACCGACCGCGTCCCGCGGGTCCGGGCGGGGACTAGCGAATTGCGGCGCGGCGGCAATCGCGCTCGGCTCTGTGCGACCAAGGCGGCGTAACCGGAGAGCGGGCGAACTGGCTGGCGAAAGACTGGACCCCCACTGACCCTCGAGTCCGGGCAGATACCGCGTGTGACGATCCAGCATGGAGATCCAGCGGATGAACGCGACGCATATTCGGTTGTTCACGATCGTTCGGAGAACCGCCCAAGCCGCGCAAGGCACCTTGGCATGTGGGTTCCCGCGTGACGCAGAGCGTTAACGACCGCCTCTAGGTGGCCGAAAGCCTTTGCAAGCGCGGAACTCGCCGTCAACCGCATGGCCCGAGGCCTCCCGGACCAACGGGCGGGGTGGTCGAGTCACCGAGCAGCCAGTTGATGCTGAACTTGACGCCCTCCCCGTACCACGAGGGCGGCAGTTGATCAGCCATCCAGGGTCGCCTGGCCTGCTCGATCACGTCCTCGGCGTGGACCCGCTCCACCTTGAGGTCCTTGGTGGTCAGCTCACGAGACAGCACATGCGTGACCGGGGTCTCGGCTTGTCCGCCGAGAATCCATACGAGCGTTGCCACTACGCCTTCCAGGTAAGCCGCATCCTGCCGCGCGAACTGCCGCTCATCCGCGGCAGCCGCATTCCGGCCATCGGCCTCCGCCTGCCGCTTGCCCTCGACCGCGGCGGCTAGCACGCGGCCGATCTGCTCCTGGGCTCGAACAACATCGCCGAACCCACCGACCAGCTCACCAGGAGCATTCCCGCGAACCGGAATCCGGTCATCGTCACCGATCAGCCAGCGCAGGACGGTGGCGGCCGCATCAGCCCGGTTCTCCCGGTCCCCGCGCAGCCGCCTCTGGTCCGCCATCTCGATCTCGGCCTCGATCTCCGGACGGCTAGGCGGAGTGCTTGTCTGCCGGTCAGTGACCGGAGCCAAGACGCTCTCGCCTAATGCCCAGGCCCACGCACGGGCTGAGCGTGACGCCGCGGCCTGAGTCAGGTCGGTGAACCGGCGTAAGTAACGTTCCCGCACGGCCCGGACGTGGCGCAGCGGCCGCACGATCGCGGTGCCGCGTGGCGCCTCGTCGTCCAAGCCCGCAGCATCCACGTGCCTCACGGTACGCCCGGTCATTGCCCAGCCTCCAGTTCCGCCTCATCCCGCTCGATCGACGCTGCCCGGCGGCTGGGCGCCAGTTCCTGCCGGACGGCGCTTGCCCGTGCTTCGGCTTCCCGCAGCGCGTTCGCCGCGCGGCGACGCATGACATCGTCGCTGGCGAGCCGGGCCTCTCGATCCGATTGCTCCTGCCGCTCGGCCAGGATCTGCTGAGCCCGTCGAGCCACCTCCAGCGCGGCCTCAATGTCGTGGTGCGCCATGCCTCCCCATTCAGCGAGCGACTCGTGCTCTAGCTCGATCGAAGCCGTGTCAGGCCCGGCAGCCTCCTCAAGAGCCGCCGACCCCCCGACACTGGCTGTCTCCTCCGCACCCGAGTGCAATGGCGGCAGCTCGATGCCCGGGTGCCGCCGGCGCAACTCGCTGTCGGCGTCGAGCGCTCGCTGCCGTACTTGTTCAGTGGCGGCGTGCCACCGTCCCCGGGCCTCGGCGATCTCCGTCAGCGCCTCGCGGTATGCACCAACCTCCTGCGCCAGCGCACCCAGCTCCTCAGCCTCGCGCCCAGCCCGCGCCCGCTCGGCCGGATCCACGGCAACATCCGCTCGATGCCAGGCCAGCACGGCGTCGGCCCGGTAGGCGTCCTCGGCAATGTGGGCCTCACGCAGCTCGCCAGCGACGTATGGCGGAGCCCAGCCGGTCTCGCGCGCGTACGCGGCCCGCCAGGTCCAGAGCTCGCCGTCGGTCGCGGCCGCGACCTCTCGGCCATCATCCTGCAGCTGCAACGCGATGTAGGCGGCGTGCCAACTGGCCCGCAGTTCTGGAGAGCCGCGTTCGGGAGCGGGCCCGGTGGCTTCGGCCTCCTCCGAGTACCCCGTTCCTCCCGGTAGGCAGCAACCGCTCCGGCACGCCGGCGCCAGTCCGCCCGCTCCGCCGGATCGGCGGGCAGATCGCCGAGGTAGCGCAGCGCCCACACCGGCCGATCAGCTGCGACCCGCCTGCCCAGCAGCGAGACTCGCGCGTCCATCGCGGCCGCGAGGTCGCGGGCGAACTGGTCTGCGACAGGATCGTCGATCGCCGGTGTCCGCTGCGTATGGCTGGCACCGGCCTGCGGCTCCGGCGTGCCGGCGATCCGGTGGACCCGGCCATACAGGACGGCCGCGATGCTTCGTGCGCCACCAAAGTCCCGTGTCTGGACCGCGCGGCGCAGCACCCCATCGACGTCATGGCCCGCCAGGTCGGCGGCTCGCAGCAGGCGCGTGAGCGTCCCGCGCTCCGGATCCTCCTCGAATCGCCGCCACTCTTCCCCCGCCAGCAGCGACCGAAGCGTTCCCTCGTAGTGCCGAGTCGCGTGCGCGCGGGTCACGTCCGCCCACATCGGCGCCAGGGTGGCCAGGCTGGCTTCGTGCTCTAGCTCGTCCCGCATGGCCGCGGTGGCGGTCCGGTCGGCCTGCCGCCGCCTCAGCGCGTCAGCCAGGACAGCGAAGCGGCTGGCCCGGCGCGGCGCATCCTCGTCCGCGGCCGGGTCCTTGATCTCGGGCGCGGGCCGGGACTCCGCGGCCAGCTCGGCAACGTGCACGCGTTCCGTTACGACATAGACCGTGTTGCGCTCGCGCCCGCGGCTCATGCCCACGTACAGCGACTCCCGGTCGGCCGTCTCGTCGGCCACCACATGAGCGGTGTCGACCGTCCGGCCCTGCGCGGCGTAGACGTTCCCCGCGTACGCCAGCTCCACGTGGCGTTCGAGGTACTCCTCCGGCAGCTCGAACAAGGCCGACCACACCACCTCGCCCGTCCGCGAGTCACGCCCGGTCACCCGCCGGACCCTCGCGACGCGTTCCTCGCCCATCTCGTCCCAGGCGCAGATGCGCAGCACGTCCCGGTTGGCCAGCAAGCGCCCGGTCTCTCCGGCCACGATCGGCGAGTTCTGCCGCGCCACGATGAGGTCACCGACCCCGGCGACGTTGCGGTCCGCCAGCTCGATGAGCTCCTCGGTCCCAATCAGCCCGAGCAAGGCCAGTTCGTCGCGCGCCCGCCGCGCCAGCTCGGCGGCCTGCGCGTTGGTGACGGCCAGCAGCAGCGCGGCCTTGCCACTGAGGTGGTCGGCGAGCCACCTCCCGATGGCGGCGTCCGACATCTGCTCGCGGGTGCCCTCCAGGATGCGGCCGTGCTGGTCGTACTCGGCGAGCACGTCGGCGTCGCCGTTACGGAGCCGCAGCGAAGCGTCGCGCTCCCAGTCCTGCTCGAACCGCTGCACCGTGGCGAGCTGGTAGTAGCCGTGCTCGTCGGCGAGCAGCCGCATCGCGCCGCCGGCATCGGGAACGGAGAGCTGCTCGGTATCGCCGGTGAGCAGGATCTTCGCACCCCGCCGGGTGGCGATGTCCTCGACGGCGGCCAGGTCGGCGGTGGACACCATCGACGCCTCATCGACCACGAGCAGGTCGCCCCGCTGGACGGGCAGGTGCCCGCGGGTCCGGTTGCTGTCCTTGATCCGGCCCAGGAACCGCGCGAGGTTATAACTCTCCGCCAGGCCCTCGGCGGCGAGGGCGTGTGCCGCGTTCGTCGACGCGGTCAGCCCGATGACCCGGCCAATGCCCGCCTCCTGCCAGGCCGCGGCGATCCTGGCGACCGTGCGCGTCTTCCCGGTGCCAGCGGGCCCGATCAGGATGTCGATGGCGCGGCCGGAGGTGAGGATCCCGTAGGCCGCCTGCGCCTGGTCGTCGGCCAGGCCCGAGCTGCTGAGCGGAGGCTCCGCGCCGCGCGGCGCAACATCCGCGCCGGGCTGCGCGGTGTCCGCGCCGGGATGGCCGTGCTCGCGCCACAGCCGCGCCTCGGTGTCCAGCATGGCGCGGGTGGTGTAGACCTCTGCGCCGTGCCTGCGCCACAGGCTCAGCCCGTCCGCGCGCCGGTACGCCTCCGGAACCGGCACCATCTCCGGGGCGGTCAGCCGCACGGTCTCCGTGGGGCTCCCAGGCCGCAGCGCCTCGTCGGTCAGATCGTCCAGCAGGCCCGTGACCTGCGGGCCGGACAGGCCGCCGAGGAAGTCCGGCAGGTACCGGTTGATCATCCGGGTCAGCTCGTACCGGGAGAAGGTCGCCCTGGATCGCTGCGCGTCGGCCACCGCAGCGGCCAGGACCCGGTCGACCTCGGCTCCAGCCGGCCGACCACCCTCGGCGCTGGCATCGCGCCGTCCGAGCGCGGCGTCCGGGTCGGCGCCGCATGCGCCTTGGCCTGGCGCGAATCGAGCGTGACGAACTGCGCCATCGACCAGACGGCGCGGGCGTCCGGGGACCGGCCGTGCCTGGCCGCGTACTCGTCGATCAGCTGCTGAACGCGCGGCTCGATAGCCCGGCGCCGCGACGAGAACTGGTCCCGCAGCGCCTGGGGGATGCCGGCGATCTCCCAGCCATTGCCGTCCGGCCGCGCCACCGTCTGCACGCCGAGCCGGTCGCTGAGAGACTCCGCCAGCGTGCGTTCCGCGATCGCCGCCGCGGCGGGCTTCGCCGCGTACAGCGCCACGCCGTCCAGCGTCCGCCAGGCCCGCCGGTCCCCTGGCCGGGCCGCCAGCGGATCCTCGCGCAGCACCCGGTTCAGGATGGCGTTGTGGACGTGCAACTGCGGGTCGTTGTCCCGGCTGGTGTGCTGGGCGAACGGCGCGATCACCCACTGGTGCGCGTCGACGAACCGGCCCGAGCCCTTCGAGTGATAACCGGCCCGGCTGTAGCCCGCCTCCCGCTGCAGGTAGTCCAGCATCGCCTGGTTGCCGGCCATGATCGCATCCCACACGGTTTGAGCCTGCGCCGTCCACCGCTCCGCCTCGTCGGCGCGCCCGGCTTCACGGGCCTGCTGGGCCCGGACTTGTAACGACGCGTGCAGCAGGCTGACCGACTTGGGTACCGAGAACGTCGCGTCGAAGAAGTACACCGCGGAGCGCTGCTCCTTCATCGCCTGCATGATGACCTGATCGCGGCGCTCCGGAGTCGCCTCCGGCTCCGCCGCGAGCAGCCCGGCGACCAGCGCCGCGACCTTGTCGTCGTTACCCACGAAGCCGCTCGGCGCCCGCCCGAGCGTGGCCTTGCAGGTCGGGTCACGAGGGTCGATGAACGCCCCGTAGAGCCGCTCCATGACCTTGTTGTCCACCCGGGAGCCGACCGGCAGGCCCAGCTCCGGGCACCCCAGGCCGGTCCAGATACCGGGCGGCTCGCCGTGCTCGGCGACGGCCGACAGGTAGTAGTTCTCCCGCCCGGTCGCAACGGCGCGCGTGAGGTACCCAGGGTCATAGCCACTGGATATCGTCAGCATCGCACACCATTCCCGAACGTCACGCAAAGCGCCGGACCGCCATCATCATTTTAATGCAAAGGTGTGAGGCGGCTGAATGTTAGTAGATTCCTAAACGGTCAGCTCATGACTGCATGGAGCCTGAATTGTGCAAGAGTTCAGCGCTTATCAAAAGAGTATTATCGCTGCTCGGATAGGTGTGAAGTCAGGCCCGGCGCGGCTACGGCACGAAAAGCGAAGTCGCTGCGGAAACGCGGCCACGAGGTCGGCCGACGCGCGGCTGGGTGCAAGTTGTCGCGCCGCATGGCCGGTCAGCCATGCCGGCCCAGGGTCGCGCTCGGCCTGCGGGAAAGGCCGGTCCCTCCCCAGCGTAGGCCCGGCCGATCCCGCACAGAGGCAGTACCTCCGCGAGGGGAACGCTACGGTCCCGCCGGGCATTCCGGATAGCTCCCCACGCGCGCGGATGCCCCGGCCTGTCGCGCAGGCCCGGCGGGCTGCCCGCCCGTTACCGCGATCAGGCGACGGTCACCTCGCGGACGGGGCGAGGCCTTCTGTCGTCGGCCGCAGGCTTGATGCAGCCGATACAGCAATCCGCGCCATCACCGTGGTTGCTGCAGGCGCTCGCTGCGGGCTGGGCGCCGATCTCTACGCCGAAGTGCTTCTGGAACAGGCGCTGGGTCTGGGCGAAGTCCTCTTGCCAGGCGCGCCGATCCTCGTCGCCGCGGAGCCCGGCATACGGGAAGTGATCCAGCAGGCGGCCGAAAACTCGCTCGCAGTCAACGCGGTACTTGACCGTGTCCAGCATGTGCGTGTGCCACACCCGGTCGAGCTGCCTCGTCGGCACGATCGTCGTGCCCGGGTAGATGACGCACAACTGCCAGAAGCACCGGTATAGCGCGACGTCTTGGTCCGCGCGGTCAAGGCTCAGGCCCGGCTCCCCGGGCTCAGGGTGCATCAGCTTGAAGACGATGGGGTCTAGGTCGAGCTCGTCGACCCGGCAGAGCCGCTCATCGATGTTCGGATCCTCGTTCAGATCGGTCACGGGCGTGAGTCCCTTCTGCCAGCGGTCGTATCGCGCAGAGCCCCCGGCTTCGGCATGACAACTGGGCCGGTCCAGGCGGCACGCCATCGGCGGTCGTCTCATAGCGTTCTACGGCATCCTACAGCAGGCTGAGGAAATTCGGCGTCTGCCCTGATCACCTACCTTGATCATGTGAGCGTTGACTATGACTCCCCGATCCCGCCGCACCGGCAGGTCGCCGAGATCATCCGCGCCCGGATCCGCTCTGGCGAGCTGCAGCCAGGCGACCGGGTGCCCGGAGTCGCGCGGATGATGCAGGAGTTCGGCATCGCGCGGACCACCGCGGGCAAGGTCCTGGCCGTGCTCCGCGAGGAGGGCATGATCACGGTCACCCCAGGCTGGGGTTCCTTCGTCAGCAAGTGACGGCCCAGCGGATCACTCGGCCGGGCGCAGTTCGTTCCGCCGGGCAGTCCAGCAGGTAGTGCAAGCTCTCATGCGGACCAAGCCGCGGCTCCGTCAGCTGGCCCGGCGAGCATCCTCTACAGGAAGCGGCACGAGGACAAGCTGCGCCCGCCTGAACGCCTGCCGGTACTCGGCGATCAGGTCCAGGTCGCGCGCGTGGTCGTCGCACTTCTCGGGCTCGGCAGCGGCACAGTCCGGGCACGGGGCCGCGACGCGGGCCGTGCGGTATTCGATGGCATCTTCCAGTGCCTGCGACCGCTGGAGCTGCCCGCGGTTCAGCAGGCCGGACGCCCAGAACATCGGTACTTCTTGGCTACGCGGTTCGCTCACGGGGGGCTCGCTTTCGATGGCCAGCGGGGAACTACTCGTGTCCAGCGCGGCAGCATCCGAGACCTGAGTCATCCGGCCCACAGTCGCAGCGGCCGGCTTCTCCAGGTCTGCTACGGCCGACAACGCACGCTCAGGAACCATGCGCGGCGCGGTTTCCCCGTCGCGGCCCGGCGCGCCAGTGGCGGCCCAGTCGATCAGGGCCCACCCGGTCCAGCCGGCTGACGGGTTGCCGTCAATGCCAGAGTCGGCGGCGACGGTGCCCACGATCGCGAGGCCGTGCGGGCGCCCATCCGTGCGAGCCAGCTCATCCCACCGGCCGCCGTCGTCGCGCACCTCGACGCGCACGTATGAACCGCGGCATATCTCGGCGCGGACCACGAGCGTGCCGCCGGGCTTGCGGCTTTCGGAGTGGAGCACGCTGTTGCTGGCGAGTTCGGATACGCACAGCAGGACATCGCCGACGGCCGGGCAGCCTTCCAGCGCATCAGCGAGAAACTTCCTGACCAGGCGGACCTGGTCGGCACGCGCGGGAAACACGCGGCTCAGCAACTGCCCCGACGGAGAAGCCGAACGGCTTGGCCGATCCGTGCTGGTCATCTGCCCTCCGCTGTGCTGCTGGGACTCATACACCGAGCGCGCCAGAACCTGGCATCCTGATGCGCTGGGTCATGATGCACAATAAACTGCATCATGCAGATCAGCAAGCAAGATGCAGATCCTGGATAGGCCAAGCCCTGCCGCACCCCTGGAGGAACCACAGTGGCTCCCCGGCCAAGCCCCACCGCCCGGCGCCGACGGCTCGCCGCGGCGCTGCGGCAGATGCGCGAAGGACGGCACCTGAGCTGCGCCGATGTCGGCAACGCCGCCGGATGGTCAGAATCCAAGGTCAGCCGGATCGAGACGGGCCGTGTCGGGGTACGGCAGCCCGATCTGGAGCGCCTACTGGACCTGTACGAGGTCAGCGGTGAGGCACGAGCCGCGCTGCTCACCCTGCGCCGCCAGGCAACGCACCGCGGCTGGTGGCATTCCTACGCCGACGCGCTCCCAGCCTGGTTCGAGGATTACGTCGGACTGGAGGACGGCGCCAAATCCCTCTTCACCTACCAGAACCAGCTCGTCCATGGCCTGATGCAGACCGAGGCGTATGCGGGCGCGGTCATCCGCGCCGCGCAGCCCGCTGCTGCCGATGACGAGATAGAACGCCAGCTCGCCGCCCGTGCTACTCGTCAGGCATTGCTGACCGCGCCCAGCCCGCTGCAAATGTGGGCCGTGCTCGACGAAGCGGTGCTACGCCGCCGCGTGGGCGGAACCGACGCCATGCGGGCGCAGCTGACACGGCTCGCCGAGATAGCAGCGCTGCCGAACGTGACACTGCAGGTGCTGACCTTCGATACCGGCGCGCACGCGTCGATGGGCACATCATTCGAGCTATTGCAGTTCCCCGAGGCCCGGGACACGGCCATCGTGTACCTCGAAGACCAGACAAGCAGCCAGTACCTCGAAACGGCCGCCGACATCGAGCGGTATACGCTCGTGTTTGACCACCTCCGGGCGTCAGCACTATCCCCAGAGCTGTCGGTGGCGCTCATCAGCGAGGTAGCCGACGCTATGAGATAGGCAGACGCGAGAGGAGGGCGCGGGATGCGCACACCAGACCTGTCCCGCGCCGCGTGGCGCAAGAGCAGCTACAGCAACGGATCCGGCGGCAGCTGCGTCGAGGTAACCACGCTCCCCGGCCCAGCGAGCCACAACGCGCAGCACATCGCCGTCCGGGACTCCAAAGATCCCAGCGGACCCGTCCTGACCTTCACCGCACATCAATGGCGCCAGCTCACGGCCAGCATTAAGGCCGGCGACCTTACCCTCCCCTGACAAGCACGCGGCTATCGGGTGTGACGGACGAAAGTGCCCGCCAGGCGATTCGCCTGGCGGGCAATGCTGCTTTTCGGGTCAGAACGGGATCTTGATGTCGTCCAGCCGTGTGGGGCGGGGACCAGCGCAGCCGGCGCAGACCTGGCCGCAGCCGTCGATGTAGAGGGACCCGGCGAGGGTGATGACCGTCTCGCAGCCCGGCATCGCGCAGATGCTGGTGTCGGTCGCGAAGGCGCTGGCGAAGGTGCTGGTGTCGTTCATGGCGCGCTCCCTTCGGGGTGGTCCCCGGCGGCGGGGTCCTGGTTCGTGGTGTGTTCCGACGCCGGAAGGCACGCAGGCGTAATAGGGCGGGAGGGCAACCGGCCGGCCCCAGGCAGGCAAGATATTTTTCAGCGGGCGAAGAAAGAAACTGCGCCGGCGAAGCCGGCACCAAGCGGCCCGCGGCTCGGAAAAAGATCTTGAACGCCTGGGGTGAGCGCAGCGAAAGGCCGGTTGCGCTCCCGACCGCGCCTGCGAGACTGAACAAGTCGGAATGTGCCGCGGACCCCGCCACCGGGGACCCGATGCAGGGCAGGGACGTGACCAGCAGACCGGAACCCCTGCCTGAGCCTGGGACCGTCAGGAACAAGACCGCGGGGTTTGACACCCGCCCACGCTCGCTGGCGGTCGGGCAGGCGGGGCCTCCCCGTCTGCCCGACGCACCGGCGCTGTAGGTGAGCCGCGCGGTCCGGGTGACGGGGTACTCGCGGGTGACGGCGTTCTTGATGACCAGGCCCCGGTCGGCGAGCACCAGCGCCGCGCTCGGGAGCGTCTGCTCGCCAGGGCGCGCGGTGTCGGCCTGGGCCTGCGCGCGTGCCTCAGCGGCGCGGACCCGGGAGATGACCGCGGCGGCGAAGCCGAGCAGCCAGCTGCGCCGCCACGCCCGCGTGCTCCGGGTCCATTCCGGCACCGGCGCCGCTGCGAGGGCGTGCCACATCTGGATTAGCACCGACGTGTACAGCACGTCCAGCCGCTCGATGTCGGAGGCGTACCCGAACACGTGGATCCGCAGGCCCGACCGTCTGGTCAGCATGATGCACTGGCAGCGCAGTGCCGAACCAAGGCCGCACAGCAGGTGCGCCTTGACCCGGCCCCAGGGGTTGGCGATGTCGATGAACCGGCTGGCCGGGGCGTCGGTCTCCGGTTTGGCTACGGCGAGCAGGGCCCGGTCGATGCCGTACTTCGCCATCAGCTCGGCAGCCTTGGCCGTCAGGGCCTGCGCCTCGGGGGGCGTGACGCTCTCGTCTTCTGCTTTGGCCAGCAGCTTGCGGATGCGGTCGAGGAGCTTGCCGGGTGTTTCGGTGGTCATGGCCGGGATCCTTTCGCCGGGCAGGGAAGCGCGGAGATGGTGGTGCGCGGGCCGGATGGGATCCGGCCCGCGCACCGGGGCAGGGCGGTCAGTCGGTCGGGGTGCCGGGGCGGTCGTAGTCGCCGGCCTCGCTAGGGTCGTCCGGGGCCCCCGGTCGCCTGGGTCGGCGTAGCTTGCGGCTACCTCCTCCGGTGTCATGGGCAGGACAGCCAGGGACGGCGGCGCGCCTGCGTTGATGGCGTCGCGGATCAGCAGCGCCATCGAGTAGCCCGGGTCATCGTCGAGGGCGCGTTCGAGGGCGATGTTGGCCAGGGCACCGTCGCCGCTTTGCCAGGCGGTGAATGCGAGCAGGGAGGCGGGGGCGGCGAGGTAGCCGGGCTGGGCGCGGCGGACCACGTCGGCCCATAGCCGGCGGTGCGCGGCGGCGTGGCCGGGGTCCATCCGGGCCCAGGCGTCGTCCCGGACCGGCAGGCGCAGCAGGACCAGGGCGAGCCAGGCATGCCGGGCATCCGGGCTGACCGACCCGCCGTCGCGGTAGGTGCTGATCGCGTCCTGGACCGCCGACAGGCCGACCCGGTCGACGGCGCGGGGGCCGTCGCGGGCGATGAGCCTGGTCGCGGTCCGCTCAGCACGCCGGGTCGCCTTCCGCATCGTGTTCGCCACAGGGCCGGTGACCGGGGCGATGGTGGCGGCCAGCGCGGCGCGGTCCGCCAGGACCGGCAGGCCAGCCTCGGCCATGGCCTGGCTGGCGGGGTGCGCCACAGCATCGAAGGGCACGCCGTCGGGGGGACAGCAGGACGGGTCGCGGCACAGGTAGGACCAGTACCGGCCGTCCTGCACCCGCAGTGCTTCGCGGAGGTTCAGCCCGGCCCGGGCGGCGGCCAACCGGACCGCGTCGGCGACCGGGGTGACCAGCAGGCCCGGGCCGTAGCCGATCAGGGCGGTGCTGGTCATCTGGTGGCGGGTCAGCACCCCGGCGGCATGCGCGGCGATGTCGGCGGCCAGCCCGGCGTCGGGCTGGTCGGGCAGGTCGTAGCGGAAGGTGAGGTGGATACGGCCGGCGGGCGGCACCATGCCGACGACGACGAAGCTGTTCTCTGGGGTGAAGCCCAGCAGGTGCGGGACGACGGCCAGGAGCCCGGACGGGCTGCTGACCTGCAGCTGCGGCTGCTCTGGGTCGATGTTCATGGCGTTCCTTCCAGGACGGGAAAACGGGAGGAGGAGACAGAAAGGCGGGGACGGGCCGGGCGCCCGCCCCCGCCCGGAGGACTAGGAGGTGGTGGTGACGCCGGACAGAACCTGTGCCTCGGCCTGCTCATGGGCGGGCAGGTCGTTCGGCTCGCCGTTCGCGGCGGCCAGGCGCTGGGCCTTCCGGGCCGCGTAGCCGGTGCGCAGGCTGTCGAACGCCATCGACGCGGCGATCTCACGAGCCCGCAGCGCCACCCGCGCACGAGGCTCCCCGCTACCGTTAGCCGCCCACGCCTCGGCCACGAAGTCGTCCGCGACGACCGTCACCCGGTCGCCCTTCCGCACCGACTCGGCGGTCCGGGTGGCCAGGACCCCGAAGGCCGTGACCTTCACCCAGCGGGTGATGCTGTCGCCCGAGCCGCGGGCCGGGAGCTCGACGGCCAGGCGCAGTTCGACGCCGTCGGTGCCGTCGCGGGTGGAGAACTGGCGGGGGTCGTCGCCGAGACGGCCGGTGACGGTGATGCTGATCGGGTTCATGGCTTCTCCCTGGTGCGGTGACCGGGAGGGTCGGCCGCTCTGGTGGCGGCCTGGGGACTGCGGGGCCCTTCCCGGCGGTCAGGTGTCAGCGCCGCACAGGAGGGGTCCGCATACTGGCTGGCCCGGGGCGGCCAAGATGTTTTCGCCCTCTGAAAAAGATCTATGGACGCCCGGAGCGAGCGCAGCGAGAAGCCGGTTGCGGGAACCGGCGGGGTGGCGCAGGCTGACCAAGCCGGAAAGGGACAAGCCGCAGGCCAGCTGTCACCGCGGCGGTCGTATACGCGTCTGGGCAGAAGCCGTGCAGTCGACAAGCGTCTCGGCTGGAGTGGGCGCGGGACCTGCACACCCGTTCAGCAGCGGATAGCTGGACGTCAGCGAGAATCCTCCAAACGCACTGCCCGGGCGGCTGCGGCAGAGCCGGCCCGTGTCAGGTGCTGCCAGAGACGGCCCGGTGTGCGGATTCGCCGATCGCGTCTTCCGGAGAGACCCCGGCCGACGCCTGCTGGATGCACTTGACAGCCAGCCGGTCCAGTAACGTCGAGGGGGCGGATCGCAGGTGACGGCGTTTCTGCTGCTGGTTGCCGACGCTGCCCTCGGCGGCCTCGCCACCGTCCTCCTCAGCCGCCTGACTCCGCAGCTGATCTTCCACCTGGACATTCACTGGTCTGACGAAAGAGGCGGTACTCCGTCCGCGTGCGCAACCGAGGTCACATTCTACAACGAGACCGCGCCGGTACGCCCCTTGGTCACCAGCGGCGCGCACCGGACAGGTGGGGCCACATCATCGACCTGACCATAACCGTCACACTCGTCATCCCCGACGGCCAGAACTGGCACCGCCTCAACCTGCCCGCCCTGAACAAGGACTTCGCTCACCTGCAACCGGGCGACACGCGCTTCCTCACGCTGGACACGACAGGCCTATCGGACGCAGCACAAGAAATACTCCAAACCGCCGCCAAGGCCCGCAACTGCTCACTCCAGCTGAAGAGCGCAGACCTGCTGGATAAGCTGCGCGGCTGGGCAGAAAGCTACGTCCTGGTCGAAGCCATCGGCAACGACGCCTGGAGCGCCGACAGGCGCTGCTGGGAGCAGCGATACCCGCTCAGCGGCCCCACCATCGCGCTGCGCGACGGCGACTTCCCTACCGGCGCCAATAGCGACCGCACCGCCTGCAACCAGGCAACCTCGCCAGCTCCCCTCCGCAGGCCACCCGCGCCGCCTGCGTCGTCAGGTTCATGATCGTGTTGACGACCAGGTACGCGACGGAGAAAGTCCGCCTCGAACTAGTGCGCTCGCGGCGGCAGACGCAGCATTCGTGATTGCTGGCGGAACTGGCCGCCAGGATGAGGCCATGACTAACCCGTACCTTGACGACACATGCGCGTGGCACGTTGCGCGGCCCATCCGCAGAACTATTCGCGGGCGCTCTCAGATGGGTGGCTGGCACCTGCTGGCGTGGCCGTCGACCTGGGGTGCGGGCGGGGAACGAGATCGGCTGCATGGCCGCCGCGGGATGGACGGCAGTCGGCATCGACCTGTCGGCGGTCCCGCTGCGCAAGGCTGCGCAGTCGCATCTGGCCGCCAGGCC
>Ga0307373_10009759_pt1 | contig 14260 bp, 12 predicted proteins | sample OX2MG_FD_202534 | JGI IMG/M metagenome (GOLD analysis project Ga0307373, IMG submission 202534) | Soil microbial communities from Risofladan, Vaasa, Finland - OX-2 | ecosystem: Environmental > Terrestrial > Soil > Coastal area > Acid sulfate soil | place: Finland: Risofladan, Vaasa | collected... | reverse complement strand
TTTCTGACCACGGGCCGACAGGAGTTGACGCCATTCTCTCGCAGTGGGACTGATGCGTGGTTTCTGGTGCGCTGTATCGAAATGCCCGACCCGATGCCGCTGGCCCACGCACAGGTTGTCTTGAGCCGAGGCCCCTTTGGCCTCGACGATGAGCTGGCAATTATGAAGACGCACCGGATCGACACGCTGGTCACTAAGAACAGCGGCGGATCCGCTGCGGCAGCAAAGCTGGCGGCTGCTCGTCAACTCGGAGTCGACGTCGTGATGATCGCTCGGCCCCCCACCGAGGGTCCGTCGGTCGGCACCACCGAAGAGGCACTGGCCTGGTGCCATGAGCTCTTGGGCCTGCCGTCAGTCCTCTGAGCTCGGGAGCTTCCCTGCATACGAGCGCGGCGTGTAGACCCATGACCGCCCAGCCGCATCGGTGAACTGCTTCGTGGTCGACGATCCCACGATGAGCAGGGTCCGCATGTCCACGGAGGCGGGACTGACCTGCCCCAACGTCAAGGTCCGGATCGACTCCCTGGTTCGACCCACATTGTGCGCTTCCACGACCGGCGTGTCGGCCGAACGATGGTGGCCGATCAAGTCGAGGGCCCGCTGCAGTTGCCACGGACGATGTCGAGAGAGCGGGTTGTACAGACCGATGACGAAATCGACTGACGCCGCGGCGTCAATCCTCCGCTCAATGACGTCCCACGGTTTGAGCACGTCGGAGAGCGAAATAAGACAGAGGTCATGCCCGAGTGGTGCGCCAATACGGGCAGCGGCCGCTGTGGCCGCCGTCACTCCTGGGACAACGGTCACGGAGACGCTGGCCCACCGGCCGGAGGCATTCTCCCTGTGCATCTCTTCCACCACTGCGGTCGCCATGGCAAAGATGCCCGGGTCACCCGACGAGACGATCGCTACGTCGCGCCCCGAGGCAGCGAGATCGAGGGCAAAGGCGGCTCGCACCGCTTCTTTGCGGTTGGGAAAGGGATGTGATGTCTGGTGGTCGCCGATCTCGCCGATCTGCCGCAAGTAGGGGCCGTAACCAACCAGGTCGGTGGCTGAGGCCAACCGCGCCGTGGCCTCGGGCGTGCGCCATGCCTCATCCCCTGGCCCCAATCCCACCACAGCCAGTCGGCCCAAGGCAAGGTTACTCATCGAGACGGGGCCAAACGGCTCGGAATCACCACCATGGAGAAGTACGGGGAACTGGCGGGATCGACTTGGTCGAGACGCATGACGCGTTCTCCGGCCATGGTCGCCCGCTCGACGTACCAGGCCCGATTGAGCAACCCGGCCCGGGTCACAGCTTGGCGGACCTTCTCCAGGTTTCGGCCGACCTTCATGATCACTGCGGCGTCAGCTTCTACGAGTCGGGCCTCGAGATCGGCCGGGTTGAGTGTCCCGGATAACACACTCAGTACCTCGTCGAGACAGACAAGCGGCGTACCGAGCACAGCAGACCCCGCCAGGATTGAGGGCACGCCAGGAACTACTTCGGTCGGGAAACGATCGCTGAGACGGTTATGGAGATACATGAATGAGCCGTGGAACAGGGGGTCCCCTTCGCACAGAACGGCGACATCCTGGCCACGAGAGAGCACCCCAGCCACCCGATCGGCCGACGCGTCGTAAAACTTGGCCATTACCGCCTCATAGTCCTGACCCATCGAGAGTGCCTCGGTCGTCACGGGATAGACGAGATGTAGTTCTTCCTGATCTGGCGTGAGGAACTCGCTGACTATCTGGCGCGCGTTGCTGCTTCGTCCGGTGGCCGAGAAGTAGGCCACTGCTGGACTGTTGCGCAGAATGCGCAAGGCCTTCACCGTCATGAGTTCGGGATCTCCCGGGCCGACCCCGACACCGAAGCAGCGACCGGTCACGACCGCCGTCATTCGCGTTCGCTCGCCAACGCGTTGACCGCGGAGGCCACCAGGGCACTGCCTCCACGACGCCCGTGCACGGTCAACCAGGGCACACCGTGGTCACCTCGAGCCAAAGCCCGCTTCGATTCAGCTGCACCCACAAATCCCACCGGAATCCCCAGTATGGCTGCTGGTCGGGGTGCCCCGTCATAGAGCATCTCCAGCAAACGAAAGAGCGCGGTGGGGGCATTTCCGATGGCCACGACGGCACCGCCGAGGTAGGGGAGCCACAGGTCGAGGGCGGCCGCTGAGCGGGTCGTGGCGTACTGGCGGGCCAATTGGGGGACGGTGGTATCCCCCAGCATGCACAGCACTTCGTTGTGCGCCGGCAAGCGGGACTGCGTAACCCCATGCACCACCATCATGGCGTCGGCCAGCACGGGCGCCCCGGCGCGGAGGGCCGATCGGGCCGCGCCGCAGACATCGTTGCTGAAGTCCAAGTCACTGACCACATCGGTCATGCCGCACGCATGCACCATGCGGACCGCCACGGCCTCGAGGTCTTCTGGAACCCTCGACAAGTCGGTCTCAGCCCGGATGGTGGAAAAGGAGCGACGATAGATCTCATCACCATTCCGCAGGTAGTCAAGCTTTTCGGTCACGGTTCTTCTGATCGCGCGATCGTCAGCACATGCGCCATTGCGCCTTCTGCGTCGAGAGGGCCGCGGGCGGGGTGGGTCACCGTACCCGGCCGGGTGTCCACTTCATAGGCGCCTGGCGTCGGGCCCCCCACCAGCGTCACATCGAACTCTGTCGTACTGTCAGCGCATCGCTTTGAACAGCCTGAGAGATGGATCGTGAGGGGGCGAGTCGGGGACGCAGCCCGTAGCGCTGCGATCAACGCCGAGCCATCGTGTTGGGTGTCGGTAAACGACGAGGGGCAGCCGGTGCTGCCGGCACAGGCCACGACACGGAGAGCGGGATCCGATTGGTCAATGGCCAGTCCCACCTGCTCCAGCGCTCGGAGCACTGACGCGGCTCGGTCGATCGGGACATTCGGAATCACCACAGATCGCCAAGGGGTGAGACGTACCTCTGCTTGGTCGCCTCGTGCACAGGTGTCATTGGCCATGTTGGCGATGTCTCCGAGTTGCACCGCACTCAGGCGCCCGAGCACAGGCATTGCTCCAACCATTGCCAGTCCGGCCTGCTGCTGAGGCAGCACCCCGATCGGACGGAGCGACGGCTCGGCCGAGAACGCAACATCTGCTGGCGCCAACCTGAAGAGATGCACGCCGCGCCGCGCCGCCGCGTTGTCCAGCGTATCGTCCACGCCAAGCAGCGCAACCAGGCCGGACAATCGACCACCCACCTCGGCATGCTCAGCCATCAGATCCAGGATCCCGCCGAGAAGGTCGGCGACGTCGTCAGGCCGCACCACACAGATGGGCCGATTGTCCGAACGTTCTAGGAGCGGCTGAGCCAACCGGACGTCATAGGCCGAGGGGCCGCTCCGAACGCGCACGGCACCCAGGCAGACGTCCTGCCGGCGCCCTCGCACGTGCACGGCACCTCCGCCATCAATGAGGACGCCGAACTTGGGTGAGAGCGGAACGCCCTCGGCACCGACGAGTGTCTCAATGACGTCAGCCACCAGCGAGCGGGTGTCAGATATCTCGGAAGGATCGAGGCCGGCGGTAGGACTCGCCAGGACGTTGCGGCGGGCGTCGGCGCCAGCATCGGCCAGAGTGACGTCGGCCGCCACCAGGTCCCGTACCAAAAGACGGTGGGCGGCGTTCGGCACCCCTCGGATCTGCAGATTGGCCCGGCTGGTGATCTCCACTGCCGTGCCATAGGCGGAGGCCGCCTCCGACACTGCTCGCAGGTGGAGGGCAGTCAACGTGCCGCCAGGCACCCGAATCCGGACCAACCCACCATCAACCTGTGCGAATGGCTCGTGCACGCTCGGACAGGCGTCCCGAATCACGGGTGGAACTCTTCGATCCAAGGCCGGGGCGGCCGGATCGGCCCGGACAGGTCCTCGCACGGCCGAACGATATCAGTCTGAGGACGGTATGCCCTACGTCTACCCTATGTACTCATGCGCAAGACCTCGGTCTACCTCCCAGAGGAAACAAAAGCCGCGTTGCACCAGGTGTCGCTGCGGTGGAACCGCTCGGAAGCCCAACTCATAAGGGAGGCGATCGACCGCCTTGTCCGCAGCGCAGACACTGAAGCGGCCCCGGCGCCGCCTGTCGTCCCCCCGGGCTTGGAAGGTCCCCGGCTCATTGGCGTGGGGGTGGGCCCTAGTGCCCCTGACCTGATCACACAACGTGCCATCCGCGTGCTTGAACGCGCCGACCAGGTCTTTGCCGCGTCGACCGCACCCGATGCCATCGCCCGGGCCGAAGCGATCGTGCGCAGTGCAGCACCAGAGGTGGCCATCGACCGGCTTCCCTTTGTGATCACCGACACCCCCGACTCACGAGACGGGTCCTTCGAGCGTGCCGCCGATGCACTGTTGTCAGTGTTGGATCGAGGCCAGATCGCCGCCTTCATCACCCTCGGGGATCCCAACGCCTACTCGACCTTCCCCGAACTGGCCCGGCGCGTGGCAGCGAAACGCCCCGGAGTGCCCATCTCCACGGTCCCGGGCATCATGGCGTTCCAGGAACTCGCTGCGGCGACCGGAACGGTCCTCGCCGAAGGCGATGAGCGCATCGATATCGCCACCATGGGCGACGACCTAGCTCCACTCAGCGCGGCACTGGCCAAGTCCCACTCCACCGTCATCCTCTACAAGGGTGGTCGACGGCTACCCGAGATCGCCGCTCAGCTGAGCGAGCACGACCGATTGGTCGGCGCGGTGATCGGCGAGCTGATGGGTCTGCCTGGCGGTCGAAATGGACCGGTCGCTGAGGTGGCGGACCGACCGGCCTCGTATCTCGCCACGGTGATTGTGCCGGCGCAACGAGATGACCGACCGTGATCAGCTTCGTTGGCGCGGGACCCGGCGCGCCCGATCTCCTCACCATTCGCGGGGCACAAAGACTCTCGGAGGCTGACGTCGTAGTCTGGGCCGCCTCGCTCGTGCCCGAGGCAGTGCTCGGATGTTGCCGACCCGATGTGATCGTCCACGACTCCAAAACCATGACGCTTGAAGCCGTCACCGCCATCTACGCCGCCAATCCTGACGCCTCCATCGTGCGGTTGCACTCCGGCGACCCCAGTGTCTACGGAACCATCGCCGAGCAGATCGATTGGTGCCTCACTCATGAACGGGCCTTCGAGATCGTGCCCGGCGTGACCTCCATGGCCGCCACGGCCGCTGCGCTTGGACAGGAGCTCACGGTGCCCGGCGTGAGCCAGAGCGTCGTCCTGACCCGGCTCGCCAATCGCACCCGCTCCTCCATGTCCCAACATGAAGACGTGTCCTCGTTCGCCGGCCACGGCGTCACCATGGCGATCTTTCTCTCGGCTGCCCGTCCCCAGGAACTGCAAGATCAGCTGCTGGCCCTCGGATCTCGCTACTCACCAGGGACACCCGCCGTCATTGCCTTCCGGGTTTCATGGCCCGATGAGAGGATCGTCCGCACCACCGTGGGAACATTGACGACGGCACTGATCGACCTCGGCGAGACAGCCACCGTGCTCGTCCTGGTGGGCCCGGCACTCGCTCCCATTGCCGACCCCGCACGGAGCCATGTGTACACCTCCACCTACGCACACACATACCGCTCAGCCGCCAATGGCGACTGCCCGTCATGACCGCAACCAATCTGATCAGCGTGGTTGGGTTGGTGGGCCAGTCATTCGGCGCTGACGCTCACGCCGCCCTGGAGACGGCGAACGTGGTGGTCGGCTCGACGCGGCAGCTGGCCGCCGTCTCCGATCACCATGGCGGAGCCGCTGAGGAGATCGAACTGCGCGGCCCACTCACCGCCCTCTTTGCCACCATTGCCGAGCGGTCTGATGCCGGTCTACGAGTGTGCATCCTGGCGTCGGGCGATCCCGGGTTCTTCGGCATCGTCGGCGCCCTCAGTGAGCACGTGGGGCGCGAGCGCCTGGTGGTGCACCCGGCTCCCTCCTCCGTCTCGTTGGCCTTTGCCCGAATCGGGCTGCCCTGGGACGACGCCGTGGTGGTGTCGGCGCACGGTCGCCCACTTTTCCAAGCACTCGAACGGATGACCGGTCCCAAACTCGCCGTGCTCACCTCGCCCGACAATCCTCCCGAGGCGCTTGGCGCTGTCCTTCTCGAAGCCGGCCATCTGGCACGCGACGTCTTCGTCCTGAGCCACCTGGGAGAGGCCAACGAGGTCATCGTTCGCACCGATTTGGAGGGCTTGGCGAAGGGCCGGTTCGATCCCCTGTCGGTGGTCTTGCTCATCGGTCATGACCGGCCGGCCCATCAGGCACCCTTGTCCTGGGGTCTTCCCGAGTCTGCGTTCAGCCATCGCAACGGCATGATCACTAAGGCCGAGGTCCGAGCGGTGGCCCTGGGCAAACTGGCGCTGCCCGTCTCCGGAGTGCTCTGGGACGTCGGCGCTGGTTCAGGATCGATCGCGGTGGAGTGCGCCCGATTGCGCCCCGCCCTCCACGTCATCGCCGTCGAACGGACCGCCGAGGATGCCGACCGGATTCGCTCCAACGCACAGCGACATGGGACAGCCGTCGATTTGGTGTGCGGCACTGCCCCTGAAGCGTTGCTCGGTCTTCCCGATCCTGACCGGGTCTTCGTCAGTGGCGGCGGCATCGAAGTTCTCGATAGCGCGCTCACCCGCCTGCGCCCCGGAGGCGTGATCGTCGCCAGTTATACCCTGATGGGGAGGGCTGTCGAGGCCCACAGGCGATTGGGCAATCTGGTGCAGATCTCAGTGTCCCGCGGCATGCCGACAGGCGATCTCGGCATACGGCTGTCGGCGGAGAACCCCGTCTTCGTCTGCTGGGGACCCGGGCGAGAGGATGGGGCCGCGGAGTAGGCGACCGGGCCCGGTGTCAGCCTGCCCCTTCGTCTTTATGACTCACGCCGGCCTGATCGAAGGTCGCCATCTCGCTGAGTAGTCGGGCAGCCGCCTGCACGACGGGCAGGGCGAGGCAGGCGCCTGTGCCCTCACCGAGACGAAGATCCAAATCGAGCAGGGGACGCAGACCCAGGTGACTGAGGGCGAGCCGTGACCCAGGCTCGACGGAACGGTGCCCAGCGATGCAGTAGTCCAGAACGAGTGGACACAATGCGGCGGCGGCGAGCAGCGCTGCCGTAGCAATGACCCCGTCGACAATGGCCGGGACGCCGGCGGCGGCGGCACCCACAAGAAATCCAACCAGGCCGGCAATCTCCAACCCACCCAACGACGCCAGGGCGCCGAGATCGTCGCCCGCCGTGACATCAGCCGCCGTGCGCCCGAGGGCTCTTTCGATGACCCCGGTCTTGTGGGTCAGCATGGCGTCGTCAATCCCAGTGCCCCGGCCCACCACCTCGGCCGGAGCATGACTCGTGAAGTAGGCGATGAGAGCTGCCGATGGCGTGGTGTTCCCAATACCCATGTCTCCGGTGATCAGGCATCGGGCACCAGACGCCACCAGTTCACGGGCCACCTCCGCGCCGGCGTCAAGGGCCGCCCGTGCCTCGGCCCGAGTCATGGCGGGCTCGAACTCGATGTTGCCGGTCCCCGGCCGGATCTTGCGCCGCAGAAGATTCGGGGCCGGATCAAGTTCACCGGCCACTCCGACATCAACCACGACGACCTCGGCCCCGACCTGCCGAGCGATGGCGTTGATGGCCGCACCACCACCACAGAAATTCACCACCATCTGCTGGGTCACCTCAGAAGGCCACGGCGTCACACCCGATCCCACCACACCGTGGTCGCCGGCGAAAATGGCGACCGTTGCCGGTTCGGGAATGGGAGGTGGACTGACCCGAGCCATGCCGGCCAACCTGCAGCCCAGCGCCTCCAACTCACCAAGAGAACCAGCCGGCTTGGTCAGGCGACCTTGATGGTCCCGAGCCTCATCGAAGGCAACTGGATCGATGCCGGCGACGGCCATGCATGCGTCGTCAAAGGGGTGTGTCATGCGGTGCTCCCATTTCTCTTTGTGAATGGCCCAGGAAAGCGGTCGCGGCTTGGCCCATCCACGGAGCGCCAGCTCCGGTGCTGGATCAAACTCGCTGACGTATCCCACACACAGGTAGGCGATAGGTTGGGCGTGCGCTGGCAAACCTAAGATGCTCGAAAGGATGTGTGGTCGGTAAAAGCTGACCCATCCCACCCCGAGACCTTCGGCCCGAGCGGTGAGCCAGAGGTTTTCAATGGCGAGGCAGGTTGAGTAGTGCGCCATCTCGGGTTGGGTGTAACGCCCAAGCACGTGTGCCCCACCCCGCTCGAGCGTCGATGTCACGACGATGTTCAGTGGCGATTCGAGTATCGCCGCCACTTTCAAGTTGCTGAAGCTCGTGGCGCGTGCGGACGGCAGAGAATCGGCGAAGCGTTGCCGCTCCACTTCCACATGAGCAGCCACTCGGCCGCGCACCTCGGGGTCGGTGAGCAACATGAAGTCCCAAGGTTGCGTCAGGCCGACGGACGGGGCCAGATGGGCCGACTGGAGTATTCGCTCCACCACACCGTCCGATACCGGATCAGGGAGGAAGCGCCGCCGTACGTCCCGTCTGGCCTCAATGATCTGGCGTAGGTGGGCGATGGCATCCGAGTCGAACTGATGTGCTTCAGCGGCTGGTCGGCGACGCTCGTTATTGCTCACCGCTGCAGTCCTTCCCGAATGGCCGAAGTGAGAGCCCCCGCGGACAGCTCGGTCAGCGGCAAATACTGAGCTCCCATAGTCTCGGCCAGTTGCGCGGCCAACCCCAAACGAGAATGGCCGTCTTCCACGTCGAGCACCAGGGCGGGAATGGCCCGATGGCGGACATCGGCCGCCGTGGTCATGGCGACCTCTAGAGGATCGCGCCCCTCTTGCGCAGCAGTGGCCCGTCCATCAGAAATAAGGATCAGCAGCGGTTGATGGCTCCCCGGAGCGGTCTTGGCCATGTCGATGGCGGACTGGAGTCCGGCCGCCAGAGGCGTACGGCCGCCGGTGGCCAGCTGGGCTAGCCGCGAACGAGCGATCTCCATGCTTCCCGTCGGCCGCAAGACCACCTCGGCCTCCTCGCCTCCGAACGTGATGACAGCCACTCGATCACGCCGCTGATAGGCGTCCATGAGCAGGCTCAGTACCGCGCCCTTCACCGCGCCCATCCGACGCTCAACGCCCATGGATGCGGACGCGTCAACAACGAGAATCAGGAGGTTGCCGGCCTTCTGTTCGCGCACAGCCTGGCGCAGATCCTCTCGGCGGACCAATGGCTCTGCCACTGAGCGCAGCCTTGGCGTGGCGTGATACCGGGTTGCATCCGTCGCCACTCGGAGAGCGGCCGATCGCACGGTGGCCCCGACAGCCATATCGGTCACCCGGCCCTGCGGCATCCGGTCCCCGATCATGCGACCTCGCGTGGACTCAACTGTGGTGCGCCGACCGCTTGCCGCGTTGTTCACATCGCTTCTGGGACCACTCAGTGGGACGATACGCGTCGGGGTATCCGCCGCAATCGACGGGCCCTGCTCACTTCCCGGATGGTCGGATGCATCTCCCCGGCCGTTATCGGACCGATCCGGCGGCGGGTTGTCCAAGGCCCGGTCAATCTCATCCTGTTCAATACCAGGGTCGTCGAATGGCGAGCGGCGACGTCGGTGGGCCAGCGCCAGCGGCGCCACCCGTCGCACGTCATCTGCCGTAGTCACGGTCCGACCTTCCCAGCCCGCCAAGGCGGCTGCGGCTCGGGTGATCACCAGATCGGCCCTGAGCCCTTCGCATCCCATGGTGACGCACAGTTGGCTCACGCTGAGAAGGATCTCGGGCGGCACCTCAGCTGAGGTGGTCCCCGTCAGCCTTTCGGCCAGTCCTTCGTCAGACGCCGACCAGGAGGCAGCGAACCCGTCGGGACGGTCGTCAAAGGCCAGACGACGTTGGACCGCTTCCACCCGTTCGGCGGGATCAGGACTCGACACCACGTCAACTGCAAGCCCGAACCGGTCGAGCAATTGCGGCCGCAGCTCACCTTCTTCGGGATTCATCGAACCGATCAAGACGAAGCGGCTGGGGTGCGACTCTGACATCGATTCGCGTTCGACCCGATTTACCCCACTGGCCGCGACGTCGAGCAAGATGTCAACGAGGTGGTCAGGCAAGAGATTGATTTCGTCAATGTAGAGCACGCCGTTGTCGGCGTCAGCCAACAGCCCAGGGTGAAACCGCTTCGTTCCCGTGGTCAGTGCAGACTCAAGATCCAGCGAACCGACCACTCTGTCTTCGGTGGCGCTGACGGGGAGTTCGACAAAGCGTGCCTCACCTGGCAACAAGGCGGCCAGCCCACGAGCCAGCGTTGACTTAGCGCTCCCTTTCTCGCCCCGGAGCACCACCCCACCGATTCTCCGGTCGATGGCGTTGAGAAGGAGTGCCAGCTTGACGTCGTTCTGTCCCACCACCGCGCTGAACGGGAACGTGGGTCGAGCGCTCATGAGGGAAGTGCGCCGTCGGCCATGATGCGGTCCAGAGCGGGGAGGTCGAGATGGGCCTCAAGGAGGTCGGCCAGACGGTCGAACTGATCCTCGCGAGCGGCGCCAAACCGGAGGCCCGAAGCTGAGAAGGACTTCCCTCGGCGTTCGGCCACGTGGGTGAGGAAGGTCGATCTGAATCCATCCTCGTCAAGGAGGCCATGGAGGTTGGTGCCCAACACGGCTCCATCGTCGCTCATAATCCCCTCGCCACCTTCTTCGAGGTCAAACCACGCTTGGGCACCGGCTCGAGCCGTCACCCGGCCGTGATGGATCTCATAGCCCGAAACGGTTTGACCCCACGCCGTTCCGTGCCGTTGACGGGTCACCTTTTCAGCGAGAAAAATGGTGTCGACTGGCAAGGATCCGAGTCCGATCACCTCACCTTGATCGGACTCCACGTGATCCACGATCTCATGACCGAGCATTTCGAAACCTCCACACACGCCCAACACGATGGATCCACTCTCCTGGCACCGAACCACAGCTCGGTCGAGGCCAACCTGTCGGAGCCAGGCCAAGTCGAGCACGGTCGCTTTGGAACCAGGCAGGATGACCAGGTCCGGTCGCCCGAGCCCGGCCCCATCGTGCACGAAACGCACCGCGACTGCTGGCTCGAGGACCAAGGCGTCAAAGTCAGTGAAGTTCGAGATCCGCGGGAACGAAATAACCGCCACATCGAGGACGTCGCCGTCGCCTCGAGGAAGTCGACAGGATGCAGAGTGCCAAGGCCGACGACCGGTAAGTGCGAGGGAATCTTCGGCATCAAGTCCGAGGTCATGAGTAAAAGGAATAACCCCGAGGGTGGGCACCCCGGTCCGGCGCTCAAGCTCGGCCAGCCCATCACCCAGGAGAGCCGGGTCACCACGGAATTTGTTGATGACAAACCCCCGCACCAATGATCGATAGTCGTCGGGCAGGAGGGACACCGTCCCAAAGAGAGCCCCGAACACCCCACCCCGATCGATGTCCCCCACAATGATGGCGGGCAGGCCGGCGTCCTTGGCAATTCGCAGGTTGACAATGTCATGAGGCAGAAGATTGATCTCCGCTGGACTGCCCGCCCCCTCGGCAATCACCACGTCGAAGCGATGCCGCAGATCGTCGAGGGCCGCCAGTACACCGGCCAAGAGTTCGGCCTTGCGACCCTGGTATTCGAGCGCAGTCAGATGGCCCGAAGGCTTGCCATCGACAATCACCTGGCTTGTCCGATCCCCAGTCGGCTTGAGAAGGATCGGGTTCATGGCAACTTCGGGCTCCACCCGGGCCGCCATTGCCTGCGAAGCCTGGGCTCTTCCAATCTCGTGCCCGTCTACCGTGACAAACGAGTTGAGAGCCATGTTCTGCGCCTTGAATGGCGCGACCCGCCAACCCCTCCTCACCAGCACGCGGCACAGGCCGGCCACCATGTGACTTTTGCCGACGTCACTGGCTGTGCCGCAGACCATGAGCCCGCCGCCGTGAGTCGATCCTTGCCTCACGGCTGCATCACCAACGTGAGCGCGTTGCCCAACCGTTCGATTCCCCGGCGATCAGGGACGGCAATTCGGACATGGCCTGGCAATCCGAACGAGCGGCAGTCGCGCACCACGATTCCCTGGCCGATCAGGTCGTGTCGCAGAGCCACCGGCGCCTCGCAGAGCAGGAAGTTGGCGTCCGATGGCAAAGGGGTCAGCCCGTGCGACTCGAGCATTTCGGCCAGTTCGCGACGTAAGAGGGCGATCTCGTCTCGCCACCGAGTGAGATCAGCGTCGGTGAGGAGCTGTGGGAGCACCGCCAGCGCCAAGCTCCCCACGGACCAGTGCGGCTGACGTGCCTCGAGTCGATCGATGAGATCTGGAGCAGCGATGACATAGCCGAGGCGAAGTCCGGGGCAGGCGAACAACTTTGTCAATGACCCCACCACGGCCAGCGCGGACTCATCACCTCGGGTCCACTGCCCGGCCGCCAAGGGGAAGAAGGCTTCGTCCCACACCCCCGCGTGCTCGCCCGGAGCGGCCAGGAGGCCGCTCGGGTTGTGTGGGTTGGACCGCCACAATGGTGCCGAGTTGGGCCCTCTCGGATGAAGGGAGAATTCCGGTTCGTGTACGTGCCCATCAATCTCTTGAGCCAGTAGGGAGATGGCTTCGGCGCCTCCGTTGGTCAAGAGCAAGCGCTCGGGTTCGATTCCAATGGTCTGAGCGAGCAGTCGTTGGGACTCATCGGCGTCGGGGTAACGCCGTAAAGAATCAAGGTGTAAGGCGACGAGTGCCTCAACATCAGGAGCGACCGGATTTAGACTGGCCGATAGGTCAAGGAATGACGAGGGGTCGACGTCCAGCGCTTGAGCGATTCGATGGGCATCTCCCCCGTGTGGACCTGGCGTCGGCGTGACGTTGGTGAGACCCGTCATGTCAAGACTCCGACAATGGCCAACATGGCAGCGAACGCGTAGGTCACATCTCGGCACAGCGCAATGGTCGCCCCAATGTCGTCGGCTTGCGGACGCCTTCCACTGCCCAACGTGGCACGCTCTTCAATCCGAGTGCCGTAGGTGTTCACCCCTCCCAGTTGGAGTCCCAACGCCGCCGCAAACGCTGCTTCTGCCACTCCGGCGTTGGGCGACGGGTGGTGGGGTGCATCGCGGCGAACGGCCCGCCACACGGCGAGGGCCATTGCCGGTCGTACCACCGCAACCATGGCAGCAGTCACACGAGCAGGGACGTAGTTGACGGCGTCGTCGAGGCGAGCACTGGCCCAGCCGTAGTTCAGATAGCGGTCACTTTTGTATCCAACGGTAGCGTCCATGGTGTTGATCGCTCGGTACCCCAGCGTGCCCCAAGCACCTCCGACGGCCCCCCACATGGACGGGGCGATGACGGCATCAACTGTATTCTCGGCCAGCGACTCCACTACGGCGCGAGCAATCTCCCCGGAGTCGAGTTGGCTCGGATCGCGTCCCACCAACGAAGGGAGGAGTTCGCGAGCTTGGACCACATCATTTCGTTGCAGTGCATCGGCAATGTCCTGTGCGGCCTCAATGAGGGCTCTATGCGCCACCGATAGATACGTGGCGACGAGGGTCGACCGAACCAGGAGTCCGGCCCCGACGCCCACGCTCACGCCCGCCGCCGTATGTGCAACTCCGACGCTCCGCTGGTCGCGGTACAGCACGCGCTCAATTCGCTTCATCAACATTCCGAAAGTACTCACGGGATGTGGCTGCACCTTGGGCTCGCCAAGCGCCAGATCGGCCCACACGCCACACGCCGCTGCGAATGAGTTACGTGAGAAAGTACTCATGACCACTTGGCCACCGCCACCACGAGTCCGACCGTCTCCCCGATCATCCCAGCGGCACCAAGAACATCGCCGGTGAATCCACCAATCCGCTTCACGGCGAACGCCATAACCAAGCCGAAGCCACCCAGCGAACTGACCACGGCCACGGGCCCTGCGGGCACAGACCAGAGACTGGCCACACCGGCTGCCAAGATCACCAACACCCCACAGAAGAGCAACGGGAGCCGAGACCCCATGAAAGCAGTGGCCAAACCAGCCTCCGCGCGGGCGTAGGGAGCTCGTTCGACCGTACCCGCCATAGCTGTGCGTGACACGCACCACAGGGCAGCAATCAGAAGCGGAGCGGGACGAAGTGAGGCGAGGGCAATCCACCGACTCAGTAGCACCAGGACCACCGCACCCACACCGAATGCGCCAACAGTCGGCTCTCGCATGACAGCTAGGCGCTGCTCCAGAGAGAGATGGGGCAACAATCCATCAGCACTGTCGGCCAACCCATCGAGGTGGAGCATGCCT
>Ga0307373_10009754_pt1 | contig 14266 bp, 12 predicted proteins | sample OX2MG_FD_202534 | JGI IMG/M metagenome (GOLD analysis project Ga0307373, IMG submission 202534) | Soil microbial communities from Risofladan, Vaasa, Finland - OX-2 | ecosystem: Environmental > Terrestrial > Soil > Coastal area > Acid sulfate soil | place: Finland: Risofladan, Vaasa | collected... | reverse complement strand
GGAATCCTTATCGATACATTTCTGATCGTCGTTGGGCACCAGAAGATTCCCGGACTCTGGCAATTCGTGGCGTCCACCCTTATCGGCCCGGTTGCGTTCACGTCGACGTCGTATGCGTTCCTGGGCCTGTTGATGCACTTCGCCATCTCGATCGTTTGGGCGGTCTTGTATGCGTACGTCTACCAGGCCATGAACCAGCTCTCGAATTGGATTCTTGGAACGATCGCTTGGGGCATCATCGTCGATGTGGTGATGCAAGGCGTGCTTGCAGCGCGCGGCGTCGCGCCGTTTACGCTGAGTGGAGCGCTCGCCGGGCTCGTCCCCCATGTCATCTTCTTTGCGTTGCCGGTCGCGTACTATCTCTCGCGTACCCCCGCTAGCGCACGGCGTTGACCGCACGTCCGTTAGAAGGTCTGCGGGTCGTCTCGCTGGCGACCAATATTCCGGGCCCGCTCGCATCGGCCCGGCTCTGCGCACTCGGAGCGAGCGTCGTCAAGATTGAGCCGTTGCGCGGCGACGCTCTGGAGCATGCCGCGCCGTCGTGGTACGCGCAGTTATGCGAGGGCCAATCCGTCCATCGCATCGATGCGCGTTCCGCTGCCGGCGGGGCTTTTCTATCGAGCGAGTTGGCGCGGGCTGATGTGCTCGTAAGCGCCATGCGAGCGAGCGCGCTCGAGCGCTTGGGACTGGGATGGAGCGAGGTGCAAGCCCGCTATCCTCGCCTCTGCCACGTCGCCGTTTTCGGCGAAGCCCCGCCGTTCGATTCGCGGGCCGGACACGACCTGACGTACCAGGCTCGCGCGGGCCTGATCGCCCCTCCGGCGCTACCCCGCACCGTCCTCGGCGATCTTGCGGCCGCGGAGCGCGCCGTCAGCGGCGCGCTCGCGGCGTTGCTTCTTCGAGAGCGCACGGGCCAAGCAACGCGCTGCGACGTTGCGATCGTCGATGCCGCGCAAGATTTCGCGGCGCCGCTGATACACGGGCTGACCACCGCAACCGGATCCCTCGGCGGCGGTCTTGCATTGTATAACGTCTACGAAACCGCGCAGGGCTGGATCGCTCTTGCAGCTTTGGAGCCGCACTTCATCGCGGCCTTGAAAACCTTACTCGAATCCGACGCGCTCGACGCGGCGACGTTGCGCGCGCGTTTTCGCATGCGAACGGCGCAGGAATGGGAGCGGCTTGCGAACGAGCGGGATATTCCGCTGGCCGCCGTGCGTTCGCATGGGAGCGATGCGTGAGAGAGGCCGTCATCGTCGAGGCGTTACGAAGCCCCACCGGCAAGCGCGGCGGCAACCTGTCGCAGGTTCATCCCGTCGATCTGCTCGCGCGCGTGCTATTCGCGGTGTGCGAACGGGCGAGCATCGATCCGCATGCCGTCGACGACGTCATTGCCGGTTGCGTCAGTCAGGTCGGAGAGCAGTCTCTGAACGTTGCGCGGAGCGCGGCGCTCGCCGCAGGTTTCCCCGAACGCGTTCCGGGCGTCACGATCGATCGGCAGTGCGGATCGAGTCAACAGGCGATCGCCTTTGCCGCCAACGGCATTATCGCCGGCGAATATGACGCCGTCATCGCGTGCGGCGTCGAATCGATGTCCCGTATTCCGCTGGGCGCGAGTTTTGCGCATGGCCCGGGCGAGCGCTTTGGGCCGATGCTCGCGGCACGGTACGACGGGCGGCTGATCGATCAAGGCGTCAGCGCCGAATTGGTTGCGCAGCGCTGGGGTCTCTCGCGCGAAGCGCTCGATGCATACAGCTTGGAATCGCATCGTCGCGCGGCTCGCGCACGCGACCGCGGCGCGTTCGCGACGCAGATCGTCCCGATCGACGGACACCATACGGATGACGGCATTCGCGACGATACCAGCTTGGAGAAGCTGGCGGGGCTGCGCCCCGCGTTCGCCGCGAACGGATCGATTACGGCCGGCAACTCCTCGCAGATCAGCGACGGTGCCGCCGCCGTATTGCTCTGCGAACGCGCGTTTGCGCAACGGCATGGGTTGCACGTGCGCGCACGTTTCGTCGCGTCCGTGGCCATCGGCGGCGACCCGGTCATGATGCTGACGGCGACCATCCCTGCGACGGAACGCATTATGGAACGTTGCGGTTTGCGGCTCGCGCAGATGGACGCGATCGAGATCAACGAAGCGTTCGCGAGCGTCGTCCTCGCATGGCAGCGCGAAACCGGCGCCGATCTCGAGAAGACGAACGTAAACGGCGGTGCCATCGCGCTGGGGCACCCGCTTGGAGCGAGCGGCGCGCGGCTGGCGACGACGCTGCTCCACGAACTCGAGCAGCGCTCCGCACGCTACGGATTGCAGGTGATGTGCGAGGGTGGTGGTATGGCCAATGCAACGATTTTCGAACGTCTATAGGCAGGAGCTAGCGTGGATATTTCAGGCAAAACCTTTCTCGTAACCGGCGGCAGTTCGGGGCTGGGCGCGGCGTGCGTTCGCGAATTCGCAGGTGCCGGGGCGAATGTGGTAATCTGCGATATCGGCGAACACGGCGCGGAACTCGCGCGAGAACTCGGCCCGCAGGTGCTCTTCGCTAAGACCGACGTCACCGACGAGGTTGCCGTGAGCGCGGCGATTGCGAGCGCTACCGAGCGCTTCGGCGCGCTTCACGGTGCGATCAATTGCGCCGGCGTTGCCACCGCCGAGCGAACCATCGGCAAAGAGGGCCCGCAGCCGCTCGCGCATTTCAGCAAGGTGATTTCAATCAACCTTATCGGGACGTTCAACGTCATCCGGCTGGCAGCGGCGGCCATGCTGGGGCGCGAGGTCGCGCCGAACGAGGACCGCGGCGTCATCATCTGCACCGCATCGGTAGCGGCATACGACGGACAGATCGGGCAGGCGGCGTATGCGGCTTCAAAGGGCGGTATCGTCGCATTGACGCTGCCGGTCGCGCGTGAATTCGCGCAGCATCAGATTCGCGTCGTCAGCATCGCGCCGGGCATCTTCGATACGCCGATGCTAGCCGGCTTGCCGGAAGCCGCGCGCGAATCGCTCGGCAAGCAGACGCCGTTCCCGGCTCGCTTGGGGCGGCCTCCGGAGTATGCGAAGCTCGCCCGTCACATCGTCGAAAATCAAATGCTCAATGGCGAGGTGATCCGCTTGGACGGCGCGATTCGTCTGGCGCCTCGCTAGCGCGCGGCGATCGTGCGCATCGGTGCGCTCGCTTCGTTGACGAGTTGAGGAAAGCGCCGCTGTAACGCACGCAATTTCGGAATATCGTTGTAGACGATGTACGGGCTGCTCGGATTGTTGACCAGATAGTTCTGGTGATAGGCTTCGGCAGGGTAGAAGGCGGGCAGCCGCTCGAGCTTGGTCACGATCGGCGCATGAAAGACGTGACGCCGCGTGAGCGAAGCGATCATCGCTTGCGCCTGTGCCCGCTGCGCGTCGCTGGTGTAGAAGATCTCGGAGCGATAGCTGGTACCGGTGTCGGGGCCCTGACGATTGAGTTCGGTCGGATCGTGGGCCACCAAGAAATACACGTCCAGCAACGCTCGGAACGAGATGACGCGAGGATCGAACGTGATCTGGACGGACTCCGCATGCTGCGTCGTTTCGCTGCTGACCGCATCGTAGTTCGCGGTGGCCGCGCTGCCGCCGGCGTACCCGGCAACGGTCTCCGAGACGCCCTTGAGCGAGGCGAAGACCGCTTGCATACCCCAGAAGCACCCTCCCGCGAGGACCACCTGCTCGGTGCGCACCGGCTGTGCGGCCGGGGCCCGTGAGAGCGTTGCGGCTATCAGAACAAGGGTGAGGGCGATTCGAACGATCAGCTTCATACTCTCTAGTACGACACGAAGCGGCAGTTAGATGCGTTGTCCTCCCAGGACGCTTTGAGCCCGGCCTGCTATGTAGGGATCAGATCATGAGGATGACGCCATTGACCATACGTCGATTTGCCGCGGGCTGTACGCTTGCGATCTTAGCGATCTGTGCGATGGGCCCGCGGGCGCAGAGAGCCGATGCAGCGGGATATCAGATCCCCGGCCACGCCGAGCTGATGTTTCTTATCCGGCGCCAATTTCGTTCCCATAGGCCGCCGCCGCCGTACGAGGTGTACACGGTTTCGCGCTCCCAGATGACCGACTACGGCTACCCGGATCCCCTGGGGACCTACTCGTGGCACGTGTGGTGCCGTACCTACGATGACGCCTGCCTTGAGCGCGAGGAATTTGCGCTCGGCGCACACGGGCCGCTCACATTCAAGCGGCCGCAGTACGATATTGCCGACGACCCGGGCCCTCCAACGGCCGATATCTTTCAGCCGGCTCCCGCGCGTCCGCCCACCGTCAACGACATCCCGACTCCCGAGCCGACCGGTCCGCTGCCTAAAACGATCGCGGCGATTCGGGTGCTCGGCGAGTTTGATTACGACGTGAAATCCGCGACGATCGAGAACGGCCTGCTGCGTGTGGTCTTGGTTCCGCGGCGCGATCCGGAACGCAATCGCCTGCGTGAGATTTTCGTCGATCCGCGCAGCTACGAAGTGCAGCGCATCATCGCGCACGATCGCCTCTTCGTTGAGGGCGATAAGAATTCGCCGTATCCCACGACGTTCACGATCGATTTCGGCAACGTTGACGGGCATCCCGTGATGACGAAGATTCACGGCGTGGTCGGCGGCGGTTACTCCGGCGACGGCCAAACCGTCGACTTTACCTTTACAGATATCGCCTTCCCATCGTCGCTCCCCGCGTGGTACTTCGACCCGCACACCTATGCTTCGCACGTGAACGACGCGCCGCTCTGAGCCTCCCAGGGGTGGCCGGTTCTCGCAACCAATAGCACGTAAACTTTCGTCGCAAGGGGATGCGTGGACCATGAATCGTCGCCGTTTTGTCGTTGGATCGGCGGCCGCCGCTGCGAGCGGAGCCGTACTCTTAGCCGAGGGATGCAATTCGGGCGGCATGCTCACGCCGTTGGGCCCCGGCACCAACAGCTACGTGCTGAACGTCGGTTATACCACCAGCAATATCGCGGGCTATCGTATCCGCACGCGCACGTACAACGGCTCGACGGCGGGACCGATTCTCACCACCACCCCGGGCTCGACGCTGCAGGTGCAAATCGTCAACGGCCTGCCGCCGAATCCGCCCGCCGTCGCGCCCGTCGGCCACGTGCGCATTCCGGCACCGACGAGCATGGAACAGGCCATGAGCCGCCGTCTCCCGCTAACCGCCGTGTCTGGCCCGGTAGATCCGATGAACAACCCGCACCTTTTCAATACGACCAACCTGCACGTGCACGGCATACAAACCGTTCCGCATCTGTTTCAGCCGGTCGGGACAGCGAATCCGGCTGCCATGATGATCGCGGTCGATCCCGGCCAAACGTTTGGGTATGCGTTGCCGATTCCGGTGGATCACCCGAGCGGGCTGCATTGGTACCATCCGCACCATCACGGTTCGACCGACGTCCAGGTGTCGGGCGGAATGGCCGGACTCATCGTGGTTCGCGGGCCGATCGATCAGGTGCCGGAGATCGCCGCGGCACGCGAGATTTTCATGGTGATTCAGACGCTCAACGTGAACGCGAGTACCACGACCCCTGGAACCTACGAATACGAGCCGATCGCCTACCAGCCGCCCGCGTCCGGCGGATACAATCTCGGCACCGATTTCACGATGCTCACGGTGAACGGGCAAGGCGTCAATTGGAGCAACAACGTTACCAACACCTATACGCCGTTGTCTCTGCCGCAATTTCAAATGAAACCGGGTGAGGTCGTGCGCTTGCGCATCCTCAACGGCACGAACGCCTATTTTCTTCCCCTCGTTCTGCCCGGGATGGAGTGTTACCAAATCGGTTTCGACGGCGTCAACCTGTTGGCTCCGAACCATGCCACCTTCGATTTTACCGGCACCGTGACGCCGGCGAACATGTTTTCCGCCAACGCGCGCTTCACGTCGCCGGGCAATCGGATCGAGATGCTCGTGCAAGCGCCGCAAACGCCGGGGACCTATACGCTATCCGCCGCCGCTACCAACGGCGTGAATTTCATGCCGTTTCCCAAATTCGATCTCGCGCAATTCGTCGTCAGCGGCCCCGCGGTACAGATGTCGATTCCGACGAGCCTTCCGACGCCGACGCGCGAATATCCCATTATCAGCGATGCGGAGATCGTCGCGCGGCGCACGTTCACGTATTCCGAGCAGGCACCGTACCCGACGCTGCTTACCGGGATCGCCTTCCTAATCGACGGCACGCTCTACGACGAAATGGCGATCCCGACGAGCGTGCAAGTGGGGACGGCCGAAGAATGGACGATCGTCAACCAGAGCGCCGAATCGCACCCGTTTCACATCCACGTGAACTCGTTTCAACTAACTGCGATCAACGGCGTTCCCAACAATCCCCCCGAAGTGTGGGATACGTTCGTCGTTCCGCCCGCCGTCAACGGTACTCCCGGAAGCATTACGCTGCGCATCCGCTTCTTGGAGTTTTCCGGTAAGGCCGTGCATCACTGTCACGTGCTCCCGCACGAAGACACCGGCATGATGCAGAACTTTATGATCACCTAGCTCATGCGCCTCCGACGCTTGGCCCGGGCGGATCTTCCGCGCGGGAGCGTGCCCCTCGCGAAGTTTCTGATCGGCGCGGTGCTCGTGCATGAAGACCAAGGAATACGGCGCATCGGACGCATCGTCGAGACCGAGGCCTATCCGCCCGGCGACCAGGCCGCGCATGCATATATCGGGCAAACCGCTCGAAATGCTTCGCTATTCTTGGAGCGCGGCCACGCTTACGTGTATCTCGCGTACGGCATCCATTGGCTCTTCAACGTCTCGGGGGAGCGGGCGGGCGCCGGCGGCGGCGTACTCGTACGCGCGCTCGAACCGCTCGCGGGCCTGGATCGTGCAACCAACGGTCCCGGACGGCTTACCGTCGCGATGTCGATCGATCGGCGGTTCGACGGTATCGATCTGTGTGCGCCCGGCCCGCTCTGGCTAGGCAGCATCGCCAGGGCGGCGGCGCCGATCGTCAGTTCGAAGCGGATCGGCATCAGCAAGGCCGTGGACCGGCCATGGCGTTTCATGGAACGCGATAATCCATACGTGAGCCGTTAACGCGAAACCCGCGGGCGACGGTGGCCGTTTTGGGGGTATGCAACAACGGCAATTAGGTGACGCGCAGTTCATGGTCGGTGAAATCGGTTACGGCGCGATGGGGCTAACGCACGCGTACGGCGAGCCCTTGACCGGAGCCCGCGAAGGCGAGGCGTTCGCGGTGATCGATCGAGCGATCGAGCTCGGCGTAACGCTCTTCGATACGGCCGAAATCTATGGGCCGCTCACCAACGAAATACTGCTCGGGCGGGCGCTCAAGGGCAAACGCGATCGAGTGCGCATCGCAACCAAGACCGGCTTCGTGGTGCTGCCGCAGGGCGTGCCCATGCAGCGCGACGGGCGTCCGGAGAGCATCCGGCGGGCCTGTGAAGGCTCGTTACAACGCTTGGGGATCGAGACCATCGATCTTTATCAGTTGCACCGCGTCGATCCTAACGTGCCGGTGGAAGAGAGCATCGGAGCGATGGCCGATCTCGTTCGTGCCGGAAAGGTGCGCTGGATCGGCCTCTCCGAGGTCGATGTCGCGACGCTCGAGCGCGCGCACGCCGTCCACCCGATCGCAACGGTGCAATCAGAACTCTCACTGTGGACGCGCGACGCGCTCGAGGACGTCCTGCCGCGATGCGCGGCCCTTGGCATTGGCTTTCTCGCCTACTCGCCGCTGGGACGCGGTTTTTTCACCGGCAAGCTCGCGCGCGAGGATATTCGTCCGGGAGATTTTCGCGCTACGCTGCCGCGCTTTCAATCTGAAAACTTCGATCGCAATCAAGCGCTCGTCGAGGCGGTGCAGCGCATCGCGCAACGCGTGGGAGCGACCAGCGGACAAGTCGCGCTGGCGTGGGTCTTGGCGCAAGGCGAACACGTCGTCCCCATCCCCGGAACCAAACGGGTCGCCTATCTCGAAGAGAACGTCGGGGCGGCCGCCCTTCACCTGGATGCACCGACCATCGAGGAACTTAACGCGCTACACGCACCGGCCGGAGCGCGCTATGCGTAAGGGATAGCCCGCCGGCCTGGAGCGGCGCCCGAGCTGCTAACCGGTCGCTAGGCCGGTGGTAGTGAAGCCGTCCAAAGCCTTTTGCCCGGTGACGCCGAAGATAGGGCCTCCGTGGAATTGCTGCGCTTCACTGCCTTAGAGTGCCATTACGGCGCCCGTGAGATTTTCTCGGGCGTTGATGCTGTCCTGAACCAGGGGGAGCGCATCGGTCTGGTTGGGCCGAACGGCGCGGGTAAGTCCTCGCTGCTGCGCCTGCTGGCCGGCACGGAGGCACCCTTTGGCGGCAGCATCGTGCGCGCCAAGGATACGCGCCTGGGATACCTCGCGCAGAGCGTTGCCGACGAGACCCGTGCGACGTTGCAAGAGTTGGTCGACTCGGCGCTCGCCCGCGTGCCCGATACGGAATGGGCGTTACAGCAGAAGAAGCTTCGCGCGATGCTGGACGGATTCGGATTCACGGCCGCCGACTACGAACGGCCGCTGCGCGAATTTTCGGGCGGTCAGCGCGCCAAAGCCGCGTTGGCGCACCTCTTGATCGACGACCCCGATTATTTGATTTTGGACGAACCGACCAACCATCTCGATATCGCGACGGTACGATGGCTGGAATCCTTTATCGCGAACGACAAGCGCGCGTACATCATCGTCTCGCACGATCGGTATTTTCTGGATCGCGTCGCGACGCGCATCTGGGAGCTCGAACGAGGGCGGTTCCACGTGTACGCTCCGGCGCAGCCCGCCTACGCACGATACGTCGAGCAGCGCGACGTACGAATCGCGGCCGAGCGAGAAGCCTACGCGACGTTCGTGGCGGAGCGCGACAAACGGCGCGCGACGATCGCCGGGCTGCGCGCCACGCATACGTCCAGCGATTACAGCCAAGTGCGCAGCCGCGAAAAGCAATTAGCGCGCATGGAAGCCACCCTGCAAGCTCCCGAGCCGACGGTGGGAACCGTAGCGATCAACGTGCGACTCGATGCGAGCCGTCGCGCGTCGAACGGCTTTGCCTTCGAGGCGCGCGGCCTTGCCAAGCGCTATGCGGAGCCGCTCTTTAGCGACGTGACCTTCGATCTCAAGCAAGGCGGCCGGCTTGCGATCGTCGGGCCCAACGGGTCGGGGAAGTCGACGCTCCTGAAAATCATCTCCGGGGAACTTGCCGCCGACGAAGGGTCGGTGCGCTTTAACCCGGCGGTGCAAGTTGCCTACTTCGCGCAGAGCGCGCTCGACCAGCTCGACGTGACGGTGAGCGCCGTCGATGCGGTGCTGCAGGCCGCGCCGATTTTGCCCGAGCAAGCGCGCGCGCTGCTCGGCCGGATGCGCATTTCGGGAGAGGCTGCGGAGAAACCGGTCGGAGCCTTCTCGGGCGGGGAGCGCCGTCGGATCATGCTTGCAAGACTGATGGCGCGCGACGCCGATCTGCTCTTGCTCGACGAACCAACCAACGATCTGGATATCGACAGCCGCGACGCACTGGAGGGCGTGCTCGATGAGTATCGCGGGGCGGTCGCGATCGTCTCGCACGATCGATACCTCCTCCAGCGCCTCAGCGACCAAGTGCTGTGGATCGACGGCGGCGAGTGGGGCCTGATCGAGGGCGGATACGATGCGTACGAGGCGATGATGCGCGAGCGCGAGGCGAATGCGCGCGGACGCGGCAAGGCCGATGCGGCCGAACGCGGTAACGGGCAATCGCGCCGCACCCCGCTGAAGATACGCTCGCAACTCACCTCGAAAATAGCGCGGATCGAACGAGAGATCGAACGCCTGGACGAACGAAAGGCTCAGATCGAAGCGATCTTCGCAACCGTTGAGGTGTATGCCGATCGAGCGCAGGTTACGGCATTAGAGTCCGAACTCGAAGAGCTCCGCGAACGCGCGGCGGCCGCAGTAACGACCTGGGAACACTCGCTAGAGGAGTTGGAACGCTTGTGAAACGTATCGCGATGCTCGCATGCCTGGTGGCTCTATGTTGCGCGCCCGCATGGGCTGAGCAGCGCACGGTGACGGGCATTCCGCTGGATGCCCCGTGGAAGGTGACGATCTATCACCTCGCACGCACGACGTTCGTTCATCCGGCGTGGGGTTGGCAGCATTCCGAGCGCAACTACGATCTCGCGGTGGAGTTGGCTAAGGGCGACGGCCTCACCATCGATACCGACGTGCTCTTCGCGGCGTGTTTTTTGCACGACATGGCGGCATTCTCGCCGTATCAACGTAAGGGCGAGCACGGCGATGTCGCAGCGATCGAGAGCGAGCCGGTGTTACGCGCCGCGGGCTTCCCGATGCGCAAGTTTCCGGCCGTTCAAGCGGCGATGCGCGGCCACATGTACTATAGCAACCCTGGGACGCAGCCCGAGGCGATCGTCCTTCACGACGCGGACTCGCTGGATTTTCTGGGAGCGATCGGTGCGGCGCGAATGCTCGCGCTTGCCGGGCCGCGCAGCCCCAGTTTCGAGCCGGAGATTCGCACGCTGCAGGGCTTCGTGCGTTCGATTCCGCCGCGCTTGATCACCAAGACCGCCAAGCGAATCGGCGCGGTACGCGCGGCGCAACTTTCACGCTTTATCGATGAGGTTCAGGCCGAATCGTTCGGTCTTCCGTAAGGGAAAGCGCTCACGTGCTCGCGAGAATGCGTTCGATGAAAGCTAGTCCATGCTCGACGCTTGCATCGATCGGCTCGGCCGCGGTATGGATGGTTAGATCCGGGTGGAGCGGCGCCTCGTACTCCGAGCCGACGCCGGTAAAGAGCGCGAGCCCACCGCTACGCGCACGTGCATAGAGGCCTTTGGGGTCGCGTTCTTCGCATACGGCAAGATCGGCGTGGACGTAGACTTCGTAGAACCGCTCGCCGATCGCGCGGCGCGCGATTTCACGATCCACGCGATTGGGCGAGATGAATGCGGTGATGACGACGAAGCCGGCATCGCAAAAGAGCGCCGCCACCTCGCTGACGCGGCGAATATTCTCGCTGCGATCCTCCGGCGTGAAACCGAGGTCGGAACAAAGCCCGGTGCGCAGGCGGTCCCCATCGAGAACGTACACGTTGCGGTGGAGATCGAACAGCCGGCGCTCCCATTGAGCCGCGAGCGTCGATTTTCCCGACGCCGGTCGCCCGGTCAGCCAGATAACGGCGCCCGCGTGGCCGTTACGCTGCGCGCGAAGGTTCGCGTTCACGAATTGTTCCGGCGGGAAGAGGACGCGGCGATCGCCGGCCGCGGGAAGGGCGCGCAGCAATTGCCCGGCGGCGATCACATCGGCGCCGATCATGGCGATGCATCGCCGTAAGCGCGTACTCGTGGCCGCGTCGCTCAACGCAATCGGCTCCGCAAGTTGCAGCGTCACGTCGACGAGATCGCCCGAACGCGCCGAACTCCCGCCTAACGAATCCAGCGTGGTCGCATCGACGACGCGTTCGATGGATTCCACCAACGCGCCGACGGTGCGCGTGCCGATGCGCAGATCGAAACGCAGGCCCGGACGTAAGGCCGAGTGGCTCAACCATGCGAAGCGCGCGGTACACCGCCGCTCGAGCGTGGGCGCACCGGCCGGCTTTGCCAAGAGGTCGCCGCGTTGGAGCACGTGCTGGCCTTCGAGGGTGAGCGCAGCGGCATGACCGCTCACGATACGATCGGCCGGGGCGGCCGGCCAACCCTCAAGTGTAGCCACGCGCGCCCGTACCCCCGACGGGAGGGCAACGAGTTCATCGCCGACGGCCAGCGATCCGCCGTCGAGGTGCCCGAGAACGATCCGTCGCTCGTCCTGGCGGAGTACGCCCTGTACGAACATCAACAAGACGCCGTCATCCGCATCCTGCGCCGGCGGGATCGTGCGCATCGCCTCAAGGAGCAGCGGGCCCTCGTACCATGCGAGGTGCGACGATCGATGCACGAGGTTTTCGCCGTCGCGCGCCGCGATCGGAACGATCGCGAGCGACGCGATGCCGATCTGCGCGAGGAGCGGTTGGAGCGCATCGGCAATGGCGCGAAACGGTTCTCGCGCATACGCTACGAGATCCATCTTGTTGACCGCGACGATGCAGCGTTGAATGCCCAGTAACTCGAGCAACAGCAGATGGCGGCGCGTCTGCTCGGTAATGCCGAGCGTTGCATCGACGACGAGCAGGGCGACTTGCGCGTCCGAGCTGCCGGTCACCATGTTGCGCAGAAATTGGACGTGCCCGGGAGCATCGATGAGGACCACTTCGACATCGGCTAAGCGCAACCACACGCGGGTCGTGTCGACGGTTACGGCTTGATCGCGCTCGCTCTGAAGCGCGTCGAGGGCAAACGACCATTCAAAGACGTCTCCGCGTTTGTCGCTGGCGGCGCGGATCGCGGCAACCCGATCCGGCGTGAGGCTGCCGGTTTCGTAGAGGAGCCGTCCGATGAGGGTGGATTTCCCATGGTCGACGTCGCCGACGACGACGAGCCGAATTTGCCGCAGGGCGTCGCGCTGTTCCGTCACCTACATATACCCGTTAGCGCGCAAACGCTCGAAGGCATCTTCGGTTTCGTGATCCATCACGCGTCCGGCGCGCTCCGGTTCGATCGTCGCCTCAAGTTCGGCGATGATCTCCTCGATGGTTGAGGCTTGCGAATCGATGGGCAGGGTAATGTTTTTTTCGCCTAACGATCGGTAGCGTTTACCGTCGACCGAGAGGTAGAGCGGGACGTATGGGATGCCCTCGCGTTGCGTGTAACGCCATATGTCCACTTCGCTCCATTGCAAGAGCGGGTGAACGCGCATGTGCTGTTCGTGCGCGAGTCGCGTCGGATGCAGATCCCATACTTCGATCGGCTGATGCCGCACGTCCCAGTTCCCGTCCGGTAACCGCGGGCTGAAAACGCGTTCTTTCGCGCGCGTGGCTTGTTCGTCGCGCCGTATGCCCACCAAGATGCCGCGCAGCCGTTCGCGCTCGATCAATTGGCGCAGGCCCAGGGTCTTCCGGGCCGCCGCTCTGGCCCCCGGGGGCAGGGTGGTATCGGTCGCAGAGTCCGGCGGGCACAACTCGTTGCGGAGATCGAGGCCCCATTCGCTCGCGATGCGATCCCGAAACGCATAGACTTCGGGAAGCTCCATCTCGGTGTCCAACAGCACGACCGGGAACGGAACGCTCCCTAGGAAAGCCTTACGAATCAACCAGAGCAGGGCGGTGCTGTCTTTGCCCATCGACCACAGAACGCAAAGCGGCGAGAGCGTAAAGTACGCCTCGCGAATGATATAGATAGATCGGGCTTCGAGATCATCTAACGCGTCGTGCACGAGCCTCTTTATTTCCGGGCGGTACGGGTACCCGTAGGTGCGCGCGTACCGCCCGAGACTCCTGTCGCCGTTTGTTAGCGGCGGCGGCGGGTGAAGCTGCGGCGCGTCTTCGTCATGGCGCGTGCCGTGCTCGGCCGGTCGTTCGGCTCGAACGCCAGGGGATGGCTGGAGCGGTCGATCCGGCGGCCCATCGCGCGCTCGATCTGAGCGAAGAGCTCCTCTTCCTCGCGCGAAACGAAGGTGATCGCGTCGCCGGTTTTCAGCGCTCTGGCCGTGCGACCGATGCGATGCGTGTAGTCTTCCGGAACGCTCGGTACGTCGTAGTTGACGACGTGACCCAGATCGTTGATATCGATACCGCGAGCCGCAATATCGGTCGCGACCAGGACGCGATACTTACCGCGCTTGAAGGCTTCGAGCGCGCGGGTGCGCTGCGCCTGCGAGCGATCGCCGTGGATGCGTTCGGCCATCACGTTGCTGCGCGCGAGGGCGGCGGCGAGCTTATCGGCCCGATGCTTCGTTCGCGTGAAGACGATGGCGCTGAAGATCGCTCCGTCCTTCTTTAAGAGATCGACCAAGAGGTCGGTCTTGAGATGCTGATCGATGCCGTAGACGGACTGCGCGATCGTTTCCAGCGGAGCGGAGGTCGGCGTCAGGTTGACGCGTACCGGATCGTTCAGCAAATCGCGGGTGAGCCCGGCGATCTGGTCGGGGATCGTGGCGGAGAAGAAGAGCGTTTGGCGCTGCGTCGGAAGCGTTGCCGTGATGCGGCGCACCATCGGTAAGAAGCCCATATCGAGCATGCGATCGGCCTCGTCGAGAACGAGGATCGAGATATTGCCGAGTTTGGCCGCACCCTGCTGCATGAGATCCACTAGGCGTCCGGGCGTAGCGACGATGATATCGACGCCGGCTTTAAGC
>Ga0307373_10009752_pt1 | contig 14271 bp, 12 predicted proteins | sample OX2MG_FD_202534 | JGI IMG/M metagenome (GOLD analysis project Ga0307373, IMG submission 202534) | Soil microbial communities from Risofladan, Vaasa, Finland - OX-2 | ecosystem: Environmental > Terrestrial > Soil > Coastal area > Acid sulfate soil | place: Finland: Risofladan, Vaasa | collected... | reverse complement strand
GCGCAGCCGGCGCACGTTCTCGCAGATGCGGCGCACGATGAGCGGCGCCATCAGCCGGCGCGCGACGTGCGGCGTGACGGTGATGCGCGGATGCGCCCAGAGCGGGCTCTCCTTCGGCAGCGGCTCGATGCGGAAGGCATCGAGCGTCGCGGCGGAGAGCTGGCCGCTGTCGAGCGCCGCGATCAGATCCTCGTCCACGACATGCTGGCCGCGCGCGAGATTGATCACCGCGGCGCCCTGGGGCAACTGCGCGAAGGCGGCGCCGCACAGGATGTTCTCGGTCGCCGGCGTGAGCGCCAGCAGGTTCACCACGATCTCGCTTCGGCCGAGAAAATCCGGCAATTGCTCGCGCCCGTGAAAGATGGTGATGCCATCGGCTTCCTTCGCGGTCCGGCTCCAGCCCGCCACCTTGAAGCCGTGATCGCGCAGCGTCTTCGCCACCGGCAGCCCGATCATGCCGAGCCCCATCACCCCGACCGTCCGGTCCGAGGCGGCGGGCCGTGCCTGCGGCCGCCACGCGCGGCTTTGTTGCGCCAGCAGGTATTCTGGCAGAAAGCGATGATGGCGCAGCACGTGCAGGAGCGCGGTCTCGTTCATCAGCGCGTCGCCGTCGGGCTCGCTCGAGCGCACGACCGGAACGCCGCGCGGCAGCGTCTTGTCGCCGAGCACGCCCTCGGCGCCGGCCGTCACCGAGACGACGAGGCGCAGCTTGGGAAGCTTCGCCAGCGTTCCCGGCGGCAGATGCGCGATCGCCGCGATCTCGATGTCGGCGGGATCGCCGAGCTCGGGCCAGACCCGCACCTCGAGGTCGGGCAGCTCGGCCGCGAAACAGCGCAGCCACTCCGCGGCCGGCGCGCCGATGGGCGTGAGCAGCAGCGCCATCGCACGCGCCGTCAGGCGAAGAACAATCGCGCCGGATTGTCGACCAGGACCTTGTGCCGTTCGGCCGGGTCCGGCACGAGATCGGCAAGCCAGCTCACGAGCTCGCCGTCATTCACCATCCGGCCGTGCTGATAGACATAGGCGTGCGGCCAGTCGGTGCCCCAGATGACGTGATCGGGCGCACGCGCGGTGAGCGCCCGGGCGAGCGTGCACACGTCCTCGTATTTCTTGCCCGCGTAGAGATAGCGGTCGAGCGAGCTGATCTTGACATGGATGTTGGGCTGGGCGACGAGATCGAGCAGGACGCGGAATTCCGCAGAATCGACGCCCTTGGCGGGATCGCACAGGCCGAAATGATCGATGATCACCGGCTTGTCGATGCGGCGGAGCAGCTCGGCGTTCTTCACCATGAGGTCGGCGTCGATGTGGAAATCGACCGCCCAGTTCAGCGACCCCAGCCGCGCGATCACCTGCTGCATCGCATCCCGGTCGAACGTGCCCTCGAGGTCGCGGCGGAAATTGAAGCGCACGCCGCGCACGCCCTGGGCATGGAGCGTCTTGTTGTCCGCCTCGGTGAGCGCCGGATTGGCGCGGATCATGCCGACGAGCCGGCCCTCGGCCTTGGCGATCGCATCATGCATCGGCGCATTGTCGAAGCCGTGCACCGCCGGCACCACCATGACGCCGCGCGCGATGCCGACCGCCTTCGCCATGCCGAGCCAGTGCTCGATCGGCGCCGCCGGCGGCGTGTAGAGACGGGTCTCGACGAACGGGAACACCTGGGGCGGTCCCATGACGTGGAAATGCGTGTCCACCGTCCCCGGCGGCAACGTGAAATGCGGCTTCGTCGGATTGGGATCCGGCGGCAACGGCACGCGCAGTTTATTGTCCATCATTCCCTCCTCGCCGATCGCGTCACTCCTCGACGTGGTCGTGACCGCCGATCCGTCCCGGACGCCAATATCCCTCGGAATAAATCTGCTCCTTGCCCATCCCGCGCGCGACGAGGTGGTGCCGCTGCGACCGGACGTTGCCGGTCTCGCCGATGATGATGGCGTGGCCGCGGCCCGGCGGCAGCGCGAAGCGCTCGATCGCGTCGGGCAGGATGCGGCTCGGACCCGGCGGCGCGCCGTTGCGCGGAAGATAGGTCAGCCGCGCATCGGCGCGCGACTTCAGGACCTGCTCGTCCTGCGCATCGCCGATCTCGATAAAGACATAGGCCGCGGCGCCGTCGTCCAGCGCCTCGACCAGGGCGAAGATCGCCGGCAGCGCCGTCTCGTCGCCGCTGAACAGATGCCAGTCGGCGCCGGCGGCCAGCGCGATGCGGCCGCGCGGGCCGCGGATGTCGATCGCCTGACCGGGCCGCGCGTCGAGCGCCCAGCGCACCCCCGCCGCGCTGTCGCCGTGCAGCACGAAATCGACATCGATCGCCCTGGTCTGCGGATCGAAATTTCGGATCGTGTAATGGCGCCGCGCCGGCTCGCCGGCGGCTTGGGGAATCTGCAGGACGATCTCCTGTCCGGGGCGCGGCCGGAACGCGTCGAGATTGTCGGCGGTGAGCCGCACCCGCCGCATCCGCGGCGCGATGTTCATGGCGCTCACGACCGCGAGCGTCCACGGCCGGCCGCGCCGGCGCTCGATCTCCGCCTCGCTCAAGGCCGGGCGGCCGGCCTCGATCGCCGGCACAAAGCTGCTCACGATCTTGTCATCCATGGGCGAGGCTCCTGTGACGGCGCCTTATGGGCGATCCCGCGCGGCCGGGTCAAGCTCAGTAGGATTTGGGCAGGCCCAGCACCGTCTCGGCGATGTGACACAGGATGAGTTGCGGACTCACCGGCGCCAATCGCGTGATCATCACCTCGCGCAGCAGCCGCTCGACGTGATACTCCTTGGCATAGCCATAGCCGCCGAGCGTCGTCATCGCGGTCTCGCACGCCTTCACGCCGGCTTCCGCCGCGAGATATTTGGCGGCATTGGCCGCCGCGCCCGCCGGCCGGCCGGTGTCATAGTCCCAGGCCGCACGCTGCACCATGAGTTGCGCCGCCTCGAGTTCGATCCAGCGCTCGGCGAGCGGATGCTGAATGCCCTGGTTCCGGCCGATGGGCCGGCCGAAGACGATACGCTCCTTGGCGTATTGCGCCGCGCGCGCGACGGCGGCCCGGCCGATGCCGACGGCCTCGGCGGCGACGAGAATGCGCTCGGGATTGAGGCCATGCAGGATGTATTCGAAGCCCCTGCCCTCCTCGCCGATGCGATCCGCCACCGGCACTTCGAGCCCGTCGATGAAGAGCTGATTCGAATCGACCGCCTTGCGTCCCATCTTGTCGATCTCGCGCACCTCGACGAAGCGGCGGTCGAGCGTGGTGTAGAACAGGCTGAGGCCATGGGTGCGGCGCGCGGCTTCGGCGCGCGGCGTGGTGCGCGCGAGGATAAGCATCTTCTCCGCCACCTGGGCGGTCGAAATCCAGATCTTCGCGCCGTCGATGACATAGCGGTCGCCGCGGCGCACCGCACGCGTCTCGATCCGGGTGGTGTCGAGGCCGGCATTGGGCTCGGTCACGGCGAAACACGCCTTCTCGGCACCGGCGACGAGCGGCGGCAGCATGCGGCGCTTCTGCTCGTCGGTGCCGAACTTCACCACCGGATTGAGGCCGAAGATGTTCATGTGCACCGCCGATGCGCCGGCCATGCCGGCACCGGATTCGGCGACCGCCTGCATCATGATCGCGGCCTCGGCCACGCCGAGCCCCGCGCCGCCATAATCCTCGGGCACGCAAATGCCGAGCCAGCCATCGGCCGCGAGCGCGCGGTGAAGCTCGAACGGGAAGCCGCCGTCGCGGTCGCGCGTGAGCCAGTAGTCGTCGCCGAAGCGGGCGCAGATGCGGGCGACGGCATCGCGCACCGCTTGCTGCTCGGGAGTGAGGGCGAAATCCATGGCGCGGCCGGTTTCTCTGCGTCGCTGGCGCAATGCCGGAAGCGACGGTAGATTGGCCGAGTGAACCCGAAGGAGAGGGGCGATGCAACAGGAGGCTCACGGACACGGCGCGCGCAAGGGGCCGCGCGTGTTCCTCGACTATTCCCAGGCGGAACTCGACGCGGCCTACGACCAGTCGATGTACGCGTCGAACCAGGAACAGCTCCAGAACCGCCGCATCGCCAACAGCGCGGCGGCGCGCCGCCGTCTCGGCGACCCCGAGCGCTTCGCCTATGGCCCGACCGAAATCGAGCGCCTCGATGTCTTTCGCACGCGAGGCGACAAGGCGCCGATCTTCGTCTTCATTCATGGCGGGGCGTGGCGGGCGGGCCTGGCCAAGGACCACGCTTACGCCGCCGAGACCTTCGTGCGCGCAGGCGTACATTTCGTCGTGCCCGATTTCGTGCTGGTTCAGGATGCCGGCCGGAGCCTCATGCCGATGGCGCAGCAGGTGCGCAGCGCCATTGCCTGGGTCTACCGCAACGCCGCGCGCTTCGGCGGCGATCCCGACCGGCTCTATCTCGGCGGCCATTCCTCGGGCGCGCATCTCGCCGGCTGCGCGCTCGTCACCGATTGGCAGAAGGATTTCGGGCTCGATCCCGGCTTCCTCAAGGGCGTGACGCTATGCAGCGGCATGTACGATCTGAAGGGCCCGCGGCTCTCGGCGCGCAGCAACTACGTCGATTTCACCGACGAGATGGAAGAGGCGCTGAGCGCGATGCGGCACATCGACCGGATCCAGGCGCCGCTCGTGCTCGGCTACGGCACGTGCGAGACGCCGGAATTCCAGCGCCAGGGGCGCGACTTCCACGCCGCGGTCAAGGCCGCCGGCAAGAAGGTGGAGCTCTTCATCGGCGAATACTGCAACCACTTCGAGATGGCCGAGACCCTCGCCAACCCCTACGGCCCGTTCGGCCGCGCCGTGCTCGAGCAGATGGAAATCAGCCTCATACCGGCTTGAAGCTGCGCTCGACCGCCACATCGATGAGGAGCGGCGCGCCGCCATCGAGGCCGCGCTTCACCAGATCGACCGTCTCGGCGACCGTTGTCGCGCGCTCGGCCGCGACCCCGAGCGAGCGCGCCAGCCCGACGTAATCGACCGCGGGATCGACCAGGTCCATGCCGACATAGCGGTCCGACTGTGCCGCGTGGCCGCGCATCGCATTGAGACGCTGCTTCAGAATGCGGTAGGAGCCGTTGTTGAGGATCACCCAGATGACGGGAATGCGCTCGTGCGCGGCCGTCCACAGCGCCTGGCAGGTGTACATCGCGCTGCCGTCGCCGATGAGGCCGATGACCGGGCGATCGGGCAGCGCCAGCTTCGCGCCGATCGTCGCCGGCAGGCCCCAGCCGATCCCGCCGCCGCGCAGGCCATAGAAGCTTTGCGCGTCGTCGCCGGCGATGAGCTGGCGCAGCCCGGCGCCGGACGAGAGCGTCTCCTCGATCACGACCGCGCCCTTGGGCAGCATCGACCCCAACGCCTCGAACAGCGCCAGGGGCACGACCGGGCGCTTGCCCGCATCGCCGCGGGCGCGGGCGCGCAGGGCCTCGCGTTCGGCAAGATTCGCCGTCGTCGCCGCGTCGAGCCGGGCACGGGCGCGAGCGCGCTCGCTTTCGCCCATCCGCTCGGCGAGCATCGCCACGAGATCGGGCAGGGTCGCCTTGGGATCGCCGAGGATGGCCACCTCGGCGGGATAGTTCTTGCCCAGTTCCCACGGATCGGTGTCGAGATGGATGATCTTGAGCCCGGGCGGCACCGGCTCCGTCGGCGACGGCAGCGACATCGCGAAGAGATCGCCGCCGACCGAGAACAGCAGATCGTGCTGCTCGAGAACGGCGCGCACCTGCGGCTGCAGCCGCGTCATGGTGCCGCGGAACAGCGGATGCGAAGCCGGGAACGATGCCGTCGAGGGAATGAGCTCGGCATAGACCGGCGCGCCGATCATTTCCGCGAGCGCCACGATCTCGGGCAGGGCGCGGCCCTGCGCGACGGCATCGCCGGCGATGATGAGCGGACGCTCCGCCTTGGCGAGAAGCGCCGCCGCCGCCGCCAGCGCCTCGCGGTCGCCGCGCATGTGCGGCGCGACCCGGGTCGGCGCGCCCAAATCCACCTCGCCTTCTTCCTTGAGCACGTCGGCGGGAAGCGAAAGAAAGACCGGCCCCGTCGGCGGCGCCAGCGCCGTCTTCGCCGCGCGATGGACCATGCGCGGCAGATCGGCGAGGCGATGCACCTCGCTCGACCACTTCACCAGCGGGCGGGCGATGGTCGGCAGATCGGCCCACAGGATCGGCTCGGTGACGTTGAAATCCTGGTCGTGCTGGCCGGCGGTGACGAGAATGGGCGATCCCGCCTTCTGCGCGTCGTAGAGCATGCCCATGGCATTGCCCAGGCCGGGCGTCACGTGCAGGCTCACCACCGCGAGCTTGCCCGAGGCCTGGGCATAACCGTCCGCCATCGCCATCACCGCCGCTTCCTGGAGCGCGAGGACGTAACGCAGCCCGTCATCGACAGCGAGCGCATCCATCAGCGGCAGTTCGGTCGTGCCGGGATTGCCGAACATGAAGGCGACGCCTTCCTGCTTCAGCACCTCGAGCAGGGCGCGTTTTCCGGAGAGTCGAGGCAAGCTGTCCTCCTTGCTGCGCGCCGGTGCCTTCGCGCGGCGCTCCTACGCATAGACCGGCGGCACGAGAAAACCGGCCGCTTCGCCCGCGTCGCCGATCAGCGCCGGCGCGCCGAGCATGACCGGACCGCCATCGATGTCGAGGCACGCCTGCACCGAGACCAGCGCCGCGGCGCCGGGCAGGACCGGCACGTCCAGCCGCGAGCCCATCAGCGGCGCCAGCGGCTGCGCCACGCGGCAGCCCTCGACCAGCCAGGACCGGAAGCCATCGAAGCCGCGCGCATCCGGCAACACCGCCACGGCCGCGGCGAGACGCTCGGCCGCGCGCAGCGCCAGCGTTGACTCGCCCCGATCGCGAAACACGGTGCGGGCGGCACGCACCCAGGCGCCCTTGTAGGCGACCGTCGCGCGGATGGCGAAGCGCGCGCCGAGCGGCGCCCTGCCCTCGAGCCGTACCATGGGGCGGCCGCGCGCGAGGTCAGGGGCGATGGCGACATAGCATTCCTCCGCGCCCTCCTGCCGCGCGGCTTCCTCGACCGCGGCGATCGCCGCGTTGGCGTCGGCGGCCGGACGCGATGCCAGCGTCAGCGCCGCGTGCGCGATCGCGCCGGCATGCGCGGCGAGCGCCACTTCGGCGGGATCGGCCCGGCCGCGCAATTGCGCGAACAGCGCCGTCACATCGACCAGCGTGGCGCCGGCGGCGCGCATGTCGGCGGCGATGCCGGCAGGCAGCGTATCGAGACCGGCGACGCCCACCCTGCCGGCACCCGACGCCACCGCGAGTTGCCCCGCCGCAGTGCCGATGCGCGCCGCGCTCACCACCTCGGCGATGCGGCTCGTCGCCTCGATCCAGAACCGCACCCGCTTGGACAGCGCCGCGACGAGGCGCGGCGCGCCGTCGCGCGTCAGCACCAGCATCGCCTCCGACCAATACGGCACGAAGCCGCAGAGCCACGACACCCCGGCCGGCTGGGTGTTGTTGGTATAGACCGCCAGCGCATCGAGCCCCGAAGCGGCGAGCGCCGTGCGCACCCGCTCGACCCGCGCGTCGAGTGCCGCCTCCGGCAGCTCCGTCCGCGACCACGCGATCAGTCCGCGCCGCATCGCCCGCCCCGCCCTATACGGTTTCGAACAATTCGCGCGGCGTGCCGATCAGCACGTCGGCGCCGCGTTCCGTCACGATCACCGCATCGCCCAGCACCATGTAGCCAACCTCGGGATGATAGGTATTGGGATGGACGACGAGGGCCATGCCGGGCACGAGCACGGTATCGACGTCCTCGAGGATGTGCGGCTTCGAATCGGCGAAGAGCCCGAGCCCATGGCCGCGCACGCGGGTATAGCGGTCGGTCACGTAGTCGCCGAGCCCGTATTTGCGGAACACGTCATTCTCGGCGCGGGCGATGTCGGCGGCGGTCGCGCCGGGACGGACCGCCGCGACGCCGGCCTCGAGCGCCTCGCGATAGACCGCGAAGGCGCGGCGCTGCGTCTCCGTCGCCTTGCCTGCCACCAGCGTCCGGCAGATCTGCGCGTAGTAGCCCTCGAGCGCCGGCGTCAGCTCGGTGGTGACGAGGTCGCCCGCTTCGATGCGCCGGTCCGACGGCGGCGCCATGCCGAGCACGTCGCGCCCACCAGAGCCGAGAATCATGAAATTGTCGGGGCAGCCCTGCGCGCGCAGATAGCCCTCGACCGCGGCGCAAAGCTCGTATTGCCGCCGGCCCGGCTGCGCCGCCTCCTTGAACACCACGTAAGCGTCGTCGGCAAGCTTGGCCGCGCGGCGGATCGCGTCGATCTCGTGCGGCAGCTTGTGCATGAGCAGCCGGTCGATGAGCGCGGTCGCGTCCTCGAGCGCGAACCCGCGCGACGCGTCGGCAAGCCAGGACGGCAGGAACCGCCGCGGCGCCGCGGCGAGGCGCTGGTTGGCGATGCGCTCGAGCTTCGCGCCGACATCGCGGGCGATGTCGGCGACGAGATCGACCGCGATCCCCGCGCACTCGGCCTCGGCGCGCTCGGCCTCGACCGCACTGTCGAGGTAAAGCCGCGGCACGCCATTGGCGGTGACGACCGCGATGCCATGGCCCTCGAGAATGCCGAAATCGCTGACATAGCGCAGATAGTCGCCCTGCCAGGCATTGCCGTAGACGACCATCGCCGCGATCCCGGCCTCGGCCATCGCCTCGCGCAGACGCGCACGTCTCAACTCGGCCAGCATGGCTTCCTCCCCGGCACGCCGGCCCGCGACCGGCCGGACGCCTCGCACCGGTCATAGGATGGATGGAAAGGGTGGGCTGGGCAAGGCGCTTGGCATCGATTAGGATCACCTTAGAATCATGCGCAACAGACTCGTGCGCAACATCGGCACGGCCGTCGGGCGAGACGGCCGAAAGGAGAGGAAACCATGGCAGTCATCAAGGTGCGGGATATCGCCTATGGCCGGCTGCGCTCGCCGGACCTCGACAAGGCGGAGGAGTTCCTGACCGATTTCGGCATGGCGCGCGCCGCGCGCACGGCTACGGCGCTCTACATGCGCGGCACCGATCCGGAGCACCATCTCCACGTCACCGAGAAGGGCGACCCCGCCTTTCTCGGCATGGCGTGGTGGGCGAAGAGCGAGGACGACTTGAAGGCGGTGGCGAAGCTGCCGGGCGCCTCGGGCATCGAGCACATCGACGAGCCCGGCGGCGGCCAGCGCGTCCGGCTCAAGGAGCCGAACGGCTACACCATCGAGGTCGTGTACGGCATCGAGAAGCCGGCGCCGATCCTGGTCGAGCGGCAGGCGATCAATTCCGGACCGGAACCGCTCAATCGCCGCGGCGAGCTGATGCGCATCCGCAAGGGACCGTCATCGGTCAAACGGATCGCGCACGGCGTCATGGGCACGCCCAAGAACATCGAGACGGTGAAATGGTTCCGCGACGTGCTGGGCCTCGTCTGCTCGGACGACGTCTATGCCGGCAGCAAGGAAAACGTCATCGGCTCGTTCAACCGCTGCGACTGCGGCGACGAGTATGTCGATCATCACGTGTTCTTCTGCATGAAGCACGAGAAGGTCGGGCTCAACCACTTCTCGTTCGAGGTCCAGGACATCGACGACGTGTTCATGGGCCACGAATATCTCGAGACCAAGAAGAAGTACGAGCATATGTGGGGCATCGGCCGCCATCTCCTCGGCAGCCAGGTCTATGACTATTGGGCCGACCCGTGGGGCCGCGTGCACGAGCACTGGGCCGACAGCGACCGTCTCAACATCCGCAACGGCTCGAACCTGCTGCCGGCGGAGCAGGGCTTCGTCTCGCAATGGGGCGAGGGACCGCCGCCCAAGTTCATCGGCCACGTCAGCCCCTGACGCCGCCGCGTTACCGCCGCTCGTCCTTTCCGGTTCCCTGGCGGAAGACGGAAGGACGGGCGGCCTTGCGCCTGCGCGCGATCGATCCGGCGCCGGACCGAATCCCTCATTCAAGCGTCTGCCAAAGGAAGCCCCGATGCCCGACATCCTTTCCAAGCTGAACGGTCCCGTGCTGGAGATCACCCTCAACCGGCCGGAGCACGGCAACGGCGCCACCGACGCCATGGCGGTCGAGGTCACGCGCCTCATCAACGAGGCGCCGGAGGCGGCGCAATGCATCGTGCTGCGCGGCGCCGGCAGCGATTTCTGCATCGGCCGCGCGACCATGGGGCAGCAGCCGTCCGGCCCGGTCGAGGCGCTCGACCGCAAGCGCGTCTTCGATGTGATCTTCGACTGCTACGGCGCGATCCGCAATTCGCCCATTCCCGTGATCTGCGTCGTCCAGGGCCAGGCGCTCGGCTTCGGCTGCGCCATCGCCGCGGTCGCCGACATCACCATCGCCAGCGACAAGGCGACATTCCAGGTGCCGGAAATGGCGCACAACATCCTGCCGACCATGGTGATGTCGTCCTTCGTCGACCGGGTGCCGCGCAAGGCGTTCTCGTATCTCGTCTATTCGACCGCGGTGATCGGTGCCGAGCGGGCGCTCAGCTTCGGCATCGTCAGCGACGTGGTGCCAGCGGCGCAGCTCGACGACGCGGTGCAGAAGCTCATCGCCGCGATCCTCAAGGCGCCGCCTCCGGCGATCCGCGGCGTCAAGGAATACGCCAAGACCGCCTTCAGCATGCACACCGAAGGCGCCGTTGATTTCGCCCGCAACATCCACGCGGTGATCAACGCCTCGTCCGAGATGCGGCGAAAGGGCTGAACCGGCGCCAGTCCCAACGCCCGGCCGCGAGCCGCCTCAGTACATGACCGCCCGCAGCGGAGCCGCTGGCGGCGCGGCCACGGGAAAGGCGCTCAGTTCGGGATCCGGCACCGAGCCCCACATGCAGATCGCGTATTGGTCGAAGGCGAACTGCCGTGGCCGGTAGCCTGCCTCGTCCTCGGGCATGATGTGCTTCACGCCGCACGAGTACTCGTAGACCATGCCGTCGGGACCGCGGAAATACAGCATCACCGCGGTCGAGAGCGGATGGCGCCCGGGCCCGAGCAGGATCTTCACGCCGCGCTCCTTGAGGAAGTACCACGAGCGCATGACGTCGTCGATGTCCTCGACCTGGTGGTTGATGTGCTGCACGCCATTGCATGCAGCCGGGAACAGCGCCAGCGAATGATGCGCGGTGTCGATCCGCAGCAGCGGCGCGTTGCCGATCCAGTCGGACACGCGGGCGTTGCACAGTCCGGTCCAGAACCGCTCGTCGCGCGGCGCATCGCGGGTGTAAAGACCGATATGGCTGAAATGGGTGATGCCCGCATCGCGCGACGGGAAATAGCGCACACCGGAATGATAGGGCCGGGAAACGATCTCGATCCGGTTGCCGCTCGGGTCGGTCGAGGCGACGAACGCCTTGACGCGGCGCTTGTCGCATTCCTCCGCCGTGCCGATATGCACCGGACGGCCTGACCGCTCGAGTTCGGCCGCCACCCGGTCGAGATCGTCGGGATCGAGCAGATCGAAGCCGATCGCCTGATCCTGCGGATCGCCCTCGAAATAGACCAGCGTATGATCGCGGGTGTCGCCGCGCACCGTGACCTTGTCGCTGCGGAAATAGGCGGATTTTCCCTCGCGCGCCACGAGCTGCAGGCCGATGATATCGGTCGCGAACCGGATCGCGTTCTCGAGATCGGGCGTGCCGATGCGCAGATAGCGAATATCGTGCAGGTTGATCATGGCGTCCATCCCGTTGAACCGCCGCGACCCACCACAATCGGCCGCCGGCGCGCCGAAGTCAGGGTGGGCCAGGCCGCCGATTCTGTCAACGCGATGCGAAGCGGGACGGTGCCGGGTCAGGCGGCGCGCGCACGGCGCGGCGGCCGCGATTTGCGCGCGGGCGCAGCCGGCGCTTGCACCATTACGGCGGCCGTCTCGCCGATCCGCTCGAGGCCGCGTTTGAGCGCCTGCTGCTCGCGTGCGGCGAGCCCGCGGCTCAGCGCAGTTTCGAAAGTCGTGGCGGCGGCAGCGAGCTTGCCGGCCAGCGCGCGACCCTGGTCACTGATGCGAATGCGCACCGCGCGCGCATCCTTGCCCGAGCGCCGTCGCGTGACCAGCCGCCGCGCCTGCATCGTGCCGATGAGGCGCGACAGCGTCGACATCTCGACCTCGGCAAGCGCAGCGAGATCGCCGAGCCGCTGATCGTCGTGACGAGCCAGCGTGACCAGCACGCGATACATCGCCAGCGTCACGTTGTGACGGCCGAGCTCGCGCGCCTCGAAGGCGCCGGACGCGCTCGTCGCCGCTCGGCTCAGCAGGAAGAGTAATGCACTGCTCAAATCGGACATTTTCAACCCGCCATTGCTCTCACGCCGCTACCATAGGCGTTGATCTCTGCCGTCGCAAGGGATCGCGCGCGGCGCGCATGCCGGCAGACCGATGCCGACGAACCGCCACGCAACCGCCGCGGCAAATCATCGGCACAATAGGGCGCCCGCGCGCAGCTCAATCGTTGGAGCGAGCCGCCGCTTCGCTGCTGCGGACGATGCCGTGACCGCTGACCTCGGCGCCGGCATCGGCGCTGAGCCGCCGATAGAACAGGAGCGAGACCAGCGCGATGCAGCCCACCGCCACGAACGCGAACCGCACGTCGCGCGCGGCCAGCGCGGCCGCGGCGGCGCCGCGCGAAAGCACGGCAAGATGCAGCAGGACGGCGCCCGCGGTGATGCCGGCGCCGCTGCAAAGCTGCTGTACCATGCTGGCAAAACTGGTCGCGGCGCTCATGTCGCGCGACGTGATCTCGGCATATTGCAGGGTGCTCAGGGCGTTGTATTGCAACGACCGCAGAAATCCCGCGACGAGAAAGACGGCGAAGATGATGGCGGCCGGCGTCGTTGCGCCGATGAGCGCCGGCACGACGAGCGCGAGGCCGCTCAACACGCCGTTATAAAGGAGCACGTTCTTGAAGCCGAAGCGGCGCAGCACGGCGGGCGCGGCCGCGTTCATCGCGATGTTGCCGAGCGCATCGGCGAAGATGAGCACGCCCGCGACGAAGGCGGTCATGCCGAGACCGACCTGAAGAAACACCGGCAACAGGAATGGGATCGAGCCGGCGCCGATGCGGAAGAACAGCCCGCCCCAGATGCCGACCGAGAAGGTGGACAACCGGAACAGCGACAGATCGATCAGCGGATAGGGATGGCGCTGCGCATGCAGCACGGCGAACACGCCGATCGCGAGCCCGATCGCGAGCAGCCCGACGAAAGCGAAGGTCGCGCCCGCGCCGCCCCGCGCGGCGAGATCGAGGCTGTAGAGGATCGACGCCAGCGATACGCCGCTGAGGAGGAAGCCGAGCCAGTCGAGCGGCGGCGTCTGCGGCTCGCGGAAATTCTTGATGAGGAAGCTCACCAGCACCATGCCGACGATGCCGATCGGGATGTTGAGGAAAAACACCCAGCGCCAGGAGACAAAGGTGGTGATGAAGCCGCCGATCGGCGGGCCCACCACCGGCCCGAGAAAGGCCGGGACGACGAGATAGGCCATGGCGCGCACATATTCCGATCGATCGACGCTGCGCAGCAGCACGAGCCGCCCGACCGGCACCATCATCGCGCCGCCGACGCCCTGCACCACCCGCGCCACGACAAGCTCGAAGAGGTTGTTGCTGAGGCCGCAGAACACCGACGCGACCGTGAACACGCCGATCGCGGCGCGGAAGATGGTGCGCGCGCCATAGCGGTCGGCGATCCAGCCGCTCAACGGAATGAAGATGGCGAGGCTCAGCATATAGGCGGTGACGCCGAGGCTGAGCTGGACCGTATCCGAGCCGAAGGACCGCGCCATCGCCGGCAGCGCCGTCGTGATGACGGTACCGGTGAAGGTCTCCATGAAGAAGGCGCAGGCAACGACGAGCGCGACGATCATCGCTCAGCCGCGGTCAGTGTGCAGGCATTCGAAGCCGGTCCTCGCTCCGTCGTCGCCACGCGGCATCGGGGATGCCGGAACGACGCGGCCCGTCACATGTCGACGCCGGGGCGCTTGAACGTGCGGTCGTGATGGCCCTTGCCGCTCTGGTCGCCGACCTCGAAGAGCCAGCCGTAGCCGCCGTCCGGGTTGGTCAGAATCTCCCAGCAATTGTCGTCGGCGTCCCAGAAGTAGAAGCTGTAGGTGCCGTGCTGGAGCAACGGCTTGCTGATCTTGGTGAGCTGCCACGTCTGCGCCTGCTCAATCACGATGCGATGCGCTTCGTCGACCTCCTCCTTGGTGGTCACGTCGAGGCCGTTGTGATTGAGGATGTCCATCGCGCCGACCTTCTTGCTCTTGACCACGGCGATGCAGTGATTGCCGCCGAGGC
>Ga0307373_10009751_pt1 | contig 14273 bp, 15 predicted proteins | sample OX2MG_FD_202534 | JGI IMG/M metagenome (GOLD analysis project Ga0307373, IMG submission 202534) | Soil microbial communities from Risofladan, Vaasa, Finland - OX-2 | ecosystem: Environmental > Terrestrial > Soil > Coastal area > Acid sulfate soil | place: Finland: Risofladan, Vaasa | collected... | reverse complement strand
CCAGGCTGGCGCCGACGCCGCGCGCCACCGCACCGCCGCCGCTGCCGAGGCTGGCGGTGCGGTACAGCGAGGCCAGTCCGATCACTGCCAGCACGGCCGCGCTGACGCCGGCCAGCGTGGCCAGCGGCAGTGTGGTGCTGCCGTCGGGACGCTGCGACATCAGCCCGAGGGCGACCACGACCACCGCGTCCACGGCGACGACGATCGCCGCCACCGCAAGCACGAACAACACGATCAGGCGGCGCGTGTGCCGCCGGGCCCGATCCTGATGTGCGAAGAAGTCCATGCCGCGCCGCCGGCGATCAGCTGAACGAGACCTTCGGCGCCTCACGCTTGGCCGGATCGTCCATCTCCAGCGCTTGCGCCGGCTGGAAGCCGAAGCTGTTGGCGACGAACGACGACGGGAACACCTGGCAGCGGTTGTTGTAGTTCATCACGCTGTCGTTGTAGGCCTGGCGCGCGAAGGCGACGCGGTTCTCGGTGGAGCTGAGCTCCTCCGACAGTTGCATCATGTTTTGGTTGGCCTTGAGATCGGGATAGGCCTCGGCGACCGCGAACAGGCGACCGACGGCCTGGGTCAGCTGGTTCTCGCTGCCGGCCAGCTGCTGCATCGCCTGCGGATCGCCCGGCTGCGCCTTGGCGCCGGCGAGGCCATTGACCGCGGCGGTGCGTGCCTGGGTGACCGCCTCGAGCGTGCCGCGCTCGTGCGCGATGTAGCCCTTGGCGACCTCGACCAGGTTCGGAATCAGGTCATGACGGCGCGTCAGCTGCACGTCGATCTGCGCGAAGGCGTTCTTGTAGCCGTTCCGCGCGGTCACCAGTCCGTTGTAGATACCGACAAAGTACAAGACAATTGCAACGATGACGATCAGCACGATGATCGTGGCCATGTCCACACCCTCCCGCACTCGACGCGACGGCCCATCGCCGCTGCGCGAGCATAGCAGCCGTCCTGCACGCATGCTGGTGCTGCTTGCGCTGTGCGCGATGTTTCCGCTTGCGGCCGCCGAGACGCACCCGCCGCCGACCGCCGCCCCCGCGCCCCTTGCGCCCGCAGCCGCTCCGGTGCTGCCGCGCCGTGACGCGCTGCCCGCCGCGCGCGTGAGCGCGGCGATCGCCGACTACAACCGCTGGCTGGGCGAGATCGCTGCGAAGAATGACGTCGCCGGCCTCGCCACTGCGATCGTGGTCGACGGCAAAGTGCGCTACCAGCGCACGCTCGGCTACGCCGACACCGCCACCGGCGCCAGGGTCACTCCGGATACCGTGTTTCGCCTGGCTTCGCTGTCGAAGGCGTTTGCCAGCGCACTGACCGGACTGCTGGTGCAGGACGGACTGCTCAAATGGGGCACGCGCATCAGCCAGGCGGTGCCGTTCTTCATGCTCAAGAACGCCGTCGATGCGCGCGAAGCCACCGTGGCCGACATCCTCAGCCAGCGCAGCGGTCTGCCGCGCAACACCTATGACAACCTGCTCGAGGACAATCAGCCCTACCAGGAGCTGGCGCGCAAACTCGACGAGGTCGACATGATCTGTCCGGTCGGCGCCTGCTACAGCTACCAGAACATCGCCTTCGCCCTGATCGGCGACGTGGTGTACGCGGCGACCGGCGACTTCTTCTACCACCAGGTCGAGAAGCGCCTGTTCCTGCCGCTGGGCATGAAGACCGCGACCTACGGCCGCGACGCACTCGAGCACAGCGCCAGCTGGGCGCGCCCGCACTACCGCCGCGGCGATCGCTGGGTGCCGTTCCTGCCCAAGGAAGCCTTCTATCGTGTGCCGCCCGCGGCGGGTGTCAACGCCAGCCTTGACGACATGGAGAAGTGGCTGATCGCACAGATGGGCTACCGCCCCTACGTGCTGTCGCCGCGGTTGCTGGCGACCCTGCATACCCCACTGGTGGAGACACCCAGCGAACGCTGGGCGACGCCGTGGCGACGCGCGCGGCTGAAGAACGCGCAGTACGCGCTGGGGTGGAGGGTCTACGACTATGCCGGCGACACCCTGATCTTTCATGCCGGCGCGGTACAGGGTTATCGCGCGATGATCGGGTTTCTGCCGCGCTACGGCATCGGCATGGTGATCCTGTGGAATTGCGACAGCCCGACGCCGGCCGGCCTGATGCCGATGCTGCTCGACCGCCTGCTCAATCTGCCGCACGAGGACTGGGCCGGCCTGCACGCGCGTCCCGCGCCACGCCGCCACCGCGTGCGCCGCATGCGCCACCGCCACTGACGCCGTGCTGATCGCCGAGACCCTGCTGCTGCTGGGCCTCGACCCGCGACGCGGCGTGCTGGTGATGCGTCGGCGTGGCGTCAGCGTGCAGAGCCTGACCGCAGCCGCCCTGCTGGCCGATCTGATCGCGCTCGACCGCCTGCATCCCGCGGCGAATGAGGATCTGGTGGCGGAGTCCGCGGTGCCCGCAGCGCATGTCCTGCTGACCGAGGCATTGCGGCGTCTCGGCACCCGCAGCCTGACGCCGGCACAGGCGCTGCAGCGAGTCGCGCAGGGCATCCATCGGCTGCCGCAACGCGTGCTTGACGGGCTGGCGCGACGCGACCTGCTGCATCGGATACCCAACGTGCGCGGATTGCCTGCGCTGGGTGTGCGCTACCCGCTGCGCTCGATGCAGGCGCGCCAGGACGCCGAACAGGCGGCGCGAGATGCCGCCGCGTCACCGGCCACGGTGCGGCCGCTGGCGCTGCTGCAACTGCTGGACACCGCGGGACTGCTGACGGTTTTCCTCGATGCTGCGCTCCACGAGCGCGCCGTCCACGCTCTGCTCGGCATCGAGTCAGCGGCCCGCCAGGATCCCGGCCTGCTGGCGCTGGCGCGACTGCGCCACGCACTGCTCGACTGACGACTCGCGCATCCATCCGCGGCGCAGCACGATCCCTGCATCGGGCGTGCGCTTGCTTCCTCGTCGTACCCGCCGTGCATGCACCGGGCCATCGTCCGGTGCGGCCTCACCAAGACCGGTCGACGAGACCCGCGATCAGCCGCCGCCCAGCTTGAACTCCAGCTTGCGCTTGAGCACCACGGCGGTCGGCGTACCGTTGATCAGCGCCGGCTTGAACTGCCAGCGGGAAACGGCCTCGATCGCCGCACGATCGAAGACCCGTCGCGGTTGGGCATCGACCACCTGCGCATTGGACACCCTGCCGTCGGTAGTGACCGTGAACTCGACTTCGACCCAGCCTTGCTGATTGTCGCGCGCCGCCTGCAACGGATATTTCGGCGGCACCATGCGGGTGATCTGTGCGTCGCGATTCTCGGCTGCAGCGGGTGCGGTGGCAACCGGCTTTGGCGCGGCGGCGGCCGGAACCGCCGCCGGATGAGGCGCCTCGGCCACGGGCTTCGCCGCCGTTTCCGCGGCCTGACGGGCGGCCGCGGCCTGCTGCGCGGCGAGCAACTGCTGCTGTTGCGCCGCCTGCTGCTTGGCCAGTGCCTGCTGCTTTTGCTGCTGGGCGCTGGACGCCAGCTTGCGCGCCGCGTCGAGCTTGGCGCGCAGGATGGTCAGCGTGTAGTTGTTGGGGTCGGCCTTGGCCAGCAGGTCGATCTCACGCTGGGCCTCGTCCAGATTGCCCTGGTTGACCGCCTGCTCGACGACCGGCTCGGCAAAAGGGAAAATCTCGCGCAGCGCGCCCTGCGCGTCGCGGTTCTTCGGATCCTTGGCCAGCACACTGACGTAGTACTCCACGGCGTTGTCACCGGCCGGTGCAACCAGGCGTTGCGCGGCCAGCGCCTTGCGCGCTTCCGCCAGCAGCTGATCGACGCTCATCGTCTCGAGACGGTTGGCGCTGACCGCCGGCATTGCCACGGTCGCGACCGGCTTCCTGGCCGCCTGCACCGCCGCCGTCACTGCGTGCTGCGGCGGCCTGAGAATCAGGAACCACGCCGCGGCGGCAAGCAGGATCACGATGACCAGGATGGCGATCGTGGTGGTGGTGGTAGCGCCGCGCTGACTGCGGCGGATCGAGCGGATATGCAGGGCCATGGCCGGAACCGTCGTGTGAATGAGGGAAACCGCGCCCCCGTTGTTCCCCTTCGAGACAGGCGGGTATCAGCCCGCCACGGCGCGATCATGGTCACGTTACCGGCAACCGTCGTGTCCGGCAATCGCAAAAAGTCCGATGACACAAAATGAAACGCCCCGCACGGGGCGGGGCGCACCTCGCTGGGCGAGGCCTCTCCCTGCGCTGGGCAGTCGCAGGGAGAGCGAGCAGGAATGCAACAAGTTGTTATTGGTTTTGCGCTTTTACCTTGGAGAATGCCAGGGTGGCACGAGCCACCCTGGCAGCGGTCGCCTTGGCAGGCGTCCTACTTGGCAGCTTTCTTGGCTGCCGGCTTCTTCGCTGCGGCCTTCCTGGCCGGCTTCTTCGCCGCTGCGGTCTTGCGCGCAGTGGTGGCCTTGGCCTTGACAGTCTTCTTCATGGCCTTCTTTGCAGTGGACTTCTTCGCAGCCGGTTTCTTGGCGGCGGGTTTCTTTGCAGCTTTCTTGGTCATAGCCATAGTTCGTCTCAGCTCCTCGTCAGTTGGCAGTGGTTGCCCAGTAAAAGCGTGCAGGAACGCCTCACACAGCAAATCGCTGTTCGTGGCGTGCCGAAGATTGTTGACTTGGCGACGCGTGCGCTCGTCAGCGAGCAGACGCAGCACATGCAGCGGGACGGAAACGGTGACCTTGCGGACCGCACCCGCCTTGCTGCCGTGCTCGATGTAGGGATCGATGAATCGATTGGTCGCCATGATTTTTTATATCGCGCGCTTTCGGGCGCAAAAGCTATTCCGGTCTTTCACACGTGTCAATGGATTTTGTGCGGCGATTCGCCGGGCGATTGTCCGCAACAGCCGCCCCGCGGAAGCCGGCCGGACGCCCTGAATAGCCCCTCGAACAATTAGAATAGACGTCTATATGTCTTTATGGCCATTTATTAAGTGCAATTTGAAAGCGCCGCAAGCCTTGCGGCACAAGCGATCCGCCGCATTCGCATATGAGCGTACGAGCGCTCGCACACCTGTCGTGATGACGACGCCGAATCCACTGCGGAGAGCACGAGACGGCCCGTTTCGGGCCGCGGGGGACGCCCGGAATCAGTTCAGCGCGGTGGCCAGCGCGGCGGCGAAACGATCGAGATCGGCGGCCGTTTTGGTCTCGGTTGCGCAGACCAGCAGCGCATCGCCGAGCTGCGGATAGTCTTCGCCGAGGGCGACACCGGCGACAATGTTGTCGCGTGCGAGGCGCTCGATGACCGCGGTTGCCGGTTGCGGAAGGGCCAGCGCCACCTCGTGGAAGAACGGCCGCGTGAACAGCGCGCGCACGCCGGGAATCGTGATCAGGCGATCGCGCAGCGCACGCGTGTTGCGCATCGAATGCGCGGCGACACGCTGCAGCCCTTGCGGCCCCAGCAGCGCCATGTGGATGGTGGCCGCGGTGACCAGCAGGCCCTGGTTGGTGCAGATGTTGGAAGTGGCCTTGGCGCGGCGGATGTGCTGCTCGCGCGCCTGCAGGGTGAGCGCGAAACCTTCGCGGCCGTCGACATCGGTGGTGCGGCCGACGATGCGCCCCGGCATCTGCCGCACGAACTCCTGCTTGCAGGCGAGGATGCCGAAATACGGGCCGCCGGAACTGAGCGGCACACCCAGCGGCTGCCCTTCGCCACAGGCGATGTCGGCACCGGTCGCGCCCCACTGGCCCGGCGCCTTCAGCACCGCCAGCGCCAGCGGGTTGACCACGGCGATCACCAGCGCGCCCTGCGCGTGGGCCCGGTCGGTCAGCGCATCGACATCCTCGAGCACGCCGAAGAAGTTGGGTTGCGGGATCACCAGCGCGGTGAACGCGCCGAAGTCCTGCGTCTTGAGCTCTGCCGGATCGAGCGCGCCGCCACGCGCTGCGACCTCCAGCTCGACCACCTCGATGCCCTGCAGACCGACGATGGTCTTCAACGTCTTGCGATAGGCCGGATGCACGCTGTCCGGCACCAGCACGCGACGCGGGCCTTTCCTGGCGCAGCGCTCGGCCATCAGCACGGCCTCGGCGACGGCGGTCGCCCCGTCGTACAGCGAAGCATTGCTGACATCGAGCCCGGTCAGCCGGGTCATCATCGACTGGTATTCGTAGATCAGCTGCAGCGTGCCCTGGCTGGCTTCCGCCTGATAGGGCGTGTAGGCGGAATAGAACTCGCCGCGGGTGACGATCGGCCACACCGCCGCCGGGATGTGGTGCTCGTAGGCACCGGCGCCGGCGAAGTTGAGTGGCGTGCCGTCCTGCGCCGCGCGCTCCTTCAGCAACCGCGTGGTCTCCATCTCCGACAGGCCCGGCGGCACCTGCTTGAGCGCATCGATGCGCAGAGCCGCGGGAATCTCGTCGAACAGATCCTCGATGTCGGCGACGCCGATGGTCTTGAGCATCGCGCGGACGTCGGCTTCGGAGTGCGGAATGAACGGCATGGGCGCGGAAGTCGGAAGTGGGAGTTGGGAGTTGGGAGTTGGGAGTTGGAAGCTAGCGGCAAGGAACAGAAAAACAAGCTGTCATCCTTAGGGCACAGCCCGAAGGATCTGGCCAGCAACGGTGCGGGACCGGGGCCATCGGCGCCAAACCTCCCTGCGCCGCGCCCCGGCCACATCTTCCCAAGCGTGGCGTTCGTGGGCGGACAGTGGCCCCACTCTTTCGCTTCGCTGCGGATGTCAGCCTGTTCTCCCTACTCCCCACTTCCGCTTTCAGTGCTCTTCGCTGTCGAGCAGTTCGGCGTAGGCGTCGGGATCGAGCAGATCCTCGAGTTCGTCCTTGTTGGACGGGCGCACGGCGAAGATCCAGCCTTCGCCGTAGGCATCCTCGTTGATCGTCTCGGGTTTGTCCGCGAGTGCGGCATTGACCTCGACCACCTCGCCGGACACCGGCGCGTAGACGTCCGACGCCGCCTTGACCGACTCGACCACCGCGCTGGCAGTGCCGGCCTGCACGCTGTCGCCGACGGTGGGCAGCTCGACGTAGACGAGATCGCCGAGCAGGCTCTGGGCATGGTCGGAAATGCCGACGCGGATCAGGCCGTCGTCCTCGACGCGGGCCCACTCGTGGGACTTCATGAATTTGAGGTCGCCGGGAATCTCGCTCATGACTTCAATTCCTGTGCAGGTCGCCTGGTCATTCTAACCAAGCGCGTGGGTGAATGCGGCGCATGCGACTGCGGGGTCAGATGCCGGCGCAGGCCCGGCCGTCGCGCACGAAGGGATATTTGACCATGCGCACCGGCAGCTCGCGGCCACGGATGTCGACGCGCACCGCGCCCGGGTCGCCGACCGGGATACGCGCAAAAGCGATCGCCTTGCCCAGCGTCGGCGAGAATGTGCCGGACAGGATCTCGCCATCGCCTTGTGCCGTCAGCACCTTCTGACCGTGGCGCAGCACGCCCTTGTCATCCAGCACCAGACCGACCAGCTGCCGCAGCACACCGGCGGCCTGCTGCGCCTCGAGCATGGCGCGCCCGGTGAAATCGCGGCCGGCGTCCAGCGCCACCGTCCAGGCCAGCCCTGCCTCGTACGGCGTGACCGTCTCATCCATGTCCTGGCCGTAGAGGTTCATGCCGGCCTCGAGACGCAGGGTGTCACGCGCGCCCAGCCCGGCGGGAGCGACCCCGGCCTCGCGCAGGCGGTTCCAGAACGTCACCGCCTCGGCCTCGGGCACCATGATCTCGAAACCGTCTTCGCCGGTATAGCCGGTGCGGGCGAACTTGCCCAGCGCCTCGGCACGCGTGCGCGATGCGGGTGTGAGCAGCGCCAGCACCCGGGCGCGGGCTTGCGGACCCTGTACCGCGATCATCGCCAGATCGCGGCGCTCGCTGATGCTGACGCCGAACGCCGCCGCCTGCGCGGAGATCCAGACCAGATCCTTGTCGCGGGTCGCGGCGTTGACCACGATGCGGAAGAAGTCCTCGCCGAGGTAATAGACGATCAGGTCATCGATCACCCCGCCCTCGGGATTGAGCATGCAGGTGTACAGCGCCTTGCCCGAAACCTTCAGCTTGTCGACGCTGTTGGCGACCAGCCGGCGCAGCAACGGCCGTACGCCGGCGCCGCGCAGATCGACCACGGTCATGTGCGAGACATCGAACATGCCGGCGTCGCGACGCACGGCGTGATGCTCTTCGATCTGCGAGCCGTAGTTGAGCGGCATGTCCCAGCCGCCGAAGTCGACCATCTTCGCGCCCAGGGCGCGGTGGGTGGCGTTGAGGATCGTGCACTTGCTCATGGGCGGGTCCGCGACGGCAAAGCTGGCATTATCCGCTGCGCGAGCGTAGTCACCAAGCGCGCCTGCAGGCGTCGGCCTGACGACGGGCCGGCCGCATCTGCACGTCATGGCAACGGGCCAGCTGGTAGCCTTGTGCGCATGGACCAGACAGGCGCCCAAGGCCGCGTCGAGCTGTCTGCTGCATCGGATGGCACCGCCACGGTGCGCATCACGGGCGCCTGGACGCTGCCGCACTTCGCCGCGATCGAACGCTCGATGCAGCCGGTCAAGGCCGCGCTGCCCACGCAGGCCCGGCTGGACCTCGACGGATTGAGCGCACTCGACACCGCCGGCGCCGGCCTGCTCAGCGTGCTGCTGGGGCCGGAGCGACTGCGCACGATGCTGGATGCCCTGCCCGGCCTCGCCCCGGAGCGCCGCGCCCTGCTCGACACCGTCGCCTGCGCGGTGCACGACATCTTCGCGCATCCGCCGCCGACGCCCAGCAATTACGGCTTCATCGACCTGCTGGCGCAGATCGGACGCGCCGTACTGGCGATCTGGTGCCAGTCGCGCCTGTTGCTCGGCTTCGTCGGTCTGACCCTGGAAACCCTCGCGCGCAGCCTGCTGCATCCGCGGCGCTGGCGCGTCGCCGCGCTGGTGACACAGATCCAGCAGACGACGCTGGACGCGCTGCCGATCGTGTCGCTGCTGTCGTTCATGGTCGGTGCGGTGATCGCCTTCCTCGGCGCGACCGTGCTCAAGGACTACGGCGCCAGCGTGTTCACCGTGGATCTGGTCTCGTTCGCGTTTCTGCGCGAATTCGGCGTGCTGCTGGCGGCGATCCTGCTGGCCGGGCGCACCGCCAGTGCGTTCACGGCCCAACTCGGCGCGATGCAGGCGCACGAGGAAATCGACGCGATCCGCACGCTGGGACTGGACCCGATCGAGGTGCTGGTGCTGCCGCGCGTGCTGGCGCTGGTGCTGGGCCTGCCGATGCTGACCTTCGTCGCCATGCTGGCCGGCATCGGCGGTGGCGCGCTGGTGTGCGTGCTGGCGATCGGCATCCCGCCGGCGATGTTCCTGTCGTTGTTCCATGCCGACACCCCGTTGCGCTATTTCTGGGTGGGCATGAGCAAGGCGCCGGTGCTGGCCTTCCTGATCGCGATCATCGGCTGCCTCGAGGGCTTCAAGGTCACCGGCAGCGCCGAATCGGTGGGCGAGCGCACCACGTCCAGTGTGGTGCAGGCGATCTTCGTGGTGATCCTGGTCGACGCGCTGGCCGCGCTGTTCTTCATGGAGATGGGCTGGTGAACGCGAGGGCCGCCGCAGCCACGCCCGACGCCGTGCCGGTGGTCACGGTGCAGGATCTGACCACGCGCTTCGGCACGCAGGTGGTGCACGAGCATCTCGATCTCGACGTGCCGCGCGGCGTGATCCTCGGCGTGGTCGGCGGCTCCGGCACCGGTAAATCGGTGCTGCTGCGCACGATCATCGGCCTGCGCCGGCCCGAGGCAGGCCGCGTCCACCTGCTTGACGAGGATCTGTACGCCGTTTCCGCGACGCGACGGATTGCCGTCGAGCGCCGCATCGGCGTGCTGTTCCAGGACGGCGCGCTGTTCTCCTCGATGACCGTGGTCGAGAACATTTGCGTGCCGCTGCTGGAACACACCGCACTCGGCCTGCGCGACGCGCGCCGGTTGGCGACGCTGAAGATCGCCCTGGCCGGACTGCCTCAGGATGCGCGCGACAAATATCCCTCCGAACTCTCCGGAGGCATGCGCAAACGCGCCGCGCTGGCACGTGCGCTGGCGCTGGACCCCGAGATCCTGTTTCTCGACGAGCCGACCTCGGGGCTGGATCCGATCACCGCCGCCGGTTTCGACCGTCTGCTGCGCACGCTGCGTGACGCGCTGGGCCTGACGGTCTACATGAACACCCACGATCTCGATTCGATCCACGCCGTCTGCGACCGCGTCGCCGTGCTGGCCGACCGCCGCGTGCTGGTCATCGCCGACCTGGCCACCGTCGAGCGCTACGATCATCCCTGGGTGCAGGATTATTTCCGCGGCCCGCGCGGCCGCACCGCCGGCGCGGCCTACGCCGACGCCGCCCTGGAGGCCTGAGATGGAAACCCGCGCGCATCACGTCCTGATCGGTGCCTTCACCCTGGTGGTGGTGCTGGCCGGGCTGCTGTTCGCGCTGTGGCTGGGCAAGTCCAGCGTCGATCACGCCTACAGCTACTACGACGTGGTCTTCAACGAATCGGTCACCGGCCTGTCCAAGGGCGGCATGGTGCAATACAACGGCATCAAGGTCGGTCAGGTCGCCGAGCTGAAGCTTGACCCGCGCGATCCGCGCAAGGTGATCGCGCGCATCCAGGTCGAGGGGGACACGCCGGTCAAGCGGGATACCCACGCCAGACTCGGCCTGCTGGGCCTGACCGGCATCGCCTTCATCCAGCTCAGCGGCGGCTCGCCCGACAGTCCGCCGCTGCTCTCCAGTGACGACGAACACGTGCCGGTGATCATTGCCGACAACTCCGAACTGTCCAAGCTGCTCAATTCCAGCGCGGACATCGCCACCAGCGCCAACGAGATCCTGCAGCGCATCGAAACCCTGCTGTCCGCGCAGAACGTGGCTCGCATCAGCGCCACCCTCAAGCATCTCGATGAAACCACATCGGCGATCGCCGGCGAGCGCACGCAGATGCAGCAGGCGATCGTGCAGCTCGCCGCCTCCAGTGCCAAGCTCAACGACGCGCTGACCAAGATCAATCATCTCGCCGGCAGTACCGACGCGCTGGTCAACGACCAGGGCCGCGCCACGCTCGACAGCGCGCGCGCCAGCCTGGCCTCGTTCCAGCAGATGAGCGCCCAGCTGCAGTCGCTGATCGCGGAGAATCGCGGCGCGCTGGCCGCCGGCAGCCAGGGCGCGGCCGAACTCGGCCCGACGCTGCGCCAGCTGCAGGAGACGCTGCGCAGCATCGACGCGCTCAGCGAGCGTCTGCAGCACGCCCCCGCGGCCTACCTGCTCGGTCGCGATGCCCCCAAGGAGTACCAGCCGCGATGAAACGCCTGCCCCTGCTGCTCGTGACGCTGCTGAGCGGCTGCGCCTCGCTGATCGCGCCGCCCGGCCACGAAGACGTGTTCCTGCTGCCCGCAACGCCTGCTCCGACGCAGAGGGCAACAGCCCCACCGCTGCCGTGGTCGCTGACGCTGACGACGCCGTCCGCGTCCGGGCCGCTGGCCAGTCGCGCGCTGCTGGTCAGCCCGCAGCCGGATCTGGTGCAGGTGTATGCGGGCGCACGCTGGGCCGAGCCGCCACCGACGCTGTTGCGGCAACGCCTGGTTGCCGCATTTGCCGCCGACGGACGCGTGCCGCGCGTGGTGCCGGACAGCGTCGGCGCGCTGACGCGCTACACGCTGAGCAGCGATCTCGACGATTTTCGTGTGCTCGTCAGCGGCGGACAGGCGCGGGTACGCGTCGTGCTGACCGTGCGCCTGCTCGACAACCATACCCGCCAGCTGCTGGCGCAGCGTTCCTTCGCGATCGAGGAGGCCGCCGCCGGCCGCAACGCGACGCAGGTGGTCGCGGCCTTCGGCGCAGCCTGCGACCGCCTGGCGCCGCAGGTGGTGGACTGGACGATCGCCAATGCGACATCACCTCCGGTCGCTGCACGCTGACTCGCTGCCGCGGCCTGCTGTGCAGGCGTGAGATCGCCGCGCCACGCACTCCGGATCAGAGGTTGTAGCCGCGCTCATCGTGCAGGGCCAGATCGAGGCCCTCGGTCTCGGCCTCGGCGCCGACGCGCAATGGCACGCTGCGACTGACCAGCCACAGCAGCGCCGCGCTCATTCTCGGGGCGCGGCGTGGTCTTATCACTGGCCCGGTCGGCGATGCCGAACCGACGCCCGATGCGTTCAAGGGCGCGCGCGGCGAATGCACCGGAACGTCAGGTTGATCCGCGGCGCGATCGTCGCGCGCGTCTTTGGCAGATCGTGACGATAAAGTCGCTGGGTCGCGCCGGCCATCAGCAACAGGCTGCCATGCGCGAGATCGAGCGACAGACCCGCGCCACTGCCATCGCGCGCGCGCAGACGGAAGCGGCGCACACCGCCCAGACTGATGCTTGCGATCAGCGGCTCGGATCCCAGTTCGGGCTCGTCGTCGCTGTGCCAGCCCATCGAGTCACGGCCGTCACGGTAGAGATTGGCCAGCACGCTGTTGAAGCACGCGCTGCAGGCGATTTCCAGGCGTGCGCGCAGGATCGCCAACGCCGGCGGCCACGGCCGCGGGTCGAAGCACACACGCGAATAGGTATAGGCCGCACCGGGATCGCCGATCCAGCACGACAGTCGCGGCGCGTCGATCTCGCGCCCGAACAGACGCAGACGATGCCGCTCCCAGGGGATGGTCGCCGTCAGCGCGGCGAACAGGGCGTCGGCTTCGGCAGCCGGCAGCCAGTCCGCCCGATAACGCAACTGCGCTCCGGGCAGCAGCAGCGTCGCGGCAACCAGGGTCGCGGCGGCCGACGGGCTCATGCTGATGCTGGCGCACGGTCAGCGCGCGGCCCCGCGACCGGGCGCCCGCTGCGCCTGCAGGGAGTCATGGCTGGGGTCCGTTCCACGGCGCTCACGGGACGAGCTTCGCCGCCAGGATGTGAACATCACGCACGCGATGGCTTTTCATCTGCACAGGCGCCGCGGCCGTCCCTGCCACCGCGAATGCGGCGACAGGGGCGGCAGAAGAGGAGGAGTCGGCCCGTAAGCCGGGTTCTGTTCTAGACAGTCATTCCTCTAGGCCCGCCGTCACCGACGGGCTCCAGCAGCCAACCCGGGAGCGACGCGGGCCACGTCATGGCTCCCCTATTTGGCCTTGCTCCAGGTGGGGTTTGCCGTGCCGCGTGGCGTTGTCCCCACGCGCGGTGCGCTCTTACCGCACCGTTTCACCCTTGCCTGATCCCCTTGCGGGGCCATCGGCGGTCTGTTTTCTGTTGCACTGTCCGTCGGCTCGCGCCGCCCAGGCGTTACCTGGCACCCTGCCCTGCGGAGCCCGGACTTTCCTCGCCGCTTGCGCGCCGCGACTGCCCGGCCGACTCCGCCGACGATTCTACGCGAGTGCGCGCCATGCCGCTGGCCGGCGTCAGCCGCCGCCGACGGCGTGGATGATCTCGACGCGATCGCCTTCCGCAAGGACGCGTTGGGCGTGCTGACCACGCGGCACGATCTCGCGGTTGACCTCGACCGCCACCCGGCGCTGCGCATGGCCGGTCACAGCCAGCAGCGCGGCCAGGGTGGCACCGGCGGCGCAATCACGGGGCTGACCATTGAGGATGATCCGCATCGGACTATTCTAGTGGCCTGTAACGGATGAAGCGGAAGGGGGATCGCGAAGGGATGGCTGTGTTGGGCGCTGCTCCGAAGCGAGGCCCATAGCCGTCGCTATGGGCCGAGTGAGGGGTCAGCCCGGCGCGGCCAGACCGAGTGAGCTGCTTTCGATTTCTCCGTTGCGGACCACTAGCCAGCAGGTGCGTGCGGGGCGCACCGAAGGGGGTGCCGTGGATGCGAGTCAATCGGTCACACTGAACGGGCGCGTGCTGGAGGGGACCGTCGCGGAGACGGCGTGGCCGCGCGTCGCTGCACTGCTGCACATGAGCGGCGAGGATTTCGCCGCACGCGTGCAGCCGCGCCTGCCGCTGACGCTGAAAGCGACCACGGTGGAATCCGCGCAACGCCAGCAACAGGTGCTGCGGCAGATCGGCATCGAAGCCGTCGCACTCTCCGCGGACGGTCCGTGCGCGCTGCTGCGCAACGGCGTGGCCGTGTTCGGTCCGGTCAGTTCGGCGTGGTTGCGGCATGCGCTGGATACCGGCGAGGTCAATCCCGGCGCCGAGGTGCGCAGTGACGATGCATCGGAGTGGCAGCGTGCCGACGTCTGGCTGGCGGCCGGCGGAGTGCGGCTTGATCTCGACGACGCGCCTGCAACGAGTGCGCAGGGTCCCACGGGAGGAACCGCCACTCTGGCCATCGCAGAACCTGCCCCTGCGGAC